>SDBV01001497.1_pt1 | contig 35270 bp, 69 predicted proteins | sample 2277081 | NCBI WGS metagenome assembly SDBV01 (sample SAMN10402039, study PRJNA504765) | marine sediment metagenome | isolation source: marine sediment core GS10_PC15, 223 cmbsf | place: Arctic Ocean: Southern Knipovich Ridge | collected 2010 | reverse complement strand
TCAGCGTAGACAGCAACGAAGGCGTCCATCAATCCGCCAGAGTTACCAAGAGCCTGTCGCGCCGCCCTATATTGCTCAATGGTGACGAAGCATCTCGTTTCGCTCATTCGTTGTCCTCCTGTGTCTCTTGTCTGCGCTGCCCTCAACACCAGGTTCACCACGTCGGGAACGGTCAATCGAATGGGTCCGCCCCTCGTTGCTACCAGCCCCATCTCGGCAAACACCGAAACATGGAGTCCGTCGAGTTCTCTCAGTACTTTGATTACCTTGCGGTTGGCTCGTTCTACGGCTGCGGGATCATCAGCCAACGACCCCAAAGCCCGCGCCTCTAACGGTAATAGCCCCGGTGGAATCACGCCCGTCTTGGCTCGACAGTCAGCGCAGTAGTTACGTCCCGGCGTGGCTTCGTTCTCGCACTCATGGCATTTCATTCGGTGCTGTCTCCCTCCTATGCCTCTATGTCTTACTCCACCAAAAAACAAATGGCCCGAAACTCAGAAACGCCCAAAACATCCACAGCATCCACCTGTCAACCTTCGAAGTTGTGTGTCCCATACTTCACCTCCACCAGCATTATACACGATTCGTTTATGCTCCGCAACTGGCCCGCGCCGCCACACCGCTTCCCGCTCGAACGCGGTTCCAGTATTCCCTCGACGGACAGTAAGACGACTCCGGCACATACACCCCCAACCGCCGAATCACCTGATAACTCCTGCTGCAGGACCACCACCACCAAAAATTCGGTGGACTTACTTTCTGATTCACGCCCCCATACACCATAATCGACGCGAGAAAGCTGGCTTGCCGATTGTCGAACACATCAATATCAGGGAAGCCGAGCCGCCGCTGCCAGTTCAGGTGTTCCATGAACGCCCAGATACCGTCGGTGCCGCCACCCCACCGCCGAGTATTCGCCGTGTTGTCTAACCCGGATTCGCATTGAACGACGGCCATCGCATGAATCTGATCCGCCGCGCCCCCCAACCTCCTGTCACCTGAATACCACGGACCGGCCAAAGCCGCCGCACGCTCGGGAGTGAACGCCCAGATCACCTCGTCGCACACCTCAAAAAACTGGGTGTGCTCCACCGGATCATCCAACTGCCAATACCAACCCAAACCGCCATCAACAATAATCGCGTAGATCCATTGGCAGTCAGTCCAACCGTCGTGTTTCTGCTGGTTGACCATCAAAGTAGGGTCGTCTGTCGGCGGATGCAGCAACGCCAGCACCAGCAGCAACGGGATCATGCGGGCAAGAGTAACACCATCAGCCCAAACATCACACCGATTAGTAACGTACCAACGAAGATGCCTAACAAGTCGTAGGGTTTCTTCGCTGGCCCCACCCTGTATTCACTCAAAGGGTCTCTCATCATGCCCCTCTGTACCGTCGTGCGGTACGGTGTCGTCCGGTCCCCAACCTTCTGCCCGGTCCAACCAATAGCCGTCCTGCGCCCACAAATCCAAACCCAACCCGACCTTCATCGCTGCCCGCTTAATCGCATCAGACTCAGCGTTCTTAGCGTCGCGGCCCTGCCCCACACCGTCTACCTCAACAACATGGTTGTCAATCTCCAACATCAATGAGCCGGTAATCCCTATCGGTTCGCGTTCGTCGCCGCTGTCGTAAGGTTCAGAGACGGTCCAGTTGAACGGCCGGTCCAAATACCGCAAGAGCATCTGGATCGTCTGGTAGTGCGGCACATAGTCAATGTTGCCGAAGCCTTTATCGACTTGTTTGACGAATCGGCGGTCTGTTTTCTGTGCTAGTTGTTTAAGCTGTGTTCCTGGCATCGTTCCTCCTCTAGTATTCCCATCGCTCGCCACGTTTCCCGACAGTGCGCCTCCCCTCGGGGAACCTCGAACCGAGGAGTAATCGCCTTCTCCGCCTCGAAGTCATCGGGCATGTCGGGATACAACCAGCCGACGCCGTCACATGAACAAGGGAACGGATACGCAATATGTTCACCGTTGATACCGTCGCAGCGCGTCGGCAGAATGTTGCTCAAGCCAATCAGCGCTTTGCCATGTGCCATCATCGGTTTATCGATATCCGTCGGCACCATATCGTCAGTAAACAACGTCGGCTTCATGCTGTGTTCCTCCATTTCGCTGTCACCACATCATACGGATGACCCCTCGTATGAAACTCATTATACCTAAGCACCCGCATACTTCCCTTCTCGGCCACACCCTTACGCAACAACCGTTTCATCGCTTCCTTCACCTGCGCCTTCCCCACCCGAACGCCCCGAATGCGGCAGACTTCCTCCCACATCAAATCCACCGTCCACGCCCGCCACCAGTACGTCTCCAAAATATCTACGACCAACTCGTATGTTGTGGCTTGTTTCCATTTCACCTCAGCCACGAATACTCCTTCCGCCGGTTGGCCGGATGCGGCGCGACCGCCGAACGAGATCGGATCGTCCCCTTACGCAACAGACGATACAACGCTTGACGGACAGACCACAACGAACACACCAGCCGCCCACGGTCCTCTACTTCGAGATGTAGCTGCTGCGCCGTCAACCATTCGCCCTCGTACAGTTCCAGAATGTCCGCGACCCACAGCGCTGCGCCTCCGTGCGGCCTGCCCTGCTTCGCTTTGTCCATCGGTATCGGGGTGAGGCGTGAGCCGTCGTCGTTTACTACGTCGTACCGTCCGGGCAGTCCGTAGTAGTCGCGGTCGATGTAGATGAGCTTCACGCGGCCCATGCTGTCTCATGGTGCGATCTGAACGCGGTTCGTTCTTCTTCGTAGGCCAGTCCATCCTCTATCCACTCTGATTTGTAATAGCATTGTGAACAGTTCCAACGGTAAATCGTCTTCGACCAGCAGGCTCCGCAGCCGCCCCACTGCACACCAGTTGTCTTATTCACACCGAGGCGTGCGGTTCGGTGGCAGGGTTGGAAGGGGGGCCACTGTTTGTATCCGGTGGGTAGTTTCTCCGGTATGGCTAGGTGGCGGCATGTGTAGCAGGTTCCTTGCCCGTCACAGGTGCATTCCCTCACTTGTAGCGCTCGTCTTTGATTGATCCGTGAACGTCGGAGAGATTTACAACGGCGGTCCAAAGGTTTCGCTCTATCGTGTGTGTCGGGCTGTTCGTTTGACGCAACAGCCACAGCGCAGCAGCAAGCGATTTGCGCGCCTTCACAATGTCCCGAATCATGCTGGCCTTGCTGCGACCCAAAGTAACCTGCGGATGACTCATTGTTCCTCCTTCAAGCGGGCGACGGTATCGGCAATCAGATCCGGCAACCCAGCATCCGTGACCTTACCGAACGTCAACCGAATAGCACAAACCTCCGCCGCCTCAATCCACTTCTCATCACGGTCCTCCTCATACAAAACCCTGAACACATCCGCAATCAACTGTCCCCCGTAACCTAACGGCTGCGTCTTCATACTCGCAGCCACTCTGCTATCAGACGACGGACAATGAAGTACGGCTCGGGATCTGGAAAGTCGAACCCGATTGCTAGATTGTTTTCATGCGCTTTAATGGTGCGTTCGGTTTGTCGGACCAGCCCTTGCTTCGCTAAACGAAGCGACGGATACAGCGGCCCGGAATCCCAATCAGAACTCACAACCTTGTATTTGTAGCTCGGTTTACCCGTCGTAGCCACTTCGTTCCTCCTGCTCCATACGCCACGCATCCTCGAACCCTACTGTAGTTTCGGGTGTGCCATGCACTCGGCATTTCTCGTCGATAAGTTGCCGGCCGCAATGCCCGCAGTAATCCAACACTAGGCAATCGTCGCATCGACACGGCCAACCCTTGTTAGCGCAGACCATCAGAACCGTCACTAGCGATAAATCGTCTAGCCTCTAGGATGTCGTCAACCGTGTGTGCCAATTCCAACAAAGCATCCTCTGCGGATTCACAGATTCTCCACGAATCAAAAAACACATCGAAGTAGCCGTCGGGGGTCTTCTCAACTTTTACTGTGGCGTTTTTCATCAGAGTCCTAGGAACGGGTTGTCTGTCTTGTCCCAGACCTTCACACCTGAAAAGTTCTGAGCGTTCACCAAACCGCCGATGAGCAACCGTTCGTCGTTCCGATACGCCACGCCGTCCACCTTGTAGGACTGCTGACCTTGGAACGTGCCGGCGAGTTTGGTGACTGCGAGGTTGAATACTTCACATGTGTGTTCGGTTTCGATGTACCTTTTGACGTTATCCTGATTCATCATTCCCCCTCCCCAAAATCGGCCAACAACCGCTCCGCCGCCATCCCCGCCGTATCGGGTGCAGGTGGCGTAAACGAACGGCGTGCTTCCAGATACGCCCGGACCACCCTCTCAACCATCGCGACGGGATCGGTCTCAACCGACCCTATTGCGCTCATATTCGCAGTGAAATCGTAAAGCCAATCCACGATGGGTTGCCGCGCAGCTTCTAGTGCTAGTTCCTGATTCATGTGTACCTCCTACCCCCCATTATACACACCCCGCGGGGGAATGCAACACGACAGAATCCCCTTCAGCGTGCCCTGAAACACGGGAAGGGGATTCGATGCCGCCCGACCAGGAAGCACCGGAGGTGGAGCGTCGGCCGGGAAACTTAGCGTGTTCTCGGCGGAGGATGCGCCCACCTTCCCCAACCTCCACGGTGACGGGACTGGTTACCCGATCCTCGGCTTAGTTTGCCGGCGCTCTGCCTAGGTCATTGAGCTATCACCGCGGCGCTCTTTCACCGCCGATTACACGGCCGGACATTCTCTATTGAGCTACGCCGAGAACACACCAACAGTGTAGCAGTTAGCGGTATTCCGCCAACAAACCGCCAACGAACGTCTTCAACGCCGACAACCCAGCAGCAGCCGCAGCAGCCACCGTAGTTTCCCACGCACTCAAATCCAAAGCGTCCAACGGCAACACAAACACCACCGTGAACGCCTGCCAAAACGTATTCGCAGCCCTGAACAACAGGTCACGCCAATCCAACGGGTTACGCCAATTCGTAGTCATAAATCTCCCTAGTCGTTTATCCCAAGCAACGCAGCATGGGTTTCCTCATCCACAACACCCGAAGCGTCGATGCCAACAGAGTTCTGGAATGCTATCACAGCGATCTTGGTCAAGGGGCCAAAAACGCCGTCCCAACCTAGGCCGCGAAAGTTCCCCTCCCACTTGATGATCTTCGCTACCGCCAATAGTGCTTGCAGTCGTTTGACCGCAACGTTCGGAGTCGAGTCGCCGGGCCACACCTGCTCTAAGCGTGGCAACTGGCCCACAATGTCAATCGGTTCGGCCGGCGGCTGCACAATCACGGCGTCGCTGTTCGGCGGATTCGTCAAGATGCCTTCGGCGAGGGGATCTATCGGGGTGCCTTGTGACACGCCGGACTGTTCCGGATGATATGTTCCGATCTGGCGGATCTCGTAATGGGTATGCGGACTGTTACAGATTCCGGTGCAACCGATGACGCCGATGTCTTGGCCTTGCTTCACCGAAGCGCCGACAGTGAACAGGGGTCCGCCTTTCGGCATGTGCAAATACCTTGTCAGTTCCGCACGCTGCGGATGCCAGATCTCCACACCGAACCCGGCGCCTCTGTTCAGGAAGCCGGACGCGTGGATGACGCCGTCCTCAGAGGCCACGATAGGTGTGAATCGTTCGGCGTATAGGTCTACGCCTGCGTGTCCTGCCTGTCTTAGCGGCGCGTGGAAGTAATCGTAGAGAGGTCGGGGTTGGCGGTACATTTCTACCACCGGATTAATGTGTGCCATACGTCTCCTCTAGGGCCATGCCCAAACTATCAGAATAATTGCGGTTAGGATAGCAGCAGCCAACACCAAACGACTAGCGGAATCACTCATCGCGGCTCGTCCCATTTCACATACGCCTTGAACGATGGTCGCCAACCGCACGAATCCATCGGGCAATTACACTGTCCGTCCGGGCCGTGCGGGGCACCCTCGTTACATGCCGCATCTTTCTCAATGACGTTACGGTTGGCCTGTGAACACTGCCAAGTGAAGTCTTCGTTGGATAGTCTCCTAAATTCGGGCGGCTTCCTTTTTCTCATCTTGCTTTTACTCCTCCGCGGTAGAATCGCCTATCAACACCAGCGCATACACACCAGGCGACTCGTCAGGCACCGACCCACTCCAATACTGTTCGCCCGTTTCCTTCTGACGTACTGTCACGGTCGGCCCTTGTTGGAGCAAACGCATCAATGCCCCTAGCCCGTCGTTGAAGCCGAAGTCGTATCCGTTCTCGTAAGCCTCGTCCTGTGCGGTGTTCCCGTCTTCCCATTCCAGGGGACTATGTCTGATTTCTCGTCGCGTCTCGGCGATTTGTTCTTCCAGCCTCATCTTGCTTTTACTCCTCCACGGTACTGCTTCAAACGATATCGCATCTGCGGCCTAGCACCACAACCGCCCTTCTTCGGATTGCACCACAGTTCGGGGAACTCCGACACCCCAGTACGCTTCACACCGCTTCTTTGTAATGTGTCTCTTGCGCCGCATGACGGGCAGACGTTGGCGTTCTCTTCGGCGAAGTGAGCGAAATTGAAATGCGCATTCGGCCTAGTACGATTAACCCACGGCTGAATAAAGTAGTACGCCTCCTCCTGCACGTCTACGTCCTTGAGGTTGTATTCGTCCATCTTCGCCCACGCCGCGGGGTCGCCAGCCATACACGCACGCCACACTTTGAATCCGATGGTCCCCATCTTCTGATTCTTGAACTTGAAGTACCGAGCGATTTCGGCCAGCGAGTAGGAGTAGAGGTTGAAGTGTTTGCGGTAGAGCTTCAGGGTGTCGATGCTTTGAAACGAACTGGTCGGGCCGAATCCGTGGTAGGCCATCCTGGTTTGAAGTTTCTTGATGTCGAATTGGTCCCCGTTGTGTGCGCAAACTACGTCAGCCTCCTCGAACAGCTTCCACAACGCTCGGACCACATGCTTGTCGTCTTCTGAATCGGGCTTCCATGTTTTCTTGTCAGGTAGGGACACAAAATGTTTCTCGTCTTCGTCTAACCATTTGTAGGCGAACGCGAGCATGTACCAATCCTTTTCGGTGGCGACCACATTCGTTTTCCACTGGTCCCAGGTGAACACCAACGAGGGGGCGGTTTCGATGTCGAATATGAGGAACTTCGGTCGGCGCTCTAAGTCGTCTAGGAGACTCATGCGTTCTCCACGTCAAGGCAGTGATGGTACTTGGGGTACACCACAGCATCCACCACATCACATGACATTGCTTTCCAGCGTTGTTCACCGAATGAACAGAACGCTGGATCGTCGTCGGGAAGCACTGCATGACCGTGTGTCTTGCACCAGCGAATACGGGCTAACGACATTGGACACACTCGTTCAGTCTATGCCGCGAGACGGACTGCTGCGTAACCACAATCTGATTATCCCGCAACACCCTAGATAGCGCTGTCGGCGTCCACGCCGGATCATCAACCGCTGTCTCCACCGCAGCACGTTCGGTTGGTTCTAGTTGTGACAACGCGAGAGCGTAGGAGCAGCCTCCGTTATCCGGTTTGGATAGTTCTTCCAGAAGTCCCAAGCAGTCCTCCTAGTCGTGTCCGGGGGCATCATAACAGTCCGTAAACGAAATCTTTGCCGATTTGCTTATTCGGCTCTCTCCCAAGCAAACAGGGTTTGTTGGAAGAACACCCCACAGACACGGTTAAAACGTCTTAGAAGCGCCGTCAGAGTAGCCTAAAAGGATCTGAACAGTGCAACCAGCCCCGCAGTAGCAGGCAAACTCAGCAGCCAGCCGAATGCCTTCACCACAGTCTTCACCCGCGCCACGTCTTCGACTACCGCGTCTACCTGCGGTTTCGTCCCCTCAATATTTCTGTCGGTGTCGCCGTAGTAGTCGGTCATCAGTTCGGCGACCTGGCCGTTCTGCACGACGAGCAGGTCGATGATGCGGTCTAGTTTGTCTTCGGTCATATCATGTCTAACAAATCAGAGGCCGTATCGGGTAGCCACAAACCTGATGTTCCGGCCAAGATCCAGGAGGCGGCACGCATCCCCCAGTATCCCTCGAAAATGGGGAGGGTCTGATTCAACAAGTTATCTGCTAAAATCACAACCTCCGCGTCTGTTAACGCTGAGCGAATCACACACCACGAAAAGATGCGGCCCTGTAACGGATTCGTCGGACCCGAAATCGCGCCGAGCGTCACCGCATCATTACTGTCCTGATCTCCTAATGTTTCGGCGGTCGCCGACCCCGATCCGGTACCGTTCAGAAAGATTTCCATGTCGGCATCGGACGCGTTACGTACCCCGATCACAGAATTGTCTGTTCCTTCGGCGGGCGCGGCTATCGTATCCTCTGGATTGGTGCTGTCGTCATCCATCGTAAACGCTATAGTGTTATTCGACTGGGCGAGCAGCCACCAGCCCTTCTCCCCACCAGCGTTCACCTTGTTAGTTAAGACCCCCGACGTTTGGGACGTGCGGTCGTCGCGGAATCCGACACCGATAGTGTAGTCCTGCGCCGCTTCGACAGTGAAGTCAGCGTGATCGGCCGTAGTTATAGAGTCGTTGGTGCCGTCAAACGCAAAGTAGCTGGCGTCACCGACATCGTTGAAGGTCGCCCCGTTAATCGAACCGTCATGGACCGCACCGTTAGAGGATTCGTCCTTCCAGTCACCCGAACCGGAATAGTTCTTAGCGAACGCGTAAACTACCGAGTCGAGGATGCTCGCCATTAGGCGCCGCTCAAACTGATAACCAAAGACACATCGGCCGTAGCATTAGTTGACCCTGCTGCCACACAGTTGACGGTCAACACATCACCAGACGACACAGCAGTAACGTCCGGGGCGTTGAAACTTGTTGTGTCGTTTGAGCCGCTAGTCAATGTCGGGAACTCCGACGACGACGTGAACAGGGTCACGGCGGTAGACCCGCCTGCGGGTATCTTCAAAATGTCGAACACTATCGAGCCGGTTGTAGACGCGGTGCCTGCGCCGACGTGTGCCCCGTTCACCTTCACCGCGTAGGGCGCGATCCACCGGGCTGCCGCCAAACCTGTATTCAGGACTGTGACGGTGAATCGTAGTTCTTGCTGATTAGCCACATCCATATTCGCGCTAATCAACGCATTCCAGTCGGCCTTGATGCTTGACGATCCGGCTTTCCATGTCCTCGTCGCGGTGTACGCCATTATGCGCCCGTCAAGCTGACGATCACCGTCGCGTCCGCCGCGGCAGTGGAGCCGTCATCTACGACTTTGATCGTCAACACGTCGCCAGACGAAATCGCAGTTACGTCCGGCACGGAGACGGTGGTGGTGCCGCCTTGAATACCAGATGTCAGCGTAATGAACTTCGAAGACGACGTGAACAATGTCACAGCAGTAGAACCCGTCGCTGGTGTTTTAAGAATGTCGAAGATCGCGCCGCCGCTACTTGATCCGATGGTAGACGCCGTACCCAAAGCCGCATTTGTATCTACGACGGTGCAGGCGAAGGGCGCGATCCACCGTATCGGCTTAACGCCCGAAGTGAGACTCCCGACGAGCGAGAATTGGATGTTGAACTTGTTGGCCACATCCATGTTGTCGCTGATCTGGGCCTGGTAAATTGCCCGCGTCATGGTTTGGCCGGTTGTGTAAACTAGTGTTGTGCTAAACGCCACCCATTAATGTCTCCCTGACGCACCTCAAGGGTGTCTGGGGTTACCATCCTAAAAGTCCCTGCGTATCACGGTCAAGCTTACCCAAAACGTCGTCGTCCAACGTGAACATCCGCTGTCTCACCGCGGGTGATAGGCCGAGGGACATAGTCCACACTTCAACGTTGCCCCTTAGGTTCAGATCTTCGACGAAGAAATCGAACTGATTCTCAGACCCGCCCGAAACCGGATTGTTCTCAACGCTAACCAGATCGCCCAGTTCGCGGGATAACAGTTCGGCCCACTCGCCGTTGCTGCCGTTCTTGCCCAACAGTAATGTGAGCAGTCCGCGTCTGCGTGCGGTGCCGAACTCTGCGGGGAGCCACTCCGCGTAATCCGCGATCTCCGCGGCGTCGGCCGTGTTGGAGGTGCGGCGAAGCGTCCGCGGCGCGTACTTCGTGACACTCGTATCGTCGCGGGACTCGGTGACGGTGGCCGCCGAATCAACTATCTGGCCGACATTGCGGAGAAGCTGTTCGTCGCCCACCCACACGAAATCGCGGTACGGTGTGTCCGAACCATCATTAGCGAACACTGCCGCATAAGCAGACACGTTGCGGTCGTGACGGTTCTTAAACGTGACCTTCCCGTCACCCGACACGAAGAATTCGCCGTCCTCAGTGTCCTGCGCCAGAAAAGACGCCGCCAGAGTACTGGTATTGCCCGAAGTAACCCCCTGCATGGTGGACTTACCGATTGACAAAGAACGATCAGCCGATGGCCAACTAATCGTGTCAAGTATGTTCGTGATACGTTCCGACGTTAAATCGCCAGTAAAGGGCGCGGTCATGGCGTTGAAATGTGCGAGCACCCGAGCCGCAGACAGTTCAGAATCGTAAAGTGCCACCTCAGCTATGTCACCGACAGCGAACACGGTGTCGTCCTGAAATGCTATGAACGGATTGTTGGTCGAAGGATAATCAAGAACTATCCCCGTCCAGTTCACAGATAGTGCCCCGTCCAAGTAAAGGTTCATGTCTTGGTCTACGCTGGCATAGGACATAACGGCGTGATGCCACGCGTTGCTAGTCACAGCGGCGGTAGTTCTAAACGACTGAGTGTCGGCGTTCGTTACTAGTCCGAACACTTTATCGTCCGCTGCCAAATAAAGCTGTAATGATTGGTTGCGGCCACCGCCCGCGCCGGTTTGGTTGGTGTTAAACTGGTTGAATATGGGTACGGTCTTACTACCAGCAGAACTGACCCAGCCCTCCACCGTCCAGTCGCCCGACCCGGTTTTCCCAGCACTCGAAGGTAACTGTATCCGGTCGGGGTTACCGGGATTGCCCGACGTTGCGGTATAGGTTGCTGATATAACCCCCGGTCCGCCGGCGGCGCCGCCGACCATGCCGCTCTCATAAGTGCCGGTACGCGCATTACCGGACGAATCAACAGCGTTCGTACCCGAGGACTCAACAAACCGATACCACGATCTGGGAGAATCCTGCAAAACCGCTTCGGTGTATGGAGATTGGATAGTGAACAATTGCAGCAAGGAGAGGCCGTCGATAGCTTCTACTTGGGTGAACGTATCCGAATAGTCTCGCTGTCCCACCGTCCATGACGTAACAAAGCCGCGGAACAGATCGTAAGTCACGCCGTTATGTGTTGCCTTGACACGGATGGGAACCATCGGCACCAAATCAGTCGTGTACGCCCCCGAGGTGTTGTCGGGGTCGAAGTTCCCCGTACTGTTATCCAACGTCACCGTCAACGTCGAGGGACGCATCCGAGTGAACGGCGTCTGCCGTCCCCGCCTAATTCGGAATCCCGGCTGATGTCGCACCTCGTCCGTGATATCAATCCACGACCCCGTAATCACAGTGTTGTTATTCAGCGTCCAAGTGTTGCCCTGCACATCGTTCTGTGAGCCGGTATCACCGATCTGCCACTGCGACGCATCCGAAAACCTAGGGTTGCCCCGTAATGTGCCACCGTCTGCTTTCAATACCGACCAAATCTCCACTTCGTGTATCTGACCGGTAAACGCAGAGCCTCCAGTATCAATTGCCCCCAACGCGACATCAGCAGCACCCGAAAAAATCGAGGTCGCTGAACCGGACACCACATCCTTGTTGTCCCAGTCGACCAATAGTGCCGGAGGCCGATGCGGAGTGACGTGCCAGTAATGCGTCACCGTGCCAGTAGAAACATCAAGTGTGAATGCCGCCCACCAGGTATCTCCGTCTGTAATTCCCGTAGCGGCTGATGCTTTCTGGGTGACAACCGTGCTGCCGTCAGTGGTGTGCTTTAGCTGGAGCTTCCCGTCATTAGCGATGACCCAATGCCACGACTTATCGCTCGTAGCTCTCCACTTCGACGCTATCACCATTGCCGAAGAAGGGGTGTTGTCATCGGGGGTAATCTGCGCTCGTACTTCTATATCGCCGGTGATGTCAAACGTTGCGGCATCCGGTGTACTCGCATGGTCGTCGGTACCGTCTAAGTCAGCACCATTTGGAACGATTACAGCGTTCCAGTTCTTGCCCGGCGCGAACTCTACGACTAGCTGCGGGATCGGCATGTCAGACGCCCCCACCAACAGCGAAACAACGAGTACGTAAACGGCGGTCAGGGTCAGGGTTCTTCTCATAACCACCCATTATACACGGAATAGTCATTTATGCGAACTCCATTGAACCGCCGCGGATCGTGTTCGTCCGTATACCTTGCCTGACGAATTCCAAGATGTCTTCGTTGGAATGAATAGAGCCGGCAACATTTAGTATCACCGTCGTCCCGCCGCCGCGTCCTGCGGGGATAACAGTCTCGCCGGCCTGCGCCAAAATAGGCACGTCCGCGCCGGGGGGTCCAGGCACAATGCCGCCCTGATGGAACCGGCCACCAACAACGCCTTGGCCGGTGCCGGGAACGAACCCCCCCAAATCCGGCAACACGGGTGCGCCCGGTCCGCCCTGATTCGCAAACGCTATGTTCCCCGCCTGCGCAACGTTCGCCATAATCGCAGCCCACGTCGCGACCATCGCATCCGACTTAGCTTTCATCGCAGCAATCGCCGCGTCCGCACTATTAATACCGGTCTGCGCGAACGCGTCTAACAGCGGCTTCGGATTGTCAACAAACGAGGTAAGGATATTAACAGCCGCACCCGGATCTACGCCCGCCACAATGCCGTCTAGGAACCATGTCGGCACTAACGCTCCCAGCGTTGTGATAAGACTCTGGATTTGCTGCGCCTGCCTCACCGCAGCAACCGCGTCCGCAAGGGCTCTCTCGATGCTTTTCTTCTCTTTGAACGACTTACCGAACGCCGCGCCGAACACCCCCGCCAGGTCCTTCGCCGCCTTCACCGCCGGTCCCTCTGGGATCGTGATGCCCTTCAAGTCCATGCGGAGCTTCTGTTGCGCCAACGCCCCCTCAATGTTCGTGCGAATAATGTTCGCAGCGGCCAGGCCGAACCCTTCCGGCAGGCCGCCCTTCTCGCCGAAGCCCTTACCCGAAATGTTCAGACGGAAATCAACAGGCAACCCGCCCTTGGACTGTTGCTTGAACTCGTCCTTTATCGCCTCCAACCGCAACGCGATAGCCCGTTCGTCCTCCGGCGAGAGGTTACTTCCTATAACGAACGGGAAAAGGCCGAAACCGCGCGGCCCCCCCGTTTTGAAGAATGCTGCCAGGCCCGCCAACCCCAAGAAGTCAGCCCCGATGTCTTCACCGCCCTGAAGCTCGAACGCGATTTTGATGGTCTTCCCCGCGAACGCTGCAAGTTCCCCGATGGATTCAGCGACAGCGCCAATAACGGGCACCAAATCTAAAGTCAACTCCAACAGGTCAATCATCACCGGCATCAGCTTCTGCCCGACGGCGACCTTCGCCACCTCTGCCTGTTCCTCTAGGCGGCGTAACTGATTCGCGTATGACCCAGCCGTGTTTGCAGCGTCGCCCTGAACCTTCGCCGTCTGTTCCATGATGATCGCAACACGGGCAGCGACCTTCGCCTCCTGTGTCAACGCCTCGCCCACGCCGATTAGCCCAAGCTCCAACGCCTTAGCCTTAACCGCTGTCTCATCAACGTTCACACCGAACCGACGAATACTCTCGGTCTCGCCACGAACAGCGGCGTTAATCGACATCAACGCGTCAGACACATCGACATTGAACACTGACGCCATATCCGCCGCACGTTGCGTAAGGGTGATCGTCTCAGCCGCCGCTTGTTTGGCGTTGAACCCGAAGTTCTGCAACAACGAACCCGTCACCGTAGCAAGCTCATTCAACGACGATGCCGTAGCGAACACCGCGTCCTCAGTATCAGACGTGAACGCCAACACCTCCTTAGCAGCGTCACCAAACACGACTTCGACAGCGTTAATAGACTCTTCTAAATCGGACGCCGCGTTCACGACAGAACGGATACCGCCCAACACCGCCGCGCCACCCAGCAGCAGTCCGAACGTCTTGAGCGACTTATTCATCTTCTGGAAGCTGCCGTCAGACTTCTTTAGCTGCCGATCGACGTTCTTCATCCCGCGGTTGAACTTGCGGGTATCCGCGGTAATAACAGCTTCGAGCGTCGCGATTCTAGTCGCCACTACCGGTTCTTCCTTTTCGCGTCACGTTCGCGTTTCTCCGCCTCAGCCGCCCTCAACCTGTCTAATGTCATCCACCGATGCAACTCGGCGCCGCTCATTTCCGACCAAATCTCCCACTCGTACTTCCCCAACCGTTCGGCCAGTTCAAGCACATATCGGGTCATTGGCCGTCGTCGAAATCCTCCGCTACGTCCTTGTCGTCGTCCTTGCCGCCCAACCCTGAAAGCCTCGCCGCTATATGGACCAGCGGCGTCGTAACTGCTGCTGGCATCGACCGAATCATGTCAATATCCGCCAATTCGAATACCGGCTTTCCGGCGGCGTCGAACACGCAGGCAATCAACAGACCTGGTCCGTATCTCTGCGTATCAACGGTTGCTTCGCCGCTTGCGTCGGTTGTGGACACGCCTTCGTAGAAACTCGCCGCCGCGCCAGTCATCATTCCATTCACTGTTATTGTCGCGTCCCACTCTTCGACCTCCACGGTTTCCGAAGGAACCTGCGCGTTCAGCGCTGCCTTACGAATGTCGGCCGCTGCTGTGTTACTCATCGGGTAATCCCCTTAGTTAGTCGTGTAATGAAGGACGCCATCGAGTGTCAACGTCACACCTTCGTCTGCCGTCCCATCGATCTCGACCGACGGCGAAAAATCTGACACGTGACAGAAGCCCTCGAACCGGTCGCCGCCCGCACCGTCCGCCACAAGTTCCACAATGAAATTGCTCGACGGTAGATTCAACGCCTCGAAGAACACGTTCGCCGTACTGTCCTGAAACAAACGATCAATCGAAATTTCAGCACCGTTCAAACCGGCCAAGAACGTACGCCAAGTCACGTCGGTTCCTGACGTGCTGAACGCTGTCACGTCCTGCATGTTCGTGTCCACGTCAACGGACCAGTTAAGGCCGCCAGCCAAATAGGACGTAGCCAGAAAATCTACGTCCATCGTGATCGTCGTCGAAGTGGAATGCGGAGTCGTGAACGTCACGATCCCTTGCACATAATTGATCGACTCAATATCACCGCTGATGTCCGTCCCGGTCGCGCCGGAAACGAAAATTGCGGGCGCCGTACTTGTCCGGTCCCAATGCCGCTTCGCCGTCGAATTAATCGACAGTGATACCCCGTCGGTTGACAGGTCGGACGCTTCGTTGGTTGAGTTAGTCGCGGCTGCGGCAGTGTGCCGAATGCGCGCAACTTTTCCGCTAATCGCCGCCATCAGTTAAGTCGCCGTCGCGTAAGTAACCGCACCAGTGAACTGCAAATCGTAACTCACATCAGCAGTACCATCAATGCTCGCCGACGGGGACTGCCTGCTCAGAAACGCCGTTCCCGAAAACTTGCCACCAACAGTCTGATCGAGTTCCAACACGACTGCCGCCGAGGCCGGAACCAACGAATTGGTACGCATGTCGTCCTGCGCTGTAGACGCCGAATCCCAAAACCCCGATACGCTACCCGAAGCGCCATTCAATCCGGCCGCGAACGTGCGCCACACCACATTACTAGTCGTGAACGATGTCACTTCTAGCATGTTTGTGTCGATGTCCAGCGACCAGTTATTCAAACTAGCAACAGAGACACCTCCGTAAAGGATGGTGCCTCCCTTGCCGCTTACCGCTGCCATACTTTCTCCCTAGTCAGACCCTCAAGGGGGTTCTAGGTTGTTGCCATCACCGAAACACCGATGCGGATCGTTTTGATCTGCTTGCATCTCGGACATTTAATTTCCACCACACCCCCCGAACCCTCAGACTTGAATAGCAGTTGCCCACAGATTCTTCCGAGGCCGGGGCGTTTGAACTCGCCGTCGCAGCGGCAATCTCTTAGGAGTCCCACGATGCCATCTCCATCGCCGTAATAACCAAAACCTCGGCCGCGTGCGCCGCATGTTCGGGACTCATCGGACGATCCCAACGAACGTCGTCAGTCAAAACTTGGTAGCGTTCGGCGATCACGTCAGACATTGAACGAAGGTACGTGCCCGCCTGCGAAACTCTGGCTACGATGTCCGGTTCGTTCATGTCGTGTCTTTCATAATCGCATAATTACAGGAAAACAATGAGCGATGATCGCCGTCCCGTCCGATAAAGAACGGTGGCTGTATTGCCTCAATACTCAGATAGCGGGTGCCGGAGAGGGTGCCGGTGAAGCCGTCTAAAACCTGATGTGCCAGCACCGCGTTATCCCTCGCTGTTTTGTAGCTCGTGCTGCGTGAGAGGATCTGCAAACCTGGTTGCTCGAACGCCACCTTCGCCCCTGCGGTCGAAGACGTAGAGAACGCGAATCCCGAAACGAATCCCGCGGTGTCGTACAGTGAAATAAAAGTGTTCGGCGCGAATGATGCCTCGTCAATATTCGTGCCCCGACCCACATTGCCAGTAGTCCCGGACAGTTTGCCGAACCCTGGTACGTCGGCTACGAGCTTGATGGCGATATCGTCGAGCATCGGCATTACTTCCACGCCCTCTTCAACCGACGCGCAATCGAAGCGCCAATCGTCCGTGTCGCTTCACGCACCGGACGCTCCAAATACTTACGTTCTCCCTGACCTGGATGGTTGAAGTTCCCCTCATGCTGAATCAGCGCATACGCCGAAGCCGCGCCGCCGTAGCCCAAAGTCACGGATACTTCGTTGCCTCTGATCTCCGGGTTTTCAACCCGGCCCGACGCCTTTAGAGTCCCGACCTTGACCGGCACGATTCTTTTGCTGCGCGTCATTATCAGTTCGGCCTCAGTGTTCAACGCCTGCGCCAACGCCGCCGGCGTCACCGCCTGAATCCGCCGCAGACGTGCAATAGCTTCTTTGACTCCGAGAAGTTTTATTGATGCCATACGATGTCCCACGGCGCACTATTACTGGTGCCGATTGTCCAGTTCTCTTGTTCTTGCATGTCAATCATCCGTAAAAAAGCTTGCTATGATGGTGGCCGTCCTCGTCCGTCAGATGCTCCACCCGCAGCAGCGGCCCTAACGTCGAACCGCCGATGGTTGCTTTGTCGAACAGCGAGAACGTCGCCGACGATTTAATCCAAATCTGCGTATTGCTCACGTTGTTCTCACCGAACAGATCCGTAATCTGAACCTGCGCTGTCACCACACGACACCGGTAATTCTCCGACGCCGAAGTCGTAAACGTCGGCTCGCCGTAGCCGTCCGTGCCGACCCCTGTGTACGGATCAATGTGCAACGTGGAAGGCATTAGGTCTAGGAGAACGTCGTTGAACGCCATTAGAGGGTCCGTCCTGTGCTGCCGCCGTCGTAGTCGAACTGGCCCCGCCTCGACTCAGGCCGGTCCCAATCGGAGTCGCGTTCCTGCGCTGCCCTATCATCAATCGAAATCCCACCAGCATACGGCTTCACGCCGCGCCTAACGCCCCTGAGCCGTAGCTGCTTCGCTAGACGTTGCCACGAACCGGCGACCGCGCCAGGATCGACCTCTAAATCGCCGACCTTCTTGCGGCCACCAGCGATAGCTTCCTGCATCTCCGCATACGCCGCCTGTTCCGCCGCCAAAAAGATGTTGGGATTCTCGTCAGCGAACGACCCCAAATCCGCCGTCGAAAGCGTCCCCGTCCTCGTACTCCCACCGTAGAGGAAGCGTTGGAGGTCGTCTATGTTCCCTGTAGTAGCCATTACGAAAACCCCTGCTCATGTCCCGAATGAAACAACATGATCTCAAAATCCACATCAACCTCCGTCGCGTTCCCCTCACCCTTCGCCGAGAACCACAAATCGGTGTGATGCGGGAACGGTCCCAACGGGGTACGCGGCTGAAAATCTTCTGCGCCTACCACAACGTCGAAGTCCAAAATGACCCTCTGCGACTTGAACGGCGCCGAAACAACATCGGCTTCCTGCCGCTGCCAAAAGATGATGTCCGCCGGCTTATTCGCATCGACACTCAGATGAACCGACGGCACATACCCAACATGGTCGGCGGGAATAGTGAACCGTGCCAACTGTGTCTGCCCCTCACCGACAGTGCCCCCACCAGTAGTAGCCGAAATGGTTGCCATCGCCCCGCCCGTAGAAGTGTTAACCGTGATCGACCCGCGGTTGCCGCCGGTGAACAGGCCGCCATAAGCGCCAGCGTCCTCCACGAATGCACGGTCAACGCGGACGAACTTCTTTAATCCCGTCCCAGTAGACGTACCCGCAGTGTTAATCGTTTCCTGCAACGGCTCAAACGAGGAACTCAAACCGATCACCGTAATCGACCTGGCGCCTGCACCGTCAGAGGTGTCCGCCGCGGTAGACGACTGGACCTTTAGCGTCTGCGCCGCGGTGGGCCACAGCATCGTCCCCCCGGTTTCCCAAATGTCTTCCCACGCGCCGTTAGCGACAGCAGGATTACGGCCGAACTTATGGATATTTTGGCTCATGGTCCCGCCGCCAACCAAACTGTTACGTCGCCTGTAGTGTCGTTTACTGACACGTTTATTCTTCCCTTATCAAAAACCACTCCGGCAGTAGAGGACCGCACCACCGCCGAACCCGTAGACGTGGACTCTTCCAACACTTCTATCCACGCCGTACTGTTCCCCACCGTCACTTCCAGCTTGTTCACGAACGCCTTCGTCGTCCCGTTCGTTATGTACGCTGATAGCACCCGTTGTTCCACGCCGAAGAAGCCGGTCCCCTGGCCGGTCGTTGTGGAACCCGTCCACACCTGTTTCGCGACGGGACGTGCGGGCATTAGCCGGTGCCTACACCGCCGCCGCCCGACAAGGGAACGATCCACGCCGACAACAACACCGACGCCTCCGTACTGCCACCACTATTCGACGTGGTCGTCAAAATAACGCGGTCAACAGTTAGTCCCTCAGTCGTCACAACCAACGTTGCCGCGGACTCCAATGTGGTCGGATTATCCACTGCCATCAGATCGAACCACACGTTCGTAGAACCGATAGCGCCCTGCAACTTGTAATTCCCTGTGGTGCATTTCGTTGACCCAGTAGACCACGCCACAATACCGAACTGCTGGAAGCCCGAAAGGTACTGAATGTAATCGGACTGCCCCGTAGCCGTACCAGCAATCGTCAGCAGTTGCGGCCCCGGCGTCGGATCGGGATACCCTAATCTTGCCATTATCGTCCTATCTCCGGTAGCAACGTCACCGTCAAAACATGCGCGGTGCTAGTAGTCAAATTCGCTGTAGACCGAAGCCGAACACGATCCACAATCAGTTCCGCCGTCGAGTTAATCAGCACACCCGACGTAGAACCAGTCGTAATCGCAATCAGATTCGACCAAATATTCGTCACACCAATCGACCCCTGCACAGTGAACACCATGTTCTTCGTCGAACCCGAAGTCACCTGCACGATCCCGAAATTCTTATACCCTTCGCCGTACACAACCGTATCCGTCGATTCGCCGGTCGCGGTGCCGGAAATCGTTAACGTCTGCGGTGTCGTCCGTGACGGGTTCCCTATGAGTCCCATCTAATCTTCTTTCGTGTCGGCCGTCATCGCGGCTAATGTCTGTTGTACGTTCGCTAATCCGCCCGCCAAAACCTCTAACGTGATCTCCGGCTTGTCATCTGACGGCGCAACCTCTTCGGAAGGCATCAGGTTTCGTAGCCAGTACTGCTCGTCTTGTTCTGCGCCCTGCAATTGGTTAACGCCGGCAACGAGCTTCGCCCGCTCCGCGTCGCCCTGGTCTAGCTGTGCTTGCATCGCCGCCCTGCGCCCAGCCAACTCCACAAGACGCGCCTGATGCTTCCCCCGCATCGGATCAGTATCATCAAACCCGTACAAATGTGAGGCTTTCAAAAGGTCGCTTCCCTCCGGCAACGTGATTAGGATGCCCATCGCTGTAGCCCACCCCAAAAAGTATTCGCATGACGGCCGTTGTTCCCCGTACTCCGCTGTCTGCAAAGTGTCCTGCGCCATGTCCACACCGAACACATGTAGCTCCGGTGCCTCAACGTTCTTCGGATCGGCCTGAAACGCTGCCGCAGCCGGGGCCAGTTCCATGATCGCCAACGCCAGAATCCAACTGACCGAGTTGGTGAAGTAGCCGCCGAACATGCCCATGATCTTCTCAATCGGATACGGAACCGCAGCCGGTATGTCCATCAGGTCGGCGTCGTTGGGCCGAATGTAAACTGGGCCTTTGAAGTCATGTAGGAACGCCGCGTGAACGGTGTCGTTGTTATCCAAATAGAACTTCTGCAACGAATGCAGCTCGAACCAGCGGTCAAACTTCGGTACGCGGTTTTGTAACACCATATGCAGCCTGTTCAAACCCCAGAACTCCATAGTGTTGTCGTCCCACGGTGCCAAATCTCGGTGGCCGTCTGCGAATCCCACAATGCAGATCTTCGAAATAGCGGGAATGTCCTTCCTCGCCATAGCTATCTCCTAGTCTTAGGTTAGGTCCGTAGTCGTACTGACGGTCGAATCTGTGAAAATGAAGTCGTCGGTCGCGATGGCGGTCGAAGCGCCACGCAGCCGTCCCCGTGATCCCATGAACACCATCCACTGCGACGTACTCATTCCGACAAACAGGAACGCGCCATGAATCTGCGACGACGTGCTAACAATCGTGTTTTGTGCTGTACCGTCGAATCCCTGCGACGTGGCTGCACACGCGATGATTAGGTCGTCGGCGTCGCCTGTGTAATGCACGCTGACATACTGTTGCAGTCCCGCCTTCGGATTCGGCAACGTATACACCAAGTTCGCTGCGGTCGCCGTGATAACCGTTATCGCGTATTCGTCAATCGCTTCGCCGGAAGCGTCGCCGCCGCCGCTGATAGTTTGGATCGCGGTGTTCCGTAGTCCACCCACCCAAACGGGGCGTCTGAAAATTAGTGGCGACCCTGCGCCACCTCGTCTAGCCATCTAAGTCTTCTCCTTGAACTCCACCTTGCGGCGGTTCTTCTGTTATGTCTTTCAACACAGACTCCGTAGCCCGCGGCACGAATGCCTTCTTCTTATGTCGGCGCGGCCGCTCACTCAACCCGAACGCTCGGATGAACGAGGGACGCCTTGACTCCGCAACAATGTGAATGTCGAAGTCGCTCCCAGGTTCGTACCTCACCTTGAGGTAAGTGAACAGCCGGCCCACAATCATTACGTCGTAACTGCCGAGAAGAACACACCCAAGTCCGCGTTCACGACCTTATAATCAAAGGCCGCCTCCACGGTAATTCTCGGGAATGCATCCTGCTCGGGGATCTCCTGACGGAGAACACGGATACCGTTGTTCATGCCGGCCAATCCGGTCCAGTTGAACGTCGCCATCGAAGTTGCCGCACGCCGCCCCGGATTCGGGGTGACAAAGGCGAGCAACGCGTTAGCGCCAAGGTTGTCCGTCGCCGAGAACGCCAAGTTCTCAGCAGCAGTGTTGCGAATCGAACCGCCGACAAGAACACGGTCCACGCCAATCAAGCTACCCAGGAACGCCTGAGTCATAATCGCCGGCAGATTACTCGGAATCCTCGAAAGGAGATCCGGATGATTCGCCAACGCCAAATTCCAAGCATCCGCGCCCAGAATCAACGTGTTCGGCATACGGCCAGTCAAGCCGCGCATCGTATTCGCACCGGTCAGCAACGCCTGAATAGGATCTGAGGCGTCGTCCGCCCAGTTCTCATTGGTGTCATCTGTGGTCCACACCGAAGTGGTGAAGAACGCCGAGGCCCAGTCCTGCTCCATGCGGATCAGAATGTCTTCAGTCAGCACCGCAACAGTGTCGTTTTCCTCATCAAGCGGATCGTCCTGGTTCGCCAGGTTCTGCTCTGAGATGTTATGACCGACAGAGAACAGCTCACAATGATACTGATCCTGACTCAACGTGTAATCACGCAAGTGAGTCTCAGTTCCCGGCGCACGTCTAGCGGCGTCGGAACGCATCGTGTTCTCTTTGTCGTAAATGAAGTACTTGTTAGTCTGCTTCTGGGTCGGAATCAGCGGCGACGCGGCTCTTGCCACGAACGAACCTTCGTCTTGGAACAGCGCAAACGACGTGTCCGAAAGGATCGCGTCTACATGAACTGATGCCAGATCTGGTGTTGCCATTATCCACCTGCCAATACTGAGCCAGTCGTCAACATCATTCTGCTGACGAGCACGGAAACGACTCGGCCTGCGCCACCGGAAGAACCGGAAACGATCTGACCGAACGGCTGCAACTCTGAGGTCGGCGCGATGCCGAATCCGTCAGACGAAGCGGCAATCCAGTTCGGAGCGGCCTTCGTACTAGACACAAGCTGCACCTTCACCACTCCGCCGACTGCGACAGGGACGCCCTGCGTACCAGTCGTACCAGCCGTAGATGGGGTGGAGCCGTAGAGGGAACCGATTGCCATAGTGTCCGAAGACGTAGCAATGATCGCCTCGCCGGCGGTATTGGCGTGCACTAGTTTGAATATGTCGTTGGTGGAGAATGTGGCACCCGCGATCATCGTGATGATGGTCGGTGCTTGGCTATACGCCATTACTTATTCTCTCTTTCTGCGGCGACAGCATCAGGATGCGCCTTCCAGAAATCGGTACGGAGATCCGCAACGTCCCTTTCGGAGCCTTCCTGCTTCTGCTTACTGACCCACGCGTCACGTTGCGCGGTGGGATCGGCGTCGCCTTCACTTGCACCAAGCTCAGTTAGGAACGGCTCCGTACGCTGCGCGGCAGCGACAAAGGCCGGATAAATCTTCTCGAACGCCTCGGGAGCCGCATCGGCAAGAACCCGCATGACGGGTCCGACCTCTTCGGCGTTTCCGAGCAGTCCCACAAGATTGTCCTTCTGGACTTGGTTTACGAAATCCTGATCCCGACGCTTCGCGACCTCGACACGCAAGGCTTCTGCCTGCAAGTCGTTGTCCTCACGAAGTTTCGCGATAAGGGTTTGCACCTCGTCCGACGCCTTTGCCACTTCGACCTCTTCCGAATTCTCTTCGGTGGTCAACTCGGCAATCTGGGCCTCTAGTGCCTCAATGCGCGTAGCGGATTCATCAGCGGACTTCTGAAAGTCTGCGAATGCTTCCTGCGCTTCGTCGGAGAGTGCTTCAATGTCGAATGACACTGTTTCGTCTCCCTGTGTTGCTCGGCGCTCCCGGCGCTCACGTCTTTTACTCTTCCAGAACTCGATGAACGACTTGGGGTTGTCTCCCTCATCGACAGCACCGATGGAAGTGATCTCTTCAATAAACAGCGGCAATGCTTAATCCTCAGTCCCTGTAGTAGCCGCGGCCGACGATTGATAGCATTCCGCGTTCACCGTTCTTAACACGGTTCCAAAGTTCGTTACCCGCCGGCGTCTCCTGCGCTTCAAACCCCACCCACAGCCCTTCGCGGATCGGGCCTGTGATGCCCATCAGTTCCGCTTTTTCTTTGGTCATCGCGACCGCTTCAACCAACTGTGACGCGCCGAACAGTTCATGCTGGTCGTCGCCTTGGCCGGAGTCGCGGACGAAACGGTGGAACGCGTCTTCCAGGGAGGCCATAGCTGCGGGGGTGTCTATGCGGTCCCCCGAGTGGTCTTCGACCTGTGTTCCGTCAGCATTTTTTGTTACGTAGGCCCATCCGAAGAAACGTCGTTTCTCGGGTTGTATTTTTCTGATCTCCGCGTTGAAGCGAGTTTCAGCCATATCTAAAACAGAACGTAGCACCGAACGCGTGTTCGGTCAAGTGGCAATAGTTGGGGTAACCACAAGAAACACCAAATAGGTCTGCATGTTGCGTTTCTGGTGGTTACGCGGAAGAACCCCCCGAAGGGAGTCCTAACCGCCGGGCTCGGGTTATCACGAACGCCGCCCGTTTGTAACGGGCCAGGTGGAACTTTCGTTCGTCTTACCTCCGGCTATTTTGTCCGGCAAACCTATAGCCCGTTAGTGGAGCAGAGGGGAGTCGAACCCCTGTTCGTCACGTTCTCCCACGAGGTTTACGCAACGTCGAAACCAAACCTGCCCCTAGTTCAAGGCTGCGTTCGTGTCGTCGTCCCAGACGATACCCCACAACATATCCAACCGCAACCCAGAACGCTCCTATCAATCCGTAGATCAACCTTTGCTCTTTTCTCGGATAGCTTTCTGGCACCCGCATCGGTCTTGCGGCCCCGTCATCAAGCAACGGCGCTTGGAGTATGCGTGATGATCTACTGGGTGTCCGCATTCACAGTATCCGTTGATTGGTCCGCTCATTTGATGTCTCTTCGTGAACCGAACCTAACCGTCTCCTCGTAAACCTGCACATGCTTTTGGAAGGCTTTCTCTGCGGCTGGCCGATCCGAGAACGCATCCTTCCAATTACAGGGACAGTAGGCAACCGCGCCGGACCCGCCTACCGAAACGTGCAGTTCGTGGTAGATCTTCATTTGATGTCTCGTCTTGAACCGAACCGCCCCGCCATAGCCATACGCTTCACCTGACGCGCTAGTTCGGCTAACGCGGATTCTATTTCGTCTAGTCGGGCGTGGAGTTCTTTCCGATGCTTACGCCTCAATGTAATCGCCGCCTCCGTCAAGCGGCGTGACTCTCCACTTGTAACCGCATCGACCGCAGGTCGCCCACAGCGTATCAGCCGGCAAAATGCCCGTATAGGAATTCCACGAGATGGCCGCATCGCCGCCGCACTTCTGGCACAGTTGGTTCGGCAGCCAGCGTCGTTTGCCAATCGTCGCCATTAGAGCCTCCCTGTTTTTACTAGCCACATCCTAACATCCCCCCACACCCAAACCGGACCCGTTGCCAACACCGCATGCGGCACAGGAAAGTCAGGATGCCGTTTACGCCACTGCGCCACCGTACCCCGCTTCACGCTCGCCCGGTCAGCTATCTCCCTAGTGCCAACAACAATCACGGTGTGTAAACCCACTTTTCCAAATGGTCTGCTATGTCCTGAACCGTAATGCCCGAGTCTGTCGCTGGCGTAAGCCCCACAGACGAGGACGGCATCTGATTGCGGATGTATGCGGCGATAGCCAGGACCGCGATTCTGTTGATTGGTGATTTCGATGCGCTCATATTTGTTCTCTTGCCTCGTAATCCTCTGACGACCACCTTCGTGTGACTTCGTAACTGCGGTCTGGCGGAACGCTCCCCTCTGGCACGTCGGCGAATGCCTCCGATTCAACAAGAAAGCGGAATTGGCCGACCGTATTCGATATTCCGGCGTTAAGAACCTTTGACCCGCGGGGGAGTAGCAATGCGTCGGTCAGCCACGATTCGTTTATGTTGACCCAAGCGCATCTCATATCTGTTCGCCCTTCTTGTAATCCTTAACGGCGTCACCCATGTAGTCCTGATGCCACAATTCCGCGCCGAGACCAACACCAATGTCTGGCCCCGGCCGTAGGAAAGCGCAGTTCTCGCCGACCACTAACCCCTCACCGACCTCAATAGAAACTGTACTATGGAGCGACCGCCTCGCCCTAATCCTCGCATTCATCTCAGACGGCAGCGGTTCGCCTATCGGTGTGTCGGAATGTGTCATCCGCCACGCTTCCTCCGCAGCCCACACATACCCCACCATCGCGTCCTTATCCAGTGCGAAATCGTGGTCGCCGCCCGCGCCCGGAGTTATGGTGAAATGTTTTTCTAGGTAGGTGGCTCCTGCTGCTACCGCGTAGCCTGCTGCTTTGATGCCTGGTGTGTGATCCGAATAGCCTGTCTGTTGGAATAGCGGGCCGCTTCCGTCGTGCATGCTGTTCAACCAGTCAATTCGTTCTAGGCGTGCGTCGTTTGGATCACACGGATACGAGAGGGTGCATGCCATCGGGACAACAGATCTAGCGTGGCCGGTCCACCTAAGCTTTTGCCACGCGGTTGCGACTTCTTGCGCCGTTGCCGCTCCGGTTGATAGGAACACGTCTTTGCCCGTTTCCGCAATCGTTGCAAGCAGGCGTAAGTTTGTGATATCTGCTGACCCCACCTTATACCAACCAACATCCATGCTTTCGCACCACTCCACTGCTGCCTCATCCCAACAACTTGCGAACACCTTCAACCCCCGCTCCCGTGCATCAACAAAAACCGGTTCCCAATTCGAATATGTCGGGGCGCCTTTGAACTGCTCCCATTGATTCAACGGACCCTTCAGGCGGTCGTACCGTGGGGCGTCCCGCGCCACCAGCGTATCGGGGTTGAGCAACTGCATTTTAAGGCCCCAGATGCCGGTGCCGGCGGCTTGCCGGACGCACTCCAACGCATACTCAATACTGTGGTTCGCCGTTCCGATCTCAGCTATGACACGAACGCTCATCCGCTGTCATTGCCGGGATAATCGCAGTTCGTGCCTTCGTGGTCCCAATAGATCGGACGGCCTTCTGGAACGTCTTTATCAATGTGGCGAATGCTCTCTGCGGGATGGTCGTGTTCAAGTATGGCGGGCTTTTCGTCTGCGTCGTAATAGTGATGATGATGAATCATTGTTCCTCCTAGAAGTGTCCGTGCCCTAAATGTGATAGGAGTGGTAGGTATTGGCCGCACCACACACACAACCGCAAAATCACGATAGATCCGCCCCGTTCGCGTAGGCCGTGCTAAGGGCGATGAATGTCCAGACCGTCACGGCCCGCAAGCTCATCTCGGCCCAGCCGACCGCCACCAGCATGGCGTAGCCCAGCGCTGTCGCCGATAGTGCTAAATATAAGTAGCGTTTCGTCATTTGTTTACCTCCGTAGACCTACCCCTAATTCCTCACTGGCCCGTCGTCGCCACTCATCGTGATACCACCGTGGCATTGGGGCCACATCGCGACGCTTTGCTGCCTTTTCGTAATTGCTCCGCGAACACCAATGAAGGCCGCGGACGCGACACTCGTCGTGATAGCGTAGCGGTATTGAAGTTAGGCCACGTCCGCGGCCCCAGTGAACGTAGCGTGGCGGAACTGGGTATCGTGCTATGTCGCTGGACAATCCATATTCTACGTTCCATCGGCTCCATTTATCATGCCATGTAGGTGGCGCCCCATGAAAGAAATCCAGCGTCTTATCCCAATCAATGGCTTCTGCTTTCTTTCTAAACTCTTTGTCCTCCATCGGTTACCTCCGTAGTCCGTTCGCTTACACTTCTTTGCCACCCACCCGCGCGTAGCCATCAATTCTAATACTTACGGGCACAAAGTAGCCGTCTTCCTGGTTTCCGAACATAGGGCTGCCGCTGTGAAGTACCACCTTCTTCAAGAGAATGCCGGGTATCACCTCGTTCAGCGTTTCTCTCGCGTACTCGTTGTCTGTCGGTCCGCCCATCTTGTGAGTCTCCTATCGTCGCAGCTTCATGCGAGCAGTTCGTTCGCTGCATGTTCGGTAGAACAGTAGACTGCGGCAAACGTGATGTGTTCGGTGTCCCTATCCCCGCGGTATGTGTAGTCGATCTGTCGAACCTCCACGACGGTTTTTTCTATCGGGTTCCCGCAGTATTCGCACCTAACAACGGTTGCGCTCATTTTCTTAGACCTCCTGCTACATCCTCGATCAGTGTACCACACCGTCGCACACCAAGTCCATCAACCACCCCCACAGTCCTATCCCGAAACTCCCCCCACATCCTCTCATCCGACATCAAACTAATCGTAGCCAACGCCCCCTGCCCCTCCCCACCCAAACCGGCCAACCCTGCTTTAAACACCCCGAAGCCAGGGTCAAGATGAGTGTGGGTTAGTTCACGGGGATTCTGACACACAGACACCACGGGCCTATTACAAAACAAGCTTTCGTACACGGTTCGTCCCCCACCCGTAACCACAACTCTGGCACGACTGATTTCTTCTGCGACAGACGCGTCTTCGATGATGTTGGCGCGGCCGCCAAGTATGTTCCAGTCGATTGTTCGTCCGGGTGGTGGGACGATCCGCGGCTCAAGGGACACCAACTGCTTCGCAAGCGTTTCCGTCAGATGCGCGGGGTCGGTGCCACCAAACGAAATTAGCACACCCTCCCCCGGTTCCTTCGGAACACTAAAGAATTCGGGTCTGATGATCGCCCAATCCGGGCCACCCAAATCGCCGCTGGTCGGATATAAGCTGTTGATTACTGCTGCGGCTCCGCGTGTCCCTGGCCCTTTGTCCTCGAAATGCACACGGGGCACACCCATGTCCCAATGCCGAGTGACGGTATCCAACGCGTCTATAACATGCACGTCGGGCATCTTCAATTCGGTACTTAGCCACTGCGCTGGTATCAGATCTGTGGCGTGACCATCCGAACCGGTCGCGAGTTGAATTGAGATCTTGTGGTGCTGCAACTCCTCCGCCAAACTCAAAACCCGACGAAGATGTCCGTGACCCACCTGATCGTTCACCAACACCCGGAACAGAATCCGCTTCCGTTCCAACAAATGCCGCGCCGTTAAGAGGTCTTCTGGTGTGTCAACATCAACCACCGGCCCCGAATGCAACCAAACTTCCGGCTCCTGAAACTCAACCTCCGCCGGATACAACCTCACACCCACCTCGGCATCCAAACCTTCGATAGCTTGACGATTGTTGCGTGGCACCACCATCTTGCCGTCGTCCCAGAAGATATGCGGCGCGGACACGGCCATAAATCGCAGTCGGTTTCGTTCCCAGCCGCCGACGAATTGTTGTAACTCCATCGGATCGACGCCGATCACGGTGGGCTGTATCACCAACAGCGGCCCCTTATGGTTGGTGCGGAACTCGTCTACTACCTCATCGACGGTCGCTTCGTCGGATGCGAGACAGTCGTCGCGTTCTACCACGCCGGCACCGCACAGCCGAGCTACAGCAGCTATATCCGCATCATCCGTAGACACAATCGCCGAGTCGCAGACCGTGAATGCGAGTTCGATTGCGTGCTGGACTAAAGGTTTACCAGCAACCAAACGAAGGTTTTTTCGTATTACGCCTTTGGAGCCGCCCCGCGCTGGGATGAATCCAGTAAGACTACGCATCGAGGCGTATCAATCGTGCCGATGCCTTGGCCGCTCTGATTGCTGCCTTCCTTGCTTTGTGTCGCGGGCTTCCTCCAACGCACGTCACGCCGCCTTTATCGGAAGGCTTTGCGGCTTGCGACCACCAGCGTCCCGGTTGTGGGACCGGAAGCTTCTCTTGAAAGCCGTCTAGGCGGGCGAGTAGCCAGTGACCCACCTCGTTTAGGTGTTCGACGGGACGTACCCAGATAGTCCACTTGCCATATTTGATGTATTCGGTGTCGTCGCTGTCCCTCATCGGGAAGGGGTTGTATCCGTGGAAGAAAAGGCAGCCGCCGCACTCGCAAGCGCAGTCGTGCAATTCGTAAATGTCCATTACCCCTCCGGATTGTGGTCGTCGCAAGCAGCAATCATCAACAAACCGACACCGTAAGGCTGCAATCGTTTATTAACGGGCCACAGTTCGCAGCCCTCATGTTGGCATTCGGTGATTTTCGCTAACCATTCGTGGCAGAGCGCCGCGACTTGTTGCCAGACTTCTTCGTTGGATGCGGCTTCGATTTGTTGACCGTCGTGCAGGTCGTCCATAGGGGTGTAGTGTACCACCACCAAACACACCCGCTACACTAAATCGACGAGGGCCTTTGTTTCGGTGCCGCCGCTTCGACCCGAGCCACCCTCTCCTGGTGATGGTGCCGCCGCAACCACTCCTCGTACGGCGCCCATTTCGTCGTGTGGTCTAATCCACATCCACACTGTTTTGACATCGTTCCTCCTGCTGTCCCTTCTACCGTACCACGGGTAGGGGGATGCAGCACGCGCTGCGCCCCCTACGGCCTACTCACTTTTTTCCCAAATCGTCAAGAGCGGATAGCGCTTCGTAGTAATCGGCCCACTTATCGAATCCTGCGGCCCGCATCGCTTGATGTTTCCGAAGTGACGGTGCTCCAGACTCGGCTTTCTTTCTGGCCCGATATTCTCGCATCGCGGTGTGTCTTTCCCCATTCTCGCATACGGGCGTTCCGACATTTGCGACAAAGGCGACGGCCGTTCTGCCAGGTAAGGGTCTCAGCGGTCCACATGTGGCCATGTTTGCATGTGCGCTTTTTGGCATGGTGAATTTTTGCGTGGGCTTTGTCACTTAACAAAACAAGGTGATCTAGATTGACACAAAGGGTCTCGCCACATAGATGATGAACGTGCGCATTGCGAAAGAGTTTGCCGAAGGCGTCTTCGTATGCGCGGCGATGTGCGTATCTAGAGAAACCTATTGCCCGCTGGCCATGAGGGACTATCCCATAGATTTGGCCTGACCCGTTGTCTGTGACTGTACCCTGCCAGATTGTGCAAGGCGTTCGGGTGTGGTTGGTTTTTACGAGGTGCAAACTGATTTTTTCTATTGGAATTACGGGAAGCCGGGAAGCCGGGATGCCAATTCGTGTTTGTCCCTGCCGCCAACCATAGCAGCGCATCTACACTTCTACAAGTCCTAGTGCACATCTGCAACGGGGGTGCGCAGGTGGTGAGCGTTCCGCTTTCGGGGGCCGTGTCTGCTTCTCAGCGTTCGGGTCTTGCTGAGGCACACTAAACGCTTCCTGAAATCCTACTGTGGTTCCGTCTAGGGCGGAGCAGATAGCGTCTACTCGGCTGTCGTCTGTCGCTATCCACACTATGCGCACCGCCTGACGGTCTAGCAGTCCGGCATCAGCGGCTTTGTCCCATGCGGCGCGTTGCCCCATGTTCGCCGCTCTAATGGTTTCTGTGCGGGCTATCGTCTCCGCCCGATTCCGCAGCAAACGGCGCTGATAAACCTCAAACCTTCTGAGCGCTGCGGCTTCCTGCTTATCCGTCGTCGCCGTTTCTAACAGTCCGCGGAGGAAGTTATCTGCTGCGGTAGCGTCCCGACGCGACAATCCGATTAGCTGCCGGATCTCCCTTGCCTGAATGGCAGGGGCCATGCCGTCCTGAATACCCCGCACCACAATATCCCGCAACGCGCGGCGGGTCTGTGTGTCCACGTTCGTAACCAACGTGGCAGCGTTCTTCTCAGCGAACCTCACCGCAGCCGGATTCTTAATATCGAACCGTAGATCGAACTCCGCGCCCTGTAGGTTCGCTGCACCAACGAACGCGTCTCTGAGTGTGGCGGCGACTTGTGCTTGCGCCGCCGGATCAATCACCGCGGCCAACAAACCCATTACTTCGTCGATGCGGCCCGCCTCAAGAGCCGCAATCAACGGAGCTAGGGTGGCTTCGGGAAGATTCTCAAACGCTGCCAACAGCACACGTCGGAGTTCGGGGGTTAGGCGGTCTGCTGCCTGATGCAACAGCCTGAAATCTATCCCCTCAGACTTACTAACCGCTAGGAGCGTCATCTTCAATAACGGGATCGGGCGCTTCCGGCATCACTGGCTGCCTATCGGGAAGGCCCAAATCGTCGGGGTCGAACTGAGCATCAAAGCCTGCTAGTTCCATTGTCTCCCGCTCAACCTCGCCGCCCTCAGAACCGAACCACGGCATACCTGCCTGCGCTGTCCGCATCATAAACTGACCGAGCGCTTCAAGGTCGATGTCCTCCACCGGCGAATGGGTCAACACGGGATTAAGTTCGCGCGGCACACCATTCAACAACATCAACCGAGGAACCGCGTGCCGCGTATTGGTGTCAGCAACCATATCCGCTGTTGTCTCCAACGACTTGAGCCACACGTTCAGCAACGGATCGGCCAACGCCCGAGATCCAACAGCGTCCCGACCCAACCCGGACCACGCCGCCAACATGGAGCCGGCCATATCCGCAGCCCACATCCGCACCGCTGATTGCACGGAGCCGAGCTTGTCTCTGCCAGCACCTACTCCGATGACTTCGAAGTCGTAGAGCTTGTTTCCGGATTCGTCGTATTCGAGGGGTAGGACGCCGCCCATCTGCTCGTCGACTCTGAATCGGGTGACGAACTGCTTCCAAAACGCGTACGACGGAGCCTCGGCGAGGATTTCGTCCGCGGGCATCCATGCTATCGGGAAGCCCATCGTCCCCCGCTCAATCCCTACGAGTAGGAGTTCTTCGCTGCGCTTTTTGCGGAACCAGGAAACGTATGCGCCGCGTAGGATGCTCTTGCCCTCAGGTCCTCTAGCCGCCGTCGTCCGATAATGCACCAACTTCTCGATTGGTATGGGCACCGTCCCAGACTGGTTCGTTTGTTGTAAAATCCCCAGTAAGCCGCCGTGCTTATCTGTTGGGATCTCAACAATGGTGTCCTGGGGCCTGTAGGCGAATTTCCGCCATCCCCATTTACTGTCATCGAACTTGGACCCGGACTCCTCGTTGCGGATGCGGTACACAATCTCAAAGTCGGAGAAGCCGTAGGGGAGCATGGTTAGGGCGGTGGTGACATGCTCGGACCACGCTGTAGTCATGTCTTTTAAGCATTCGTTAGCGAAGTCCGCTTGTTCCTGCGCTGCGGGGTTCTCAGCTTCTGCTTCCGGCGGAACGTATGTCCAGGTTAGTTCGCCGAGGAGGTTGTCGATTGCGTATAAAACACCTGAGATGGTGGCGTCGTTGTCGGCCATCTCCCGATACGTTTTCGCAGCACGGGTGCCGCGTAGTTGGGGGAGGAAGTCGTCGTAGAGATTGCGGCCTAGGCGTTGTTTGGTGTTGATGCCTAGTTCTGCGGTGGGGGATATGGAGGCTCGGTGGGCCTTCTCAACTGGTGTACCGGGTTGCGGTACAGTTTTTACGAACTGCCCCGTCGCCGGATCGCGTTGAGCCATGCCGGGCAGTCTATACGATCGAACGTCTGTTCGTCAAGGGGCTACGGTTGCCAGAAGGTTGCTGCGACGGCCCACTTCTCCGACTCGCCGCAAGGCGTATACACATCGTCCCATTCGTGCGGCCAACGCCAATCGTCGCCGTCCTCATAAAGAGCTAAGCGTTCCGCCTTGCCCCAAGTGTAGGGGTCGGACCGTCGCATCACCGTCCACCAACCCTGCTTTACCATACTGCTCCAGCCCTGCCAGTAGCCTTCTGTGATGTCTCGCACCGACATCCCCGTCTCGCCCATCACCGCCCGGAGTAAGGTTCGTGCCGAGTGATGGCCGGCGATGCCCCAGAACTGCCCCTCCTCGTCAGATATCAGATTAGTCATCGTTGTCCTCCTTTAGTGTGGGGGGTCGGGGACGCCCTCTAGACGCACCGACCCCCCCTGTAAGTAGAGGGAATTGCTTACCCCCCCAACCTAACAGCTTCCCAGAACCCCCAATCGGAATCTTCGTACCACTCGGCAGTCTCTAGCCACTCATCAATGTAGGCCGTATACCAAGACGACCCTTCGAATCTGTCGCTGCCCATCGCCTCACTGATCTTAGTCCGGATCTCGTCTTCTATCGCGACTGCCCGTTCAATGGTCGCACGTTCTCGTTGGTTCAGCACCAGCCGTAGCTTGACTGGGATGCCGGACGGAATGCCCATGAATGCGGGGCTGTCGATGCGCTCGATTTGCATTTGCCTCCTTTGCCTCCACCCCCATTATACACCATCTGTCAAATCGCGGTCAGCGCCGCCTACTGGGGAATCGTCCGACTCGGGTCCGTTGCAACCGCAGACCCCCTCCAAAATCCGTTCCCCAGCCCACACGAATAACCAGACATTCAAAACCGCCAGTCCGATTGAACCTAGCCACCAGTACATCCTGTTGCCTCCGTAGTCGTTATTTGTGCTTCCATGTCGTCCCCTACTCGAAAAGGTGGTCAACGTCGCGGCCCTCAAACCGCCACCCCCCTAGGGCGCCAACAATAGTCGCAGTTCATTTGGCCGCCATCAGCCATTCCATCAGGGTCATCAAATCCGCCAATTCGCGCACCGCGGCATCCCACCGCACGAGTCCGACCGCGGACAGGAGCGGCCCATCAGCAACAACCTGCGCGTACTCGGCGACTCCTGGGGCGCAAGGCACGAGCATCGTTTCTTCTTCGTTAAAACGGACTTCGCGCTGTGGGTAAGCTGACCACTGAATCATATCGCGCTCCTTTTAGTCCGGCCCGATGTTGATGTCAAACTCTATTGGGTGAGCTTCTGCGTAGATCGTCAGGCCACGGCCCACCAAACGACTTACGCCCCAACTTCGACGCCACACGCACACCGTAAGCTAGCGTGTCTACCTGATCGTCATGCTCCGTCTGCACCCCCGTAAACAGTTGCAACTCCCGTTCTAAGTCTGCGGCCCATGCTGCTTCCTTCGGCCACAAGATCTGTCGCTGCTCCATTCGGGCTGCTGCCGGCATGGCGCGGGCCAGCTTGTCCTTGTCCGCTCGTAGTTCCTTCACCGGCAGTCCCTTGCGTCGTGCTTCTTGTATCAGTGAAATCTGAAACCCCGCTGCTTCCATGTGAACGGAGTCGAGGTCGTGGTCTTTAACCACACGTTCAATCGCCGGGACGATAGCGGGGCCTTCCAACCGTTTACGCATCACATCAATCAGCAGAATCCACTGCTTCCCCACCGCGAAACTCATGATCACCGTGTAGTCCGCTGACTCCTTAACGGATGCTGCCAGGTCCACGGTGCAGTACCTAGTTGTCTCCCTACCATCAATTACTTCACCGCTTGGAAGAACGTACTGCTTGTACCCATCATTGTGTGTGCGGGGCGTGTGATAGGTGAACCACTCCGGGTTGAAAACGGTGCCGCCAGCAGCGACAAACTCCGCTAAATACTCTTGTGAGAATATGAGGGAACCGACCTCACGTTGCGCTACCTCAATCTCACCAGCCGGTATGTGCGGGTTGGAGGCGGTGGGGAATTGGAACCTGGCCCAGCCGTCTAGTTTGAGGGCGTCTTCGTAGAGGTCGTAAAACCAATTGTGACCCTTCGGAGTGCTAATGAAGATTCCGCGCCCTTGACGATCTGAGAGTGCCGGACGCAACACTTCATTCCACGCAATATCTTTAACAAACGCGGCCTCGTCCATAATGAGCAGATCAAGCCCCGCTCCCCGCAATCTTTGAGGGTCATCCGCTGACCGTTCTTGTATGAGTCCACCATTCTCGAACCTCACTTCCTTGTCACCCTCACGAACCGTACACACCTGCCCCCCATACTTCCGACAAATGAAGCTGAGGGGTCGCCAGCCTTCCCTCGCTATCGGATACGTCGGAGCCCCCCACCATGCTCTCCCGCCGTGTAGTCCGACTTCGAGGCATTCGGTTATGCCAAAGCGA
>SDBV01001496.1_pt1 | contig 35280 bp, 30 predicted proteins | sample 2277081 | NCBI WGS metagenome assembly SDBV01 (sample SAMN10402039, study PRJNA504765) | marine sediment metagenome | isolation source: marine sediment core GS10_PC15, 223 cmbsf | place: Arctic Ocean: Southern Knipovich Ridge | collected 2010 | reverse complement strand
CCTCCGCCCTGAGGTTAACTTATTAACAAATTTATTGTTAATTAACAAAGAAAAAAAGAACCAAAAAAAGAAAATTTACATCATCATAATTATTTAATAAAATTTAATTTACAAACCTAAGGGTGGCTGACGGTCAAATGACCACCAGTGCATCTTTCACATTTATACCGTACCAGAGGTCGGGACCACCAAGCGTACGTTTTTTCCCGACACAATGTGTACTGGGCAGGCTGTACTTGGCGGTTTAGTCCAACTAAATTTTATATTCAATTCAATATTTAATTCTATTTACTCACAGAATTTATTTTAAAAGCCCTTTTTATTTTCAACATCTTTTCTTATTTTTGTATTGAATTAAACATAAAATTCTAATACGTTACCTGCAAGGCTAAAAAAGATAGAGATTGTTGAAAATTGAACATAAATGACTATGAAAAATTACATATATCACTATACAAAATTCAACACTGCTATAGAGCATATACTGCCCACAATGGTGCTTAAAAGCAACAGTTTGAAAAATATGAATGATCCTCGCGAAAACCAGTTGTGGGCATTTTCTGGTAAAAATATTAATTATCCGGAAGTTTATCCTGCTACATACAGCAGTGAACGTCACATAGAACATCAGTTTAAATTAGGAGATGAAATTCGCAAAAGCGTGCAAGCAATATGTTTTGTTCAAGGCAAAGAAAATAAAGGCTTTTTGAATGAAATGATGTGGGCGCATTATGGAGAAAATCACAGAGGAATTTGTCTAGAAATAGATGAACAGGTATTTTGCGAGGAGAACCATATTCCGGATGAAGAATTATTGGCTATTAACTATGAGAATGTAACAAAACCATTTATCATATGGGATCCTGAATGCTCTAAACAGGAGAATATTAGTAAAATATCCCGTAGGTATTACAAAGAGTTATACTTGACTAAGTCTACATATTGGGAAAAAGAAGAAGAAAAGCGGCTAATTTCGTTTGATAATTTTGATTATTGTAAAAATCAGTTTTTCAAGATTGATAATTCACTGAGAGGAATATACATTGGATTATGTTTTCCTTGTGGTTTTCGTGCTGCAGTGGATATTCATATTAAAAATAATAAAACCAAAATCTATGACTTGTATTTTGAGCAAAATAGCATAAAATATTCTACTAGAAACGTTGGTGATTTTCGATCTAATCAATACAGAAAATGGAATTGTTAAAATATTGTATGAGCCGATAAAGAAAAATTAAATTGTAACATTAAAGTCAGATAGTGAGTTGAATATAAATATAAATGAAAAAGCCCAGCAGGTAACACGCTTTAAAGAGAATTTGCTCGCTTCGCTGTGCAACACTCTTTACAGCAACCGTTACTATTAAAAAAACTAATTATAGAATAATTATTAAGTAATTTATAATAAATAACTCACATCTCTTTTTTCTAATTTTATAAAATCATCTATCCCATCCCTAATTCAAAATATTTACTATTTTTGTATTTAAAAAACAACGGGAATTTATACTCATGTTAGCACAAAAAGTATAAAGAATGTAAAAAGTTACCTTTTAGTTCAAATGGTAACTGTATAAACGAGTTGCAGCATTTAAAAAGAAAGACATACTATGAAGGGACCTAAACCTAGAAATTTAATAGTAGCGATAAGCGAAGGAATTTTAGGTTATATGCTTTATCAATCTAGATGCGGTATTTATGAAGCATACAGTGAGTATTTACTTTATGACCCAATTGTAAGAATATCTAAAGATAAAAACTGGAAAATTGAATCTGAGTTCTCTGTAGATTCTAAAAAAGGTAAAGGGGACAAGCAAAGAATTGATTTTTTATTTACATCATTAACAGATGATAATATTAAAATTGGACTTGAAATCAAGTATTTAAAGTATGGCAATTCTTCTCTTGACATTAAAAAGGATATGATTAAGATAAATTCATTAAAGAATTTTGTGGATTATTCAATATTATACGGATTTATTATCATTGCTGGTAATCACTCAGATTCAAACGTTAAAAAAATTAATAACCTCGCGGATAATTTAAAATTAAAATATTATTATAACCGTACTTTTGACAATCAGTTCAAAAAAAATTTCGGTATAACAGTTTTTAAAGTGATTGAATTAAAAAATAAATAATAAACACTGCACAACAACAACATTAAGTAAAAGATGAAAGATTCACCAAAATTTACTGAAACAACAAAAAGAATTTCGGCAAAAATGGCTGGTGAACGTTGTTCTATTTGTGAAGAAAATACCAGTTTGCCAAATAAAGATCGTACAGGTTTTATTAATAAGGGTGAAGCGGCTCATATTTATGGTGCAAATCAGGCTACTAATAATAGATTTAATAAAGAACTAAAATACATCGAGCTTAAACATATATCAAATTGTATTTGGTTATGCAATAATTGCCATAAGCATATTGATTCAGACGAATCTGATTTTACAGCTGATAAATTAATTACAACAAGGGAACAACATTTTCAAAGGGTAACTAACGGCAAATACGGTAAAACAAGTTTTAAGGAAATAGATGAATTAAATATAAGAATTAACTTACTTAAAGATCAGATTAAGGATAAACAGAATTCATTAAAACAAAGTGAAAGAATATTTGATCTAGAATTAAATAAATTAAGCAGTGATAAAGATAAAATAGAAAAGGAAAAGAAAGAACTTTTATTGAAATATGATTCTTTATTACAAAGTACAAGACAAATAAATTCTGAGTTAGCTGATAATATTAATGAATTGGTCTTTCAAAGAAATGACTTGGATGCAGCATTAAAACTTTTAGATGATAGAGATCTGAGAAATCAAGAATATGAAATTGCAAAAAACAGAGTAATAAAAGGTGAAATATATTCTCTCAAAAAAGATTATAAAAATGCTTTTTTCAACTACAATAAAGCTTTTGAGATAAATCAATCTTTTGAGATTGCCTCTTTTTTTATCCGATACTTAAAATCCATTAATGAAAATAGAAAGCTCATTGAAGTTATAGAGAAAACACTCAATGAAGAGACAAAATTCTTAGATAGACCTAATAGAATTTTAACTTTAAAAGCTTCCTTAGCACAGGTGTATTCTGAAATTAATCCTGATAAATCTATTAGTCTTTTTAAAGAGTGCATAGAAATTAATGAAAATAAACTAAAAAATGACTCAAAGTACTTATTAAATAAAGCAGGATATACAAATTATCTAGCTATTGCATATAAGAACAAAGGTGACCTTAATAAAGCTTTGCAACAGTGCGAGAAATCGCTTGGATTTTTTTTTTCAGGGAAAGTTGAAGGAGAGACTATTGAAGATTGTTTTGTAGAATTTTGTTCTTTATACAACACTATCGCTCAGATTTACGAATTAAATTCTAACGTAGAAGAAGCTTTAAAATATTATTCCCTTGCTTTAAAAGTTTGTGAGGAGCAATTACCAAAGAATTTAGATATAAAAATTGCTACAATTTTAAATATGAGTAATTGCTCTTCAAAAATCAATCTAAATGAATCAATAGATTTATTAAATCAGGCAATTAAAAGTATTATAGTCCTTTTAGAAGAAAAACCACTTTCTTACTACGAAATGTTAATTGGAGCTTATTGTAAAAAGTCAGACTTATTGCTTCTTTTTGGTCAAAAGGGTAATTCTGAAAAAGAACTGAAAAATGCGGAAGAAATTTTAAATCAAGCACTGACAATCAATGAAGATGGTTTTCAATTAACTAAGGCAAATTTTCTCAACAGAAAGGCCATATTTAATTTGTCAAATGGAAAAAAAGATAAAGCATTTGAATTAGTGAAATCTTCCATTGAAATATATGAAACCGTCCAAAGTTCTAATAGAGAAATTTATAGTAAAATAGCAACCTTGCTTCTTTTAAAAAGTGGTCTTCATAATGATACAGAACAGAAAATAGTAGATTTAACTAAAGCAATAAACTATTTAAAATCATTCTCTAATAAGCATAGCAGTGATCTTTTGTTATTAAAACGAATAGAACTTGAATTAAAAACGTTGCCTAACACGCGCTAATAAGTAATGCGGGGTGAAGCGGTAATTTGAAAGTAAATGCAAAACAACATAGCGGTTTGAAAGTGAAGTGCAATAAATCCCGCACTGTGCATGCCGCAATCCGTTACTATTAAAAAATTAATGATAGAATAATTATTAAGTGATTTATAATAAAGAGAGAACATCTCTTTTTTCTAATTTTATAAAATCATCTATCACAGCCCTAATTCAAAATATTTACTATTTTTGTATTTAAAAATAAAGTATAAAGTATGTAATAGTTACCTTTTAGATTAAATGGTAACTGTATAAACGAGTTGTGCGTAATTTAATAAAAACAGAATGAATGAAAAGGAATTTGTTATAAAAAGGGTTATCCCGTTGTTAAAAACATTGGGTTTTAAACATGTTCGATATACCCATGGTAGTGATGAATATGGAAGGGATATAATCTTTTACGACTTTGATAGATTCGGAATTGAAAGACTATTCTGTGCTCAGGCAAAAGTTGGAGATATTTCTGGAGATGCAAAAAGCATTATAAATAAAATTACAGCTCAAATAGATGATGCATTCAAAATGCCATATTATGATAGTTTTAGAAACGAAGACAAAAATGTATCAGGAATATATATAATTATTTATGGTAAATATAAAAGAAATGCAAAAGAGAAAATTAGAGAAAAAACCAAAGGACTTCCAATTTATTTTTTGGATATAACTGATTTTGAAAACATAGATTCTAAGCTAATAAATATAAAAGATAAATCTAAAAGAGAGAAATTAATAAATATCAAAATTGAAATATTAGCAGAATCCCGATGTAAAAATATAGATTTTCATTTTATTGAACGACAATTAAATGAACTGGATTTGATTGAAAATTACTTAACACAAGATAAAATTGAATTATTATCTGAATTGGGTTTAGAGATGACATTAAATACAAAAGAAGGAACTAAATTACTTGTTGAACATCTATTATGGTATTCGTATTTTGGATATTATAGTAAAAACACGTATTCAAAATTGTTAGAATCAATAATTACAATATTATGGGATTGGGGAGTGCAAACAGTAGAATATCAAAGAAACAAAGAAAGTATAAAAATAATCCTTGATGCATTCAAAGTAATTAATGAAAAAATTAAAGAACATAGTAATCCTAAATTGATTAAGCTTGCAAATGAAGCAATTAAAAATATGATATATCATGCTGAGTACGATAATCTTGATGATATAAAGAGTTTTATATTAAATGAAATGAAAAAATAAACTATACCCAACAAAAAATAAACTCCATTAAAACGGGCGTTTATTCAAACCGTCATTAGCAGCAAGCACACTAAACTCGAAACATGAGAGAAACTATCAAATATTTAAAAGAGATTGTTGCCATTAGTAATGATGTAGCTCTCAGTACCAAGGAGTTGATGGAAATTATTAAGTCATTAGAATCTTTTATCAACCCACAATCAGAATCCAATGACTTACGAAAACACTTTAAAGACGAATACTCAACTTATAGTTTAACCATTGATTGTTTGATATTTTGGAATATTGCTATTGTTCAAATAATGTTAGCAAATAGCCCAGAATTTAGGACAATAGAAGGTTTAACAAACAAAGGCTATTTCACCCAACTTTGGATTCATTTAACCAACAACCTTATCGGGATAAAATATTTATTTGAAAATGGACTTGATAGTCAAGTAAAGCACATTTACCGTAATTCAATAGAATTATCAGATTTAGCAATATCAGTATTATATGACAAAGTATTTTTTGAAAATCATAGAAAACCAAACATAAAGAAAGCTGGCAATCCATTTGTATCTCCGAAGAACAATACAATTTCGAAATTTGCAGAAAAGGTAATCAAAGACGTAAATAAGGAATTAAATGATTCTTTTGATACCAACAAAGTCATAAGCATATTTTGGAAAAGGAATAGACATGAACAATACTCAATACTTTCTGAAAGTGCTCATGGAAACTATCTTCGCAATGTTTTAAATTCTTTTAAGGAAAACACCAATGGAAAATACTTACCTTCAATTGGAGGAAATAAATGGAAAAATCTTGAAAGACAATTGTCGGACATTTGTCTTCATCAAATTACATTAAAAAGATACATTACTTGGATTTTGAAACTAAAACACAATATCGACCTATTTGATGATTCATATGGTCTACATAAGTTCATTTATTTTTTGGATGTGGTTATTGGAAAGAAGTTTTTGCCAGAAATAATTAAGCCTCAAGCCTATGACCATATGGATATTGTTTGATTCAAAAAGCCAGCTGCTAACAAAGGCTTATAGTGCATGACGCAAGTAGTTGTAAACATGACCATTGAACGATATAATTGAAGATAATAGTAAAAAGAAAAATCCTACAATGAAAGCGGCACTCACCATAGCCGCAAAACATTACTATTAAAAAACTAATGATAGAATAATTATTAAGTAATTTATAATAAATAGCTCACATCTCTTTTTTCTAATTTTATAAAATCATCTATCTCATCACTAATTCAAAATATTTACTAATTTTGTATTTAAAAACAACGGGAATTTATACTCATGTAAGCATAAAAGTATAAAGAATATAAAATTTACCTTTTAGAGCAAATGGTAACTGTATAAACGTTACCACACATTAAAAATGAAGCTATGAAATATTATATTTTACCAATACTACTATTAGCGGTTTTAGTTCTTTTGAGTTGCAATAAACTTGACCTAGAAAAGGAAACTCCTAAATGTGTAGAGAACAAAATAAAAAATTTTGACAAAGAACAATCCTGTGATAATGGGGTAAATGTAAAAAAATATGCTTTTCAAGGTAAAACAGTTTATGTTTTTGACCCAGGAACTTGTGGAGCAGATATGACTTCTGAAGTTATAGACTCGGATTGTAATAGTCTTGGATTTCTAGGTGGAATTTCTGGCAATACTAAAATAAATGGAGAAGAGTTTTCTAATGCAACATTTGAAGGAATAATTTGGGAAAAATAATACAATAAAAAAAATAACGTGTGGTAACAAGAAAGTAAAAATCATTAAAACGCTTTTTACTTCAGACGTTACTATTAAAAAACTAATGATAGAATAATTATTAAGTAATTTATAATAAATAGCTCACATCTCTTTTCTCTAATTTTATAAAATCATCTATCCCATACCTAATTCAAAATATTTACTATTTTTAAAAATACTATTATCAATTATTAAATTCCCGAAAAATAAAAATATAGAAAGCCCATAGAATAATTTTATTTTCCCTCTCTTTCTACTAAAAATTAAACGCCAGGTGCTTTGGCGGTTTAGTCCAACTATATTTTATATTTAATTCAATATTTAATTCTATTTACTCACAGAATTTATTTTAAAAGTCTTTTTTATTTTCAACATCTTTTCTTATTTTTGTATTGAATTAAACATAAAATTCTAATACGTTAGGCTCCATTTAAAGCAAGAGAAATATTAATGAAAAATTATCTATTTGAAACTATATATAGACTCTTTGAAAGAATTGAGTATTATAAGGGTTATGTTTTTCATCTTGAAAACGATATCAATAAATACACAAAAAACTTAATTGATAAATTAGAAGACAAAGAGAGAACTTTTCTTAAAGGAAGCAGATTAGTCATTAGTGATTTTACTGGTGAATCTGATAATGGATGGGAAATAAATTTTCCATTACCAACAAATGGGTATATTGTAACCAGTGATAATTATAAAGAAAAAAACGAACAATTAATTCAAGTTGTTTCTTCAACTCTTGTTGCTCAATCTTATGAAGCATTAGAGTCTTTTTTTAAAGAAATTTTGATTTTGTTCTTTAAAAATAATAATCAAATTGCTTTTGAAACAATCGGAAAATCAAATTGTATTTGGAATAAAAATAAAGTTGATTGGAGAAATACAGTTCGAAAACTCAATCAAGGAGTTAATAACAAAGAACTCTTAAAGATTATTCGAATCTTGAGTCCAGATTTTCGCAATGCAGAATCAAATAATCAAAAAAACGTTGATTTAGCCAGATGGTTTAATACAATTTCTATTGTTAGACATTCAATAATTCATTCTGAGTCCATCTTGAGAAATGATGAGTTTAATAAAATTGATGATTACGGAGTTGGAATCTTAAACTTATTTTTTGATATCGAAGATCAAAACAAAGGAAATAAAAAGATAGTAATATCAGGTAAACAAGCTTCAAATATTATGGAGTTTATATGTGAATATGCATTTCAAGTATTTAAATGGTTATCAATTTCACGGGACTTAGATTGGAAAATATTAAAGAATATGAAAAAAACGGAGACTAACAAAAAATATAGTGCATTTGGCAGATAGTGCTAAAAATGAAGATGGTAGCAATAAATAAACATAGTGTAAGCTTGAAATATTGGAGCGTTGAAATGCCAAACGCCCCATATTAAAAACGTTAGCGGTAATAAAATTTTCCCAAAAAGCAACCAGAAAAACAAAACATAACAAAACAAAAGAACAACGAACAAACTGCCACCACACAAAATTTATTAAATTTGTCCTCATAATATAAAACTGACAACATGGCATTATATCAGGAATCTGTAATAAAAAAATACCTGGCAAACATTGACAAGACACAGATAAGCCAGGCATATCAGAAATTCAGGACACATTACAGTAGCGAGAGAATAGAAAAAATTAAACAACTGAAAGAAGAACAATATCAGGAAGGATACCTGAGAGAAATATTCAGAGACGTTCTCGGATACACAATAAATCCCGACCCCGACTACAACCTGACAACTGAATACAAAAACGAAAAAGACTCAAAAAAAGCTGATGGTGCAATACTAAAAAACAACGAAGCTATTGGAGTAATAGAACTAAAATCCACAACAACAAAAGACCTGTCAACCATAGAAAACCAGGCGTTCAATTATAGAAGAAACCAGCCAAAATGCCGGTATGTAATAACATCAAACTTTGAGAAATTAAGATTTTATATTGACTATGCCGTAGATTACGAGGAATTCAACCTCTTTGAAATAACCGAACAACAATTTCAATACTTTTACTTTCTGCTGAACAAAGACAGTATCCTTTCAGGGCTTCCCCTGAAAATGAAAGAAGAAACAGCATTTCACGAAGAAAACATATCAAAAACACTATACAAAGATTACTCCGATTTCAAAAAGAAAATATTTAACAATCTTGTAAAAAATAACCCCCAATACGCTCAGTTAACACTCTATAAAAAATCACAAAAACTGTTAGACCGTTTTTTGTTTTTATTCTTTGGAGAAGATTGTGGCTTGTTGGCTCCTAATATGACTACAATCATAATAGACCATTACAAAAAACTAAAAGAACTGGACGAATACAAGCCATTATACAGTATGTTTAATAAATTTTTCAATTATATCAATATTGGCTTTAAAAGTAACTTATATGAAATTTACGCATATAATGGCGGATTATTTCTCAAAGACGAAATACTTGACAATGTAAAAATTGATGATGAAGTATTATTAGACGAAACTCTGCATTTTTCACAATATAACTTTGCAACAGAGGTAGATGTAAATATTCTCGGGCATATCTTTGAAAACAGTCTTAACGAAATAGAAGAATTTACAGCCCGGCTTGAAGGTGGTAAACTTGACAAACAAAAAACAAAACGCAAAAAAGAAGGCATATTTTATACACCCAAATATATTACAAAATATATCGTAGAAAATACAATTGGTGCATTATGTAATGAAAAAAAGAAAGAACTCGGTTTGCTTGCTCTTGAAATAAATGCTTCATTATATAATAAAACAACCGGGAAACTAAATAGAGAAGGTAAGAATTTATACGAGCGGTTAGACCAATACACTGATTATTTACTTTCACTAAAAATACTTGACCCTGCTTGTGGTAGTGGTGCTTTTTTAAATCAGGCACTGGAATTTCTGATTAAAGAGCATCAAACAATAGATAGTATCCGCAACGAATTAACAGGTGATGTTTTGCGGTTGTTTGACACCGATAAAACAATTCTTGAAAATAACCTTTACGGAGTTGACATTAACGAAGAAGCTGTTGATATAGCAAAACTCTCTTTATGGCTTCGTACAGCAAAAAAAGGCAGGAAACTATCTATTTTAACTGACAATATTAAATGCGGAAACTCTCTTATTGACGCTCCCGAAGTTGCGGGTGAAAAAGCTTTTGATTGGAATAAAGAATTTCCTGAAATTATGAAAAATGGTGGCTTTGACGTTGTTATTGGGAATCCGCCGTATGGAGCTGAATTAAGTGGGAAAGATTGGTTGAAAAATAAATTTAAGGAAACAAGTTTTGGAAATATTGATTCTTACAAATACTTTATCCAAAAAGGAGTTGAACTAGTTCGAAATAAAGGTGTTCTCAGCTATATTATGCCTGACTCATATTTAGAAAAAGAATACTTTAAAGATTTAAGGAAATATGTTGTCGATAATTTCAATAATATTAGAAATATTAAATTGGGAGATGACATTTTTGATGATGTTAATCTGCCTACTGCAATTATTTTGTTATCTAACAAAGGAAATCAAGCAAGTAATTTTGAGTTTATAGATGTATCTTATTTTAAGAAACATCAAAAACAAAATGTTTTTAATAATGAAGATAAATTCATAAACGATATTCCAGATTATAACACCACTTTTATAATTGTTAAAAGCATCATTAATACAGATCAAACTGTAAAACTAATCGATGTCTTTGAACAAGTTATGGGAGTAAAAGTATATCAAAAAGGAAAAGGCAAACCTAAACAAACTGTATATGAAAAAGAAAATGATGTCTTTATCTCAACATTTCAAACAGATAAATTCTCATATCCATATATTTCACAAGGAATAGAAAGATATAATTATGAGAATAAAAACGAATTTATCAGCTATGGTGAATGGTTGGCAGAACCAAGAGAAAAAATAATTTTCGATTCTCAAAAAGTTATAATCAGAGAAATTGTTAACCCAAGAATTTATGCTACATTTATTGAAGAACCTGCTATTGTAAAGAATATTGCAGCTGTTATTATCAATAGAAAAAATGACTTCTCTTTAAAATATTTACTTGCAGTAATTAATTCAAAATTATTGACTTATTATGTTGATGAGCAATCTCCAAAAAGTAGTAATAAAAGTTATCCAAGTTTTAACTCTAAATTAATTAAGAATATTCCAATCAAAGATATTTCAAAAGAAGCCCAACAACCTTTCATTGAAAAAGCTATCCAAATGCTTGACATAAACAAGCAGTTACAAGAAAAGAAAAACAAGTTTATCAGTAGAATAAAAAGCAATTTGGAAGTAGAGAAAATAAGCAAAAAATTAGAAACCTTTTACGATTACGATTTTAAAACTTTTGCAGCAGAACTTAAAAAACAAAAAGTAACGCTATCGCTTGTTCAACAAGACGAATGGGAAGAATACTTTAAAACTTACAAAACGGAAATAAACAACCTGCAAAAACAAATAACCCAAACCGACAACCAAATCGACCTAATGGTTTACAATCTGTATGGGTTGAGTGAGGAGGAGATTGGGATTGTGGAGAGGAGATGAAGGTGAGAGATTGAGGTTAACATTTTTGGCTATGAGCAGTGCAGGGTTAATTGCATCGTTCCTTTCCCCTGTCACCAAAAATAGCAAAATGTGATGAATTTTGAATGTATTACTGTCACCCGCATTGAATTTTGCTAATGTTATACCAGGTTCTTTTCCAATTGTTGATAAATAATTTTTTGGTTTCTTGATTTTAATTAAATGTTTTACTTCCTTTACCAACATAAAATATAAGAATTATGTCTTCAAAAAAGAGAACTATTTTTAAGTACCAATTTAAAATGGGCAACGAAATTGTACAGAGGGGAATTACAAATGATTTAGACCGAAGAGAGTTGGAACATTTACAAAAGTGGTCTAAAGGTCATATAACACAGATTGGCAGAAGAACGACCCGAGATGCTGCTTTAAGCTGGGAAAGAGAAGGCGGAAAGCGGTAAATACTATTTTTTAGCATCCATATTTAGTCGCTTGTCCCAATCATTGATTTAAGAATCCCATTCGGTATTCAGATTTTGAAGATGGGGTATTTCTATACCTTTTAATCTTCTGTATAGTTGAGTTGCATAAGTATCAGTCATTCCGGCAACATAATCAATAATTTTTAATATTTTTATGTAAATATTGTCTGGACTTTCTGCTTCTTTAGATGTTAACAAGAATTGGTTTGGTATTAATTTCAACACTTTTATTCTATGATCTTGTGCCATTTTAGGGTTATTAGTTACAGAATAAATAAAAAGTTCCATTAATCCTTCTAAAACCTGAGCTCCAACCGCTTCCAACTCAAGGATTGGGGTATAATTATAAACCGCCTTTTCTATAGTTTCTTTAATTTCATTTAAAATTTCTGCATGTTCAATCTTTTCTGATAGTACGGAAACATATTCACCTTTTAACATTTTATCTTCATTTTTATTAAATTCCGAAGCAATTTGCCAAACCAATTTAAAAATCGCTTTTCCCCTTAAATATCCAATTTTTTCTTTTTTATCAAGCTTGGTATAAACGGTATGTGTGTCTATACTAATAATTTCGGCTATATTATTTAATATCTCTTCAGCATAGCTAAAATGTATTCTTCCAAATCTATATCCATCTTCAAAGTCAATCAATCTATAACAAATATCATCAACAGCTTCTACAAGGAATGCCAATGGATGTCGGCACCAACTCAAATTTTTATCATTTCCCAATTCTATTAATCCAACCTTGTTTGCTACATCTATAAATTTATCCCTTTCTGCTTGAAAAAATCCATATTTTTTTTGACTGGCACGGTGTGTATTATCCTTATTTTGAGGGTCAGGTACAAGTTTTTTCCCTTTTAAAATTGGATCATCAAGTTTAGGATTAATATAGGATTCTCTTGGATATTTTGTAAAAGCGGCAAGTGTAGCGTACGTTAGATTAAACCCTCGGTAGTGAGGATTATTAATCGTCCTAAAACCCATCGCATTTCCTTCAAAAGGGACAAAATCGTTCCAATGCTTTTTCGTTAATTCTGGAATTTTGAATTTTTTATATCTTTTCGTTTTAGCCTTAATAAAAAATGGAGCATAAGCAAGTCTATTGTCTTCTCTTTCAAAAAAACCTGAGATAGCTCCTTCTCCGCTATGCCCAAATGGAGGATTACCTATATCGTGTGCCAAACAAGCTGCTTGGACAATAGCGCCAATATCATACTCAGTAAATAATCCTTCTAATTTATTACCTTTTATAATTTTTTTACCCACTATTCTGCCAATTACTTGCCCAACTGAAGCTACTTCTAAGCTATGGGTAAGTCGTGTATGAATAAAATCAAAAACAGGAACTGGGACTACTTGCGTTTTATTCTGCAATCTTCTGAATGGATAGGAAAAGAAAATCCTGTGGACATCTTTTTCAAATTCATTTCTTGGATCTAATTTCGCCCTTGAGGATTTTTCTTGTCCTTTTTTTGAATCCTGTGTATGAATTCTGTCCGAACATAGTAACTTTTCCCAATTCATTTTCTTTTCCATTTCTGTCGTTTATTTAATTGAAAGAGTATTATCGCAATATAAGTTTTTTTTTGCATTTAACATAACGTCTGTATAACCGAATTTCGTTTATTTTTATTATAGTTTTATGTTTGTTTTATTCTGCAAAGATACAAAAAAAACACTTCAAAAAAAACTATTAGTTTATGGGTTGTATGAGTTGAGTGAGGAGGAAATTAAGATTGTGGAAAATTCGGTTAAATAATGTTATCTTTGTACAAAAGTTGGCAGCCATTATTATAAAAATGACACAAGACGAAAAAATAGACATTCTATTGAAAGAAGCTATTCAAAAAAAGGCATTGGAACATATTAAATCGTATAAACATATAACAAGCAAAGAATACCAAGAGATAAATAATATTGGCAAAGTGATGGCAATAAGAGAATTAAACCAACTAATAAAAAAAAAATATTAAAAAGAATAGGCAAGGGTAAGAATACCCAATATATAGTGAACGAATCCTTGAAAAATTCTACCACTTCTCAGTCAATTTAGCAAAGGAATTTTGGGTTAATGAAAAAACTATTGAAAGGGATATTGAAGAATTAAAAAGAACTGGTAAGATAAAATTTAAAGGATCTAAACGTATTTGAAATAATTATCTTAAAATTTTACATAATATTTTTTCCTCAATCATAAAACATTTTATTGTATAATTCTATAAATTCCTTATGATTTTCATTTTCTGTTATGATTTTATTATAGAAAAAATTTTCATATTAATATTTTCAAGCATACAAAATATTAAAATAACAACAGCTAAAATCCCAATATAAATTTATAGCTTGTAATTGCAGTCTATATCTTTTTTACATTATATAATATTATTTTTTAAACCTTTGCTCAAGATTATTAATGAAAATATTTAAACTGGGATTTTATTCTTTTTTGCAATTAAATTACGGTGTTTTTTCATCGGTGCTGTCGCAGCCTCATAATATCTGTTATCATCGTATGCTTTCCTATTTTTATCAATGGTAAATCTAAGTGATGGATTAAGATATTGTTTATTAAGAGTATTTAAGCAATTTACAATAAGACATTTTAAAAGTTTTTAGGAAGTCCACCAATGAAACCTGACATCCAGGCTTCTGATAATTTTATTTTTGATGTTTTAGGCAAAAAAACTCTCTTCGCTATTGTTTTGCCTTCACCATTCCTTCTGATAACAAATAATCTTTGATTTTCGTCATTCAAATTCAAACCATCCAGTATATAAGGATTGTGTGTAGTAAGGATTACTTGTTTTTTATGCTTTTTAGATAAATCATTAAATACTTCAGTGATTTCCGAACAAAGTTTAGGATTGAAAGAGGCTTCAATGTTATCAATTGCAAAAAAGTCAGGAGTATTTTTACTGATAAACAAGCTCAGGTAAAAAAGTAAGAATAAAAATCCCTCACTTGAATTATGTTGTTGAATAAATATCTGGTTATTAATAAATCTATCCTTAATATTAATAATTTTTTCTCCCTCAAAAGTCTGTTTGGGCAATTCAAAATCTTCAAACCAATCATTGATTCTTAAATATCGCTTTAGCTTTTTTAAAGAAGCTTTATTTTTCTCATCCGAAAATACTTTTAAAAGTTTAAATAATCCTTCCCCTTTTATACCAAGTGGCTGTACTTTTTCTTCATCTTCAAACCTTCTCAAAAATGTATTTTCCGGTGAATAAATTGTAAATCCTGAAAGATGAGGTTCATATTTATCTTTAAGATATTGTTCCTCAATCATTAATTTCATCCCCCTACCACCATAAATTTCATGTAGTTCGTTTTCTGGAATATCTCTTAAAACTGTTGTAAATTTTTTTAATGTCTTACTATCTTTTTCTTCTAGTTCTTCGAATTTGGAATCCATTTTACCAGTATAAAAATCTAATAAAATTTTAGGAAGTTCTGTTGTAATTTCATTTTTTTCAACATCATACCAATCAGAGTATGGTTGGTTTTCATTTTGTAGCTTGAATTCAATTTTTTTATAAACATCATCTTCAATAACATCCTTTGAATTTTCTCCTTCAAGAACCTTATTGATGAGATAATCTACAGATTGTGGAACAATGAAAGCAATGTTGATTTCTTTTCTTAAATTATTTTTAGAAAAACCTGCTCTCATCAATTCAGGTCTTGATATTCTTATCCCTCTTGATGTCAAAAACTCTCTTTTTAACTGATTCGCACTTGCAGCAGCACCGAAAGCAATTGCTTCCAAAATGTTGCTTTTTCCACCGCCATTTTCACCTATAAAAATGTTAAATTGACCTAACTCTATATCTAGTTCTGTAATAGATTTGAAATTCTTTATTTCAACAGATTTTATCATTTGTAATATTATAAAGAGACAAAAATAAAAAAAAATTATCCATCACAAAAAAAAACTAAATTTTAAAGCATTTGACAATATAAAAACAACTATGTTATACAATTTTATTCTAATTTTGCATAAAATGTTTATTTTTACACTTGACCAAAAAAAATTACATACTAATTTTATTCATTTTTTGGATAAATTTTTTTACAATTGCACAGAAATTTGATTTCAAAGGGCAGGCGGATACATGGTTGTTCGCAAAGCCATTTGACGAATTTGCAGGGCAATTGGGGATAAGATATATTCCTGATTTGAATTTTGAAAAAGAGTTTAAAAGTAATTTTAAGTTAGATGCTGATATTTCGGTTAAAACATTCGGAACGTCTAATTATTCGGACAAATCATTTGAATTTGACGGTGATTTTAAGCCATACCGGCTTTGGGTGAGGTTTTCAACAAAGCAATTTGAGTTACGCGGCGGGCTGCAAAAAATCAATTTCGGTCCCGCAGCAATGCTTCGTCCCCTTATGTGGTTCAACCGCATAGACCCCCGCGACCCTTTGCAAATTACAGACGGGGTATATGGTTTATTGGCAAGGTATTACTTTTTAAACAATGCGAATGTATGGTTTTGGGGGCTTTATGGAAATGAACGGACAAAAGGATGGGAAACAGTGCCGGGAAATAAATACCGTCCTGAATTCGGGGGACGATTTCAGTTCACTGCCCTGAAGGGCGAAATCGGAATTTCCTGTCACAACAGGGAAGTTGATTTCAGGAATGACACCTCCGGGGTTATCAGGCAATTCGGTTTGATTAACGAAAACAAAGCAGGTATTGACGGCAGATGGGATGTTCTTGCAGGACTTTGGTTCGAAGGTGTAATTATTCATCAGGACATAAATCAGCAATATTTTCCGTGGACAAAACAGCTTAATTTAGGAATTGATTATACCTTTGGAATAGGAAAGGGCTTGTATGTGGTTCACGAATTTTTTATTACAGATGTATCTGAAGAACCATTCACTTCCGGTCAAAATGTAAGTTTTTCCGCATTGTCAGCAAGGTATCCGATAGGATTAATGGACCAGGTAATGGCTATGGTGTATTATGACTGGGTAAACGACGATTGGTACAGATTTATCAACTGGGGAAGGCTATACGATAAAGTTAGCTTACACCTGATATTTTTTTGGAACCCTGATAAATTCCAGATGTACCGAAACATGCAGGAAAACATGCTATTTACCGGAGCAGGCTTGCAATTTATGTTTGTTTATAATCACTAAATAGTGTCCGTTCATAAACTTAAGAATAATCCCGTAGGGATAAAATAAGAATAGCCCCCGACTTCAGTCGGGGGTATATGAATAACAAACAAATAGCGTCGCAAGCACCAACGAAAAATTGAAATACAATTGCTCTTTGCGACGCAAACTCGTCCGCCATAGCTTTAGCGCAGGCGGAATTCAATACCAAAATTTAATAACAAAAATACATTTTTTTAAAGATTACTTATATTATATTTGAGGTTACAAAAATGCGATATTCAGTGCCGTCAGGTGTTTCCACCTGACGCAGTGTCGGTTGGAAACAACCGACACCACTCAACAGTGATTACCGAATAACATATAACTTATAACACCTGAAAAATTTATGGAAAATACAGTAATTATTTCACTGGAAGGTCTCAAAAAACACTTTCCGATAGGAGCAGGAAAATTTACAGCTTTAAACGGGATTGACCTTACTTTTTCAAAAGGTGAATTTTCCGGATTTGTCGGACCCAGCGGTTCGGGTAAAACAACGCTCCTTAACATTATCGGCACACTTGATTCTCTTTCCGAAGGTACTGCAAACGTACTTGGGCAGGAAGTTAGTAAACTATCTACTAAAAATGCCGCTTTACTTAGAAGGCAAAATATGGGTTTTATTTTTCAAACCTATAATTTGCTTCCTGTTTACACTGTATTTGAAAATGTTGAATTTCCACTGCTTTTGTTAAAAATGAGCGGTTCAGAACGTAAAAAAGCTGTGATGGATGCACTGGATTGGGTCGGAATAGCAGATAAGGTTAAATCGCGCCCGGCTCAACTTTCCGGTGGTGAATGTCAGCGAGTTGCTATAGCAAGAGCTATGGTTAAAAAACCTGAATTGGTGTTAGCCGATGAACCTACTGCAAATCTGGATTCAGAGAATTCACATCACATCTTACAAACTATGGAAAATCTGAATAAAGATTTGCAAACTACATTCATATTTGCTACTCACGACGATAAAGTAATCAAATATTTGAAGAGAAAAATACTTCTTGAAGATGGTAAAGTAACTTCAGATGATATTATAACTAATTAGTGTTCGTTCATAAAGTCCGTCATTGCGAACCCCGACATAAAAACGCTGTCATTTCGAATCACGATAAATCGGGGTGAAGCAATCTCAAAGTTATAAAAATAAATTATATTTGCTATAAAAATGTAAAAATTATTATGAAACGAGGAGGAGCAGTTTATATATTAACCAACAAAAATAATAATGTATTATATACAGGCGTAACAAGTGATTTGAAGAAAAGAATATATGAACATAAAAACAAGATTTACTCAACAAGTTTTACAAAAAAATATAATATTAATAAATTAGTTTATTACGAAGGCTTTCATAATATTGAAGAAGCAATAGCTAGAGAAAAACAAATAAAAGGAGGATCAAGGGATAAAAAAATAAAATTAATAGAAGATTTAAATCCTGACTGGAATGACTTATATGATACTTTAGATTAAGATTGCTTCGTCGCTCCGCTCCTCGCAATGACGCGTTTATTAATACTTTATTAACAAACACTAATTAAGGAGGACAATATTATGTTATCATTAAAATTAGCCTTTCGAAACCTGGTTGGTGCAGGATTACGAACCTGGCTCAATGTAATCGTATTGGCATTTGTCCTGTTCATGATGATATGGCATTATGGAATTCTTGACGGATGGAATGAACAGGCAAAAAGAGATATGAAAGCCTGGGAGGTTGGAAACGGACAATACTGGCATCAGAATTACGATCCTTATGATTTCTTCACCTTAGAGGAAAGTCATGCTAAAATTCCTGAAGCTTTAAAGAAAGCTACATCTGAAGGAATTGTAACACCTGTATTAATTACTCAGGGCAGCATTTATCCTGATGGTAGAATTCAAAGTTTGCTTCTGAAAGGAATAATTCCCGGACAAAAAGTTGTTGCGATACCAGGCACTGAACTGAACATTGAATCGGAAGAAATACCGGCAATTATTGGCAGAAGAATGGCAAAAAACTGTAAACTGAAAGAAGGAGATGTAACCACAATTAGATGGAGAGATATAAATGGAACTTTTGATGCAGCTGAAGTGAAAGTTGTAAAGATTTTTAATTGCAATGTTCCTAATATAGACGCCGGACAAATGTATATACATATTAAAAAACTCCGGGAAATGATGCAGGCACCTGATGAAGCTACTATGTTTATCATCGGTGAGGATTTCGAAATGAATGAAACTGTTTCAGGATGGGAATATAAAGACTTTGATTTTTTAATGACTGAAATGAATGAGATGATGAAAATGAAAAAAGTGGGAGGCTCTTTTATATATGTTATTCTAATGCTTTTAGCAATGTTAGCAATTTTTGACACTCAAGTGCTTTCCATTTTCAGAAGACAAAAAGAAATTGGAACTTATATTGCCATGGGAATGACCCGCAGACAGGTTGTTAGTCTTTTTACCGTTGAAGGAGCAATGCATGCTATATTAGCCGTTATATTCATTGCAATTGTGGGAACACCGCTACTTCTCTGGTTAATGTCTGTAGGAATGACCATGCCTGCAGGAACGGATGATATGGGTATCACTATCGCAGAAACGATTTATCCGGTTTATGGAGCTGGCTTAATCATTGGAACTTCATTACTCGTTTTTGTAATTACTTTGATTGTTAGTTATTTACCGGCGCGGAAAATTTCAAAGATGAAACCTACTGACGCTATAAAAGGAAAAATACAATGATACGTTTTTTATTTAAAGGATTATTAAGAGACCGGAACCGTAGTTTGCTACCCATTCTGGTTGTTACTGCAGGTGTTACACTTACAGTGTTTTTACATTGTTATATTACAGGTGTTTTGGGTGAAATGATTGAATTCTCAGCAAAATATACTTCAGGTCATGTTAAAATAATGACTCGTGCCTATGCTGAAAATAAAAATCAGGTACCCAATGATCTTGCACTAATAGAAGTAAATGACTTAATAAGTAACCTGCAGAAAGACTACCCAACCATGGAATTTGTTCAACGAATAAACTTCGGTGGTTTATTAGATGCTCCTGACGAAAATGGAGAAACTAAAAAGCAAGGCGTAGTAGCCGGAATAGCTGTTGATATCATATCTGAAAATAGCAAAGAAATTGACAGATTAAATATAAAAAATTCGTTAAGAAAAGGACGTTTACCTGAAAAGCCAAATGAAGTGTTAATCAGTGATGAATTTGCCAATAAGCTAGAGGTAGAACCTGGAGGAACCGTTACATTGATAACTTCAACAATGTATGGCGGTATGTCAATTCAGAATTTCATAGTTTCAGGTACCATTGAATTCGGAGTACAAATGATGGATAGAAGTGGAATGATTGCTGACATTTCAGGGATTCAAAATGCTTTGGACATGGAAGATGCATGTGGCGAAATTCTCGGTTTCCTTGATTCACCAAATTATGATGATATACTAGCTTTGAATGTTGAAAATACGTTTAATGATAAGTACTCAGATCCGAATGATGAATTTTCTCCTGTAATGAACAGGTTAAAAAATGATTCAATTATGTCTGGTTACTTTGATTACGTTGATAGTTTTGTTGGTATTATTGTAACCATATTTATCCTGGCAATGTCAATTGTATTGTGGAACACCGGACTAATTGGCGGATTAAGAAGGTATGGCGAAATTGGTGTTCGTCTGGCAATTGGCGAAGAAAAAGGACATATTTACAGATCTATGATATTTGAATCAATCTTTATAGGAATAATTGGTTCATTTTTAGGAACACTTATCGGACTTGGTTTTTCATACTGGTTACAAGAAGTAGGCATTGATGTTGGAGACATGATGAAAAGTTCAAAGATGATGATGCCAAATGTTTTCAGGGCAAATATTACTCCGCCTGCTTATTATATAGGATTTATTCCCGGTTTGTTCTCTGTAACTCTTGGAACTATGCTTTCGGGCATTGGAATCTATAAACGTAAAACAGCATCATTATTTAAAGAATTGGAAACGTAATGGTTATTGGCAAAATGAATTTGAGCACCCTAAAAGGGTTCAAATTTAATGAAAATAAATTAATTTTGTTTTCTGAAAATGATTTATAATTTTTGGGAGTATTTATAATAGAAAATGAATTAAGCGAAATTTAGTCAAGCCCTGTAGGGGCAAATTATGGTAAAAAATGAATAAAGCAAAAAAATCCCAAGCCCCATAGGGGCGACATTATGGTATGTGTCAGGAAAAACATCATTCAAAATGTACATTTCGTGAAGAATATCTGGATTTGCTGAAAAAATTTGAAATAAAATATGATGAAAAATATTTGTTTGAATTTTATGATTAACCGGTTGGGTTTAGACAATAATGTCGCTCCTAACGGAGCTTTATTTGTATGGGGGGATTCTTTCTACCATAATTTCGTCCCTATGGGGACTTACAAAAATAAAACAATCAAAAAAGAAAATAATTGCAAAACTTCATTTATTAACATTGTTAAAATAGAAAATGAATTAAGCGAAATTTAGTCAAGCCCTGTAGGGGCGAAATTATGGTAAAAAATGAATAAAGCAAAAAATTCCCAAGCCCCATAGGGGCGACATTATGGGGTGGTAGTAAAAAATCAAACATACATAATTCCACTGGGACTTACAAAAATAAAACAATCAAAAAAATAAAAAAATGAAACGATTTGCCTTAATACTGTTCCTAATCCCAACAATAATCCGGGCACAGGAACCAACAGGAAAAGAAATCCTGGAAAGAATTGATAAAAACATGGCTTCCAAAAGCACAATATCAACTTCTAAAATGGTAATCCATGGTGCGCGACAAACCCGAACTATAGAAGCAAAATCCTGGGGGATGGGTGATGAAAAATCATTCACCGAATATCTCGCTCCTGCCCGGGAAAAAGGTACAAAAATGCTGAAATTGGAAGATAAGCTTTGGATATATTCACCGGGTTCTGACAGAACAATCCAGATTTCAGGACATATGCTCAAACAATCCTTAATGGGGTCAGACCTATCGTATGAAGATATGATGGATAACGTTGAATTGCTTGAAGATTATGATGCAGGAGTAATTGGTTCTGAAGTTATTAATGAACGGGATTGCTGGATTGTAGAACTCCAGGCTAAAACTGCTGAAGTAAACTATCAGATCCGTAAAGTTTGGGTAGATAAAGTTCGATACATTCCATTAAAAGAGGAACTGTATGCAAAAAGCGGAAAACTCTTGAAGAAAATGGAATTGTTTGATATCGTAAAAATAGATAACCGCTGGTATCCCAAAAAAATGGTTTTCAAGGATATGCTAAAAGCGGGAGAAGGAACGGAATTTATCATAGAAAAAATATCTTTTGATGTCAATATACCGGAATATATCTTTACTAAAGCAGCATTGAAAAAGTAATAAATCAAATTAAAAGGAGGTTAAAATATGATTAAGGAAATTACAGCGGTGGAGCTTAACACTGAGAGCTTCATCAATGAGAAAGTCAAAGAGATCAAAGACGCAGTTGGGGAGGGAATGGCTATAAACGCTCTCTCTGGAGGCGTTGATTCGTCTGCAGTTACGATGTTAGGGCATCGTGCCCTGGGGAATCATCTTAAGACCGTATTCGTCGAAAACGGTCTAATGCGTGAGGGGGAGCCCGAACAAGTAGTGGATTTTTTTCGAAAGCTCAACGTCAATGTAGAAATAGTTGATGCACGCAAAGAGTTCTTCGCGGCTCTTAAGGCAATCACTGACCCGGAAGAGAAACGCGAAGCAATTACACAGACTTTCTACCGGAACGTTTTCGGACGCATCGTCAAAGAAAGTGGAGCTAAGTATCTTCTTCAGGGAACAATCCTTACAGATATAGACGAGACTATCGCAGGTATCAAACGGCAGCACAATGTCTTTGAGCAGATCGGGATAAACCCGCAGGAGGCTTTCGGTTACCGTATCATTGAGCCGCTCATTCAGCTTCGCAAGGACGGCGTTAGAAAGGTAGGCAAAGCTCTCGGGCTTCCGGTAGAGCTGTTTGAACGCATCCCGTTCCCGGGACCGGCACTCTCGGCACGAGTGATAGGCGAGGTTACACCGGAGCGCATAGAGACTGTCCGCAAGGCAACCGTAGTTGTAGAACGGCTGCTCAAAGAAACCGGTGCATTCCAGTATATGGCAATCCTTCATGAAGACCGTGTAACCGGTATAAGCAACGGTAGTCGCAATTTTGGTCAACAGATAGAAGTGCGCTGCTGGGACAGCATTGACGCAAGGACCGCAACACCGACACGTCTCTCGTTTGAGAATCTTGAGAAAGTCGCCAATGAAATTATCCGCGAGGTGCCGGGCATTGTCAGCGTTACGTACAACATAGCGACTAAACCCCCATCAACGATAGAAGCAGTCTGATGACAGTTTGTCTCTAAAGTAGTAATATAATAACTATGGAAATTAATAGAAATTCATTGATATATAATAAAAAATTTTAATAAATTTGTAAAGTTAAACTGTTGATATTTATTGAAAGTTGTTAATAAATTCGTATAATTATGCTATTGATATTAATTGATATTCTTTGAATATCTTCTGTTATTTTTTTATATTTTAAACTCATTCTATCCGTGTTAATCCGTGTTAATCAGTGGCCTTAAAATTTCAGCTTCAACGACTTAGAGGAGTTTCATAGTTTCAATCTTGAAAGCCTTTGCAACAGAGTTGGGTGCGAATAGTGAAAGAACACATAGGTAGGATGAGGTGTTAAATTGCTTAAATTTTTAACAGATAGTTTTTTTAATGCATCGCCAAGTTCGGCTGGTTCATAATTATCTTTTACAAATTTATCTGCCTGATATTCATTTTTTCTGGAGATAATGTTCATTGTTAGTCCTAAAATAAAAGATAAAGGGCTGTAAAGAATTCCAAATGTAATTAATCCGAGATGGAAGCTTATTTGGTCTGAGCCCAATGCGTTAGTTAAAGCAGGATTATCAATAAATAAAGAAAGAATAAAGAACATTAAGCCGGTTTGTAATATTGAAACAATAATACCAATTAATGTATGCTTTTTCTTGTAATGTCCAATCTCGTGAGCAAGGACAGCAACAATTTCCTTAATTTTTAAATCATTAATTAATGTATCAAATAATACAATTCGTTTTTTTGGTCCTAACCCGCTAAAATAAGCATTTGCTTTAGTTGAGCGTTTAGAGCCGTCAATCTTAAATATATTTTTCAGCTTAAAACCAACCTTGTGACTGAAATCGTGTATAGAATCACGCAATTCTCCGTCTTCAAGAAGAGTTTGCTTATTAAATAAGGGAACAATCAATAAAGAATAAAACATTGACATAAATATCATAAATGCACTTACTGAGATCCAGCCATAAATCCAGAACATATTTGTTGTAGCATAGTAAAACCATATAATCAGCGAGAGAATCCCACCACCAATAACAGCTCCTAAGAGCCAGCCTTTAATTTTATCAAGAATAAAAGTTTTAACAGTAGTTTTGTTAAAGCCATATTTTTCTTCAATAACAAAAGTATGATACACAGCAAAAGGTGTACTGAGAATATCAGAAGCAAGCATAAGTATTCCGAAAAAAAGCAAGGCAACCAGGATGGGATTAGCTGTAAAGGTTCTTACATAATCATCAATATAAGCAAACCCTTTAAAAAATAACATTAAAAGAATGAGTGCTAAACTAAAAGTGCTGGTTATTAGCGAAAATTTATGATTTTCCTTTTCATAATCCTGCGATTTTTTATATTTCTCTGTATCGTAGATACCTTCTAATTCTTCAGGAAGCTTATTACTCCATTTTGTAGAATTAAGATAATCCAAAAATCTTTCAAGAAGATAGTCAAAGATTAGAATAGCGATGATAATGTAGAAAATTGTTAGATACATATTGTTATATTGCTAAATTGTTAAATTGTTATATGGTTATATGGTTATATTGCCTACTGCCTACTGCCTACTGCCTACTGCCACTGCCACTGCCTACTGCCAACTTTTATCTTGCATCTTGTATCCTGTATCTTATCACTGATTATCAATTAATCTTCTCCTCCCATCTGTTGCCTGAGCTTATCCTGGTCCATTATTCGTCTGTTAAGAACATTTACGTATGTTCCTGCAGATTTATTGTTAAAATTCTGATAAGATTTTTTTGCCCAGGTAAGTGCAATGTTAAGTTTGCCATCAATTTCACAAGCAAGAGCCATGTTGTATGTTGCACGCCCGGCTAATTTTTTATCTGTGCTGTTAGTATATTTTTGCCATATTTCGGCTGCATCGTGCCAGTCGTTAGTTTTTACTTTGTATTTAGCAGCTTTCATATCATCATTTCCTGAAATATAATACATACGACGAACGTTGGTCCAGACAGGAGAAATTCTGAAACCATATTGCTGCCCGGCAAAAAAACCTGCATTTGTTATTGCATTTCTGCGGTTTGGTAATTTACCGGTTGCAGATTCCTGTGTTGGGCCACTGGATTCCCAAAATTTATTATCCCTGAAAACATTTTCATCAACAATCTTTTTAGTTGATGGATAATAAACTCTCCAGCCAGCTTCTATGTTAATACCCAGAGTGGCAATATGTTCAGTATAATGAACAGGTCTTTGATTAACTTTTTTTGTTTTACGTACTGTTCTAAAGCGGGTTGCGACATCAGAGTCAAATGTTTCAAGGGTTATCAGTGCATCAGCATTGTTCTGTGTGCAAATTTTCTTAACTTCGTTCCATTCTAAAGGAATTGGAAATACAGAAGTCCCTGTCCCTCTTAAATCAATACCAGATGGTATTATTACATCAAACCTCGGTGATGAAACTAATACATCAACTACGCCTCTGATACATTTATCAGATGCTTCACGGTCAACATATATTCCCTCGCCTGTTAATATGCCTTCAACAATATTACCTAATCGTGCATCTTTTGCAGGTAAGCTTCTGTTGGCAACTGCAAACTTTTTTATCTCAAACGGCACTGTTATTTCAGCAGGTTCTAAAACCTGAACTGTCACACTTGAAGTAATACAGGATGACATAAATAGTAAAGAAACAATGCAGATTATTACTGTATTGATGCCAAATATTTTTTTCATTTGTAAATAATTTATAGATTAAAAAAATTGTTATATTGTTATATGGTTATCTATATAATCAGATTTTGAGAACAATTTAGCCATTTAACAATTTAACCATTTATTAATCAAAATATCATTCAATTTTAAAAATTTCTTTTCTAAAATCATCAATAACTTCCGAAAAATTTTCTAAAAAACCATTCTGCAGAAATTAATGCAAGTAACAAAAAAAAGAGCCATTTTAAATTAATTAACTCCATAAGTTTTTTTTCAGAATAAGCAATCGGAACAATATCTTTATTATTTTTCAAATCTTCAATTAAATCATCAAGTTGAGCAGGATAAAATATTTCCCCCTGATTATTTGAAGATAGCTGATATAAAAGCTGATGGTTGGCAATAGTATTTTGAGCTTCAATATTTACAGATATTACAGTAAATTTTCCTGTTTTATTAAATTCTTTATCTCCTATTTTTACAGATGCTTTATAAGAATAATCACCAACAGGAAAAATGCCTGCATTTAAACGATAAGCTGCCATTGTTTTATCAAAAACAAAAGGAAATTTATTGTTTTCCGGATTGTAAATTTCAATTGAAACTTCAGGTGAATTAATTAATTCATAACTTTCGTTATAAACTTCTGCTTCAAAGCTAACAGGTTCATTTTCATTAAATACTTTTTTTGTATTTATAATGAAATTATCTTTACTTACTTTTAAAGCTAAATATTGAACAATTTTGTTAATCAATTCATTAAACAGCTCATTATTTGAATGTTGTAAAAAGTTATTCAATCTCCATCGCCATACCCCCTCGCCGGTTATAAAACCAATTTTATTATCAGCAATTGCCGGGTTAAAAAATATTAAAGGTTTGTTAGTTGGTATATTTTTAATTTTTTGGTAAAACAAAATATTAGAAGAAGCATTCATCTTATATTCACCAAATGGAGAAATTAAAGGTGGAAGTTTAGTAATAAACTCCTGCATTTCATTATGTACTTCAAATAAAGAAAATTGTTTGTTAAATAAAGGCAGAGATTCATCAAAAGAATGTTTTGTTTGCTTTATCTGTAAACCTGTTTGCAGATTATTAATAATTTTTAAAGAACTTTGACTTCCTAAGACAAACAAAACAGGTATTTCGTTTTTAAAAATATCTGATAATAATGTTGTAACTGTATTGGTTAAAGATGGTAATTGATGTAAAATTACCAGGTTGTAATCCCGTATTGATTTGGAAAACTTATTAATTAAATAAAATTTAACTTCATAATTCAGATTAAGTTCCAGGGCTGATTTTATGGCACCAATATCAGGATGAGGTGAATTTGCCAATAATAAGATTTTTTGCTTGCTATCAATCACATCAATAACTATATCTTTTGAGTTATTAATTATACTTATTTCCTGATTATTTGGTGTAAGTCGAATTTTATAATGCTGAATACCCGTTTGTGTAGCTTCTAACTCTATATTTACAATTTCTGAAAATAAATTATCATTTACATTAATTTGTTTAGAAAATACTACCTGATTATTGTTATAGATATTTAATTGAGTATTGATTTCTTTAAGCTCCCGGACATCAACAAATACCTGAATAGGAAATTTGTTAGCCAGAAATGCTATTTTATTATATTTTACCTGTGAAAGAATAATGTCTTTTTGAACGTTTGTATCACCTAATGCTATAGAATAAATTGGAAAATTAACATCGTAAGTTGAATAAACCGGGTTTGTTCCTTTATTATAAATCCCATCGCTGGCAACGATTAAAGCCCCAACATTTCTATTGAAATACTTGTTTTTAAGTTCCTTAAATAATTCTGAATAATCAGTCTGTTTATGATTAAAATTAAAATTCAGCCCTTTTTTCAGGTTCTCACCAAACGTATAAGTTCTTATTTCATACTCATCTGAAAGGTTATTAATTAAATGCTTTATTTGATTTTTATACTCATTCTTATAGAAGAGAGAATCTTTATTAATTGTTATAGACTCAGAGTTATCCTGGGCAAAAATAATAATTGGCTTTTCAATATAACGATACAGAGATTTTATTAAAGGCGAAAGCAATAAAAACGAAATAAAAAAAACTGAAATAAAACGAAACAAACTCATAGTCCTAAGCTTCCAGATAGATAGATCAATAAAATGTTTATCTTTTCTGTATAATAAATATGAATAGAGAAAAGCCAGTCCAATGCAAAAGACTATTAACCATAAAGGATATTCTGTTAGGATGCTTATTCTCATAGAATATAAAATGACTTTAAGTTATGAAAACTAATATATATTTATTATCCCCCTAAATAGCGGACTAAATTACAAAATTAAAATTTCAAATGACAAATCAAGCCCAAAATCTAAAATACAAAAAAATATAAATAAGTAAGGGAAGTAAATAAAAAGATAGTTATAGAATAGAAAAGTTTTATTTCATCCGCCTGAGGCGGATTGATGAAAATTATAATATTAATTCTTTGCGTTCTTTGCGAGAAATTCTTATTGTCGCCTGACGACCCGCCTTTGGCGGGAAACTTGCTAATTTTAGGAATTAACTATGTTTGCAATGCACCGCAAACCTGAATAACCTGCCCGCTTATATAAGAAGATAAACCGGAGGCTAAAAATAAAGCAACATTAGCAACTTCTTCGGGGGTTCCGCCTCTTTTCAATGGGATTTTATCAGACCAGTCATCTTTAACTTCCTGGGGCAGTTTTTCGGTCATATCAGTAAGAATAAAACCCGGAGCAACTGCATTGCAACGAATGTTACGTGCTCCCAATTCCTTTGCAATTGATTTGGTAAATCCAATAATTCCGGCTTTTGAAGCGGAGTAATTCGCCTGTCCTGCATTTCCTCCAACCCCTACAACCGAGCTTAGATTGATAATTGAACCGTAACGCTGCTTGAGCATAATTCGCAGGACAGCTTTGGTAAGATTAAAAACAGACTTTAAGTTTATGTTAATAACCGAATCCCATTGGTCTTCTGTCATTCGCATTAAAAGGTTGTCTTGAGTAATACCGGCATTATTCACTAAAACAGAAATTTCATCAAAATCTTTAAGAATATTTTCTATTAATTTTTGAGAATCATCAAAATCGCTTGCATCCGATTTATAGCCTTTTGCTTTTACTTTTAGTGAATTTAGCTCTTTTTCAAGAGCTTTAAAATTCTCATCAATTAATAAGTCAGTAAAAGCAATATTTGCACCTTCCTGTGCAAACCGTAAAGCAATGGCTTTGCCAATACCTCTTGCAGCACCGGTAATTATAGCTGTTTTTCCTTCTAATAAGTTCATTTTATTTATTAACTTTTATAAATATTCTAATTTATTTGTAGCAAAACTATATGAATTTTATAAAATTCGCAAATGCCTGTAAAAAAATAATGATTACCATTTCAGGAAAAAAGGTGCATTTGAAGTTATCAATATGGAAATAATAGTTACCTTTGTAAGAAAATGGTAACTGTATAAATACGTTAGATGTCAGGCATTTAAAAAGAACCGTTCCAATATACCCTATCAAAATATATCTAATTTTTTTCTGCGATTTTATTCATAATTAGAAATTTCGTATCTTTGCATAAAATTATAATAACATGAGTAAAAAATTAATTCGTTTTGACTGGGCGATGAAGACCATTCTTCGGGACAAGGCAAATTTTGATGTCTTGGAAGGATTTCTCTGTGCTTTACTTGAAGATGATAATATTATAATTCTGAATCTACTTGAAAGTGAAAGTGATCAAAAAGACGAAACTGACAAATTTAATCGGGTTGATTTATTGATAGAAGACAGCCAACATAGAAAAATCATTATAGAAATTCAAAACACTCGTCAATCAGATTATTTAGAACGTATATTATATGGAACATCAAAAGTAATAGTAGAAAATTTAAAACTTGGTGACAGGTATAAAGAAATAAGCAAAGTAATTTCTGTTAGTATTTTGTATTTTAACCTTGGTTATGGAGATGATTACATTTATTATGGTACAACAGAATTTAAAGGAATGAATACAGGTAAACCGCTAATTGTTAAAGAAAAAATAGAGACAGTAAAAAATTACGAACCAAAAATCAAATTTACAGAGAAAAATATATTTCCTGAATATTACTTGATAACAGTAGAAAGATACAAGAATATAGTTCATAAACGTATAGACGAATGGATTTATATGATAAAAAACAATGAAGTTAAAAAAGGTTCTACATCAAAAAATATAAATAAAGCTGAGCAGAAGTTAGCGGAGTTGAATATGAGCAAGGCAGACAGGAAAAAATATGAACGTTATTTAGATAGCCTGGCGATAGAAAAAGATGCAATGGAAACGGCTAAGGAAGAAGGCGAGTTTTCTAAAGCCAAAAAAGTTTTAATAGAAATGATAAAAGATGGTGAACCAGACAAAAAGATTGCACGTTATACAGAATTAACAATTGGAGAGATTGAAAAACTACGTAAAGAATTAGAAGCAAAAGGATAAAATGCCCGAACACCTAACAAGCGGTATAGCCCATGCCCTTGTTACGGTTTGATACATCGGGCACGTGCCATACCGCCACCGTCAACTACTTAAAACAAGTAATTAACTATTAACCCCAATAACAATCTCATCCAGCGACCGTTTTGGCACGTGGTGAACATTTTTACTATCGCGCCAATATTTTATATCTCCGTTTTTACCGGTTTTCTCTATCACCACTTTTTCCTTTGGCTTACCCAGGGCAAGCACAAGAAGTATCTTATAATGAGATGGTATGGATAAAGACTTGTGGAGCTCTCCTCTTTGTATTGAACCGATAATGCAACCGCCTAAACCTATCTCATTTGCACGCAGCAAAATACTTTGAGCTGCTATTCCGGGGTCATAACCGAAAGACTTGCTTATCTCTGTGTCACCAAGTATAATGATATAAGCAGAAGGTCTTTCACCTTCAGAAGGTCCTGCCCAGTCTTCAATATAACCCGCCCACGAAAGGTGTGGAAATATCAACGCATTCTTTTTGGACTCACAAGAAAGGATATATTTCAGTGGCTGCAAATTGGCTGCTGATGCAGAAAGCCTTGCATAGTCAACAAGCTCTTTCAATGTATCAGGTTTTATTGCAACTTCCTGAAAAAACCTCCTGTAACTTCTGTTTTTTATTATTAATTTTTTTAACATAATTAAGCACTTTAGATTTCATTATTACCAACATGTTGTCGATAATTGAATAAGAAATTAATGATTTTATGTTTTCCATAAGACGCCTTTCCTACGAATTACGAATCAAATCGAATTACGAATAGTTGTTGAGTGCATTCGTAATTCGCTCATTCGTAATTCGTAGTAGATTAACGGTTCTAAGCACTAAAAAGATATTATGAAAATCATATTTTCCCGTTGAAAACGGCTTTAATTCAAATCATCGTATTTGAGTTAATATAGTTACTTAAAAGGTGAATCCGGCTCTTTAGCTAATTGTTTATAAAACATTATATCCACAAATCGGGGTGAAATTTTATTTACTAAAACTATTGATTTAGCCAGTAAAGTTAATACAATTATTCGTTTTCGTTTTTTAACAGCTTTTAAGATGCGTTTAGCTACTTTTTCAGCCGGCATCATTTTACTTTCATCTCTTGGGGATTCTTCCTGCATAGAACCATCAGCACCTAAAGCTGTTCTGCGAATGTTAGAAGCAGTAAAGCCAGGGACAACAGTCAATACATGTAAGCCCGTTTTTAAATATTCAATTCTTAATGTTTCTAAAAATCCATGTAATGCAAATTTAGAGATTGAATATCCTACCCGCCCCGGCATAGCTTTAAGACCGGAAATTGAGGAAATCCCAATTAGAGAACCTTTGCTTTTCAATAAATATGGTAAAGCATATTTAGTACAATAAACAGTTCCCCAGAAATTTGTATTCATTAATGTTTTTAATACATCTAAATTAGTATCAATAAACAATGCCCGCATTGAGATACCTGCATTATTGATAAGGATATCTATAGTTCCGAATTTATTGATAGTTTCCGAAATCAAATGTTTACAATCTTCTTCACAGCTTACATCAGTTTTTACAGACAAAACTTCAGCTCCATTATTGAGAATCTCATTTTCAATTTCTTTCAATTTATCTTTTCTACGGGCTGCAAGCACAACCTTAGCTCCACAATTAGCAAATTCTTTTGCACATGCTAATCCTATGCCTGACGAAGCGCCCGTAATAATAACTACTTTATTTTTCATTATAGATATTCTCAAATTTTTACAAAAATATATTTTTTTTTAAAAATATCATACTAAATTTGCGGGCAAAAAATTAAATTTTTAATTTTAAATTTTTAATATTTTACTATCTTTGCACCAGATAATTTGAGTCTGTTCATAATGTCAGGAATATATTTAATTTTACAAAATCCCAAACCACAAATTCCAAGAATCAAGACCCAAGGAAAAAAGATAAACTTGGAACTTGAAATTTGGGACTTGGGGCTTTATAATATAAACTTAACTTTATGAACTGACGCTAATTAGATTCAGTAGCTCAGTTGGTAGAGCACATCCCTTTTAAGGATGGGGTCCTGGGTTCGAGCCCCAGCTGGATCACAAGACAATCTATAAAAAGGCTAATATCATTATTTAATTTAGTTCTGTTCTAATTTCTGTATGATTGAAATTACATTTTTAAACTTCAAAATCTTTACCCCGTTAGTCTCTATTTTATGTTTTGCACAATAGATAAATACATATAACATTAGTATATTCCGGTTTCTCAGTTTTCGGTTACCGGTTTTTCGGTTTACCAGTTTTTGCCCCTAACCTACTGATTGGCTGAATGACTGACCATTAAGGTATGCCTTCGTCAAAAAACCGGCTAACTGATTGACCGGAAACTGATAACTGACAACTGATAAACTGATATATAAAAAATATATCTAATTCATATAATCATTTAGAACATAGCAATAAACATTTATTAATGTTCTCAAACCAACCATTAGCCGAAAGATTAAGACCTAAGAGCTTAGATAGTTTTATAGGACAAAAACATCTTGTTGGAGAAGGTGCAATATTAAGAAACATTATTGAGTCAGGTAATATTCCTTCAATGATTTTCTGGGGACCACCGGGGGTTGGAAAAACAACATTAGCCAAAATCATTGCCAATCACCAGAATCGTTCTTTTTATGTTTTAAGTGCAATTAGTTCAGGTGTTAAAGATGTTCGTGAAGCAATAGAAAAATCAAAAAAGCAACAATTTTTCAATAAGCCAAATCCTATTTTATTTATTGATGAGATTCATCGTTTTAGCAAGTCCCAGCAAGACTCTTTATTAGGCGCTGTTGAGCAGGGAATTATCACATTAATAGGAGCTACTGCTGAAAATCCTTCATTTGAGGTCATCTCTCCTCTCTTATCCCGTTGTCAGGTTTATATCCTGAAATCACTTGAAAAAGATGATTTAATACAAATATTTGAAAATGCCATCAAAAGCGATATAATCTTAAAAACTAAAAACATTAAAGTTGCTGAAAATGAAGCATTATTAAGATATTCAGGTGGCGATGCCCGAATACTATTAAACATTCTTGAATTGGTTGTAAACTCTGAAACATCCAAAAAAATTAATATTACGAACGAAAAAGTAATTGAAAAAGTTCAGAAAAATATTGCTATATACGATAAAAAAGGTGAACAGCACTATGATATTATTTCAGCATTTATAAAATCTATAAGAGGCAGTGACCCTAATGCTGCTGTGTATTGGTTAGCAAGAATGATTGAAGGAGGCGAAGACCCGAAATTTATTGCAAGAAGATTAATTATCCTTGCCTCTGAAGATATTGGTCTTGCTAATCCCAACGCATTATTAATAGCAAATAATTGTTTTCAGGCAATAAACGTCATTGGAATGCCTGAATCAAGAATAATTCTTTCAGAAACAGCAATTTATCTATCAACTTCGCCCAAGAGCAATTCTGCATATTGTGCTATTAACGATGCTCAGGAATTGGTAAAGAAAACAGGCGATTTACCTGTCCCGTTACATATCAGGAATGCACCAACTAAACTGATGAAAGATTTGGGCTATGGTAAAGATTATAAATATGCTCATAGTTATGATGATAATTTTGTAATACAGGATTTTTTACCTGATGATATTAAAAGTAAAAAGCTGTATGAACCACAGGACAATTTAAAAGAGAAAGAATTTCGGAAAAGATTAAAACAATTTTGGAAAGATAGATATAGTTACTAAATTTGATTTTAACTATACTCAAGTCAGAAAGCATAAAAAATTTATACTTTAGCTAAAAAATAATTACCTTTGTGAAAAATTGATTAATTAATTAATTTTTGTGGGTCTGGTGTGATATTTTTTTGTATTAATTTTAAATTAAATAGCCCTGTTAAAAATTTATGAAAAGAAAAATTGGAATTGTCGCTATCATAACAGCTATTACAGGAGACCGTGTCATTGTTGGAAGAGAAGAGTTACTACACGCTATGAGACACTTTCTGTTACCTGAAGATATTTTCCTTGAATTGCTTGAACGAGTATTAAAAGACCCTGATGATGTATATGTTGATGACACTAAAGAAGGAAAAGAATACCATCTTTTCTATCATATTTTTGAACAAAGATATATTCTTGCTGTAGTAAAGGTAATTGAAGAAGGCGCTTATTTTGCCAGTATGTACACAACAGGGGAAGACATCAGAAAATCACATAAAAAACTTACAAAGTTAAAGCTATGAAAAAGCCAGAAGTTTTTTTTCGTCCTATCGGTCAATCAGGACCTTTATCACTCTACTGGCATTCAGGACCATATGGAGATGCCGTTGAGTGCAAAGAAGGAACAGGCGTTGCTTGGCTTTCACCTTCAGGAGAATTATTAGGTGTTGAGTTTGATGATGTAAAT
>SDBV01001495.1_pt1 | contig 35305 bp, 27 predicted proteins | sample 2277081 | NCBI WGS metagenome assembly SDBV01 (sample SAMN10402039, study PRJNA504765) | marine sediment metagenome | isolation source: marine sediment core GS10_PC15, 223 cmbsf | place: Arctic Ocean: Southern Knipovich Ridge | collected 2010 | reverse complement strand
AGGTTTGGCACCTCGATGTCGGCTCATCGCATCCTGGGGCTGTAGTAGGTCCCAAGGGTTGGGCTGTTCGCCCATTAAAGCGGTACGCGAGCTGGGTTTAGAACGTCGTGAGACAGTAAGGGAATTGCTGTCTATAAATTCGGCTAAATGCTGGAAAGTCTGAGAATACGCCACTACCTAGACGAAAGTCGAACGTTTGTTCTATAATAACAGACGAGGTGAAAATGTGAGCGTTGCAGATAATCAGCAGGAAAGACTAAATGATAGATATACGGATATTGAGTTTAGAATCCTCAGAGACTATACGCCGAACACCCGAAAACGGGTGAAGATATAGTCCGAGCTGCATGGCGACATGCAGAGTCTGGCAGAAATGACCAGGCCCCCTTGTCAGATCGGCAAGGGAGTAACAAAACTGTCGGTCCCTATCCGTTGCGGGCGCAGGAAATTTGAAGAGAGTTGTCTCTAGTACATTAAGTGCTACTTGCAGGAGTAATCCTGCATGACAATTCGGCTAATAACGGTGAAGCCCCACCTTGACATTTTACAAGTCCTCTGTAAGTAGCGGCCTATTGGCCGTGATGGTCAAGAGGGTAATACCGTGGGAAGATTGCAAATCCTTAAATGAATGAATCTACGAAAGCTTACATCGCAGGCTTTTTGGATGGTGACGGCAGCATTATGCTGCAAATAAAGCCACGGAAAGCTATGAGATATGGCTTCAGGATCTATTCGACAATCTGCTTTTACCAAGATTCAGCTTATGAGAATGAATTACGCTGGATACTTGAGCAACTTGGTGTCGGTTACGTATCAAAACGTAACGATAATATTGCTGAACTGCGGATTGATGGTTTCGAGCGCGTAGAAAAAGTTTTGTTTCAACTGACCGACTACATACGATTTAAGCGTCAGCAGGTTGTATTGATGCTGAATGCAATGAAAATCGTCAAGAAGAAGCAAAGCCCTGAGAAGTTTCTCAAAGCATGCAAGATAGCTGATGAGATATCGTCTTTGAACTACGCGTCAAAGCGTAAGCATTCCGCAGAAAGCGTAGAGCAGTATTTAAGGAGAGAATGATTGCTTTCCCCGTAACGACTGAAGCGAAAGCTGAGATGGTGGTACGTGCTCAATAGAGCAAATTTATGGCCGCCATAATACGCCGACTCCTACTCTGAATTTTAGAGAGGATGAAGATATAGTCTGATCCCACAGTAATGTGGGGCAAATTGACGAGAGGACCGAGACGAACAGACCTCTAGTGTACCAGTTGTCGTGCCAACGGCATCGCTGGGTAGCTACGTCTGGAAAGGATAAGCGCTGAAAGCATCTAAGTGCGAAGCCTCCTCTAAGATGAGATTTCCCATCCCGTTAAGGGAGTAAGACCCCAGATAGACTATCTGGTTGATAGGCCACAGGTGGAAGGACAGTGATGTCTGTAGCCGAGTGGTACTAATAGGTCGAGGACTTGATTTTTACTCAACAAGTAGCTGTGTAGTTGTTTAGGTACAACGAATAAGAAAACGCTGTTTAGTGTTCTAGTGACCATGGCGAGGGAGATACACCCGTTCCCATTCCGAACACGGAAGTTAAGCCCCTCAGCGCCGATGGTACTGCCTGGGCAACTGGGTGGGAGAGTAGGACGTTGCTAGGACTCTAAACAGCGTTTTTTACGTTGACTTAGAGATTTATGCTCATAAGAGAAGAGCTATATTACGGTTTTGAGATAATTGTCCTGATGGGGAAAGGTATCTCGATTTTCTCGTCTTGATAGCGCTTATGCAATTTCTTGATAAATTCGTGTTTTATCACGTATTGATCCGCAAACTCTTTAACGCGCAAGATCACTGTGAAGTTAATGCTGGAGTCCCCAAAAGTATGGTATCTAATGAAAGGTTTAAATTCGCTCACCCCACCGGATAGTCTGTTCAGAACTTCCGCGGCCACCTCCAGGGTGATACGCTCAACATTTTCAAGGTCACTGTCATAGCTCACACCAACATCTACCAAGACACTCATCTCTTTTTCAGGCTGATAATAGTTGGTGATGACAGATGAGGCCAATTTAGCGTTGGGTACGATGATGTTGTTGTTAGGCAAATCATTTATTGTAGTGTTGCGCCAGTTGATGTCCGAAACACTGCCTTTTTCGCCGGTATCGAGTCTGACATAGTCGCCGGCTCGGACTTGTTTAGACGCGATTATATGAATTCCGGCAAATAGGTTTGCGAGCGTGTCCTGCAGGGCGAGGGCCACACCTAGACCCCCGACCCCCATGGCTGTTAACAGTGGCGTAATTGATACACCCAGAGATTGCAGAATCACCAGCAGTCCAAGAACATAGACGATCAATTTTGTGATATTGGTAAATATTGATGTCGAGGGCAAAATTCCCTTGATGTAGATGTGAACAAACCCGACAGCGATCCGGGCTGTTGCCACCGTCGCGAGCAATATAGTCGCTGCCAGAAGGGATTTTTGAATAATTATAAATATTCCTACGCTGATCGTCAGATAGAAGAGCGATAAGTAGACACCGGCAAGAATTGTCGCGTATATCACAATTCCATGTACAGACCCGACCAAAACCTCGTCTCCTCGCCACTTGGTCTTGTCCGTTAGACGCTTGAGCTCAAAGAGTAGAATCTTCTCAAGAATAATGCCGAGTACAATACTCCCGGCTATCAAGGCCAAAGGCGTAATATATTGGATCAAAGTTGCAGGGTCTGTCAAATTATCCTCTCAAAGCTACTTTGCGTACTGTTTAAGACACCTTAGCAAAGAAAGGCTGGTCACACAAAGGCTAAAAAGGCCGGGCAACTTAAACCCGGCCTTTTATCGTTTAGCTTATTCTCGCGCGTTCTAGAGCAGTTTCACGCCTAGCCCGTCAATGTCCAGGCGTCTCTTGTTTCCCCTGCCGACATTGACGATCTTGATCGTGTGGTACTTAGTTTTACTGAAGTTCTTTTTGTAGACCATCACCCGGTGTTTGCTCCTGCTGCTGTTGGTGTTGATCAACCTCGAGAATTTGCCGTTTATATATACCTTGGCTTTGCCGTTTCTTCTGCCTTTTGTGGCCCACAGAGTGAACTGCTTGGCTTTGAATTGATAGACAATGAACGAGCCTTTCGTCGTCGAGCGCACGGTCGATCGGTAGTAGTTTTTCTTAAAAGCGCTGGCGCTCTTGAGGAATGTCATACCTGAGTGGCTGGTGATGCCACTGTAGGTCCAACCCCCGTCGGCCGGCACAACAGTTGATTTCTCTTTCGCAAAAGCGCTTCTATTTCCGGCGGCGTCTTTGGCTTTGCTTTTGAAATAATATGTTTTTCTCCGCCGACCCTTAAAGATGCGCGAAGTATCTGATGTCCAGTCTTGCCAGAGTCTCCAGGTTGAGCTGCCGCCTCGTCTGACCCACACTCGATACATGAGGCCGCCGCTTGATGGGGCAGGATCAGTCGCGCCCCATCTAACCTTGAACTTGTTCGTTTTTGACTGAGTGATTGAGTATGCTGGTGTGTTGATTTTTGGTTTTGGCGCTTTGGTGTCAAAGTTATGTGGTTCCTCGTAAGCGCCCATGTCGAACCCGGAGCCCAAAGGCCTTGGCGTGCCAATGATGTCTGCAGCCGGCGCTCCGGCGCCTGTACCGGAGTCAATGGCAGGCGAGAATTTCTTCAGGTGGTAATTGGCGGTCGATGCGTCGTAAAGGTGATTGTCGTTTGAATTCACGAACAACGGGTTGGCGCTAATGTTGCCCGGGCCGCCAAACGGATCTCCTGTGGCCACGCCGATATCCGAATATGCAACATTCAACGTTGTGCTGGTGTTGAGGCTCAAATTTAGATCATTTGTTTTTGAGTAGCGGGCTGTATCTGTATCATCCCTGTTGTCCCAGAAGATGCTGTTCAAAATCGAGACGGTCGAAGTATCCGGGCCCGTCTCGATGTGGGCACCTCCGCCTCTGCCTCCGACGCCGTTTAAAATGCCGGTTACTGGCCCGCTCAAGGCAAACAAGAGATTATCATCATCGGCGGCGTTGTTGGCGAAAGTACTGTTAACGATAGTCAAGTTATTTGGTTTGCTGTCATTGACACCGTTTAGTGCTGGAGGGTCTATCTGTGTCTGCCCGCTCTGATTCTGAAAAAATAGACCGCCGCCTTCATAGTTGGCATAATTGCCGGCTACAATTGAATTTCTAAGAGTCAGATTGCTTGACGAAGAATAAATGCCGCCCCCGTTTGCGTAACCGGAATTTGACATGGCAAGATTATTGAGAATTTTGCTATTCTCAATAAGGCCTTCACTATAACTTAGGTGTATTCCCCCACCGCTATTTAAAAGTGAACTGGCGTTGTCATAGTTGTCCCGTATGGTGCTGTTTCGAACCGTTAGAAAGGTGTTATAGGCGGTAGATGCCTCCGCCGCCCCTGCTGAAGCCGTTCAGGAGCGCTCCACCGACGGCTGCATCTGTCTCCAGGGATGCGCTAATTACTAAGTTCTCGGAAATCAAAGTGTCCTCAATTAAAAGCGTGGAATTGGTGGAATAAATGCCGCCACCTGCGGGGCTGTGGTTGCGGCCAATTTTTGAGTTTCGAACGGTTACAGTTGAATTAGCGACCCAAAGCCCGCTGTAGAATCCATGTGTCGCAGTCAAGCCATCAATTTCAGCAGTTGATCCGGGATTAACAATGATCGCCGGGGCAACATCGCCCCCGTTAACAATTGTGGCTCGGTTTGTGTCGCGATTGGTGAAGGCAGAATTCCAGCCGCCCTCAATTTTCAAGTCTTTCGCTTGTGAGATAAAGACAGTTTGCTGATACCGACCTTGGGCGACACGTATTTTAACTGTGTCGGTTGTGATAGGCGCGGCGTTGATGGCGTCTTGGATAGAATTGTATGTGCCGCCGCCGGGCGTGACATCAAGCACCACTCCGGCTTGGGCCTGGCCGACGAGAAACGCTAAAGCCAGTGTTGTGAAGAGTAGTAAGAATAATGCTTTGAACAGGTTTGTTTTTCGAATGCTAAAAATGCTAAATATATTGATCAACTGAAGCCCCCCTTGAGCTACTGTGCCGAGCAGGTGGTTGACCACGAGCTTAGCTATTAAAGGATTCTCTAAGGCACACGTGGTTTGAAGCGGCTGTGTTTTGTGCGCCAAGCTTTCATTTAAGCGCAGAATAGCAGGTGCGTCAAGGTTGTGGGAGGGTTCATAATATATTGGATTCTTGATTATAAGGAATAAAAAAAGACCTGCAAATTATTTGATGTATATTCACAGAGTCTCTAGTCGCGCCAAAACAGTATAGAAAGAAACGTCCGCGGTTGGTGGTAGAATATCTACATGTTTGAAGACGCTCAACTGGATCAGGAATATCAACTGGCGAAGAAGCTGGAACATCTGGCAGACAGAATGCTGGACGGCGAATTTGTGCTGGACTCGGATTGGCAGCGCCTGACGTTCGCGTTCGTGTCAAAAAGCGCGAAAAGTTATCGAGGCGTTTTACGCCTGGTCGAATCAGGTTTGGGTGAGCCGGCCTTGATACTTGTCCGCACGCTCTTCGAGGATCTGGTAAATCTGACTTATATAGACACGGACCCCGAGAAACTGACCATACTTTTTTTAGATTTTCATATTCTCGAGAAGAAGAAATACATCGACTACTGGGAAGAAGCGGCAGTCGATGAAAGCCAGCTTCAGGAATTGAAGGCTATCTGGGAATCAGAGTTCAAGTCGCGGTACGAGGAGATATTGCCAAATTATCCGATGAAAACGTATTGGGCCGGAAAGAATATTAAAGAGATGGCATCCTCGGTTGATCAGGAGCTCGTTCAGATGTATTGCGCCCTGTATCCGTATATTTCCGGGTTTGCCCACGGTGGCAGCCCCCTGGCACTGGCTTCATATGTAGAGCATGCGGGTGACAGGGGGATAGCGTCTCTCGGGGTTCCATCCACTGAAGAGTTGTCGGAAGCATTAGTCGCCGGTTTCGGCCTTCTTGTCAGGTGCATAAATATATTCGCGTCAGCCTGCGGGCTGGACGAGGCTGAGCTTGACTCTTTGAGCGTGGAAGCAGACGAGGTTTTGGACCAATGAGGGTCTTGGCTGCCGGAGCGATCGCGGTGCTATTGTTGAACCGGTTTTGACGTATAATCAAAACTATGCGTTTTTATTTAGTCACATCCGAACCCATCGGCCAGCCTGAGGCAGCCTCTGAGCTAAAGCTCTTTGAATGGTTAAGATATCTGAAGAAGACCGACCGCATAACCCGGTATTGGGCGTTGAAGGAAAAGCCGGGGCTGGTCGCGGTTTTAAGGCTTAATTTCGAGAGTGATCTGGACGAGTTGCTTGATGGTTGGAAACAGAGATTGCCATCAAAGTTTACCGTTGAACCGCTAAAGGACCCCAAGGCACTCGAAGCTGACTTGGCCAAAAAGATGCTGGGTTAAGACAAATAATTGTCTGAATTGCATCATTTATTCATTGTTAGTATCACCTGGTGATTGGGCAAATCGTCTAACCAGAGGTGATATATTTGGTACTCATAAATGACATTGGCGACCTGGAGGACATAAAGTCAGTAATGCGGGCGACAGCCCTTCAGCCGCCGGCTTGGAACATCCGGCCGGAACTGAGAAATCGTATAATCAACGCTTTCGCTCTGGAAAAGTCACACAGGTCTGCGATGGCGGGAATGTTAGTTCAAGAGCATGATGATATTGTTCGCAATATGCTGGCGCGCATCGTATCGGAAGAGCAGGTACACCAGGATATGTTCGGTTCTTTGCTAAGATCAGATATTCTGCCGTGGCAGCAGATCATAGGGGCGGAGTTGGCTTTTATCTCATGGGCCACAACTTTAGCCCAGATCGAGCCCGACCCGGACGCTGCTGCCATCTTCCGATACATCCTGCTGGATCATCTGGATCAAGCACACACGATCACAAATAAGGCTGAAGCGTTGGGCATAGACCCCTCTATAGTTGATGAAGTCCGCGATCTACCCGGCGGTCGTCCGCTCGAGCAACAGTTTCATCCAACACAAGACCTAATTAAAGAGCCATATGAAGAGGGCGCTGACCCTGGAACCAAGGTAAATATTAGATTGATGATCTCGACGCATTCTATGACTAAAGAGTTGGTTGAGAGCTTAGGGATCATCGGCTCTCCCGAACCCCTTGCTCAGTTGGGCAGATTATTGGGAGTTGTTGAGAATGAGCATCAAATGATGCTTCAGACACTAATGAATCCAGACGAAAGCCCGCTTGAGCAGGCATTTTTGTATGAGCTGACGGAAGTAATGGGTCTTAACAGGTTGCTGGAGGTTGAAAAAGAAACCAGCGCCAGGGAAGCTTATAATTTTGTCGTTGACGAAGATGAAAACCATCTGCGCTATCTGGGAAGCATGCTAACGGATGTAGAGGGTAAAGACCCCAGAGAGATAAGCAGTAGCGCAATATTTAATGCCAAGAATCGCAGGACACAAAAGAAATATCTCAAAGAAATTAGCGAGAATGATATCGACTGCAGACCGAGCGGGCGCTCAGTTGTCAGGGTGGCCTGATGTTGGATATGACCCCCTCTTTCTGGTAATCTGTACGTACCACAGAAAGGAGGTGGTCAGATTGTTAAAGACCAGTGGAGGTGGCTGTAGCTAGGCGCCACTAAGTGAAGTTGGTGTTTCCTCTTGGAGGCGCCGGCTAGTCTAAACAGTCCCACCGAGGCAGGGCCTTTTCAGGCCCTGCCTTAAAAATTAAGGCGTCATCAACCGCGTACTTAAGCAGCTCGCGCAGCTTCAAGCGAGACAACCAAACAGGTCAAGGTTTTTTGAATACCCGAAATCTTCTGCATCTGTGAGACAACTAAGTGGCCCAATTCTTCGGGTGTTGGGGCCTCCGCATAGGCTATAGCGTCAAAAGGGCCAGTCACGGCCTCAACTGATCTGACGCCCTCGATTGAGGTCATTTTTTTGGTTGCTTCAGCCAGTGAACCCGGTTCTGTGTTTATTAGGACATACGCGCTAACCATAATTATCCATCCTCCTCTTTTTTTGTTCGAAATTTTCTATTCTCTTACCCCATTCAGGCGTGACTAGCCAAAATTTAGCAATAACGAAAACCATAATGCGCTTGCCGAACGAGCTATATGCTTAATCACAGTCGACTTGCGCATATATAGGTATGGCATATATTGATTTATTCTATGGGCTCAGTTTCTTTAGTCTGGGGCTTGTTGTTGCTTTAGAGACCTTTCGCCCGATAACGCCGGAGATTAAACCGGCTTTCAGGAGTTTGGCTGCCTTCGGTTTCCTCTATGGAATTCATCAATGGATTAAATTCGGGATTGAAACTAGCAGCGATATAACGTTTCTCATTGTCACAATCGATGTTGTCCTGATGACCATGGCTGCGATTTTCCTGGCCCGGTTCGGCGGTTTGCTGATTAGCGATAAAAAAAGTTTCGTTCGGGCGTTGCCAATATTGTTGGCGCTGATCTGGCTGGCTCTTGTGATCAGCAATATCAACAAAGTTAGCCAACCGCACGAATTCCACCACATGGCCGACACTTTTGCAAGGTACATCGTGATTATTCCGGCCAATATTATGACCGCTTGGGGTATTGTCAGAGGAAAACTTATAGCCAAGCTAGAAGACGCAAGAATTCAAAAAGACCGCGTGATTCTTGCGACTCTTTTTGTTGCCAATGCTTTCTTTTCAGGCGTGATAGTCCATGCTAACTCTGTAGCCCCGGCGCGATGGTTGAATGATCAGATCTTTATTAATACGACAGGAGTCCAAGTTGAATTGATACGCGCTTTGTTAGCTGTTGCGATAACTGTCTTTATGGTCGCAATGCTTAGAGTTTTTGAATACGAGTTTCTGGAGGAGAGACAGGCAAAGGAAGCGTTGGAGCATGACGCTGTTGTAGCTGCCGAGATCCAAAATGAGCTACTGCCTAGTCTACCGCTCGTCACGAAAGGAGCTCGGATATTTGCGCGGCTGGTTCAGGCCAGAATCGTCGGTGGGGATACTTTTGATTATTATAAAAGTCACAATGATCGCGCTGTTTTTATGATTGCTGACGCGTCCGGAAAAGGGTCTCCGGCCGCTTTGTTGTGCATGGCTGGTCTGATAACGATGGAAACCGAATCCACAACGTCTGAGAGCCCAAAAAAAATTTTAGCTCAGGCTAATAAGCGTCTCGCAAAAAGGTTTCCGACCGGATCATTCATAACGGCCGCCATGGGGCGCTATTTTCCGGAAGACGGAATTGTAGAGATGGCCAGTTGCGGCCAGAACCCTCCGTTAATTTACAGGAAGAAAGAACACTGTTGGCGTGTGGTCGATCTGCCTGGAAGTCTGCCGATGGGAGTCGAAGATGAAGTTGAGCCATCTGAGATCATCATAGGAGTCAAGCCAGGAGACCGTTTGCTTATGTATACAGATGGTTTGATTGACATGAGGAACGCTCAAGGCGAAAAAGTCAGTTTTGAGAGCATAATTAATTGGCTCAACGCTCAGGCGGACTTGGGACCCTCAGAAATATTAGACCATCTTATAGATCTCGTACTGAGTATCTCAGGCGCCAAATTATATGATGACATAACGGTTCTTCTGGTGAACTTTGAAAACATCGAATCATCCGGAGCGGAAAAAGCGGCCTAATGGGTAAAATGTATACATGAGCGAATTTTTGATACGCGAGTTTGCGTCGCCGGAAGATGGCTGGTTGGTCAATTCATACTATTTTGACACACCGGGTGGCCTTTTCGTGATAGATACGCAACTGCTTCTAGATTACGCTCAAATTTTACTCGATCAGGTGAAGCAGGATTTTCAAGGCAGAGAGCCGGCGTTTGTTTATATTACTCACCCACATCCCGATCATTACGGTGGATCGATGTTATTGCAGAGAAAAACGAAAGCAATTTTTGGTTCTACGGATGTGACCGCTGAGACCATCGCCAAGCGGGCCGATCAGGAACTAGCCAACTTAAGTGGCGAGTACGGCAAGCGATTGTCAAGCGATTTCGTTAAGCCCACAGAAACATTCACTGGTGAATCGGAGATTTCTTGGAAGAACCTGACGTTGCGATTTCTCGATCTGGGTGTCGCCGAGAGTCCGTCAAGTATGGTTTGTCACATTCCAGAGGCGCAGACCCTCATAACAGGGGACCTGGCTTTTAATCGTGTCCACCCGCGTCTTGATGATGGAAACATTGACGGATGGCGAAGGGCGCTAAAACAGCTTAAAGGACTGAAAGTAAAGCATGTTTTGCCGGGGCACGGACCGCCGGCAGGAGTCGACCTTATCGCGCATGCTCTCAGGTATATCGATCATTTTCAAATGGCCGTCGATTATCTGGGGAAAGGCAAAGACTTTCTCGATCGTTATGACAAACGCAGGATTATGGGCGTGATGTGCGACAAATACCCCGACTACCAAATGCCCGACAATCTTTTGGGTGGAATAGATTTAGAATTCGCGAGGCAACATGGCAAGAAGGTCGCTTAGGAGCCTGTCTAAGTATGCCCGACGATAGCGAAAATTCGGTCGGCGTTTCGTCCGGCAAGGCGCAACGAAGACGCATACCTGTAGGGACTCGGAGGAGTCGCAACACAGTCCGGCGGACGCCCGGCGGATTTGCAGCCGGAGAGGAATATTTAGACAGGCTCCTAGACCTCTTGACCCATATCACTTTCAGTGACAAGATTTAATAGATATGTTCGAATCACTTTCACAGAGACTAGAAACTATATTTAGCAAACTCAAAGGGCGCGGCAAGTTAAAAGAGGCTGACGTCGATGCCGCCTTGCGTGAAGTCAGGTTGGCGCTTCTAGAAGCCGACGTCAATTTTAGGGTTGTAAAGGATTTTGTCGCAACGCTTCGGTCGCGGGCGGTCGGCAGCGAGGTGTTGGACAGTTTAACACCGGCTCAACAAGTGATAAAGATAGTGAAAGAGGAGTTGACCTCTTTGCTGGGGTCGACTGAAAGCCGGTTGCCTATGGCCTCTCAACCGCCAACGGTCATCATGATCGCCGGTCTTCAGGGGTCGGGAAAGACAACGACGACCGCGAAACTAGCATATAACTTAAGAAAACAAGGAAGAAATCCCCTGATGATCGCGGCCGACATCTATCGGCCGGCAGCTATTGATCAATTAAAAACACTGGGCGAAGAAAATGATATCCCGGTATTTTCCGCGAGCGGGAAACCCGAAGAGATTGTTGGGGACGGACTCAAGCACGCCAAAGAAAAAGGTAATGACGTTGTGCTGGTAGATACGGCCGGGCGTCTTCACATTGACGAGGAGATGATGGGGGAGGCGCGGCGGATAAAGGCTGTCGCCAAACCGCATCAAATTATGCTGGTTGTTGACGCGATGACCGGGCAAGATGCTGTAAACGTCGCGAACGCGTTTAAGGAAAGTCTTGATTTTGACGGCCTAGTGCTAACAAAAATGGACGGCGACGCGCGCGGAGGCGCCGCGCTTTCAATTCGCGCCGTTACCGGTAAACCGATCAAATTTATCAGTGTGGGCGAGAAGGTTGATACCCTGGAATCTTTTCATCCAGATCGATTGGCCTCAAGAATTCTGGGCATGGGCGACATGCTCACCTTGATTGAGAAGGCTCAAGCAACTTCAGATGAGGCCAAGGCAAAAGAGCTGACTGAAAAGCTCAAACGCCAGGAATTTGATTTCAACGATTTTTTGGAGCAGATGAAGCAGTTGAGAAAGATGGGTCCGATAGGGCAGATTGTGAAGATGCTACCGGGCGCGTCAAGCATTCCGGGACTCAAAGATGGCGCGATAAATGACACGGATATTCAGAGGGTGCAGGCCATAATCGAGTCGATGACGGCTCACGAAAGGCACCAGCCCTCGATAATTTCCGGAAGTCGGCGTAAGAGAATCGCTAAAGGCAGCGGAACCAACGTGACAGACGTGAACAAGCTGCTCAAGCAGTTTGAGCAGACAAAAAAGATGCTAAAAGGGATGATGCAAATGGGCGGAAAGAAGGGCCGCAAGGGGCTGCCGTTTTAAATGTGAAATCATCTCAAAAGTTAAGCGGCGCGTTTCTTCTCTTTCCGGAGCTTGTTTTTAGACTTGATAGTTTTTCCAATAAAGAGCTCTTTAATTAAGACATAATTCAGCACTATTAGTGTGGTAAAGAGCAGTATATGGTGCGATCCGAAGGGCATTGTCACTTCGAGCTTTAAGGAGTCTTCGAGAATAATGGAGAACACGAGATGATAGATGAAAGCAAGAGACCAAAACACGGCGATTACTAAAGCAGTCGCGTTTTTTGTGGCTCTATAGTTGACCCAGAACAGATAGATCAAAGAACCGATCATCGCCTGCATTATCAGATCAACTATTAACATGATACCGTTATTCCCTCTCTAAGAATTCATAAGCGCTTTGCGGACGAAGGTCTAATGTCTAGGCGGCGTGCTTCTTCTCGCTGACCTTTTTCGGGGAAGCAAAAGATTTCCCCTTCAGGCTCTCCCTTAGCAGGACACAATTCAGCACTAAGAGCGTGGCCATGAGAATTACATGGTGAGAATTGTAAAGGTTAGAGAGATTAACATTCATGATGTCTTCAAGTATTAGTGAAAAAATAAGATGATAGATGAAAACAACACTAAAGAACCCGGCGATTAACAGCGCCATGTTGTTTTGCGATCTTCTGTAGTTGGCCCAGAATAGATATATTAAACCACCGATCAGCAACTGCATTATCAACTCGCGCAGTATTTGAAGATAATACATAATACAGCTTTTCTCCTTTAAGTTGAATCCTCAAACTAGACTCCACGCAGAACAAAGAGGAAACGATAAGGGGCCTGAGCAGCTGAGTTAAGATTTGATCACCCGGGGTATCAAACATTGACTAACTTGAAGGCTCAAAATAACTGATAAACACGAAGGGACGACAGAGGGGTCTGATTAGTGGATAAGCAGCAGTTGTGTGAAGAACGTATTGCTTAGAAAGAATGACGCGTTATAATAATAAGGTTAAGTAATCTGCAAAATAGCAGATACAGGAGGTGAAAATTTGTCAGTAAAAATACGTCTCAGCCGGGCCGGGGCGAAGAAAAGGCCCTTTTACCACATAGTAGCAACTGACTCAAGGATGCCGCGAGATGGCCGGCATATTGAAACACTTGGATATTATGATCCGCGCAAAGAACCATCACTAATTGAGGTCGAGTCCGAGAATGTGATTAAATGGCTCGCACGCGGAGCCCAACCATCCAGGACTGTTGAGCACCTGTTAAAGATCAAAGGGGTTCGACAAGAGTTTGATAAGAACAAGAAGAAATATGTGCAGGAGGTTACCTCGTGAAGGAGCTGCTTGAATATTTAGCTCGCGCTCTAGTTGATAAGCCTGACGCTGTCAGAGTCAACGTCATTGAGGGCGAAAAATCGTCAATCCTCCAGCTTAATGTGGACGCTGACGATGTCGGCAAGGTGATTGGAAAACAAGGGCGGATAGCCAAAGCGATGCGCGCTGTTATTAAAGCCTCCGCTGTTAGAGACGGCAAGAAAGCTATAGTCGAAATAATTGACTGATAATTTTATTACAAGACAGATAGGTTATTATGGGCACGACTGATCGCCTGGTCGTCGGTCGCATAGTTAAGCCGCACGGTATCAAAGGCCAGGTTGAGATTTTTCCACTCACCGATAGCTCTCAGCGCTTCAAACCGGGAGCGGTTTTTCATTTAGTGCCGCCTACGGCTGATATGACCAGCGTGACTCTGACTGATGTTAGATATAAGAAAGGCAGGGTTGTGGCGCGGCTGGAGACCATCGAAGACAGAGAAAGCGCCAAAGTTTTGGTCGGACGGGAATTGACCTGGCCTAGCTCAGAGAGCGAGAAGCCCCAGGGCGCATATTGGCTACACGAAATCATCGGTTGCGATGTGGAAACTGTTGATGGGGTGCGTTTGGGCCAAGTTTCTGAGATCCTCAGGACAGGAAGTAATGATGTCTATGTTATTGAGGGGCAACGCGGATACATGATTCCGGCGATCAAGCAAGTCATCCAGTCAATTGATCCAGCTAAAAAAATTATAGTAATAAAACCGATGCCGGGCTTACTGGAATTATGAAAGTCGATATCATCTCGATATTCCCGGAGATATTTGAGCCTGTCTTTAACGTCGGCATGAACAGACTGGCCCAGGAACGCGGGTTGCTGGAGATCACCGGTCATGATCTTCGGGATTACACTCAAGACAAGCATCGCCAGGTTGATGATGTGCCTTATGGCGGGGGGCCGGGCATGGTTATGAAGCCGGAACCTTTCTATAGAGCATTGGAGTCGATTTTGGACGGGTCTCCTTTCGTACTCCCAGGTGGCGTCAGGACGATCTTGATGACGCCTCAAGGAGAGAAGATGAGCCAAGAATTATTGGTTGATCTCGCCAAAGCGCAGCGTTTAATTGTATTATGCGGACGCTACGAGGGTGTCGATGCGCGGGTCGGTAATTTTATAACTGATGAGATTTCAGTGGGAGATTACGTCCTTAGCGGAGGCGAGATAGGAGCCATGGCCCTGGTTGACGGGGTAAGCCGTTTGCTATCGGGTGTTTTAGGTGACGAAACGTCTCTAGAGGAAGAGAGCTTCACCAAAGGGTTATTGGAATATCCTCAGTATACGCGTCCGGCGTCATGGATGGATTTTGATGTGCCGGCCGTATTGACATCAGGGAATCATAAAGCGATACAAGAGTGGAGATTTCAAAAAGCTGAGTTTGCCACCAGGACAAAACGGCCGGATTTGCTGGAAAAAGACTAAACAAAAGTACGATTTGCGTGATAGATTGGTATCATTTGGTTGTGGTATAATATATCGTTACGTCTAGATTTACACCGAAAGACAACTATCACGATTGTTTTTGGACAGAATTTTAGGAGGAAACGTGCATCGTATTGCTGCAATTGAAGCCGGTCATATCCGGGAGGGTTTACCAGAGTTTGGTCCCGGTGACACCGTCAGAGTTCACTATAGAGTTGTTGAGGGAAGCCGTGAGAGAACTCAGCTTTTTCAGGGAGTTGTTTTAGGGCGCCAGAATGGCGGTGTCAGGGAAACTTTTACGGTAAGGAAGATATCGTTTGGTGTTGGAGTTGAACGAATATTTCCTGTGCACTCACCCAAAATAAGCAAGATAGAAGTAGTTTCCCGAGGAAAGGTTCGTCGGGCCAAGCTTTATTACTTGCGAGAAAAAGTTGGAAAGCACGCGCGAATCAAGGAAAAGCGCTAAGTATGCAAGATCCTCACTTCCAAGGTGGAAACATAAGTTCAGACTTCACGGAAAACGATCAAGAGCAGCCCAAAGAGAAAGAATCTATTTTATCCTTCCTGGGTGAGCTACCGCTCCTAATTATCACGGCGGTTATAGTCGCCTGGCTGATTAAGATGTTTGTGGTGCAGCCGTTCTTTATTCCATCGAGTTCAATGGAGCCGACACTTTTCCCCGGAGATCGAGTGCTGGTGTCCAAATTTATTTATCGGTTTCAAAAGCCGCTTCCAAAAGACATCATTGTCTTTAAGGCTCCCGAGGGTCAATCAGCTGCCCAACAGGACTTCATTAAGAGGATTATCGCCATTCCGGGCATGAGAATTGAAGTTGAAAACGGCAAAGTGATTGTAGATGGAAAAAAACGAAAAGAGCCTTTTATCGCGCTTGACTCACCCAGCAGCAACTTCGGGCCGGTAACTGTGCCTCAGGATAAAATATTTGTCATGGGTGACAATCGCGCCAATAGCAAGGATAGTCGTTTTTTTGGACCGGTTCCTGATGAGAACGTTGAGGGCAAAGGTTTTCTGATCTATTGGCCTCCAGGCCGGATGGGTTTGCTTAAGTAATCTAAAGCACAATTGGCCTCAACCCATTGGTTTTGATATCTTTAGTTAATGGACCCATACAAGGCCTCACTCTCAGAACTGAAAGAAGCACTCGTTAAATATAAAGGCCGTCGTTTTGACAGTTTGCTTGAAACATTGGAGCAAGATCCACGCGTTGGCGCCAAGAAAATGGCGAAATCCCAGAGAAACAAGATAAAACGGAGTCGAGATGAGGATGCCCGGCTCCTGCGGATGATGAAGTTTGAGCGGATGCTCGAGAAGCAAGGCTACAAGTTGATCGCGGGCGCGGATGAAGTCGGGCGGGGCGCGCTAGCGGGCCCGCTTGTCGCAGCTTCTGTCATTCTTAAGACGCGAGAAAAAATTCCGAGAATCAATGATAGCAAGAAATTAACAAGCGGGCTCCGGGAGGAGCTCTCTTCTATTATCAAGGAAAGGGCTGTCGCCTGGGCGATAGCCGAAATATCACATACGGAAATTGACGAAAACGGCCTACAAGCGGCGAACCTAAAAGCACTTAGGGATGCGGTTGACAGGCTCACAATCAAGCCGGATTACATCATTAGCGACGGCTTCAAATTTCAGGCGGGGAACCTTCCGGTGATGGCGCTAATTAAGGGCGACACCTTGAGTCAGACGGTAGCCGCCGCTTCGATCATCGCCAAGGTGCACAGGGATGAACTGATGACCGCGCTACATGAGGAATACCCGAATTACGGGTTCAGTGGAAATAAGGGTTATGGTTCAGCCGGGCACATTAAAGCCGTAAAAAAAGATGGAGCGTGTCCGTTTCATAGAGTTTCTTTCCTGACCACAGTCGAGATGTCTATGAACCAGATAGAGCTAGAGATTTAACTCCGAACATTAGCAAATTCGCGGAAAGTCCAGCGACTAAAAGTGGAAAGCTCCATAGTATAGGATCAGGGGAACCACAAAATAAAGGGTGGCGATCGCTATGAGATATATTAAGAATCCTAACCTATAAAGCATTGATAACTTCCGGGTCTTTCCAATTTCAAGCCTGTTGATAACTCTTAACTTAACGCCTGCAAGCCTGTTGATAACTTTTTATTTAATACCTAGTATTAGCGTCAACTCAGGGATAAGAAAAGCTATTTGGTTGCTGTGATCAATATATCCTGGCCATGCACATCGAAACTGATAGACGAGAAATTCGCGCTATCGAATAAAGCTCGTAGTTCTTTTTCAGTCATAAAATCCGGGCTGAAATGACCAAAAAGCAATCCTGTCTGACTGCATAGTCGTCTAATTCTTGATTTATCTGGTAGACCACAGATCATCCTACTGAACGAGCTGTCTGAACGAGTAGGTTCGCGCACCGCCAGCACCCCTCCCGGCGACAGGACTCTGGACAGTTCTCTGACCGCGTCATTTCTCTTCCCGACAACCGAGATAACGCCCGCGCAGATGATTTTAGAAAACGAATCATCCGCAAACTCGAGCTTTTCAATATTTCCAAGGGCGAACTCAACATTTGCAACAGATGCTTTTTTAGCGCGTTCAGTCGCGATGTCGACAAAGGTTTGTGAGATATCCAGCCCAACCACACGACAACTGGGAGCTGTTTTGGCTATATCAAATGCATATACACCGGGGCCGGTGCCAATGTCTAAAATTGTGTCGTTATTGAATGGAGCCAGGGCATTGACTAGATGGTTCTTAACATCAGTGTCTCGTTTGTGCCGATAGTCGCGCAGGCTCGCGTAGACAGGAGCCAATGAATCATAGAAACGAGTAATAGAAGATTTGTCTTGGCGTTGCGTATTGTTGGTCACGTCCATATATTATCAAATTAATTCCCCGCGCACACTTGCGCTATCAACATAATTAAGGAAATATATCAACATATGGCCTTTTTCCAGGGAATATTGCTTGGAACAATCCAAGGATTAACAGAGTTTCTTCCCGTTAGCAGTAGCGGGCATTTAGTCATAGCCGGGAAGCTGCTGGGGTTAAACCAGGACTCATTAACAACTAACGCTCTTCTGCATCTGGGGACACTGATAGCGGTCATTATATATTTCCGGCACGAACTGTCGCGTATCTTAAGTTCAGTTTGGCAATGGGTGAGATGGAATAAGAAAGACAGCCATTCTGCGCTGGCGGGCTATCTTCTGGCTGCCACGGTTCCGGCCGCGGCCGGGGGCGCTTTATTTGAAAAGTTTTTCAGCGATGCTTTCGACTCTACTTTTATCGTCGGGATAATGTTGTTGACCACAGGGGCGGTGTTGTGGACGGTTGAGTCAAAAGAGCTTGGCGTCAGGAACCTGGACTCAATGAAATTAAGCGACAGCGTGTGGGTCGGATTGGCTCAGCTGGCCGCGATTATGCCGGGCTTATCTCGATCAGGCGTGACGATCGCCGCCGGAATCTGGTGTGGCCTGGAACGCGAAGAGGCGGCGCGATTCTCCTTTTTGCTCTCAATTCCAATAATTATCGGGGCTTCTGTGGTTTCAATTTCAAGAGGCCAACCCCTCGTTGACGTGACAAGTATAATCGCCGGAATGATAGCCGCCGGCTTGTCCGGTTTTCTGGCTATTGCAGTGCTGATGAAGGTGGTTCAAGAGAAGAGGTTGCGTTTGTTTGCCGTTTATTGTTTTATTGTGGGGAGCATAGCGATTATTTTGACATTGAAGCAGTAGTAATTATGCCTAGTCGTAGAGATAAAAACAGTCGCGAGATTATTGGTGTCGCTATTATCGCTCTGGCCGTCTTGATGGTGTTGAGCTTGTTTCAGGCAGCCGGTTTGTTCGGTGTCTATGTGCTCGACGGTCTAAAGTGGGCGGTTGGCTCAGGCCGATACTTCATCCCCGTTTTCCTCTTTATTCTTGGTCTTCTCTTTTTTACTAAAGAGCCCGAGACAAGTCTCGAGCAAACAAGTCTGGGTTTTGCCGTCATGATCTTTTCATTTACAGTCGCCCGCCATTTGAGCGTGTCTGAGGCGCATACTTTTGAAAGCATTTACATCTGGGAGTACGGTGGTCTTTTGGGCGCCGCTTTTTCAATTGTACTCAGAAGTATTATCGGCGTGGCGGGCAGTTATGTTGTGGTTGCGGCCGGGGCGCTCGTATCCATTTTATTTGTGACCGGCGTATCGCTCCGCGACGTGTTCCTAAAAATCGTTAACTATGTTAAGCGCGAAGGAAAGCGCAACCCAAGGCCTAGCAGTCTAAGAAAGGACGTCAAAAGCGCGGCTATAGACGAAGGCAGGAGTCGCGCCGACGATGAGACCGTCATAGTGCCAAAACCGGTCCCTATTCCACCTATTAAGATGTCGAAAGCGCAGAATCACGAAGCTAAAGCTGATCAACTGGAGTTTATCGATGATGACGAGACGGATGACTCTTCCTATCGGCTTCCGCCTGCGAATCTGATAAAGAGATCTGAGCCTGTCAAAGGCAAAGAATTGAATAACGAGAAGGAACAGGCAGCTGTTCTGGAGAAGACCTTACGGGATTTCGAGATAGAGTCGAAGGTCGATCGTGTCATTAAAGGGCCGACCGTTACGCGGTTTGAGTTGCGCCTGGCCTCAGGAGTCAAAGTTAACAGGATTGTAAATTTAGCGGACGATATCGCCATGGCTTTGGCCTCTTCCGATGTCAGAGTTTTGGCACCCATCCCGGGGAAATCGGCTGTCGGCATAGAGGTGCCGAACAGCCGGAGAGAACTGGTGACCATAGGTGACATTTTAAACAGCGTATCTCCGAAGCAGGGGAGTAAGCTGCTGGTGGCCATCGGCAAAGATATTACTGGACAAGCGGTCTTGTCGAGCATTGGGGACATGCCGCATCTGTTGATTGCCGGCGCCACAGGCTCGGGTAAGAGCGTGTGCGTTAACGGCATATTAATGTCGCTTATGTTGCGAGCTCGACCGGATCAGGTGAAGTTGATCCTTATAGATCCAAAGCGCATTGAGCTGAATCTTTACAATGATATTCCGCATTTACTCGTGCCCGTGGTTACCAGTCCCAAGCAAGCAGCAGTGGCTCTGGGGTGGGCCGTGGCGGAAATGGAAGCGCGGTTCCAGATCTTGGCTGAAGCAAAAGTGCGCAATATTGATAGCTACAACAAAGTTGTCGGAGATCAGTTTCCGGACAGAGAACCTTTGCCGTATCTGGTAATTGTAATTGACGAATTAGCTGATCTGATGATGGTGGCCGCGGGAGACGTTGAAGATGCCATCTGCCGCTTGGCGCAGATGGCCAGAGCTGTCGGCATACATCTCGTAGTCGCGACTCAACGCCCGTCCGCCGACATCATTACCGGCCTAATAAAAGCCAACATAACCTGCCGGATAGCGTTTGCGGTCTCATCTCAAGTTGACTCAAGGGTTGTCCTGGACGCGAACGGGGCGGAGAAGTTAATCGGTAAGGGCGACATGTTGTTTTTATCTCCCAACTCCTCAAAAGCTCAGCGCTTACAGGGTGCCTTGGTCACAGAACAAGAGGTGGAGTTGGTGACGGCTTTCGTAAAGAAGCAGGCCAAACCCGAGTATAAAAGAGAGATACTAGAAGATAAAAAATCTCAACCGGGGACTACCAATTTTGAGGATGATCTCTTCGATGAGGCTCTTGATATGATCGTGAGAACACAACAGGCCTCAACATCTTCGCTTCAGCGCCGGTTGCGTGTGGGCTACGCGCGCGCGGCCAGGTTGATAGACATGCTTGAAGAACGCGGTCTTATTGGTCCCGCCGAAGGCAGCAAACCCCGAGCTGTCTTGATAACCGAAGAAGAACTTGAGGAACTCCGCGAGACTCAGGCCGGCTAGCCGGAGGGGAAGTTAACTACGTCCCCTCGCTTTATACCAGGTTGAGACTATAAAAACGTTATAATAATGCCCCCTTTTGTCGATATATTATATGTAGTGAAATAATTGAAAAGAGCGTAGAATATGCTGCCATGAGACCTAGTAGGAGTGGTTTAACGAAAGCAAAAACTGTCGGTCTCGCCCTCGTCTTGGCTATCTCAATGCCCCTATCCGCAAGTGGCGCGTTAGTATCGTCTGAGCCCGTCAACTCGGATTCGTTGATAGAAGAATTACCTGATCTGGACCACAAGGGCGGGGAAGTGATCATAGAATTTAAAGATGAGACTCAAGAGGCAAAGAAAAGCGAGGTCAAGGAGCAGGCCGGGATAGAAAAGACGATCAAAGAGATAGGCCCACCGGGTGAGACAGATATTGAACTCGTGCAGGTTGAGCCGGGCCAGTCACCCGATCAGGCTGTTGAGGAACTCAACGCCAGCCAAGACGTCGAAGTCGCCTCTCTCAACTACTTTCGCAAAACCACATTAACACCGAATGATCCGAGCTTCGGGACACAGTGGGGTCTGAACAACACAGGCCAGACAATAAAGGGCCAAGCGGGGATCTCAGGCGCCGACATAGACGCCACCAACGCTTGGGATATTTCAACCGGCACCACAGCCTCGGCTGCCGTTATCGATTCCGGTATTGACGCCGCACACCCGGATTTGGCTTCGAAACTCTGGCAGAACACGGATGAGATAGCCAATAACGGATTCGATGATGACGGCAACGGATACATTGATGATAGAAACGGATATAATATGGCCGGCATCTCACAGTGGAGCGCCAATGTCGGGATGTCTTTCGGGGATGATACTGATTATCGAGCGCAGTCGATAAAAGGAACGGGACAACCTTTAACCCATATCGGACTTTATCTAAGAAAAAGTGGATCGCCCTCCGGCAGTATAACCATCTCAGTGCGAGAGACCTTGGACGGCCCGAACTTGAGCACTGTAACATTCGCGCCGGGCGATGTAAGCGCTTCCTATACCGAGGTCTATAAGTCTCTTAGCGTGCCGGTTACTTTAACGAGTGGTCAAACTTATTACATTGTTCTACAACCAACTGCCACCGACGCGTCGAACTTCTACTATATAGCCGAAAATAAATCCGGGTACGGCGGATATGTCGCTGACCCGTATAAAGGCGGCACGAAGCACACCTATAATGGCAGCTCGTGGTCGAGCGTTGCCAGTGACGACCTTTACTTCAGGACAAATCCGAACGCTAACCCGCGCGACGACAACGGCCACGGCACCCATGTCAGCGGCATTATCGGCGCTCAAGGGAATAACAATATCGGTATCAGCGGCGTCTCTATGGAGGCAACGATCATGGTCCTTAAAGCGGCTGACTCTTCGGGCAGGCTAACTGATAGCGCCATCATCGAGGCTCTCTATTACGCGGCCGACAACGGGGCTTCAGCAATCAATATGAGTTTTGGCGGGTCGTCTTTTGCCGCTGCCCAGCAGACTGCCGCTACTTACGCGTATAATAGCGGCGCCGTTCTCTTTGCCGCCTCCGGCAACAGCTACGGAACCGGTTTACAATACCCCGCTGGTTTCAGCAATGTCATTGGTGTGGGCGCGACGACAAACCAAGACCTCAAGGCTGGCTTTTCCACATACAACTCCACCGTCGATGTCTCAGCGCCGGGGCAATACATATATTCAACTATGCCTACCTACGCGGTTGGTTTGAATAGCTATGGATATCAGACAAGTTACGATTATTTATCCGGCACGTCCATGGCGACTCCCATGGCGGCTGGAGTCGCGATGCTCGTTCGTTCAGTTGATCCGAGCCTGACTCCGGCTCAAGTCGAGCAGTATATGGAGGACAATGCGGACGACCTCGGGACAGCGGGACGCGATGACAGCTTTGGGCACGGCCGGGTCAACGCTTATGAAACACTTGTAAATCTCGCTTCGGTGACCGGAACTGTCTCAATTAACTCAGGCGCCGCTTATTCAAAAAACACGGCGGTCACTCTTAATCTGTCAGCTGCCGGCACCGCCGGTGCTGTGACCAACATGCGCTTTAAGAATGACGGGCGTGCTTGGTCTACCTGGGAATCTTACGCGACAACCAAGAGCTGGACTCTGGACGCCGGTAGCGGCACTAAGCGTGTCTGGGTGCAGTATCGTGACAATTTGAGCAATCTCTCGGCCGCCGCTTCTGACACGATAATACTTGACGCGACCGCTCCATCAGTGACTGTGACCGCGCCGAGTTACTCAACTGATGTCTCAAGGATAAGAACTTTTAGAGTTTATTGGTCTATGACTGATCCAGCTCCTTCCTCGGGCCTCGGGACATATAATGTTCAATATAAGATCGAAAAGGATGGGGCGTGGAGAAACTGGCAGACAGGCACGACAGCGAACTCAGCTCTGTTCAAAGGTCGCCAGGGCCGCACCTACTATTTTAGGGGTCAGGCGACGGACGCTGTTGGAAACACGGGGAATTATTCAGGTCTAAATAGAACCATCGTTCCTTATGACAACAATACGTTAATAACAAGGAGAAATGGCTTTAGAAACAATTTCAAGAAATCCGGCTCCCGTTTTTACATGGGAACCGTTAGATATTCCACCAGAGCAGGCGATAGCGTGACCTACAAGTTTACCGGTAACAGGTGGGCTCTTATCTCAACGAAGAACCGAAATCGGTCCATGGCTATAATCTATGTGGACGGTAAATACAAACGGATAATTAGTACATACTCAAGTGCCCCTAAGTATAGGCAAGTCGTCTTTTCACAGACGTTTAGGAAGCGTAGCCCTCACCGGGTCACAATTGTTAACATCGGTAACCGTGGCCGTCTTGATCTTGACGCAGTCGCGGTTGGCCGATAGCACCAAAGGCTCACGGCGCTATCGTCTCCTATCCGGTTGATTGTTTAGACACACAACATTAAAGTAATATATTAATAACTATGAGCGAGCAATTTGATCTGATAGTTATCGGTTCGGGCGCGGCTGGCGGAACAGCTGCTGTTATCTGCAGCAACGAGGGATTTAAAGTGGCCGTTATCGATTCCAATCCTTTTGGGGGAACATGCGCTCTGCGCGGGTGTGTGCCGAAGAAAGTGCTGGTTGGAGAGGCGGAAACGGTCGATGCCCACAACCGGATGATGAACGTCGGGGTCACTGGTGACACCGCGAAAATAGATTGGCCGGCGGCAATCGCTTTTAAAAATACTTTTACGCAACCCACGCCGGCGTTAACCGAGAAGTCTTACGCTGACGCCGGGATAACAAACATTAACGGCCGCGCACGGTTCATCTCAAAAAAACAAGTTCAAGTCGGCGATTCAGTCTATGAGGCCAAGTATTTTCTGTTGGCTAATGGCGCCAAGCCCCTTGATCTGGGAATGCCTGGAAAAGAGTTAGTGACCACGAGCGAAGAGTTCTTGAATCTTAAAGAGTTCCCGGGCGAAGTCATTTTCATTGGCGGGGGTTTTATATCTTTCGAGTTTGCCCACGTTGCTAACCGGACAGGCGCGAAAGTAACCATTCTTGACCGGGGGCCCCGTCCACTAAAACCCTTTGATCCGGATCTTGTTGAGCAGATGGTGAAGTCATCGCTAGAGAACGGGATTAACATTAGAAGGAGTAGACGCGTCGAAGCCGTTGAAAAGTCCGGCGACAAATTGAGCGTACGAGTGAAAAACGCTGAAGACGAAGAAGAAACCTATGAGGCCGGGCTTATTGTTCACGGCGCGGGTCGAGTTCCGGATATTGATGATCTAGAGCTTGAGGCTGCCGGGATAGAACGCAGCCGCCGGGGAGTGGTTGTCAATGATTATCTCCAGAGTGTTTCGAATCCGATGGTTTACGCAGCGGGTGACACCGCGGAAATCGGGCCGCCTTTGACGCCTGTGGCTCTTTATCATGCCAAAGTAGTCGCCCAAAATATGGTCAATGACAATATAATGAAAGCGGATCATACGGTTGTACCGAGCATCGTCTTCACGGTGCCGCCTCTGGCTGGTGTGGGTTTGCTTGAGATACAAGCTAGGGAGTCGGGCATCGACTATCGTGTCAATCATCAAGACACCTCCCAGTGGTATAGCTCAAAGCGTCTGCAAGTTAGCTTCTCATCTTTTAAGGTGATCATCGATAAATCAAACGACACTATCGTTGGAGCGCATGTGTTTGGGCCGGGCGCTGAGGAACTAATAAATGTTTTCGCCGCTGCAATGCGCTCCGGTATAACCGCGACTGAACTCGGAAAAACTATCTTCGCCTACCCCACATTCTGTTCAGATATCGCGTATATGGTGTAAATCTGCAACGACAAAAAAAGGGACGTTGCTGCATTTGTTGCACAAAACAGTTGTCGCGCTTTCAGCCAAAGTTATCAGCGCAGGTCAGAGAAGTAATTGCAGCTATTGAGGAACGTCCCCGATATCCGATATCCGAACCCGTAAGCAACTATTTTCAGCAGACGATTGCTATTACTTACCAACTAAGCTATAAATATTTAGAAAACCTGGAGTTGCCGTATGATAAATGTAGTCTCGGAGGAACGTTTACGTTTTTTGGTAATAGCTATGGTCTGCGTCGCGACCTTTTTATTAATGTCCCAACCAGCACAGGCGTCGGAACCGGTCATAAACGCTATAACCCCGGTTGCCGGCCAGACCACTCCTTGGCATAAGCCTGTGATAGCGGCCCAGATTTCAGGGGACGATGTAGATGCCTCTTCCATCATCCTTAAGCTGGACAATCAGGTGGTTGATTTTAACTATAATCAAATTTCCGGTTTTCTTTCTTATACACCAGTGGAATACTTAACAACCGGCAACCACAGCCTTGATCTGAGTGTTAGCGATATTCAGGGAAATCCAAGCTCGCAGTCTTGGACTTTTACCATTGACACTAACTTTGCCGGGGCATTGCATTCAAACGATGGGCTCAAAATTGGAGGCAGCGCCTATGTTGGCGGAGATACATATTCTCTTTTAGACACAACTATCTCCGGCAACTCAATTGTGGACGGCAACGGTTACGCCACCGGGTTTATAAGGTGGGACACTGTTAACATACCATTTTTGGGAATGCCACAATCAGGCGTGCCGCCACGGGAATTTCCCATAGTTGATTTTGATTACTACAAATCTCTCGCCCAAGCCCAGGGTAATGTCTTTTCAGGAAAACTCCATATAACCAAGAAAAAACCCCAAACAGGGGTCATTTTTGTCGATGGTGATCTGAAAATATCGGGTGGGGACCACAACATCACCGCTGTCGTGACCGGTGAGGTCAAGATCAAAGGAGCGGCCGACTTAGCAGCGCATATAGACTCACTAGTCATAATAGCCAAGGATGACGTCGACATCTCCGGGCATTCAACGATAAGCGGTGTCGTCTACTCGGAAGGCCAAGAACTTGAGGTCGAGGGTAGCCCTAATCTCTCCGGATCGCTGGTCTCAAAAGGCGAACTTAAGGTGTCGGGCAATATGACGGCGCAAGATACTCTGGCGCCGGGGCCGCCGAACTTAGATCAACCGTTGTCTCCCGTAAGAATCCCGAACGTTTCCTTCACTGGGCTCGCCGAGGTCAACTCAGCAATTGAGATAATTGAAGGCGTCCAAATCGTGGCCACAGGCACCGCCGACGCGGCCGGGCACTTCAATATTCCAACAAACCTGCCGGAAGGTACCCACGATCTGTTCGCAGTCGCTATCGACTCAGCCGGCAATATCAGCGAGCCTTCGCCAACAAGGCAGGTAGCTGTTGATGTAACACCCCCGTCAGTTGCCTTTACCGGCCCAACGTCGGGGCAGGTCGTAAGCGGGATTGTAACGGTCGAGACTACTGCCGCTGACAATTTTGACGTCGATCGGGTCGAGTTCTTTTTAGATAATCAGCCGCTTGGCGTAACAGCAACGTCACCATATAGGTTTGAGTGGGACACGATAACTCTGCTAAATCAGACTTATCAACTTAAAGCGGTTGCTTATGATATGGCGGGCAACACGTCGCAAGATATCATCTCTGTTGATGTGGCTAACAACATAATTTCACCTATCGGCGGCTCTTTCACCTCCGCCGACGGTCTAGTTACGCTTGATTTTCCGCCCGGGGCCGTTTCGGAGACGGTCAAAATAACCTATGCGAGATTGGTCGACACGCCTGTCGCCGGATTTTCCGGAACCGGGCCCTTTTTCAACCTTAGCGCCGAGACCTTAGGTGGTCAGGCTGTTAGTCTTTTTGCTGTTCCATTTACCTTGACTGTCAACTCAACTCCTAATCTCCAAAACCTAAGTATTTATTCATATAATCTTGGCCAAAACAGATGGGATATTATTTCATCACTTGGTAGCCCCGGCGGGCCACTCTTCGCTCAAATAGACTACTTCGCTCAATTCGCTCTTCTGGCCGATACCGAGGCGCCTGCAACTAGCGCGACATTGAGCACATCACCAACCGCGTCCGGTTGGCACACTTCAAGCACAAATGTATCCTTAAACGCCACAGATACCGGTTCCGGCTTATCAAACGTCTATTATCAGTGGGATACCACTCAAAGCGCTTGGCAAACCTACACCGGCTCGATTGTTGCTCCTGAAGGCGAGCACACTCTCTTTTTCTATAGTGAAGACATGGCCGGCAATCAGAAAGCCGTGCAGGACGTGTCGGTAAGAGTTGACACTACAGCCCCGACAGTCGCCCTAATAACGCCGACAGCAGGGGAGCGTTTACGCGGCCAGGTTGAGATGACCGTAAACGCTCAGGATGCGGTCTCGGGCATAGACCAAGTCATGCTTTATTTGAATGACACAACAGTTGCCCAGGACAACACCGCCCCCTTTAGCTTTACACTGTCTACTACCACCTACCCGGATGGTCCATACACTCTGTTGACAAAAACTGTAGACGTAGCGGGTCACGAAACCACAACGGCTGTTGATGTTGAGATTGACAATACAGCGCCGGTCGTGGTCTCAAACTTCCCCACGGACGGCGACACCGGCGTGAGCCCGAACACACTTATATCAGTGGTCTTTTCTGAAGATGTCGACCCGCTGGCCGTCAATACGGCCAGTTTTTATCTCAGCGAACCAGGCGGAGCCACAGTTCCGGCTCTGGTCGTCCATGATATTGCTACAAGAACGGCGATCTTGACACCACTGGTCACGCTCTCAGAAGGAACCACCTATACGGCCAACTTGACCGGGGCTATAACCGACTTAACGGGAAACAGTCTGGGTGACACCGCTTTCAACTTCTCGGTTCCAGATATAACTCCGCCGAGCGTAAACATATCGCAGCCTACAAGTGCAACGCTTACCGGAACAACACAGACGATAGCAGGTGTTGCTTCCGATAACATCAGCGTAGCAGCCGTTGACCTAACAATTACGCGAGCATCAGACGGCGCCTATTGGTCCGGCGTCGCTTGGGACACTACCCAAACACAATTATCCACCGTTCTGGGAAGCGGCACAGCCACACGTACCTATAGCTACTCATGGGCTTTGCCTCAAGACGACGGGCTGGATACATATACAATCGCGGCCAAAGCGACAGACACGGCCGGTCTTGTTAATGTGGCTGGGGCGAGTGTTTCGGTAGGGGTCGATAATATATCACCTGTTGTTACTTCGACTGTCCCGGCTGACAACGACACTAGTGCCAGTCCGGAAACAGTTGTCACCGCTCGTTTTTCAGAACCGGTTGTGGCGACTACAGTTGATACTCTCAGCTTCTATATAAGTGACTCTCAGGGGATCGTTGTTCCAGCGAGTGTAAGTTTAGATCAGGCCGGTCTGCTAGCGACAATCACGCCCTCAACAACTCTGGTTCAAAATGAGACATACACAGGCTATTTGACAGGGACTATCACAGATTTAAAAGGCAACTATTTGGTCCCAAACAGCTTTAGCTTTTCCGTTCCCGATCTAACTCCGCCAAGTACATTCATATCACAACCAACAAGCGGCACCCTTACCGGGACAACCCAGCTAATAACCGGTCTGGCTATAGATAATCTTGGCGTCGCATCAGTAAACATAGACATTAGAAGAGATTCGGACGGCTACTACTGGAGCGGTTCCACGTGGGTGTCTGTCCCGGTTGATCTCCCGGAATCACTTGAAATTGGAGCCACAAGCCGTGCCTTCAATTATGTATGGGAACTGCCGCAAGATGATCAGATCGATTCATACACGATCACGGCGAAGGCAGTTGATGTCAGCGGTTTGGTTGATCAGATAGGGGACAGTGTGTCCGTTGAGGTTGACAATATGGCGCCTGTCGATTCGAGCTTTAAAATAAATAACGGTGCTACTCAAACTGTCTCCCTTAATGTATCACTTGAATCAAGTGCGACAGGCGTGGCTTACATGCGGTTTGCAGAATCAACGCAATCCTTAGCGGCTCAGGTTTATGTACCATATCAAACCATCTATGATTTTGAATTGGAAAATCAAGATGTGAGCAAAACGGTTTTCGGTCAGTTTAAGGATGCTTATGGGCGCGTAAGTCTGGTTTCCTCAGACACTATTGTTTACGAACCGCAAATGGGAAGCGAAGAATATTACAGTGTTTTTAACAAAACGATCGGAAACCAAACCTATGACATCAATATTGTCTCAGGCAATCTACACATAGCCAATCAGGATCTGGAAGTGGCCGCTCGCGGTATTTCAACAGAGATAGAGCGCCACTACAATAGCTTAGATTCAAGCACCGGATCAACAGGGAAGGGCTGGCGATTAAATTCCGACTCCCTTATTGAGCAAGGAGTGAATGCTGATAGAACTTACATCGACGCGGATGGGTCTCGTCATGCTTTTGCTCACTTAGGAAACGGAGCATATCAAACATCTTCGGGCGCGGGCTTGACATTATCCGGCACCCAGATACAGAGCGGCCGAAACAGCTATCTTTTTGGGGACCCGAACTTGGGCGGTCCTGGATATCTGGTTGAGACTTCTAGAGATTCGATAAACCAGACCGCGTTCAATAGAACAATTGATGGTCTTTTGGGCACTATTACGTTCCCCTCTAATATAGGCTTGACATTCATTTATGATGGCACTCTATTAAGCGGACTAAGCGACAACCTTGGTCGCGGTGCTTCTTACGAATACAACTCGGCAGGGCGTTTAAGCGCATTTACTTCATTAGGCGGACAGAGAGTCAGCTATGCCTATAGCGGGGGCCGATTAACTCAGGTAGGGGGAGCCAACGGCACAACCACTATCTCATACGATGCAAATGGTAGGGTAAAAACCGTTGCCGACCCTCGCTCCACGGTGACCTCGCCGATGCAGGTTTCTTTCATCTACGACGTTGGCAAGACAATCGTGAAAGACGCCAATGGCCATATCACAACCCATTTCTACAACGCAAACGGCAACCTAACGGAAATTACAAATCCCGACGGTTCAGAGCAAACTTACAATTGGTATGACAACACGCTGCTAGAGCAGGTAAGTCCCGCGAAAACAATGGAAATAACATATGATACAAGCGGAAACATAAGTGACACCTTCTATGCCATTGATAACAACACAACAGCACACGTCCAGACGACTTATAGCGGGCAAGACTTAACGCGCCTAACCGATGCCAATGGTGTGGAAATGACTTTCTCATATTCTAGCGGAAACCCCAAAAAAATCACTGACTCGCGCGGTTATGTTAAAGAATACGATTACGACCAAAACGGCAACCTTTTAAGGGAGTCTGATTGGGGAGACCCCACTCAGACAACACCCACATATGGCACTACTTTCTACACATACAGTACCAATGGCGATTATTTGACGAGCATCACCGATAGAAACGAGGGTGTCACCACGTTTGGCTACAACGCTTCCGACAAGAGCTGGCAACAAGTTGGCCCACGCGGACATTGAACCAGGATTTATTATGATGACAACAAAGCTCGAAGTCTCCACGTCGATAGCCGTATCCTCAAGATAAAGAACTATAAATCTCAGGAAACAACCTATAGCTATGATGGGGATGGTAACCTGGCTGGTGTCAAAGACGGCGAAGGTCATATAACCACCTATCGGTACAACTCCGCTGGATTACTTGATCGAACCTTAAATCCACTTGGCATAACGACATTGTATTTTTATGACGCAGACGGCAATTTGATTAAAAAAACGGATCCTGTGGGCGATTCAATCACTGAATACGATGAGGCCGGGCGGCCGGATGCCTTGATCTACAGCGATGGCATCAACACGGATACCTTTAACTTGACGTACTGGTCGGGCACTGACAACGTAAAAACCGCTGTTAACATAAATGGAGCGTATGATTTTACTTACAACAAAACTGGTTGGTTGACTGAGACAACCGATCCGTTTGGAATAGATCAAAGCTATACCTATAAGCCGGGCGGACAGATAAAGAGTTTTAAGGTAGGCGATGAAACCACGACAACATATGTCTATCAGGACAATCTTATGTCTACCCTGCAAAACCAAGGGTTGGACACAACCTTCAGTTATGATGCCCGGCGAAACTTAATCGGTCTGGCCCGGCCAAACAACGCCGATGGTTACGTAGCCTACAATAAAGCCAACCACCCTGAGCAAATTATCGAAGTTCTGCCGGATGAAACAATGAGCGTCACATATCGATATGATAAATCGGGCAATACAATTGCTGAGACTCTGGGCGGTGCCGCCAATCGGTATGTCTACAATGGCTTGGACCAAATAACATCCTGGCTTGGGTCCGATGGGACAACCGATTACACATATGACGCTGCCGGCAACTTAATCCAAAAAGGCGACACTACATATGCTTACGACGAGGTAAATCGACTTACCGGTGATGGCGTCCAGACGTATACATATAACGATCGTGGCGACTTAATTTCAGACGGGGTTAATGCGTACGTACGGAACGCCGCTGGTAATCTCGCGAGTTTCACGTCAAACGCGGGCACAACCAATTACACCTACGATTATCAAGATCGTCGCCTGACAAAGGTTTCGCCAACAGGCTACACCCTCCGCTACCATTGGCTAGGCAATAATTTAGTAGCGGAAAGTGATTCATCGGGAATAATTGCCACCTACACCTACACGGACAAAGGCCGGCTTCATTCAATGACAAGGGGCGGGCAGACCTATTATTATCATCTCGCAGCCAGGGGCGATGTGCTAGCCCTAACCAATTCAAGCGGACAAGTAGTTGCCCGGTATTCTTATGATCCCTGGGGAGCAACGATATCGGCATCCGGGCCTCTGGCCGATCAGCCCTTTAGATACGCTGGTTATTATTTCGACTCTGAATCCCAAATGTACTATCTGTTGGCCCGTTATTATCACCCCGGAATTTCAAGGTTCATCTCACCTGATCAAGCACCGGGAGATTCTAAGAAACCTCTCAGCTTCAATAGCTATATCTATGCCGATAATAATCCCATGCGTTATGTCGATTCACGGGGCAATACACCCATTGAGCCTGACGACAATGAGCTTGACCCACGGGAAAACACCGACCAAGCTCGACTACAGTTTTGGGGTGACGCAGTGATAAGTCGCTATCTGGGTGATAAGGGCTTTACGGTGTCAGCAGGGAACACCTCTCAGCCTACGCCTTTAACTGGGTTCATTTTTACCGGTACTATTTTTTCGAATCCCAGGGGGGCTGTGGGGGTCCCAGGGTCATTAACCAAAACCACCGATTATCATTACTACTCTGCCGGTGCCGGCCGGCAAAAATTGGCATACTATAACAGCGACTTATATTGGGACGGCTACTACGGTGCTCTTTTGGTAGCAACAGAAGACGGTTCCACTTACTTTACTCATACTGGTCGTTTCTGGCTTCCACCGGCGCTGCCGGTTTCTGACAAGACCATGTCCAATTTAACAGAGCCCGGCAGTTATTATATTAGGATATCTGCTGGTAACTATCGTTATACTTATGGCTATGCGTATCATCCTATTAAGTACATCGGGGTTATTCATAGTTCATCCTACATTAGCGTTGAACCGCGGGAGGAGAATTCTCATAAGCTGGGTAAAGATCCTACCCAAGAAAAAGGCGGCGACCCGGTTATGACATCAACCGGTAACTTTTTCTATGATCGTCAAGACTTAAACCTGCCGGGAAGAGGTATGTCCCTCAACTTCAAGCGCAGCTACAATTCTCTTGACGCTAAAAGCGACGGTCCGTTGGGCCATGGCTGGACACATAACTACAACGCGTCACTGCTCTTCGACTCGCCAACAACCACAACCGTCATCTATGGAGATGGCGCTCAAGTTAAGTTTGGGACAGCAGATGGTGTTAATTTCGCGCCCTCAATCGGTGTTACTGAAAAACTGGTTAAGAATCCCAACGGCTCATATAAACTCATCTTTGCCGATCAGAGCATATATAACTTTAATGCAGAGGGCCGGCTTGTCTCCCAGGCTGATAAATACGGCAATATGACAACATTAACCTACACCAACGGGGTCTTAACCAAAGCGACCGATTCATCCGGCAGATACCTAAATATTTCATATAGCGACAGCATAGATACCATAAACCAGATGCAGCCATCAAAATTTATTAGGAAAGTCACTGATTCGAGTGGTCGCTCGGTCTCGTTCAATTTCAATAGCGCCGGTAATATGATCAGCGCGACTGACGCGAGAGGCAAAACTACAAAGTATAGGTATTCCGCACCTAGGTATGGTTATGGTTTCACGGCCGGCAATCAGCTGACCGAAATAATTGAGCCCGGAGCGGCCAAATCAATACTCAAAAACGTCTATGGAGATTTTGACTACATTACTATCCCAGGGATAATTGCCAGCATCATGCCTGTGGGTGGCAGCGGACAAAACGCGATTGTTGAAACTATGTCCTCTATAAGCATCCCTGTCAACGGCAAGGTCATCAAACAATACGACGCACACAATAACCAGTGGAACTTCTCATATGATGAGGGCAACAAGAAGACGACAATGATAGACAACAAGGGCAACACAACAGTCCATGAGTATGATGATGACTATCGGACTATCAAATCAATCGACAGCTCTGGCCACAGTTCGAGACTGAGCTATGATTTCTTAAACAAGCCCTTGACAACCGTAAACCAAAAAGAGGCCACGACATCATACAGCTATGACACTGGTGGCAACATCACTCAAGCCGTTGATCCCGAGGACCACTCCTCAGAAGCTTCATACGATTTAGCCAACAACAATCTGCTTTGGGCAGAAGACGCCCTGGGACGCCGGGCTACTTACACATATGACCCATCCGGCAAGTTTCTGGACAGAGTCTTAACACCAATCGGCACAACACTTTTTGATTACTATACCGACGGTCTAATCAAGACCCTAACCGACGCCAACAGCCACACTGCCAGCTTTGAATACAACACCTTTGGCAACCTGGCTAAGGTTATAGATGCCACCGACGCCTCCACAACCATGGGTTATGACGATGTCGGGCGGATGACAACAGCGACCGACGCCGAGGGGCACAGAAGCGAGTACACATATGATGAGGCCGACAACATCCTCAATATAAAAGATCCGTTGGTCGCCCTCTACCCGTCCCAGCGCCATCAAGTTGACTTCACCTACGACGATAGGGGCAACCAAGAAAGTTTCAAAGACGCCAACAACAACTTAACAAGATTTATATATGATGATATGAACAGCCTCACGAATGTCGTTGATGCCTTTGATTCCACGACTACCTACGGCTTTGACCCTAACTACAATCTATCATCTGTCACCGACGCCGAGGGCCACATCACCAGATACGGCTATGACACAAATGATAGGCTGAGGAGCATCACCGACCCGACCTCAAAGACAGTCGAATATAGATATGACAAAGTCGGCAACCTAAAGACGGCCATCTATCCAAACGGCAATAAGAGCTACTTTGGCTATGATAAAGACAATCTGCTTAAGTCGATTAGGTACGGCAGTGAAGACACCTCATATAGCTTTGAGTATGATCCACTTCACCAATTAGCCGGCGTAACCGATAATCTATCTAGACAGTGGAACTTTGACTATGACGAAGGAAATCGATTGATAAAGAGCCAGGAGAATGTCATTCCCGCGCAGGCGGGAATCCAGACCACGTTCACAGTAAGTCGAGAATATGACGCCGTCTCTAACTTGATTGGCATAAAAGCCGGGGCTGAGGCCACAACGGCTTACTCATATAACCAAAGAGATGACCTCACCGCAATTGATCTGCCCGGCGGCATAGTTGATGAGATAACCTTTGAGTATGATAAGGCAAGAAAAAGAACAAAGGCAAAGACGCCGGGGACCATATCAAGCGTTAAGTACGATGAGGCGAGTCGAGTCACGAAGTTCATAAACGAGACTCAATCAACCACGCAGACCTTCACTTACGACTATGACTCAAACGGCAATATAACCACTGTGAGCGACAACAAGACAAGCGGCACAGTCAATGACACTCGCTACGCATATGATGCCTTAAATAGGCTGACGGATTGGTACAATCCCTTAACAGATACAACCACCAGTTATTCATATGACAAGGTCGGGAATCTCTTGGAGGTTAAAGAAGGGCAAACTATCATCAAGAGTTTTACCTACAACCCGGCTAATCAGATATCATC
>SDBV01001494.1_pt1 | contig 35309 bp, 34 predicted proteins | sample 2277081 | NCBI WGS metagenome assembly SDBV01 (sample SAMN10402039, study PRJNA504765) | marine sediment metagenome | isolation source: marine sediment core GS10_PC15, 223 cmbsf | place: Arctic Ocean: Southern Knipovich Ridge | collected 2010 | reverse complement strand
GTTTTTCTCTTTACCGATGGTGCAAACATTAGTAATGGCGATGTTTATGTTCTTTATAATGGTTCTGCCATAGCACCTGAAATTTTGGCCCAGGGAGATCAATCCAGCACAGTATGTAATTTTAATGGTAATGACCCAATTGCCCTTGTTAAAGATGTAAACAATAACGGTACTTACGAAGATGGTACTGATATTATTGTTGATGTAGTTGGCGATATGACAGGTTTTTTGTGGGGCGAGGACCTTACCTGGGTCAGAAAACCGGGTATTGATGGTAATCCAACTTTCACCCTTGCTGAATGGGATGAATACCTTATTGATGATTTCTCATATCTTGGTGCTCATCAGTATGAATATGTTTTTACTTTACCATTTTCTGAAAATTTTAACTCTGGTATCCCTGCTGAATGGACTATAGTTGATGGTGGAGCCACTGCCGATACCTGGTATGGTGAAACAGATTATTCTGGTGATGACATAGATGGAACACCATTTGCGTTTGTTAATAGCGATGCAGCTGGTTCTGTTGATATGGACGAGGAGTTAATTACTCCACCAATTGATGCTTCTACAGCTTCTTCTTTATTCCTTGAATTTGACCATTACTTTAATTCTTTTGGTGCCGAGATATGTAATGTTGATGTCTGGGATGGCTCTGTATGGCAGAATGTTTATAGTGTTTCTGGTGTTGATGTTGGCGACTGGGGTGCACCCGACCGCCAAAAAATAAATATTTTAGCTTATGCAAATGCTAACCTAAAAGTTCGCTTCCATTACTACGATGCCAATTATGAATATTACTGGGCAGTTGATAATGTTATTATACGTGAAGGAAGCTCTGAAACCGATATTTTATCCTATAGCTTCCCCGAACAAACAGGTCCTGCTGCAATTGATACTTCTTTGCATACAGTTGCTCTTGAAATCGGCTTTGGGCTTCCAGTTACTGCATTAGTTGCAGATTTTACACTTTCAGATTTTGCAACAGCAGAAGTAGTTGGTGTGCCACAAACAAGCGGGGTAACTGTAAATGACTTCACACTCCCTGTAACATACACAATTACAGCAGAAGATACTAATTTCTTTCAGGATTGGGTAGTAACAGTTACAACAGCTCCTGCACAAAGCAGCGAAAATGACTTTTTATTATTTAGCTTTCCCGAAGAAACAAGCCCTGCAACAATTGATACATCTACTCATACAGTTGATATTGAAGTCGGCTGGGTAACCGATGTAACTACCTTAATAGCAGAGTTTACAAGTTCACTATTTTCAACTGTTGATATTGGAGGAGTGCCACAAACAAGCGGTGTAACTGTAAATAATTTTAGCGGGGGGGCGGTAACTTATACAGTAACAGCAGAAGATGCTACTACACAGGATTGGATAGTTACAGTATCATTAGAACCTGCACCACAGGGTGCTTTATGTGCAGACCCAATTTCTTTATTTTTACCGGTTGTTGATCTTGTTGGTACTACTGATGGCTTTGGTGATAATTATGATAACACAATGTCTTGTGCAAGCAGTTATATGAATGGGGATGATATTGTTTATGAATTTATTTTAGCTTCAGATGGTTATATTAGTGGTGATTTGTCAAGTTCAGAATCATGGATAGGGATGTTTATCTTAGATGGTTGCCCTGATGCCGGAGCAAATTGTATTGTTACATCAACAAGCTCAGGTTCATTCACAAGCTTTATAGATGAGCCAATTTTAGCAGGTAATTATTATGTAGTTGTTTCTAGCTATCCTGCACCGCAATTCATTGATTTTACAATGAATCTTAGCTTCAGACAAATAAATACCGAAACAGATTTTCTTGCTTATAGTTTCCCTGAAGCTACTGGGCCTGCAATAATTGATACATCTACTCATACAGTTGATGTTGAAATCGGCTTTGGACTTCCAGTTACTGCATTAGTTGCAGATTTTATACTTTCAGATTTTGCAACAGCAGAAATAGCTGGTGTACCACAAACAAGCGGTGTAACTGTAAATGACTTCACACTCCCTGTAACATACACAATTACAGCAGAAGATACTAATTTCTTTCAGGATTGGGTAGTAACAGTTACAACAGCTCCTGCACAAATCAGCGAAAATGACTTTTTATCATTTAGCTTTCCCGAAGAAACAGGCCCTGCAACAATTGATACATCCACTCATACAATAGATATTGAAGTTGGCTGGGAAACTGATGTAACAGTTTTAATAGCATACTTTACAACTTCACCATTGTCAACTGTTGATATTGGTGGAGTGCCGCAAACAAGCGGTGTAACTGTAAATAATTTTAGCGGGGGGGCGGTAACTTATACAGTAACAGCAGAAGATGGAATAACAACACAGGATTGGCTAATAACTGTAACACAACAATCAATACCATTAGGTGCTGATTGTTCTAATCCAATACTTGCTGTTGAAGGCATAAATACCGCTGATAACTCAGAAGGCGGACAGTGGTTTTATTATACTGCAACTGCTGATGTTATAATAACAATATCTTCGTGCGGTTTTACAAGTGAAGATACTTATGTACAAGTATATGATACCTGTGGTGGTGCTCTTATTGCTTCAAGTGATGATGATTGTGCTTCTCAATCTGTTGTGTCATTTGTGGCTGATTTAGATTCAACATATTATATCTGGTGGAAAGATAATTATACTTCAGCAGTATATGATTGGAGTTTAACAACTATTTCTACACAGGGCACAGATTGTGCAGACCCAATTTCTTTAACTTTACCGGTTATAGATCTTGTTGGTACTACTAATGGCTTTGGTGATGATTATGATGACCCTTCTGTATGTTATGACTGGTACCTTGACGGGGACGATATCGTTTATGAGTTCACTTTACTAAGCGATGGTTATCTTAGCGGTTCTATTGAAGGAACCTGGGCTGGTATCCATATACTTGACGGTTGCCCGGGAACAGGTGAAAACTGTATTGCTTTTGCCGGTGGAAGTTCAGGAGACTCATTCTCAGATACATTAATTTTTGCAGGAACTTATTACGTAGTTGTTTCCAACTGGCCTGCACCGCAATTCATTGATTTTGTAATGAATCTTAGCTTTACACCATTAAGCATAGAGAATGATATTTTATCATTTAGCTTTCCTGAAGAAACTCTACCTGCAATAATCAATGCTCTTGCTCATACAGTTTACATTGATGTACAATGTGGAAATGATGTAACTGCTCTAACAGCAGACTTTATACTTTCTGCCGGAGCTTCAGCCGATATTACAGGAGTACCACAAATAAATGGAGTAACAGTAAACGATTTTACTACTCCTGTGATTTATACAATAACAGCAGAAGATACTAACTTCGTACAGGATTGGACAATAACAGTATCAGCACCAGCTCCATTAACCACGAACTTTACATATAACGATGTATCATGTTATGGAGACTGTAATGCAAACATTGACTTAATTCCAGGAGGAGGAACTCCAGGTTATCTTTATTCATGGTCAGACGGGTCAACAAATGAAGATATAATCAATATTTGTACTGGTGGAATATACTGCGTAACAGTAACTGATATTAATTCGTGTACTGCTATTGCATGTGTAACTATTACAGAACCTGCATTGTTAACTGTTGATTTAGGTCTTGATACAATTGAAACAAATCAGCCTGATACTGTTGTATTAAATGCAGACATTGCTACTATTGGTGGCACATTACCATACACTTATCAATGGCAGGATGCTTCTACAGACTCAGCTTTAACTGTTAGTGCTTATGGATGGTATTCTGTAACTGTTACTGATGCTAATTCGTGTATTGCTACAGATTCAATTTACATTGATTTAATTGATGTTCTGAATGATTTAGATGATGTAAATTCTCAAATCAGTATTTATCCAAATCCAAACAAAGGAGAATTTAACATTATTGTAAAAACTGCCGATAAAACTGATTTAATAATTGAACTAATGAACGTTCACGGGCAGTTAATTTACAGAAAAGATGTTAAAAATATAGTTAGCTTTAAGGATGCTATTGATGTTTCGGAATTTGCTAAAGGAATATATTACCTAAAAGTAAATACTGGAAGTCAATTGAAAGTTGAAAAGGTGGTGATACAATAAATTCTGTATAAAAGCTAACTTAAAAGTAGAGCCGGTTTTAAAATCGGCTCTTTTTTTTCTTGAAAAAAGGGTTATAGAGATGACATCTCTAAAAGAGATGTCATCTCTCTTCATCCGTTTCCGTCAGATTTTATAATTTTTTTTCTATTTTTGCACGACGATATATTTGAAAATAAATTTAATTGAAAAAGTTTGATGATAACATATTTGAAGATGGTAAAAAGCTTCCGTTGATGGAAGAGTTTTACACAATTCAAGGCGAAGGATATCATACCGGGAAACCTGCATACTTTATTCGTCTCGGTGGTTGTGATATTGGATGTAGCTGGTGTGATACAAAATTATCGTGGAATCCTGAATTGCATAAATTGGTTGAGGTTGAGGAAATTGCAATAAAAGCCGGAACTTATCCTGCTAAAGCAGTTGTTGTTACAGGCGGCGAACCATTAGCTTATAACCTTGATTTTTTATGCTCAGAGCTTAAAAAATTTAATGTCAAAACTTTTCTTGAAACATCAGGTGCTTACAAATTATCCGGCGAATGGGACTGGATATGCTTATCACCAAAAAATCAAAATCCTCCAATCCCCGAAATATATGCTAAAGCTAATGAGTTAAAAGTTATAATTCTTAGTGATAATGATTTTCAATGGGCTGAGAAAAATGCAAAACAAGTTAATAAATCCTGCAAGCTATACTTACAACCAGAATGGGGCAGATATAAAAAAATTATTCCTGCTATTGTTGAATATGTTAAAAATAATCCGAAATGGAACATATCTCTGCAATCGCATAAGTTTATGAATATTCCTTGAATGTTCGAATTTGATTAAAAATGTCTCTCGCAAAGACGCCAAGCACGCAAAGAACGCTATGATTAATTAAAATTAAACTTTGCGCTCTTTGCGCCTTTGCGAGAGATAATATTGAAATTCCGATAATTATTACTTAAATGACTAATTCTATAATTTTTTTTAACTTTACTTTTTTAAAAATTATTTTAGAAATGTTGAATATCTAATTTGAACAAAACCCTAAAAGCTCATATTGCCCTTCTATTTGCAAACCTTATATATGGTTTGAATTATGTGATTGCCAAAGGAATTATGCCTGATTATTTAGCTCCGCGTACAATTATTTTTTTAAGAGTTTTCGGAGCTGTAATCCTATTCGGGCTTTTTCATAAAATATTTGTTAAGGAAAAGGTTGAAAAAAGAGACTTGTTTAAACTTGCATTATGTGCAGTATTCGGCATAGCAATAAATCAAATTCTGTTCTTTGAAGGATTGAATTTAACATCATCAATAAATTCATCCATTATAATGACCATTAACCCTGTTTTGGTTTTAGTATTTTCCTGTTTTCTGATAAAAGAAAAAATAACTCTGAGCAAGATAACAGGTATCATTTTTGGCTGCACAGGGGCAATTCTGTTGATTATGAATGAAGGGACAGTTTCTTTAAGCTCTGATACCTTTTTAGGAAACCTGTTTGTAATAATTAGCACAACATCGTTTGCTGTTTATTTAGTATTGGTAAAGCCATTAATGGTAAAATATCAGTTGTTAACAGTTATGAAATGGCTGTTTTTCTTTGGATTTATATATATAATACCTTTTTGTTCCAAAGAAATTATCATTGCCGATTGGCAAAACATTCCCTTAAATATCTGGTTGTCGGTTTTATATGTTGTTTTAGCTACTACAGTTATTGCATATCTTCTTTATAATTTTTCATTAAAAACAGTTAGTCCTACTATTGCCAGTACTTATGTGTATTTACAACCCATTATGGCAAGTGTTGTTGTAATACTGCTTGGAAAAGATATGCTTACATTAGAAAAAGTGATTTTTGCAGTGCTGATTTTTATTGGAGTTTACTTAGTTAGTATTAAACAGATAAAAAACAAGCTAAAAATTTAATTTTGTTCTCTGAAAATGATTTATAATTCTGAGAAGTATTTATAATAGAAAATGAATTAAGCGAAATTTAGCCAAGCCCTGTGGGGCGACATTATGGTAAAAAATGAATCAAACAAAAAACTCCCAAGCCCCTTTTGAGTGGAAAAATGCACACGCTGAACAGGAATAGATTTGGAGTAAGGGATTTTTAATGTTTTGTTCACGGTATAAAGCATTTCTTTCATATTCTTGTTTCTATTGGTAAACTTAACTTTAATGTTGTCTAATAATTTAGATTTTTGCGACATTTATTTTTTATATGTCTAAAAATGTGACATAATAGACAAAAGTGTGTCGGTAAAAGAATCATCTGAAAAAAGTATATGCAGGAACTGATGGACAATTATGTTGAACTGGCAAACATTGTTGCTGTATTGTAGCAATGGTCGCAAGCAAAAAATCGTTGGGCGGTTTTCCACCGTGCCTTATTTATTTGTATATCCGCCTAATTTTCAGCACTTTATTTGATGTATAGCTCCATCCACGCCCTATGTTTTTTGCTTGCTGTTAGTAACTTTAAGCTCAATTTTTCATTCCGAAATTTAATTCTTTACTCATTCAAAAAAAATCGGTCTTTGACGGTAATTTTAAAAACAGACAACGGGGCGAATAGCCTAGTCCTTCAAGCACCTAACCGAGCGACCAGACGTTTTGTCGTCTTTGATCAGGAACACTCCGGCGCCATCGTAGCTCAGGCTACGTTTCCACGCGTCATCGATATCGTACTCCGTCGCGCTCCAGAAGTAGCCGTGGCTGCTAATAAAGCTGAACGAACCACTGAAGTAGTACCGGTTACCACTAGGCAAAGCCGTAAAACCACTTTCGTTGGTTGCGCTGGTATTAGGTGAATTCCAATGAGTTGTACCAGCTTCTTTCATCTTGCCTCCTGCAACACTTTCCCCGCCAAGATAGTCTGTTAATGATTTCCATTCGGTTTCTGTCGGTATATGCCAGCCGTAAGGGCAGATACCTTGTGTTGCGCCGGGATTTCCTGCATCAGACGGGTTATACTGCATCATTTCGTTCCATTCATATAAGCCACCATAAATGTTACAATTAGAAGAATTATTATCATAACAATATTTTTCTATTAAGCCGTTATCAATTTGCAATTGTCCACCGATTGTACTGTTTATCATTGTACCAACTTTCAAATTTTCTGCCATCCAGCACTGGCTGCCAATCTGTACAGTGTTGTAAATATTTCCTTCGGTATCAGTCACGGTAGGTATGCCTGGGCAAGGTATACCATTCACATATACAAACACAAAACTTTCACTATCAGTTAGAGTATCTTCAATAACATCACTATCGGTAATCGTTCCATGCGTTGCATAGCCAATATATAATAGATGGTCACTAATTGTACAGACAAAATTCGATTTTATTGATTTTGGCTTGAGATTTTTAGTTGCACTTCCCTTATATACAATTTTACAATCAGCTTCATTTTTACTGCCAGTGTTTAACATATTAATTGATCTCTTTTCGCCTCTGGTTTTGGCAGAAAGCAAATAATATTTTTCATTTCCAGGGTAAAAGATAAAAGAATGATTACCTGAATTAAGCGTATTTTCATAATGAGCTACCTCACGTCCCAAAACATCAAAAATGCTGATCATAATAAATTCATTTTCCGGTAAGAACACATTAACATATGTTTGGTCTTCAAAAGGATTTGGATGGTTTTGTGAAACTGATAAAGTGTTTTTTCCTGTACCATCATAACTGGAAATACCTGTAAAAATCAGCGTTAAAACCGTATCGGGATAATAAAGCGTTGTGTCGCCTCCTTGCATTAGATTTTCTACAAATATGCTGTCTAAGGCTATATGCAATCCATTATATTCAGCACTAAATGTTAATTCTATTTGGCTTTGCCCATACACATTTGATAAAAGTAAAAATGCAAAAACTGTAGAAGTAAAAAAAATCTTTTTCATAATTTTTCAATCTATATTCATAAAAATAAATAATTTAACTGAGATTTATTATTGTTATTCATATTATTTGAAACCCAATTGCATTTCTTAGTATTGGGAAACTATATTTATTCTTTCTTTTTTCATCTTCATTTTTTCCTTCATACTAATTGGGCTTATTGTTACTAACGTTGTTTATAAAACCAACCTATTACACTAAAAATGTTATTTATTTTTTAACAAATATAATTATTTTTTTTATAATCCTAATAATTTGATGTTCATATTTCAATCCCCTGTTAAAACGTCTCTATTTCAATTATAAATCAATTCTGGAGTTTTAAATAGAAAGTTAGTAAAACATCAATCCGCTAAATTAGTCCTTCTATGCTTTAAGTAAATAATAAACAATGGTTGTTTAGTGTATAATTGCATACTCTTTTTATAATCAATTAAATAGGTCTTATTTTTGATTCTGTTTTATCTGTAAATATAATTTTTGCTAAATAAATTTCTCTTACCATTTTGAATAATCCTCATCATCATTTATAGGTGTTCCTAAATTTATTTTTGATAATTGCTTAATTTCTTCTTCATTCCAAAACTCAAATTTTATTTTTTCTGACTTTTTTAATGGCAAAATAATTATTTCTAAATCTTTATTATTTAATTCATCCGGGATATTAATAAGTAATTTATTATTACTTGTTCTTTTTATAGTTCTTATTGCAAGCATAATATTTTGTTTTTATAAAAAAATATTAGCAAAATTAAATAAATAAATAAATAAATAAATAAGAAATTAAAATTGTTACATAATAATTTTTCTTTTTTGTTTTTTTTTGTTATTTTTTTATACTTTTGTATGAGTCTTTTAATTTATTTTTTGTTGGCAACCCGTTATTTTGTTCCTATGTATGTTAATATTGGTCTGAATCCTGTCATTGGATCTTGCGAAATTGCTGTTTCCGATTCGATTTTTATTCCTTCTAAATCGCTATTCCAACTACCACCCATAGATACGCCCTCTGATGTCATTTCAGCGACATTGCCAGACATATTATAAAGATTATAATCATTCGGAGAAAATGACTTCGCTTTTGCCGGTCCGGATACAGAACTGTTTTCTTTGAATCGAACCATAAATTCTCCTTTTTCATTTTCGCACTTGTTGCCAAATGAATATTGATAGCTTGCGTTGCCAGCTTTTGCCGCAGCAATCCATTCAATTTTCATAGGCAAACGAACTTTTGTATTGGCTAGCTTACCCTGATCTTGGAGTTGTTTACTAATCCATTGACAATACAATTCTGCCCCTTCCCGAGTAATATTCACAACAGGCAAGTCTGCATTGTCAGTATAGGTTTTTACATAGTCTTTTGTACTGCTGATATCAACTTTTCCCCAGTTGTCATTTTGAATCTTTGCTGTATTGTATTTTTCAGTTTCACCATTGGCTATAAGAGCGTCCAGAAATTCCTGGTACTGTTTATTAGTCACCTCGGTTTCTGAAATATAAAATGCCTGAATACCGATTGTTTTATTCTCATATTCAATGCTGCACATTGGAACAAAAACAAAACCTTTGGGTGGTTTTGCCTTGTTAGTTTGGAATGAATAAGCCATTAATGAGCCAATGACTAATAATACAAAAAATGATGTTGTCTTTTTCATAATGGTTTGTTTAATGGTTGCCAACTTATTTATAAAACCAACCTATTACACTAAAAATGTTATTTATTTTTTAACAAATATAATTATTTTTGGCATAATAGACAAAAGTGTGTTGGTAAAAAAATCATCTGAAAAAAGTATATGCAGGAACTGATGGACGATTATGTTGAACGATTGGTATATATTTTGGAGCGGAATTTTTACCACTTTATTTTCAATTTATTGATTTCGTTTTTAAAAGTAATGAAAGTTCTGCAAACTACTGAAACCGCTCTTGAATATATACCGTGTTGTATGCTGTCCGTTTTACATTTTGTTGCTGTTTTTTTACAATCATCTCTTTATCAGGCTTATTTTATCTATACGGACTTTCCTGCGAAGCTCAAATTTATTTTGTTTTCTTTGCGGGTCAAACCTAATGGTTTTGCCAATGTGCCTACAAAATGCATTGGCTATTCTAATTGTATGTCATATTTTTGTAAAAGAAAATCATCTATTTCATTCTTATTTTTCAGATTAAGCATTATTCTTTTTTCATCTTTTGTCAAATCACAGATTCCAAAATTCTTGATATAATTTTTAGCTAAAGAAAAATAGTTTCCAGAATACGGCTTACTAGTATTCTTAATATAAAACCAAAATATCTTAGACATAAGAATCTTTTGAAGAATATAAAGTTCTTCAATTGAATCAGACAACACGGCATAACCGTTGTAAAATAGGAAATCCTTATCTTCTGTAAAAACAAAACAAGGTGCACTTGAAATATACGGAAATAGTAATTTGTATCCATGCAAGGTTAATGCTTGATTTCTTCCATAAGCATACCATTTTTCATATTCCCGTTCTCCTTTATCTCGCTGTAATAAAATATTTTTATGAAATAAAAGATATTGATAGGTATTGGGATAATCTAATTTTAAATATTGCTCATCTATGATTTGTAAAACTTTTTTGCTTTTGTTGAATAAACCCTTTTCTCCATCATTCACTTTATAAGGAAAAATTAATTTCTCCGTGTTTTTCTCAATCTCTGATTCGGATTTTAAGGTGTTTGGCTTAATTGAATTACGACAAATACTTTTTTCAATTTTGAATTCTTTTCCTTCTTTTTCAAGAATATAGATATTATTGGTTTCTCTGACGGGTTTAAACAAGTAAACATCATTTTTTAATGTTGCAAAACCATTCCGTATTTCAAACTTCTTTCCTAGATGTTTACCTGTATTTTCAATCTGAGAGATAATGTTTCTTTTCTCACCCGTAATTAAATACCAACCTTCAAAATCATCTAAATGTTCATATGAAATTTTAATAAAATCTTGTTTTCTAATGTTATTGATTTTGTCACTACTAGATTTGACATAGCTCACTTTTGAGGATGATGTCTTACCAATGATACAAATACAGGTATAAGTTGATCTTTTTTTGAATAACTGTTCTCCACCAAAATCTACAATAGATAAATCAGATTTATTTCGCGAAAAATAGCTTCTTACAGCTCTTCCATTTAAACTTTTGTAAAAAGTATTAACTGTAATATAACCTAAAACTCCCGAACTATTAAGATTTTCCAAGCCGATTTCAAAGAAAGGAATATATAAATCCGATTTACCAGAATCAGATACACTCCAGTTTTTTAATAAACTCTTTGTTTCTTTATCTATTTTTGTAGCTCCAACATAAGGTGGATTACCAACAACTATATCAAACCCTTTATTTGCTTCAATGTCATACACAGTTTTCCAATCAAAATCTAGAGCATTACCTCGATATAAATTGAATGTATTATTAGAATAATCTTCACCGTTTGTGATGGCAAGTAAAGACAGCAAAATCTTTGTTCTTTCAATACTATAAGTCTGTATATCCAGTCCGTAAATATTGTCTTTAAAGATTTCAAAATAGCTTTTATTTGCATTTTGCTTAATAGCATCAACAATGGTTATGAAAAAACCACCACAGCCACATGCAATATCTCCAAACTTCGCATTTGAAATAGATTTTGTACCTTCGGAAAATTTATTTAACGTTTCTTTTACTATATATTCTCTAATGTATTTTGGAGTATAAACAGCGCCATTTACTTCTTTATCAGCTGGTGAAATAACAAATTCAAAAAGCTCAATTAATTCTTCAAGTGTAAAACTTTGTCCATAGGTTTTAAAAAGTTGGACAAACTCGTTTAGTTTAATCTTTTCCTTACTGTTCTTATCAATAATTAAATTTCTTATAAGACTATTGTTTTGGACATTCAATCTATTTATTATTACAAAACTAGATACGACTAGCCTATCGATTAATTTAGGATCGAAAGAGTAATTCTTTAAGAATGAAAATATTTGTTGGTTTATTTTCAAAGCCTATTAATTAAAAAAGTTGTGGACAAATCATAACCGGATTCCAATTATTCATAAGAGAATCTTGAGAATAACTCCAATGACTTGCATGAGTTTGAATATATGGTTTTAAAAACTTAATCTGATACTCTTCTATTAAGTTTATATATTCATTACTCTCTAATCTTATTTTCCGCCAAACTTGTGGAAAAAAATTTGAAAGAGTAAAATCTATTCCTAAAACTGCGTCCATTGGATAATGAGCAATTCTTGGGCTATCAAAAACTAATAAATTTCCCGTTTCTATAGTTCCATGTTGCTCTGTTAATTTTCTACCTCCAAATTGAAAATGATATAATGGATGAGAATAATCAGACACTCCATCATCTTCGCTGAAGATATGTCTATCAAGATGGTAAGAAGTTATTAATTGCTTATTCTCATTTTCTCCAAACTTTGTCCCTTCGATAACAATATTAAATTCAAGCCATTTAAAAGGATCTTTCATGCTATTTAAATCATTGCAATGCCCGATAGCTTTAATATCAAGAATAAGTTTAAGGTCTTTACAATTATCTGGTATTGTATGCCTTGGAGGTTTGTCAAATTTAAAAATTATGCGGCTTAAACTGTATCCCCATAAATTATTATCGGACAGCTTATTAGGTACCTGAGGAATATTCTCTTTATTTTGTAATTCAGCCATAGCACTTTCAAAAGAACTTATCTCTGCAGCTGGGAAATACTTATATAGAACACCAGCCAATTTTCTTAAATCAGATGCTAGTTTTCTTCTTCTTTTCATTACTCCATCAAAAACAGCCATTATATATATTCTTGTTTTATATCCTCAAAGCGTTCTTTCTCTGCAGGATGAATTGTTAATCCTTTTTCTTTTGCTTCTCTTTCAAGAATGGATTCTAATGAAAGGTATCTTTTATCTTGCCATGGGTGCAATTGGTTACCATCCACTAAAAATCCATCTTTAGGATCTAATGGAAGTTGATATGCTTGACAAACAGTCCAAAATTTTGTGCTAGTAGTTTTAACAATTGGCTGCGCTTCTATTAAATTATCAAAATTGAATTTCTTTTTGATTAACTTAACCCTTTCTGAAGCATTTAATCGTATTAATGGAATATTATTAAAATTTTGATTCCACCAACTCAATACGTCATTAGCCCACCATCTTTTTAATGAATTACTGAAAACACCAGAATATTCGACATCAGTTAATAATTTCAATAATTTTTCCCAATCTTCTGATTCCTGTAGGTTGATACCAAGTCGTGCAGTAAGAATATTATCATCTATTAAGATTCCGGATTTCATTATTATCTCATTGAATATATATTGAGAAATCTCGGAAACTGAAGTGCCTTCACCATTTAAAAATCTCGTAGTAAAAATTCTATCATCAATTTGATCAACTGTTGGAATTCCTAAAATTTTGGTAAAATCAGTTTTCCCTTCATGAATGGTATTGTATGCATCTGTAATTGAATCAATCAGTTTTTCATATTGAGCACCATCTTTCCCAATACTTATTTTAGTAAAAGTATAATCAAACAAATCATGACTTGCAGTGTCTGGATCATAATATTTTTTTAGTTTTTCAGAACTCGAAATAAGAAAAATTGGAAACTCTTTTTTAAATCCATTATCACTAAAACACTTAGAACGAATTCCTGTTGCCAAACTCGGAGCTGTATAGGCTGCAGTTCGTTCTCCTTGTTGATTCCCATCCATTTTTAAATCAAGAATAAGAGCATCAAATGAATTCTGTTTTCCAATTAATTCTGCTATTAACTTTTCAAACTTTGTGGGGAAATCTGTTTTTATCTCTATTATACCTAAGCTTGATAATCCATCAGCATAAGTTTGACGAAGTTCAGATGTCTCATCATCTATGTATAAAACTTTATATGGCATATTCTTCTATTTCTTCTGGTTTAGCAATTGGTATATTTATTCTAAGATTAGTTGTAAACCCTTCCGGTGCATTTTCTATAGATATTTCACCATTGTAACTTTCAACTATATCGCTAATAATCTTCAGCCCAAGCCCAGTTCCTGTAAGTTCATCTGTAGTAGATGCCTTTTGTCCTTTAGGACTGGAAGTCGTAAAAAAAGCATTAAATATTTTGTCTCTGTTTTCTAGTGGAATTCCATCGCCGTTGTCAATAAATTCAACAAAAAGCGATTCATTCTCTTTTCCCGCCCGGATTAAAATTTTTCCTTCCTTAAGATTAGCCCTTTTTATCGCTTTCTTTGAGTTACTGTACAAATTAAACATAATTGAAGCCCATTCAGAAGTGTGCATTTTACATGTGAATAAATCGTAGCCGCTAATATCAGGTTTAATTTTAATATTATTTCTATCACTATCAGGTTTAATGGTTCGCACAAATGGGTTAATTACATCTCTTAACTCAATCGGTTTTAGTTCCTGGTTTACATTCTGTGATATTGTTTCATCAAAATAGGCGGCATAAACTTTAAATGAATCAAAAGTGTTTCTTAACCTGCTTGCCCTTTTATATTCTTCGGTGGCTTTTTCAACATGATCTAAAATATACTTTGTGTCAATATTAAAAGTACCAAGATAGTTCATTATTTCATGGGTAAATTCTCCAATTATTAAACCTAATCCGGCAAGTACACGAATCATGTTTAATTCATCTATACTTTTTATAGCATCCCTTAATTGCTGAGCTTTTTTCCTATATTCCTCCGCTTTTTCTTTCTCCTTTTCATCTCTTGATTCATCTTTTTTTTCTTCTTTCTGTGAAGAATCAGTAGTTTCTTTATTCTCTATTTCATCGGCAATTTTATCCAAATCATCTGCCGTATCAAGAATTGATTCTTTGGGACTTTTAGAATATTTTGCTTCCCATCCTTTTTGCCCTGTAGTTTTTTTACGCCCCCTAGCACTCGCAATTCTATTTACAGCACTAGTTAAACTTTTGTATAAATAATCAACTAATTCAAAATACGAATCATTGTTAAAAAGACCTTCCCTGCTAGATAATTCAACAAATTCTTCTTTTGTGTCTCCAATTTCAACAAACCCAAAAAAATTAATATTTCCGTGAACAGGTAATATTGTCCTTCTTCTTATTGAAGCGTCTAATCCAAGCCAATCATCTTGCGGTTCAGCATATGGTAATACTCTAAATCCATTTCGATACAGCCTAATACCTCCATGTTCTTTTGCTGATTCATTGATATAACGTTCAGCTTGTTTTGGTATTAAACCTGCTTTATAGATGAAATAGAATGCCTTGAATCTGATACCATCGAGTCGAGAAAATAGACCTTGCGAATTTTCTGTATTCTCTAATTTTATAGGATTAAGTGTTGTCGCATCAACTTTACTATCATTTATAGTCCAAAAAGCATTTCCATTTTCATCTACAAATCCTTCTATTTCAGCCAAAGCATGTTGATAAAACATGGATTGTTGACTAGCTATCTCGTTTTTATCTTTTGAGCAATGTATATTAAATCCAGGATCAACAATTTCTCTATCATTTTCTTGTTTTACTTTCGATAAGGGAAATGGTTGTAATACATCAATTGCATATCTGTAAACACGTTTAATCATTGTCTTAGACCACCATTCTCGCAAATTTTCTATAATTAGCTTTGTACCTTGTTCTTTTTCCTTTGTAATTTCCTCTATCTTATTGGATATGAAAAACAAGTCATCATCCATTGAATATTTAGTCCAGTCAACAACAATTTTTAATGCGGTTTGAGAATCCTTTGTTTGTGTAATAATTGTTAATTTATTTCCTAATCGTTGGGTTGAGAATCTTCCGATTCCCTTTTTTCCGGCTCTATTTCTTTTGTATAAAGGAGATACTGGTTCATGAATTTTTGATGTAGAAGAAATCCTCATAAAACCATTAATTAATTGGTCTCTGGTCATTCCACTTCCATCATCTTCTATAATTAGAGTTCCCCCTTCTTCATCAACATTTATAAAATTCAGAGAGGCTGAACTTGCATCTGCATCATAGCCATTTTTAATTAATTCAGATACTGCTGTTTCATGTCTTGCGACTAACTCCCTCCCAAGTCTTTCAATCACACTAGCATCTACTGAAAATCGAACATTATCTTTATCTAAAGATGCTAAATTATGAGATAGCTTTAGTATCTTATCAATATTCTGTGGGTCTTTAGCTATTGTTTTAGCCAATTGTTCTCTTATGCTATGTTCTTCTATATTATTTTTCATTTGTTTTATGATTTCTCAATGCAATTTCTTTTAATATCTTGTTCCGTAACTCAAATAATGGAATTATTATTTGGTGATTATTGTTAATTGCACTTTCTTTTGAAAGTCCGATATATTTATACTTATTTAGGAAATCAATATTTTCATCTATAACTTTCAATAGAATAGATATTTCAGATATGTTTAAATTACTAATTTTTAGACCATTCTTTTTCTTATTCAAAGTAACAGAAATAGGTACTAATGGATCCGTACTTGAATAGCTTCCTTCTCTTGACCGATAATAATTTATTGCATTAAGTAAGGCATTTATTTCAATACTAGAAAGATATACACCTTCTTTGATTAGTTCTTTAATTACTACTCTTAATATTTCGTTTGCTACAAATTCAAGTCCCATTTTACTAGATACAGCAAGTTTGTCAGCAAGCAAAATTGAATACTGGGATATGAAAGATTTTGATACATTATGCCATACAGGTAGAATTACTTTAGATTGTCCGTCTTCTTTAGAAATTAGAGCGTCTAATTCTTTTTGTGGCCATTCCTTATTAAAGAAATTATCACTTAAAATGACTACACCAAATCTTGAATTTGATAATCCTTCATCTAATTTTCTTCTTAAGCTATCTCCTATGAATAATTCATGTTTATCAAGCCAGACTCTTAATCCGCTTTCTTTTAATATTTTGGTTAATGGTAGCGCAATATCTTCTTTATCTTCACTTGCATGTGAAATAAATACATCCCAATAGTATTTTTCTTCGTCTTGCATCTTATTTATAAAACCAACTTATTACACTAAAACTGTTATTTATTTTTTAGCAAATATAATTATTTTTTTATAATCAAAATAATTTGATGTTCATATTTCAATCCCCCGTTAAAACGTCTCTATTTCAATTATAAATCAATTCCGGAGTTTCAGACAAAATATCATACTATTATAATAACTAAATATCCTATTATAGCACAAAACATAAATACTGCAATTATTAGCAACCAGCTATGTGTTTCCTCATCTTCTTTATAGAGTATCCATAGTGCCACAAAATCTGATAATAAGCGTTTCATTATTTACCCAGGTTACATATTTTAATTTGTAAATATTTAAAATAATTTTGTTTGCCCCTTATCTAATATCTTTATCTTTGCTGCTTTTAATACTGCAACATCGGAAGTGGCAGGTATGGTGATCCTATTTTTATTTAAAATATCTGATGCAGTTACTATTTCAATTTTAGGATATTCTCGCTCCATTAATTGGTTTTTATATCTACCTATCTTATTGCATTCTTCTATCATTTTGGGTGTTGGGGGATATAGACTAATAAAATAACCCATAGCTGCTTTTTCTCTTTCAATAGTTCCATAAAAATCCCTGATATAAGAAAGTTTTGGTTGTTTATCTGACTTTACACTAAATAAAACTTGTTTTAATACAATATCGCTGTTTTCGTCTCTATCCTTCATAAAAGCAATACCATCAATTCCGGCATCCGCACCTTTCTTTTCGCTGATTATTGCTCTATTATTAGAATAGGTTAAAACTGCCCATTTTTCAAACTCTTTTCTGGTCTTATCATCTTTTTTGTGAGCCAGTGCAACGGCTGATTCAAAGTCCTCTGGTATTCCATTTATTTCAATATCACCCAAAACATTTTTACCAAAACTATCTTCCAGTCGTTTTAAAATTAGTGAAATGCTTTGGTAGGTTATATCTATTCCAATCCAGTTTCTATTTAATTGCTCTGCAACTGCAACACTTGTCCCGCAACCACAGTAAGCGTCTAACACAATATCACCTTCATTTGAACTTGCTTTAATTATCCTTTCTAACAATGCTTCTGGTTTTTGTGTAGGGTAGCCCAGTATTTCTTTTCGCACTCTGTCAACTGGGAAAATATCAATCCACCAATCCTCTATTTTTTTACCTAACCTTTCTAATTCTCTTACATATTCATTATCGCCTTCTTTTGATTGCCACGCTTGCCCTGTATTATGAAGTCCGCTTTTATGTGGTATCCGCTGAATATTGAATGTATAGTTTTTATCGTTTTTAGTGTAGATAAATATTGTGTCGTGTTTTCGTGAAAATCTTTTACTTGCTCCGCTTGGCGTTGCATAGCACCAAACAATTTCATTTTGATAATCCCCACCCTTTGCACAAAAAATACTATCTAAAACCAATTTCAAATAATGTGATGCTGTCGGGTCGCAATGCAAATAAAAACTTCCGGTAGGTTTTAATACTCTGAAAATTTCTGCAATTCTTAAAGTCATACTAACAAGATACGCCAGCAAATCACCTTTACCCAAAACCTTTTCCAGCCCGATTATTAACTCAATGGATTGCTTTGTAAACACACCATTGTAATTAGTTGTAATTTGCCCAAATCCTTTTATAGCCTCATCGTCCCAGGTCCAGGTATCAATAAACGCTTGTGCCTGTGCTTTGTCATCACTACCGATGTTATTGTAAATCTGGTTGTAATTTCTTTTTGAATTAAATGGTGGGTCTATGTAACATAAATCAATACTATCATCTTTGATATATTTCCTTAAGACTTCTAAATTATCACCATAATATAATTTGTTCACCTTTTGAATTGTTATTGCCCTGAGGTTCAAAAGGCGGGTTAATAATTATTTGAGAATTATGTAATAAAAAAGAGCGTGATCCTCATACCTTTACGTTTTCAACGTACAGAGGTATTGCCATACCCAACCACGATTGAAAACAGTATTTTGGAACACGCCCTAACGGGCGCATTACTATGCTGTTTCTTCGTGGTTTTGATAAATGGCAATTTTCTGTACGAGAAACGAAGTAACGCTACTTTTTTGTTATGTTTTTACTTTGGTTTTATGTCATATTTTTTTGATTTAATTTTCCAAATTTAAGAATTTTTTTATTTTTTTTTAATGTTTTAATAAAAATTCTCCTGTATTAATAATTATTGCAATTCTTAAAAGATAAAGAATTATCTTTAGAAGACATTGACAAACGGTTAGGATTGGTTTTAAAATAGGTGGTTTTTTCCTGATTAATTTAAGTAGTGTAGTTTTTAATTTATTTCTTAATAGCCACTTGTCAATTTCCTGTTTGTTGAAATAGAGATACTAACATATAATTAATATGGCAGGAAAATAACTTATTTAGCTTTAAATATTTCGTTAAAAGGCCATCCTAATGCAAATAATCTTTCTTTACCAACTATACTCCAACCTAAAATCAGAAATATTTGAATAACTATAGTTATGTAAACCCAAAATTTATTGATTTTTTGAAAAATATTTGCCACTTCACTATATTTATGAGCTAAAAAGAAACAAATACTTAAAAACAATAAACTAATAATAACCAACCATAAAAACCTGCGATAAGCACTATTTCTTAATTTAGGTAAGTTTTCAAGTTTACTATTTTTTTTGGTTTGCTTATATTTTTTTATTTCAGCTAATTTATCATCTTTAACTTTTTTTTCATATTCAAGTGTATCCTTTTCAACTTCTAATAATTTTAATAATCTATTATTATAATATTCACGAACTATATTATCCGGATAGTTTACACCTTCTCTCTTATAATCAATAATTTTATCATTTAGTTTATTAATCGCCTGGTTTATATTTAGTGTCCCAATATATTTATTTGTTCTGATATACTCAATAAATTTTTTAGTTTCATTAAGTAAATGTGCCTTATATTCATCCCAATTTTTTGGTTCTAAAACATTATTATATTCTTTAGCCATAATGCTTACTATTTCTTTATAAGTTTCATCATTTATTTTATCAATTTCACGTTGAATTTTCTCAGCAAAAGGTGGATTTTCCTTTTTTTTTAATACTAAAAAATCAATTCTTTTAGGAACGCTCTTAATTTTGTTGGCTTCCTGCATTATTTTTTCAAAATCAAATTTCTTTTTTTTCATAACCTAAATATTTATTTAGACAAATGTAAATTAGAAATTTTTAATATGTGTTTTTTAAAAAAAATAGCTGAAAAAAAAGAAAGAAAATGTAAGTAAAGCAAAAAAATAGGTAGTGATACAGTTAGTTGTGCATTTATAATTTAATATTTATATCAGGTATTTTATTAACCTCCTGTTTTAAATCCTATGGGTTTTCTTTTTGGTTGTGGAGGATTGAGCATATAATTCATCGCCTCATAAATATCTTTAAATTTTTTGTTCATCTCTTTTTCCAGCTTTTCAATATGCAGCTTCAATTCCTTATAGTCCATATAGTATTGTCTAATCAATACAAATGCTCTCATAATGGAAATATTCACCTGTATTGCTTTATCACTTCTCAATACGGTTGAAAGTATTGCAACGCCCTGCTCTGTAAAAGCAAAAGGCAAATATTTAGGATACTTTCCTTTCCCCTGTCCCTTTTCAAACATCACAATTTGTGATGTTAGAAGTTTCCATTCATCTTTTGTGAGTTCAAACATAAAATCAGGCGGGAAACGGTAAATATTTTGTCTGACAGCTCTTTTCAGATATTTATTTTCAGTTTCATAGAGTTTGCAAGGTGAAAGTCCAGCATTACACGGTTGCCTCTAATCTCAAATATTTTTATGTAATATACTATTCTACTTTGTTTATTAGGTTTATATTTTCCTGTCGGCAGGGTATAATAAAATCTGTATCTAAAGAAGCTAAATTTTTAATATTATGTTTACTACAACTTGCTAAAATAATAGCATCATTTGGCATTAATTTGTATTTTTCCATAAATAGAAAAGCAATTTCCAAAATTCTTTTATTAATATTTAAAATATTAAATTCTAATAATTCATTTTTTAATGTTTGAATTTTTTTCTTCTTTTTCTTAATTAGAATATATGTTACCTCACTAATTACAACAGGATTAACATAAATAATAAAATTATTGTCAGACAAGTATTGAATAATATCAACTGCTTTCTGGTTACTTTTATAATTTTCAATAATGATATTACTATCAATTATACATTTCATTCCTGTAAGTGTAAATCTTGTTTATTGATATCAGATAAATCTGTATTTTGCAGGATACCCTTATTTTTAAGTAATTTCTGTAATGCCTGCTTTGATTTTTTTTGCAATATAATTTCTTCTTTGATAAAATCCTCAAATTTTTTCTGCAACTGGTCAATAGTAAATCCCGATATAACCCGTGATAGTTCATCAGGCAGGTTGATATTTAATGTTAAATTAGCCATAATAAAATATTGTATAATTTTTTTCAATAATAATGCAAATATAATTAAAAATTGTTACATAACATAATAATTTTTTAATATTTATATCAGGTATTTTATTTACCTCCTGTTTTAAATCCTATCGGTTTTCTTTTTAAGGTTACAATTTAAAACCTCAAACAATCCCCCTCCTCTTCACCTTTTCCTTCGCCTCTGCCTTAGCCTTAGCCTTTCTTCATCACTTCCCAATACAAAAAGTAAAGTAAATTTATAACTTTCCTAATATCAATACATTACAAAGATTTGCACTAAACAAAGTAACAGAATAGTAACAAAACTTGATTAATAACTCTTCGTTGGCATTTAATGTAGAACGAAGTCAATTTAATGCTCTTTGGATTCTAAATATAGAATTTTACTGAAATATAAATAAAGTTTATTTTCTAAAAACAAAACAAGTTGTTTTTTTTAAAAAATACACTCTTGTAACTATTGAAAACACAAGTTGTTCAGGTAACCCTATAATAAGATGTAATTTGTAACAGTTTTGGTAACAAGTCAATAGCAGTAGTACTTTTCACAGGGGTAAGACTGAAAAAAGCAACATTTATATTAAATTAATATCTGCAAATATGCTAACATCACAAATAACATCAATGAGCTTGTAATATACTGAATACTAACCTGTTAATATAATATTCATTGCATTAAAATTTCAGTTTTTTTTTAAACCAGGGGGGGTAGTGTTTTAGAATTAAGGTATATCCCCAGAACGTGTCAAAGTGGCTTGTGTGTGCAACACTATAATTTTAAAATTGAATTTTGTGGACCCGGCTAACTGTTTCATAAGCAAAGATGGATCACTTGATTGTGGATTCTAATTGTAAAATTGTCAATAGTCCTGGACACACCTAACAGAGAAACCGGCCGACTTCCAGTTGAAGGTCCTGATCACACCGGCATTATCAGAGTACAGGTAGCGGGTCCAAGCGAGAGATGCAACGCCCTCGGTAACCGACCACTCGGTAGCCGACCAGAAGTAGGCGACGTAGCCCAAACTGCTGAAAGGACCGTCGCTGTAGTCCCGGTAACCGCCAGGCAAAGCCTGAAACCCACTTGAGTTTGTTACTCCTTTGTTAGGTGATTCCCAATGATATGTGCCTGCTTCTTTTAATTTACCGCCTTCATTAGTACCACGCCATCCTGTATCATCAGCATCTTTATTGCTCATACCAAGCTCTTTTTCTAATATTTTCCACTCATTATCTGTTGGTAAATGCCAACCATCTGGACAAGCATTACAGGCAGTCTCCCAGTCATATAATCTACCGTAAACATTACAATTATCTAAATCATTGTCATAACACCAGGAATTACCTGTGTTATAGTTTAAATTTTCTGCCATCCACCATTGGTCCCCAATTTTTACAGTTTTATAAGACTGTCCATCCCTGCTGTCAATTAAAGTTCCTGTTTTTTGGTCTCCTGTTAACATATTTATTTCCCCTAAAATTAATTGATTTAAAAACCTCCCACAAACATAGATAATTTATATTAATTGCCAAATTAATGTTCATATTTCAATCCCCTGTTAAAACTTCTCTATTTGAGTAATTTCAATTCAGGATTGATTTTAGACGTATTTCTGACAAATTATTAAAAAATGAAGCTCATAAATCAATTTTTAGCGACTTTCTGGGATAAGTGGTGTATCAGTACCATTTATTAAAATTAGTTTGTCTATCGTTAAATAAATAATAACAGTGGTTATTTTACTGTATGAGCTTGTTATGTAATTCTGACAGTTTTTTATTATTTAGTTCAGCTAAACTGATATAATTTCTTTGGTCAAATTTTGGGTTGTCCTTTGGTATGACAAAAAGACCAGAACTATTTAAGGTCATTTGCAAATCATTCTTAAAACAAATTTTTTCTAATTTTGATAATAAATTAATGGTTTCTTTGTTGATTTCCATTTGCCAATTTATCTAAAAATGAACGACTTATAATAATTAACAATTGCACCAATTTATTTTGTAGCAGTAAAAGTGGGTATATTCCATAATGACACACAAACGCTTTATTTATTATTTAAAAAATAAATATTACTAAAATTTTAATGTTAAACCTATTCCATTATTATCTTGTAAATATAAACTTGTATTTTTATCCATTTTTTTTAATATAATTCCTGCTTTTGCTATATGGCTATGACTTTCAATACATAATACCGCTCCTATTACTGATATAATTCCCCCTATTATTCTCGTACTTTCTGTTCTCGTACCGGTAGCACCTAATAAAATTATTCCTGTACCTAATCCTGTCAAGCCATAGCCGATATAAATATGATTACTATATTTTATCAATTCGCTCCCTGCATTTTCAAATGATACATAGACAGTTGGTTTATTATTAAATAACAATTCAGAAGTGTAACCTTCATTAAGCACTTTATAACTTGTAGTTACAAAATCTTTATTTTCCTGCTTATATCCAACCATATCAGTATTTAGAATAGATACTTTTATAATTTGAAAATTACTATCTTCAGTTAAATATTTGATATATAGATTTTTAACTAAAACAATTTTACAAGGGACAGTATCAAAATTTAATTTAACTATATAATCTTGATAATCCTGACTAAATATATTGTTAAAAAACAATATGCTGATAATTACTAATAATAATTTTTTCATAATAAAATATTTTAAGTTAAAAAATGCAAGTTAATAATTCGTTCACTTTTATATAACTTTTTTATTTAAAAAATTCTTTTATTGTTTTGGGAAAATTAAGTTAAAATAACACCAAGTAAAACAAGAACAATAATAATATTGGCTAACCCAATAAATAAACCCAAAATAGCAAATCCTCTGCCATACCACCTATCAGGTTCATAGCTCGTTCTGGCAAGTGAAATAATAGAAAATATTACAGCTGCAATACCAAATGGCAATCCTGCAAAAACAAAAGCTGTCATACTAAATATAAAAGATAATATTCCAACTGGGTCTATTCTTGTTTCTGGTTGGGCAGTTCTTGGATATTTCCATTCTTCATTATAAAAATCTTGTTCGGTTTCAATAGGTATTACTTCTTTTTCCTCATTCTGCTTTATAAGTTCGTCATACTGTTTTTTAAGTTTCTCTAATTCTATAAGGGCTTTAAGTTCTTCAATTTTTATAAGGGTACTATCTAAATTTGAAATAGTATCTAAAGTATCTGGTGGGATACTGTAATCTAATAATTCATTTATATTATTAGAAGCAGTTAGATTATGAATTTCATATAACTTTAGATTGTCTTGTTCATTACTCTTTCGGGCAACATAATAACCTTTTTGGTATTTTCTTTTTGTAATCTTGCCTGAAATAATATCATTATTTGTGCTGCAGGATATAAGTAGTAATGTAGCTAATAGTAAAATTACTTTTTTCATTTTGTTTAATATTGTTAAAATCAGCTTTATAAAGTTTATTCTTTTATTAATATTCCTGCTTCTATATAATATAGCTCACAATCACTACAATATTTCAGATACCCTCTTCGTGTATATTTATAATTTTCCTCTCTGGCAAAATCAGTACATTTATAAAAACGGTCTCGATCAACGCCTATATAAATTTTACCAGAGCGGGTATCAATTATTTTTTTGTAACTATCATAACAAAACTGATATCTACCATTTTGAGAAAATTTAAAAAAAATAAATAGAAAAACAACTAATAGTAACAGTAAAATATTTTTATATGAGAATAAAATTCCCATCAGTTTTTTAAATAAATCAATTAATTTTTTCATAATTCTTAATTTTTTATTGCCTCAGGTTCTAAAGGCAGGTTAATAATAAAAAAGGGCGTGAACCTCTGCAAAATTTCAGCTTGCAAAAGGTATCGCTAAATACCCGACTACCACTGAAATAAGCATATTGGAACACACCCAGCCGGGAGCATTCATTAATGCTATTTCTCAATAGTCTATATAATTAGCGATTTTATTGCAAGAGAAATATTATAGCAACGCTATTTTTTGTTATGTTTTTACTTTGGTTTTATGTCATATATTGATATTTAATTTTTACAAAGATAAATACATTTTTTTAAAAAAATAAAATAAAAATTACCCTGTAAATATAGTTTATAGTCAGTTAAAAATTACTGTGTAGTGTAACATATTATAACGTCTGGTTAGATGATATATATTGGTGGTATATATATCAACTTTTGATTTTAAATTGATATATGGCAATTTATAGGGTTTTTTGTATCTTAATTTATTAAATATCACTGAATATTGATGATTTTTTTTGAAGTAAAGAAATTTATAATTAACTTTGTATTTTCTTAATAATTTTCCGTATGCAAATATTAAACAATCTAATTCAAAATCTTCAATTGCAAAATCAAACATTAATACTGCAATATAGACAAGATTGCCAATGCATAGCTATTCAACTTTCATTTACCCCAATAGTTAGAAACAGCGTTGATTTAATATTTGATTTAATTAATAGCCCACAATTTAAGAAAGAAAAAGCAGAATTTAAAAATCCTAATAATATTAACGTAATTATTGAATCAGGCGGTGGTGATATAGATGCCGCTTACCACATTTCTAAACTCATTCACTCAAGTTTTAGTGGAATTGTAAAATATATCATCCCGAGGTTTGCAAAAAGTGCTGCAACATTATTGGTTTGTGGTGGTAATAAAATTGTTATGGGAGACATGTCAGAATTAGGACCACTGGATCCACAGATTATTCAAAATGATGGGCAATATATTTCCGCTAAGGCAGTTCAATCAACTTTGGAATTAATAAAAAAATATCTAAGTGAAGACGATAAAAAAGGTTTAGAGCTTGCAACTATTCTTACAAGTCGTATCAATCCTTTAGTTTTAGGTCAATATGAAAGCACTCTGAAAATTGCTCAGGAATATCAGAAAGAATTATTACATTTGAGAATGTTTAAGTCCGACGATGAAGTAAATGAAATTGTTAATAAATTTGCAACGGGTTATACCCACCATTCAAGAGTTATTAATTGCAAAGAAGCAAAAGAAATTTTTGGAGAAGATAATGTTGAAATTTTACCGAGTGATGGAAAGGAATGGCAAACTATATGGCAGTTTTCTAAAAACAATAGGACTATTTCTGACTTAGTTGGAATTTTGCAACTGATAAACAAAATAAATCCACAACTAAAGCGTTAAAATATATTAAACGATGAAAAAAAATTCAAAAAAAGAAATAAAAGAGTCAACAGAAAAAATCAATGAAATAGAAAAATTACAAAAGAAAGTAGATTCGGCTAATAAATTGGTTAAGGAAGTTGATTCAATAAATCAAATAATAAATACTCTATTATACACGAAAGATAATTTTATTATTGATTTACAGAACTTTTCTATTATGAATATCACGCCACTTCAAGAGTTGAAATAACTCCTTTTCTGTATAAGTTTTTTTCAGCACATTATTACAATTAACGTTGATAAAACAATAAATTTGTATTGCATAAGATTAGTAAGTGTTGTAGATAGCTCAGGGAAGTAAAGATGTAAAGGGAATGCAGGGACTTTGGAACAGAGCAGAGACTATCTGGGGGGTGGTATAGTATATGTTGATGGAGTGAGCTATCTTTGCCATAGCATAGAATTTGGGAACGCGGGGGAATTCTGACAATCAAAAATCAGAGGTGCGATAACATAATGACTTTTCAAGTAGTTAAAACTTTTGGCGTGTGGGGGATTTGGCGTGGGGTGGCTGTTCTAAAGGTAAGGATATTTAACATAGTTTTCATTATACCGACAAAAGCAGGGTATTACTATTATTTTATAATGCTTTCAATTCAGCATTATAAAATAAAGCTGTGAGCAACTTTTTGTTGTATAATGCAAATTATGTTAATATAGACTACCAATGACTTATATGCAGTATCTATCGTTAAGCAGGTATTTTGATTAAGAGAAATGACTATCTATTGTTGGAATTAGGTATTTACAATTAAAATGGCAGTGGTGGGAAAGCACAAACTGAAAGATATTGAATTAATACAAATAAGGTATTACTTATAACTTTCTGTTTGTATGCGGGGGCTGACGGGGTTCAGGCAGTAAAATAATAAAATGCAGCAACAAAACATAAATCACAAAAGTAACTTGATAGCAGGCATTGTCTTGCTCTTGTAAATCTTCAGTATTAATTTTGGCAACCTCTGCCAATTTTAATATTAATTCGTTTTGAAATTGGGCTATTTTACCTTGCGTGTAACCAAATTTTTCTGCAATTTGTTGCTGTGTTGTAAGTTCAAAATGTTGTAAAGAAATGGAGTAAAATCTTTACAATTTTTAGCGAACTCGCTATTTTTTGTAATATTTTCAGAATGGTAAATCATCTCTATGTATCTGTAAATATTCAAAATATTCCATATAACAAAATATTATATCCCTGTACTGTTTATAATCAGGTAATTCTGAAATAAATTTTTTAACATCCACCATTGTTTTAAAATCAGATTTACAAATAAATAACCAATCTGATAAAACTATTTTTTTACCAAGTGAATCACTTTCTAATGATATATCTTTTATCACTTCTTTTATACAATTATCACCTTGTTCAAATGTTATATGCCAACTTTGATTTTCACCAAAATAATAAATAGATGTATCACCATCTTTGAAATTTCCTTCAACTCTTAATAGTAAAGAATTGTGTTGATAATTTAATTTTTTCATTTTAAAATTGTTTTAATAGTTATTAAATTTAATTCATAATTTCAAAAGGTTTTCCGGTATTTGAATTAACTAAATCAAAATTTTCAACAAATTTTAGTAAATAAGAATTTTTCTTAAGCATTAAATTAAAATTTTTGTCGTCTTCTGATAGTTCCTTTTGAATTTGTGATAATGGTTTGACTTGTAATTGCTTTATAAAATAGTCTGCAATATCTAATCCATTTTCTTTATCTGTTTCGGTTGCTTTGCTTTCCAATAAATCAGAAGTTACAACATTAAAACCAATTTTTGATAATTCTTTACTTTTTTCATTCCATTTATCAAAACAATTCAAATCAGGATATAATATTATCTTTCGTTCTTTTAATACCTTGCATTTATCTGGATTAAGGTTTCCAACACTACCACAGGCAAGCCAGATGTAATTTGTGAAAATACCGGTCATTATAATTGCAGTTTTTTCACTTTCAACAATAGCAACCATTTTATTTTCTGGCTCTGTTAATAATTGATGTACCCCAAATAAACATTGTTTAAGGTTATAATTATCAAGTTTCAGGACTGTATGGACCCAGTTTATATGATTATAGGGTTCTTTTATCCTTTTTCCTGTATTATGGTCATAAAGCATTATTTTGCCAGTCCTAAATCGCTCTTTGGTATCAATTTGGTAAAATACTGTCGCACCTTCCCAATGTTTAGAAGTTCCTATAATAAACTGTAAACATAATTCCTTAACAACCTCATCAGGAAATAATGCTAATAAATATTGAACAAAGTTATTCCGTTTGCAATGTCCCTTTTGGTTTATTGATTTTACCACAATATCATAAGTAATTAATGATGGTTCTTTTATTTTTTGTTGATTTTTTTCAAAAGCAACAGTTTGCTTGTAATTTTTAGTAGGTAATAAATACTTATTATCTTCAAAATATTGCTTTGGTTTGTAATGATATTTACAGTTTATTTCCCGGTCGCACCTGCCAACTTTATCGGGTAAATATTCACCTGTTTCATTATCAACATAACAAACAAAACATTTTTTACCACAACCTGGACAAATGAATTTTTTACTGCTTTTATCTAATGAATACCTGTGTTCCATTTATATAAATTAGTGGTAATAGTTGTTATTGCTGTTATTAATCCTATTTTCAATTTAGTGCAATTATGCAATTTGTATATATATATTGCACTATTGCACTAAAACTATAAAGGCATATTTTATTCTTCATTAATAATATATTTTGGTTTATTATTTTCACCAATATTTTTTATATATTTAAATTCTAATAAATCTTTTATTCGTTCTTGTGCTTGTCTTTCTTTTATTTCATCTATATTCTTTATTTGTTCGACAGCTTCTTTATTTAAAATAGGCGTATTACTAAATACTGACTCTGAAAGTTCTTTTAATTTCATATTTTTATTCTCATTCGGTTTTGCCAATGAATATAAATTTACTCTTTCATTAATATTACTAAAAATCATATTTTCATTGAAATTCAAAACATAGCTTTGAGATTTATATTCTCTGGATAAATAATTTCCTTTAAGGATGCACAAATGTCTTAAATCTGGGTTATCATAATCAAATCTTAATTCAATGATTAATCTCATTTTAGCTTCAAATCCCTGACTGCCTAATATATGATTTTTTGAAGGTTCGCTATACTCTGTTTTTTTACCAGTATGATGAATAAATATTATTAAACATTCATATTTTTTTGCTAAATAAGAAAACTTATTTAAAAAAATTCTAACTTCATTTGTATGATTTATATTTCCTGGAAAAATGTCAGAAAATGCATCAATAATTATTACATCAGCACGTTTTTTATTTAATGTAATTTCTAAATTTTCAAGTAAATTATCAGTATAAAAAATATATCTTAATCTTTGTAAATCTTTTTCGTTCAGTTGCAATTCCTTATTTTGCTTATTTAGTAGATATTTAATTGAATATTCATCATCTTCAGAGCTGACATAAATTGCACTTTGATATTTTGAATTAATATTCCATCCTAAAAATTCTCTTTTTCCTGCGGATACACAAATTGCAAATTGTCTTAATAATGTGCTTTTACCAATATCAGAAGTTCCAACAACTCCAATTACACCAATTTGCATAAATAAAGGATCTAATAATGTAGGGATATTTTCTAATTTATATCTCAAAAGATCGTCACCGGTTACTTCAAAAAACAAACTTGTATTCTCTTTTAGATTTTCAAAATTCTGTTGATGTTTTTTATTATCTGCTTCAATGTCTGCATACGATATATTTCCTTCAGGTAAATTATCATCAATATTTTTTGTTATTGTAGAATTATTTAGTAATTTTGTATTCATAATATAATTTTTTTTTAAAAAGCTGGTTGTGTTTGCGAAACTGCCAGCTTTTTGTTTTAAGAATTTAAAAGATTAATAACTGCCGGAACTGGAAGTAATATCAATTTACCATTCTCTGTTGTTTAATGTTACTCTGGTAGTTGCTTGTTTTTCAATATCATCAGAAGTTTTAACACGATTACTAAGTAACCAGGTGTCTATTTCCGACTTTTCAAAATAAACCATTTTGCCGTGTGGTTTTGAATGTGGAATCCTGCCTGAACAGGTTAATTTGTAAAGATAGCTTTTACTTAGTCCCGTGTATTCAGCTACTTCATTGAAATTTAAAACGGTTTTTTGTGATAGTAATAAACTTTCAATATTGCTTAACCGTTCATCAATAGTTAAATTTTGTGTTTCCATAGTCATGTTAATTTGTAATTAAAGGACAAAGAACGGTTAGAAATGAAAGGATTAAAATAGACTGGGCTTTACAGGTAAAGAGTGGTAAAGGTTTTAGTAGTAGTTTTATTTTTTATCTTGTAGGTTGCTAATGATAGTATCAATAACATCAGCTCTTTTGGGAAGTGCATTTTTGTTGTTAAGATAGTTTTGTTTTGCTTGTTTTAGATTCTTAAAAAGTTGTTCCTTTTGGTTTATAAAATGGTGTTTTATGGTTGCCTGCAAATCAACTGCCATGGGTATAAAATCGTTTCTCAACTGTTCAAATAAATATACAATTTGTCCATCTGTACCAATCCATTTTATTGACTTGTGTGAATTCCCGAATTCATCATAAAAAGCATTCTTAAAGTCATCAAAATCAGTTCTACCATCAATGAATTTATGCAATAGCAGGTTGTAAAGTTTCTGTAATTGCTCTGGTGTGCCCTGCCAGTTAAAAGAAGTAACTGTTTTTGTTATTTGTTTAATTTCACAATGGTAATATAATACCTCTCTTTTGTGTTCCAACATTGGAATTAACGTTGTATTATAATAATTACATATTTCATTAAAGTAATTAATAACTTTACCATTATTGGTTTTAGGTAGCACTGTTGGATACTGTGGAACTAAAGTATTTATATTCCTATATTCATCAATTTTATCAGTTAGATCGCTCATTGCTTGTTCTTTACTTTGTGGTAGGGAACTAATAAATTTTTCAGTTTCTGTTAATATATCAAATTTAAAATTTCTAAATTCATCATTATTAGCTGGTATATCAATACTATTTTCTTTACTAATAGCAATGCTCCAATCATTTATTATTTTTAATTCTTTTTTTAATTCTTTTTTCATTACTTATAAATTAATATTAATATCAGGAATTTTATTCATCGCCTCTTTTCTTTTTGTATCTAATACATCAGAATAAATTTGAGTAGTTTCTAAAATACTATGCCCCAATAGTTTTGAAAGTGTATATATATCAGTTCCTAAATCTATTTGAATTATTGCAAATGTATGCCTGCCTGAATGAAAGGTAATATGCTTATTTATTCCTGCTCTCATTGTCCATCTTTTCAATTCTAAATTATGGTAAGCACTATATTTTAAGCCAGTAAATACTTTCTCATCTGGTTCTTTTGCTTCACCAAATAAATTTCTGGCTTGCTGTGAAATATCTAAATATTGCAGTTCATTAGTTTTTTTTTGTTGAAAAATGATCCTGTAACCATCATTAAATTTTTGTACCTCTGACCAGGTTAGTTTTTGAATATCTGACCACCTCAACCCGGTTAGGCAAGAAAATAAAAAAGCTCTTTTCAATACAGGATACTTACATTCAGCTTTTACTATTTTCTTTAACTCATCAAGGGTTAAATATTCTCTGTGTGTTTTAGCTTGCTTTATTCCTTTTACTCTTTTGGTTGGATTGTCAGGTATTATTTTATCCTCATAGGCTTGTTTTATGCACGCTCTGAATTTATTGAAATAAGAATGTGCAGAATTTTGTGAGAGTTTTATATTGCTCTTTGTAAGTGGTTCACTTAATAAATAATCTTTGAATCTTTTTACAAAATCATCATCAATATCTTTAAAAGTAGTATCAGCTTTACAAAAGTTTTCTATATGCTTTAATGTGCTGTCCCAGTTTCCATAATTGCCTGTGCTGGCTTTCCTTTCCTCTGTAAGTTTTTTAAAATACTCAATGAAATTAGTGTTTTGTTTAAATTCACTTGTAAAACCATAAGTCCCGTTTTGAAATTCTAATTGCCTTTTGGCTCTTATGCTTTCAGCAAGTTTATATGTTTCTTTATTACTTATCCTAACTAATGGTGTTTTAGCTTTAACAATGTAAAGTTTTAAAAACTCATAAGTCCTTTTGCCATTGTAATAAATATCTAAATAAAGGCTTATATCACCATTATTTAATTCTTTTTCTCTAAGTCTTATACTTTGCTTAGATTTATTATTTTTGTGTTTCATATAGCATATTTATATCCGACCGTCTTAAAATAGTTCTATTCCCAAATTTTACTGCTTTAAGGCGGTTGTTTTTTATTAATTTATAAATAGTTATCCTGCTAATACCTAAAAGTAAGGATACATCTTTAATACTTAAAAATTCCTTATGGTTAATATCGGGTATAACCGGTTGGTGATTGTTATTATTGTTTTGATTTATTTCTGTAATTTTTAATTCTCTAATCTTTTCTTTATAGTGTTTTCTATTGCAACTATGTGAACAATATTTTGTTACTGTGGTTCTGGCAATAAATTCCTTTCCACAATAAATACAATTTTTTTTTATTTCAATACTGCTGCTCATTTCAAATATATTTATTTAATAATTTCCCAACAAAAAATTAATGACAAATATAATGCAAATATAAGTTAAACAAAAGAATAGAAAAAATAATTAGGTATCTGTTTGTCTCTGTATGTTTCTGTGTGTATCTCTATGTATCATAATTTCCCCTCAAGTAACAAATATTTGTTACTTTGAACAAAATTATTTCATTGAGTAACAAAATAGTAACAAAAATAAAACAAAAATAAAACAAAAATAGGAAATAAAAGATAAAATAATATGGTTAAAGTATTGATTTATTTGTTTTTGGTTGGATATTAATATTCTCTTGTTTTACTGGTTACTTTCCAATACAAAACTTCTCAAAAATATTTCCCAATATCTCATCAGTAGTAATTTCTCCTGTTATTTCTCCGAGATAGTGAAGCACTTCACGAATATCCGTAGATAGAAAATCACCTGAAATATTGTTTTTGAGTCCGTCTAAAACCCTTGAAACAGCTTCGGAAGACTTTACTAATGCTTCATAATGCCTGACATTTGTAACTATTACATCATTTTTGTTTAATGAGGAAAGATTAAGAGTTTTAAGCAAACAATCGGTTAAATGTTCAATATTTATGAGTTTTTTAGCAGAAATAAAAACGATATTATCTTTATTAAAATTTTTAAACTTCACATCAAGCTGTTTTTTATTGAGCTTATCAATCTTATTTACTACAACAATTAATTTTGCAGAAGTATCGGTAATCCGCGTTTTTACTTTTGAAATAGCTTTATTAGTTATTTCTATTGAATCTTGGGCATCAACTAATAAAAGAACAATAGATGCCTGATAAATTTTCTGAAAAGTTTTTTCAACACCAAGGGTTTCAATCTTATCGGTTGTATCCCTCAATCCGGCAGTATCAATAAAACGAAAACTAATACCCTCAATAGTTATATTATCTTCAATTGCATCGCGTGTTGTTCCGGGAATTTCAGAAATAATAGCTTTATCTTCATTAAGTAAAACATTCAAAAGAGTAGATTTCCCTACATTCGGCTTACCAATAATAACAACAGGCACCCCGTTTTTTATTACATTACCTAAATCAAAAGAGCTTATCAGGCGTTTTATCAGATTATCAATTGAGATAACCAGCTTTTTTAACTCCGGTTTATCGGCAAATTCTACATTTTCTTCACTAAAATCAAGCTCAAGCTCTATTAATGAAATAAAGTTCAATAATTTTTTCCGCAGTATTTTGAGTTCATCAGAAAACCCCCCTCTCATCTGTTGAATAGCAAGTTTATGAGATGCTTCAGAAGTAGAAGCAATCAAATCGGCAACAGCTTCTGCCTGTGAAAGGTCAAGCTTCCAGTTCAAAAATGCACGTAATGTAAATTCACCGGGTTTTGCCAGGCGTGCCCCGTTATTAATAAAAAGCTGAAGAATTTTTTGTTGAATATATATAGCTCCATGGCAGGAAACCTCAATAACATCTTCACCTGTATATGAATTAGGAGCTTTAAAAATACTTACAAGAACTTCATCTATTACAGTATTTTTATCTATTAATGTTCCGAAATGAATAGTATTAGCTTTTTGAGCTTTTAGTTTCTTGCCTTTTTTAGCAGAAAAAAATACATTATCACAAATTTTAACAGCATCTTTACCGCTTAAGCGAATTACTGCTATAGCACCGGTTCCGGGTGGAGTAGATATTGCACAAATAGTATCATCTTTAACCATATATAGATTTTTTTTACAAAAATAATTTAATTTTACTTGTAAAATAATCATAATATTCTAATTTTGCAAATTATAGACACGAATTAACACGAAATAATACAATTGCTAAGTTTTATTTCATATTTAATGTCTCACGCAAAGGCGTAAAGGTCGCAAAGTTTATATACTATTTGAGACCTTTGCAAAACCTGTAAAATGTCATTCTGAACGGAGTGAAGAATCTTTTTATTTCATTGGTTATCAACATTATAAGATTTTTCGTTTCACTCAAAATGACAGCTAAAAGTTAGTTT
>SDBV01001493.1_pt1 | contig 35329 bp, 24 predicted proteins | sample 2277081 | NCBI WGS metagenome assembly SDBV01 (sample SAMN10402039, study PRJNA504765) | marine sediment metagenome | isolation source: marine sediment core GS10_PC15, 223 cmbsf | place: Arctic Ocean: Southern Knipovich Ridge | collected 2010 | reverse complement strand
AATGCTAGGGTTTTTTAATAGAAATAAAATAGCTTTCTTAAATGACTCTGGATTTTTGAATTCCCCTAAAATTCCCCTCTCTTCATTAACAATGTCTTTTGCGTGTAAAAATGGTGTTGATATTACTGCTCGACCGCAACCCATAGCATATGAAAGAGTTCCGGAAGTTATCTGATTTGGATCAAGAGCAGCATTAACATAAACATCTGTTGCTTCTAAATACCAAATTATCTCTTGTAATGTTAAATACTTATTATAGAATTTGACATGATCTTGTAAATTGAATTTTTTAACTAATCTTATTAATTTGTTTCTATATTCTTCTCCTTCATTTTTCCTAACAACTGGATGTGTCTCACCTATAATAATAAATAAAGCATTTTTATGTTTTTTAACAACCTTAGACATTGCCTTTACAGTATATTCAATCCCTTTTCCTTTATTTATTAATCCAAATGTTGAGATAATAAAATGATTTTCCAATCCTAATTTTCTTTTATTTTTTTTTTTCCTGTAAGGATGTGTTACTGGAACGCCATGTTGAATCACATAAATTTTTTTTTTATCAACCCCATAATCTTTTACTAATAGATCTACTGCTGATTGAGCCATTACAGTTATTGCAGAACTTCTATTTGCTATTGCTTTAACAATTCTTGATCTATTTTCGTCTGGATTAGGAAGGACAGAATGAAATGTTACAACAACTGGTTTTTTTAAAGATTCTAAAAAGGGAATTAAATAACCCCCTAGTTCTCCTCCAAAGATTCCAAATTCATGCTGTATAGAAACTAATTTTATCTTATCGTCATTATTTACTTTCTTAGCTAGATTAATGTATTGCTCAATATAAGATTCATTTAACTGCATCTTAACTTTATTTCCATAGTTGTAGATACTACTGCCATTGTCATTTATAGCAAGAATCTTGCTTTTTAAAGTTGGATTGAATTTTTTATCCATTGCAGAAGTAAGATCTTTTGTAAAAGTAGCTATACCACATTCCCTTGGAGGAAATGTTGAAACATATAAGATCCAATTTTGTTTCTTCACCATCTTTTAAATTTTAATAAATTAAACTTATATTTAAATCTTATTATAAGAACTCCCTCTTCTTGTATATCCTAACAAAAATAATCAAAACAGCTATTACTAATGGCCCTAATAATATTCCTAATGGTCCAAATAACATTAATCCTCCAATTACTCCCAAAAATACAAAAGAAGGATGCATTCCAATTTTATTTCCAATAATTTTTGGTCTTAAAATATTATCAATTGTACTTATTATTATTAAACCATAAACAAACAATCCTATTCCTTTAAGGATTAGAGGATTGCTTGAACTAACTGCTCCTGAAACAAATAAATAGATTCCAGCAGGACCCCATATGATTGATGAGCCTATAAATGGAACTAAAGAAAATAAAGTCATCATAATGCCCCAAAAAACAGGAGAACTAATCCCAAATAGATAAAAGCCTATTCCTCCAAGAATTCCTTGTATAATTGCAATTATTATCTGGCCATAAATTGTAGCGTAAATCACGTCATTAAAGGTTTTTATAACATCTCTCTGACTTTTTTTTTTTAATGGTAATAAAGAAAGTACCTTATATAAAAAAAATTTTCCATCTTTAAATAGATAAAAAGTTAAAAAAAGAATTAAAAATATATTCAGTAATATTTTTGGTATTGAAATGATTAGTTTAGAAAAACCTTCTGTTACATAAGTTGTTATTGTTACACCTATTCTTTGTGTATATAATTCAAATTTTTGATCAGAAGTAATTTTTTTTATTGAATTAGAAAATTTGCATAAAGTGGTTTCTCTTTGCGGCATTTTTTTGCAATCTAAATTAAAAAAATTTCCTTCAGAAATCATCTTTTTTACTTCAACATAACCAATATTAACTTCTTTAACAAATGAATTAATTACAAACACTAAAGGTATAGAAAAAACTAAGATTATTAATAATGAAATGACAATTGCACTAATACTTTTTTTTTTTATTTTATTATTTAATTTCTTATAAACTGGGTAAAAAACATATGCTATAACAAAACTTATTAAGATGGATGTGATAAAAGGTTTGATAATTAAAAAAACTGTAAAAATTAAAATTAATAAAATTATAAGAAACGCGTATTTATTAACATCCTCTTTTTTTACCATAGGGTTGTAGTTGATTTTTATGTTTATAAAGTTATTGATTTGTTAAAATTGTAGTTATAAATCAAAATATTTAAATATAATTAAAAAGGAAAATTAAGTTATGACAATTATCCCATTCCCTGTTCAGTATATAAAACACCATGGTATTTTTGATCTTAATGGAATGTATCAAATGATTTATAATTGGTTTGTTGATAGGGGCTTTGAAGTTATAGAAAAAAAATTCAAGCATAAAGTCCCTACTCCTGCTGGAATGGAAGAAGAGATTTGGTGGGATGCATGGATAAAAGAAACAGATTATATGAAAAATTGGATTCATATTATTTTTTTTTTTTATGAAATAAAAGAAGTTGATGTTGTTAAAGAAGGAAAGAAGAAGAAATTAACAAGAGTAAGAATTTTAATTGAATTAAAAGCAGATATTGAAACAGACTGGCAAAAAAAATGGGAAAGAAGTGCTTTTTTATCTCATTTACAAAAATATTATGAAAGATTTATAATTAAAAAAGACATAGATAATATTTGGTGGGACAAACTCCATTATAATAGGCTAAAGCTGCATGCTGCAATAAAAGAATATTTAGATGCAGAAGCTAAGGCTAATGCATTTTATGATGTATGGTAAAATTTATATAAAACATAATTCAATAGACAAATGCGAGCGAGATAAATGGTGAGCGAGCCTCGCAGCTACAAAATGGCAGAAAAAAAGATTATTGTTGATAAATTAAGGCTAACTTATGAAGGATTATTTTCAATTCAGGATTTATATAAATTAATTGATGTTTGGTTTAGAGAAAAAGGTTATGATAAAAGAGAAAGAATTGCTCATGAAAAAGTAACTCCAGAGGGAAAATATATAGATATTGAAATAGAACCATGGAAAAAATACACAGATTATGTAAAATGTGAAATAAAAATAAGGATGATTTTTTCTGACATTAAAGAAGTAGAGGTTGAACAGGAAGGTGTAAAGCAAATCTTAAATCAGGGAAAGATACAGATGGTTTTTGATGGTTATTTAACAACTGACTATGAACATAGATGGGAGCAAAAACCATTATTCTTTTTTCTAAGAACAGTATTTGACAAATATATTTACAGAATTTATACAGGAAAATATGAGCAGCATGTTGTAGAGGATGTTAACCAGGTTCATTCACAAGTCAAATCTTTCTTAAATCTTTACAGATATGGTGGAGAAGCTGTAACAGCTCCAACTGGATATTATATGGGACATTAGTTAGAAACTTTTTTAAATAAATTAATTAGTTTGAAATTAATTATATAAATTGAGTTTTTGGGTCTAAATCTCTTTTAACTGAATACTATTTGGTTTCACTTTTGAAATATATCTTATTTGAGAAAACATTTTTTTATCATAACTTAACTTTTCAGCATCTCTTTTATCATTAGGATATTTTGAAAATGGCATTTCAAGAACTAATATTTCATTTGGAACAATTCTTAATGAAATGTCTTTTAAATTGTAAAAATTATTTAAATTAAATATTTTTGCAGGATAATATGTATCTGCAGAATTACCGACAATAACACGTTGATCATCAATACTTCTGATTGGTAAAATATCAACAATCAAATTTCTACCTTGAATTTCATATTTATTCAGATTCTTAAGGCAATGATAACCTTCTTTTTTTATTTTTTTAAATAAATCATTCAAATCTTCTTCAAATACATAAATGTCTAAATCCCTGTGTTCTCTCGTAATATTACCCCTTATTGCATCAATTGCAAATCCTCCTGAAATAAAGTAATGCACATTATATGTTTCTAATATACTTAGAAATTTTTTTACAGCTTCAAAAGTTGTCATAAATTATGTATACAATAAATTCTTAATAAAGTTTACTATCTATGACTCAAAAACTCAACTTATTATACCATACTAATCCTATCTAAAGTAGTAACTTTTTTAAATAAACTCGATTCTATTTATCTATATGTGGAGGTAGCGAAGTCTGGTCAAACGCGCAGGACTTAAGAAGACACTTACTGTAAGTAAGATATCCTGTCACTTAGTGTGTCCGGGGGTTCGAAATGAAAACGGAAGTCCCCTCCTCCACATCATTTTTATTGCCTCTATAGCTCAGCGGTAGTTGCTGACATTGTCAGCTCACAGCTAAAGAGCGTTACCTTGGTAAATAATTCAAAGAGGTAAAGGTCGAGGGTTCAAATCCCTCTAGAGGCTTTTCATTAATGGGCCTGTGGTCTAGTGGTTAAGATTATTCCACAAATGACGTCGCCTCGACATGGCGGAGGTCAGGAGTTCGACTGTTTGCAATGAAAATTGCTCGCAAGAAAGTCTCCTCGGGCCCATTTCTTTTTTTTTTTTTTAAGAAATCATCTACAACTTTTACAAATTAAAGCTCCTTGTTTGCTGTATAATTTCTGAGCATATTCCCCACATGTATTACAGATTCCTTCTTTTTCTCCAATATTATAAATTGGTTTTCTTTCTTCTTCTCTTAATTCAAATTTATCAACTAAGAGGTCAAATAAATCTGGCTGTATTTTAAGAACATCTTTTAATGTCAGTAATCCAACCATATTATTTCCCTTTACAACAGGAAGATGTCTTATATTTAAATCTCTCATAACTTTTAATGCTTCAAAAATATCAAGATGGGATTCAATTGTGGTAATATTAGGATCCATTAAATCTTCTACTTTTGTTTTTGGACCTTTTCCTTTTGCTATGGCTTTTCTCACCATATCCTGTTCTGTCATAATGCCTAGAACTTTTTTTTTTTTTTTTATGATTAAAGCTCCAACATGTTTTTTTTTCATCAATAAAGCAGCTTCTTTTAATGTTAAGCTTGGAGAAATAGTTATAGGTTGTTCTGTCATTGCGTCAGAAACTTTAAATCCAGTTTTCAAATTACCACCCTTTTTTTTTAAAATTTTAGAGTAATATTTAAATTTATTTAAAACTTTTCAAGTTTTCAGAAGTTTATTGTATAAGCTTATTGAAATTTTGTTTTTTTTTTTTTTGTAAAAGAAAAAGATCTAAAGAATTTGTTTTAAACGTTTTATCCCATCAATTGTTGTGTTAGTTAATTTATCTGGAAGATTATCTAAATCAAACCATTTGATTTCCTCAGATTTATGGGGTTCTAAATTTTTAGGTACTCCTTTAATAATCCTACATAAAAATTGAGGGGAAACCCAATGTTGATTCTCTTCTTTTATAATATCATTAGTTACAGAGATTAATCTTATAATTTCGATATCTACACCTAACTCTTCTTTAATCTCTCTTTTTAGTGTTTCTTCTATTGTATCAAATGGTCTAACCCCTCCGCCAGGTATTGACCAAAATCCTGCTTTATTTCTACAATTTTTATTTCGTTTCATTAATAGAATTTGATTATTCTCATTAAGTATATGTGCACCACACCCCACTCCAATATAATCTTTTCCTTTTATCATACAAGGCATTAATAAAAGGTTATATTTAAAATTAACTGGTTTTTTTTTTTTAAAATCAGAAATCAATAATTAATCAGTACTTCAACATCTTTTCCAAAGATATTTTTTAGATTTTCGAAAATAGGTTGTTTGATAAATGCTTTTTCTGGAATCTCTACTTTTGTTATTGCTTTTTCTAACTCTTCTAATGAAGATTTCTTTACTATTCCTAAGCTGCCATCTTCTTTTATTTCAGCTCTAGAGATATTTTTTTCTTCTTGATCAATATCATGTATGATAAATGCTTGTTTTCCAAGTAAAATAATTTCTCCGTATTTATTTCCGTGCTTTACTCTGATTTTTGTTTTTTCAAGCTCTCTTCCTCTTTTTCTTTGTATATATTCAACCATGAATTTAATAAATGCCCTGGAGTTTTTTTTTACACTCTCTACCTCTGTTTTTGTTAATTTTCCTGAATCATAGTCTTTTTTAGCCTTAATTAATTCATTTAATATTCTCAAGAAGTTAGCAGGAATCTTTCCTTTTGATATCATCTCATCTTCAAAGATTTTGACTATATCTATATCTGAAACCTTTTCAATTCCTTCCAGTCTTAAAATATCCCTTATAATTGTAACAACAGTATCATATATCTTAATAACATCTTCTTCTTCTTTTATTTTTTCTATTGCTGAAAATAATTTTTTTATTCTTTTCAAATAATCATCTGCATTTTTTAATAAGATATCTATTTCTTTCCCTGTTACTTCTTTTTTTTTGCCATGCTCTATTGTTTTTCTAACATTAATTGTATCTTCTAGAATTTTAACATATTTCTCTTCTAATAGTTTGTTTTTTTTTACAAAGATATCTCTCATTAAATGAGGAGTTTCTCTTGGAGTTGGAGGTGGTATACCAAAAAGCATTAAAGCTGCTTGTGATGGTGTTAATAGTGCGTAGAATATATCTTCCATTCCTAAATCTTTAATCTTGAGTTTAACTCTATCTAACATTTGTTCTCCTGAAGACATAAACATATCAATTGCTTCTGTAGATGGTTTGATCTTACCCATTTTTAACAATTGTTTCCAAGGCATAAACATTCCCCTATCATAAAATGGAACACCATCCCTTAATAAAGTAAAAATAATGGGGTTTGCTTCTTTAAGGCTGTCCCAGAAATCAGTTAAGATATAAACCTGGATATTTAATTTATTTTTTATTCTTGTTAATTCTCCTGCTTCTATACCCATTCCAATAATTATTGCCCTTAATTTATCTTTAAGTTCAGCTCTAGTCATTTTCTTAACATCGGTATCATCAACAACAATCCAAACATCAATATCAGAAGTTTTAGTTGCTTTTCCCTGGACTAAAGAACCAGCTAAAACATAACTAATAATATATTTTTCAAATTTCTTAACAATCATTGTTTTATGAACTTCTGCTATCTTTACAGCAGACAACATTCCTGTATCATAAACAGGAGCAGATAAAGCGATTAATTGTAATAAATCGTATTTTGCATCATAACATGATTGCCATAATTCTGTTAAGATTATTGTTTGTGTAACTAAATTTTTATCTATTTCTTTTGCAATATTTTCAATAATAGCAGAAAGTTTTGATTTTAACTCTACTTTGGTCATCTTCTGGCTATCTGAATCGTCAATAAGAACCAGAATATGAACCTTTTTTTTATCTATCTCTTCTTTTTTCTCTTCTTTTCCTTTTTCCTCTTGTTTAGGTCTTGGAGGCGGTAATAAAGCTACTCCAATAATATATTTATCAAATTTTTTAACAATTTGTTTTGAGAATTTGTCTAATTTAGTTTTAATTGACTTTAGTTTTTGCTGAACTTCTTTTGGCAGTTTCTTTATTCTTTCGTCTGTTTCTTTCTGCTCTTTAGGTTTTTTATTTTCTTTAGGCATATATAAAATATATTAAAACTATGTTTATAAAGGTTTTTATTCACAGTAGAATAGAAAAGTTTATATTATCTATTGATAAATTTTGATATATCCAAATATTTGAGGTGTTTTTAATATGCCAAAAAAAAAAGTTAATTTAGATAAACTAATTGAAGATTTAGATCCTGAAAAAATTAATGAAGATATTGGAATGCAACATGCTGATATTCGTAATAACTATAAAATTGATAATATAAAAGCAACTAATTGGGATGATTTTAAAGATCAAATTATCAAATATGTTAAAAATCACCATAAAAAAATCTATAAAACAGATATGCCTGATGAAATGGCTTATTCTAAAGCACGAGAAGTTTTAGAGCAAATGAGAGACAAAAACGGAAATAGAATTGGATTTCTTGGTGCATATGAACTAGCTAGAAAAGGTAAATTACCTAAAGTTATTGATGAATTATCAGATGCATTTGAAGGGGAACATACCCGTGCTTATACCACACATGTAATGGAACAAATAGATCCTCTTGATTTTAAGCAACATGTTGAGTTAGTTAAAGAATACAGGGCAAAATATAGTCAATTCCTTCCAAAAGGAATGAATAAAAAATCAGATGCTGAATTAGCAAGAGATTACCAAGGCTTAATAAAACACCATGCAAGTGTTGTTCAAAAAGTAAAAGGAAATATGGAAGAATATGAGGCTAAAGTCAAAAAATTTGAACCAAAATACGAAAAAGCAGCTTAATTTTTTTCTTTTTTTATTTTGTTTTTAAGTTCCTCCAAAGATTATAAAGGATTATCTTAGAGAAAGTTAATGATTTTTATTGTTCTTCTAGTTGTATTAGTTCTATTACACCAAAATCTAGAGTATTTCTGCTTGATAAAGTTTTAGTTACCATTTCACTTTGATGGATCATATTAGGCATACCACATTTAGCACCTTCAGAAACCATTAGCATAAAATTTGTATGATCTTTAGGAACACTTGCCTCTATAGTAAACTTACCATTATCAAATGTTGTTGTACTAGCTCCCATAATCATATCACCATTAGCATCTTGGTCATGAATCATTACCTTTCCTTCAATAATAGGCATTGCACAAGCTGCTTTAAGAGTTCCAGTGAAAGTAACAGAATGAGTATTATCTCCGCCCCCTTCAGCTAACATTTGCATATTTTCATGACCATCCGTACCACTCATTTGCATACCTGCCTTCATACATATTTTAAGATTTTGATTTTTAAATTTAGGTTTCTTACACTCCTTCATTAACTGTTGTTTAGGCTGTGTTATTGTAGATGTTACATTATAGGTAAATGTTCTTTGTAAATCAGTTACATACCATTCTAATTCTAGATCAACTGAATTATACAAGAATTCTGGATTTTCATCTGTTAAGTATATTGTTTGTTGTAAACTAATACCAGTGGAAATTGTACCAGACAAATAGTCTTGAGGTTGTAGATTACTGATATAACTAGGTCTAACACCTTTACATAAAGGATCATTACCCACACACTGAAAGTTCATTCTATATCTAACAGAATGTGTTCCAGCAGCAATTCCAGGTACAATCTGGTATTTTACTACTAATTCACCATCTTCTTCTTCAATAATTGATGTTACATATAACTTACCATAAGAAGGAATTGCTTCAAAAGCATTTCTTTTAATAAGATCTTTAGCCTTGCTCCAGTCTAAGGAAGCAGCAGTCACACAAATTTCTTCATAAAGTTCACTAGAATAAAAATACATTAGTGCTGTTAATTGATCTTCATTTATTTTTAGAGTTTGTGGAAGGTTTCTTATATTCCATATATCTTTTATATCTGAAATTACACTTCCTCCACCTCTAACAAAATAATTTCTTCCTTCAAAAGGATCATAATCAAGTACAAATTCTTCAAGAGCCCAAAAGCTTAAGCTGCATGAAGCTCGTGCTATTTGAACTTCGCATTGAGCAGGGTCTGTTGTTCCTCTTCTAGCTTGATCCATACAATTTTGTATTGCAGATAATGTTGCATATGTATGCTGAAGATTCTGCCAGATTCCAGGAAGACATGCACACCTAGTGCTTGAATATAAATCACCCATTCCATGTTTAAGTCTTACAGGAGCATAAGGATTAGTTTTAGTTCTAAATATATTTTCAGGACAAGCCGTCTGGTGGAAAAAGTCTGCACCTTCTGGCTTTGTTGGAGTTGCTTGCCTCCCTTTTGTATAATATGTAGCAAGTGGAAGAGGTCCAACTATGTTTGGTTTTACAGGGGGTGTATCGTAACAAAGAACTCTGTCGCAAACAAGATATTCTGCGAATTTTTCTGGTGAAGAAGCTCTTCCGCCAAATATTCTACGTATAACATTATTATAAAATTTCAAAGCAGCACATCCCATAGCACTGTACATAGTTGCTTTTTGTAATCCTTGAACAACTTTTCTAATACCTTTTAAGCTGTCTTCAAGCTTTTCTGACATAACTCTCATACGTCTTGGATTAAGATATCTGCCTTGTATTGTTTCAATCTCAAACAAAATATCAAAAGATACTGTTTCTGTTATTAATCTTCTTCGATCTCCAACTCCAAATGTTATTGTTCCATTTAAAGAGGTAAGTACTCTTCTTGGAACGGTTTCTATGTCTGGGTCTGGCCATTGAACATTAATATTTTGATAAGTAACATATTTTCCATTTTCTACATCATAATAAGGCTGTTGACGTTGACCAGAAGCTGTTATCATTAATTGATTCTCCCTTATGTTTTCTCCTTGGCCTGGGACAGCTATTGAAAAACCAATATCCTCTAATCTTCCTGGATCTATGTCTTTTGGATAAAATTCAACTTGAACTATTGCTGTAAAACTTTTTTGTAATATATCTAATGCTTTTATTTTTGATGCTGGTCTAGCAATAACATCCCAGTGTTCTGACGTACTTTCATAATCAACAAACAAAGTAGGTTCAATATTATTCACAGCCTGGGACATAGTATTTTTATTATTTGCTGAATCAGTTGCTAAAAGAACAATTGTATTTTTTCCAGGAAGCAAATCAACATAAGCTTCAAAGTTTCCATTATCTAAATCAACACCTTCCATAGAAAATACTGTTATCTCTTCTCCATTTCTTGATTTTAAGAATTTATCTTCATCTTTATCATAATAATAAGTTCTATTATCAAACAAATTATATGCAACTAAACTAACATCTGGATCTGTTTTTCCTATGATCGTAACAATCTGGATATTAGTCTGCACACGGATTATATCTTCCTGTCCATCAACAGAAATAATTTCAACTACTGGTTTTTCTGAATCTAAAGTTATGATTTTATCTAAGATAGTTATATTATTTCCTAAACCATCCATGACATCTATCTTAACTGTATTCTCTCCTTCATTAAGATCTAATGTAATTTCAGGATTTCCTGCTTCAACATCTTCAGTTGTTATCTGACCATTTATAACAATAGTTAATGTTGAATCTTCATCAACACTAAGGATGATTTTTTTTGTGTTAACAACATCTCCTACATCAATAGTTAATTGTGGAGCAGAAGTATCAAGATTTACTGTAAATTCTTCTGTCTCACCATGTCTATATTTTACCTCTACTTTATTTTCTCCAGATTGTAAGTTAATACATCCAGTAAATTCTCCTCCAGCTGCTGCATCTATCTCTGTAACTTGCCTTCCATCTTCTAATTCAATAGTTTGATATTGAGCATCATTGATATAAAACTTAATAATTTCTCCAGAGCCTGTTACTGCAGTTATACATAACTCTTCTTCACTTGTTCTTTCTGGAACATCACTTGTGACTAAAGCTAGTGAAACAGGAATAACTAACAAAATCATTAAAATTAATATTGTTTTTCTTACCATTTTATTATTGGTTGATATATTTCCTCTTTTGATTTTTCTTCAAGTGTTGCTAGAAAATTAGCTATAGTATCTTCATCTGCATTTACTAGTTGTGAATCTGCTATAAAACTAAATACAATTGTTTTATCTCCTCTGGATATTTTTATCTCTGGTTCTCCTATAAATCCTCCAATAACAGCTTCATCTTTAGTTAGATGAGCAATTATATTATATTTGTAATTACCAACTAAAAATTCAATTTGTTCTTTTTCTAATTCAGGAGAATAATAAATTTGTTCTTCATAATTTTGATCTGTATTTGACAACATAATTAAAATAGTCTCATTATCATCTAATGTTGTTCTTCTAGCTAATCCATCCATAATAACAAGTTCATAATCTAGTTTTGCTAAAGGAGTCATTTCAATTTTAATTGTATCTCTTGCTTGGAAATCTTCTGAAATAACTTTAGTTGATTCTATATAATTTTCTTTATTTGCAATTAAAACTCCATTATAACAAAATGGAAAGTTTGCTGTTAGTTTTGGAAAAGAACCATATCTTTCAATATTAGTGTTAGGTATAAGATCTGGTGATGTTTTTCCAATATCACAAACATATTGAACACATTGATATTCAATCTCTACATCTCTTATTGCTAGTCCAGTTAGTTTATCTACAGCTTGAACAGTATATTCTGTAGTATCTTCTTCATCTTTACAAAAGATATCTAAACTAAATGCAGGACTAGTTGAAAAATAAAATTCATCTTCTCTATCTGCTTGGTTATCTTTGATAATAATTTCTGTTGCAAAATTAAATGTATCTCCCTCACTTAGAGAAAATAAAACAGGATATTCTATATGATATCGATGGTGATATAATTTAAATGGACTAGCTATAATATTAGTTATTGGATTTCTGCTTTCAAATAAGAGTATAGGCTCAACATTATCTCCTGAACTTGGGCTAACAGAAAATTCTGTAAAATCTATAACTTCATCTTTATATTTTGGTGTTATTGTTACTTTAGTATTTTTATAGTCTAGAATTTGTGGCAAAGGAATAAAAAATTTTTGATAATAAGAAGAGTAATCTTCTGTTCCAGTAGGATCTAAGCAGGAAATGGGTAATTCTTCAGATGCTGTTCCCTGATATGTAATACAACCTAAATTTGCCCATAATCCATTAGTTAATTCTGGTTTTAAATCATTTTCAATACTCCATTTTCTTCTATCTGTTGTAAATTCCATTCCTTCATATGGGAAAATAACATTGCTGCCACTTCTTAAAACATCTAAAGTCATTTCTTCCAGAAAATGTATTGTTCTTGATTCATCTGTTACTGGATCTGTTAAAGTTATACCTGTATTCTCTTTATTCATAATATTTCTTGCTAGGTCAGATAGTTTTCCTAGCTTTGTTTGAATTATTTTTTTAAAATCTAATAATCTTATAATTTCATTATTTTGTTTATTTATGATTTCTAAAGGATATTCTATAGAAAAAGTAACATCTTCATCATAAATATTTACAGTTAATTTTAAAGATCTTTTCTCTACAATATTAAATTGTTCAAATTGTGTAAAGTCAATACATGTTTCTAATTCAGATTGAATTTTATCTCTTAGATCTATTTCCATTTCTTCTCTATTTCTAGGAAGAGAATAAGGAACTCTTAGCTCTGGAAAATAATTATTTCCAACAGTTGATAAATCAGTATATCCAGAATGAGTAATCATATGATTAATTAAAGGCTGTGCACTATCTTCTAAACACTGTTCTATTAAATTTTTAATTGGTTCAACATTTGCTGGAATAACTTTACTAGGCTGAAAGAATAAGCTCACACTTGAAACATAAATAAAAAAAATGGCAGCAAAAACTATTATCAAGCCAAATATTATAAATAAGGTTATTTGCCCTCTTTTTCTCATCTTTCTTATTTTTATTTTAAAATTAATAATATTTAAAAGTTGCTTTTTAAATGGAATAGTTTTTTTTTTTTAATAAATCATCTTATAGCAATATCTTGAGCTAAATTAAGATATGGATTTAATAATAAACCTTCATGGTCAGGATAAATAATCCCTGATGGATAAGGAAGAACCCTATTAGCATAAGATTCTTCTACATTTTGTCTAACTTCATCCCAACCAATCTTTTCTTGGTTTTTCATCTGTGCTATGGCTCTTAAAGTATAAAATAAAATCCGGTCATTATCATCCCCATATCCAGTATCAGAATCAGAAAAATAATACATATTAGGCAATGTTTGTTGTATTATTGGGACTCTTCCAAATCCTCCGCAACCACCCAGGTATATTAATTTAATACCCCCCGATATTATATCAGGTGAAAAAATCTTTAATTCTGAATAACTATGACCCCTATGTCCAATAATATCAACATCCATGCTGTTAATAGCTTCTTGAACATCCCCTGTTTTCTCAGTTAAGATCAACTTAAACTTCACTCCATTAACTAAACCATTTGTATAACCATAATTATTAACATCTAGTTTTGGTTCAAGAATATAAGTATGTACTCTGCTATCCTGACTAAATTCATCAACAACTTCAAATTCAAACAAATTTTCATAATTATTTTTTGTCTTATAAATCTGCCCTTCCTGAGTAAAATATAATTTAGCAGTTAATATATTGTCATCTAGCCAACCCTTAAATACAATTGGTTTTAAAATAGGTCGATAAAGATCAACAATTGCCTTTACTTCTTCGGAATTACTGAATTTATTGCACGAAATAGCATTTCCATTTTCATCTAATTCACAAACAGATTTAATCAGATAAATATACAAATGTAGCTTAACAAGATCATCTGACCCCACATATTCTTCATATTTACTTAATAAAAAATTCCCAATTCTGGATTGATATACTGCATTATTTAATAACCACTCTATTGTTGAATATAATTTAGGAATATTTTCTTTAAGCTCATCATTATCTTCTTCAGATAAAACTTCTTCTATCGCACCTAAAATAAATTCAGGGTCTTCATCAATAATTTCTTTTAACTTATCAAAATTAGCTAAAGTCAATATAAAATCAGCCATATACTCACTGTTGGTATCTATACTATTCTTTATTTCATTTAAAAAATCAGGAAATCTTGGACTACCAAAAGCATAATCTCCACTTCCCTCTTTAAAATTAATATAATGCAGCTTAAGGAAAGTGCTTGTATACATGTCTGCTCCACCTAAAGACATCAAATAGTAAATTGGTTTTAAGTCAATATTTTTTGATATGGTTTCTCTTATTATATCATCAGGACTATTCTCAATATCATGTAATGTATTTATTAAAACACTTAACTGATTGGTTAAGAATGGATTGCTCCCATCAAAGCTATTAAGATTAATATTAATTTTATTATAAACTTCAGTAATTAAACCATCTCTATCAAAAAAATTAAAATCCAACACAAAACCATTACCTTTCAATTCTCTACATATTAAATTAAATATGTCACTGTAGTCTGGAAGAGAAAAATCAAGTAAAAATAAATAACTATTAAACTTTTCTTCAGTGGAAATCCCGCATAAAGGTATATTTTTAAGTACACGTCTTTTTGTATATTCTCCTAAATCACCTATTCTATTGACCATATTATTAATATCATTAAAACTAAATCCATTCTCAATCAAATAAGATGCAGCTATAAAAAAAGAATCATGGCTACCGCCATATATATCTAATGACTCAAGGATAAGGGAATTTATTTCTTCTATAGCTAAACCTGAATTAATCATGGACGCAGCAAAATGTATAGTATCTCTAAAGCCAAACGCAAAATACCATTTATCTACATTAGCCCTCTTTTGAGAATCCATCATGTCACAAAGACTAACTGAAAAAGAGCTTACTTCTTCATCAGAAAAACCTTTAACATACATAACATGCACCAATTCTTTAAAATCATCTAAAATAAATCCATAAAAACCTTCTTCTTTAGAACCACACTCACCATATTCAGGACCACTTCTGTCTTCAACATAAAATGCAAAATACATACTATTCATAAGAACCAGTATAGTATCTTGAGGAACATCTCTTTCAACAAAAAACTTAGCAAAATTTATCATTCTAACTGTATTAAAGTTATTATGTTCAAAAGAGCCCTCATGAATTAATAATTCTTTAACAAAATATGCTATTCCTTCTTTAGAATAATCTTTTTCATCCAATACTCTCATAAAATCAGGCAAAGCCTTAGTTAAAACCTCCCCTCTATGCCTACTGGTCCCATATCTACTACCCTCATTAATCAAATTATCTCTAATAAGAGAAAGAACCTCTATAATCCTATCTTTTGGTAAATGAGAGATATAAACATCAAAATTAATGCTAAGATCATCACTGAATTTATACCTTAGTATATAGGAATCTTTTGCTTCAAAAGGACCATCTAATGATAGCATTAAAAAATCAATATCCTCAAGAGAATAATCATTCTCTATAAAAACAGAAAGATAATCCATTATACGTGATTCATATACTGAATTTATTACTTCTGAAAATAGACTATATATTTCACCTTCACTTTTTCCTAATTCTAATAATTTAGGAAACTCTCTTAATACGTCAACAATATAAATCTCTAAATCAAAATTATTTAACACTTGAAGTATTTGTCCAGGAGAATAATTTAATTCTGTTAATTCTCTCACAAAATCTGGAAAATTCTCAATAACATACCTTTCTATACCACTATATCCTATAATAAAGGACAATATTTGTAAAATCTGTTCATCTCTAAACCCTGATTCAATAAGGGCAATAAGTAATTCATCCATAGATTCTTCTGGACCTTCAAACCAATATTCATAATGATTAGGATTATACAAAGTCATCACTATATCATATGTTTTTAAGATATCTATTCTTTCTTCAATACTAGCACAACCAGTCGTACCAATAACAATATTATCTAATATCTTTTGTATATATAAAGGAGAAGAATAACTAACAGGAATAAGAACTAATAAAACCAATAATAATACAATCCCTCTTTTCATTATCATAATAACAAATTTATTAATATTTAAAAGTTGCTTTTAATTAAATCTCATTTATTAAAGATTACTAAAAAGTGATAACGACAGAAAGGTTTATAAAATTGTAAATTTACTCAATTATTCTATGAAAATATCAAAACCATTAGCAATAACATTAGTAACTGGAGCTTCTATTGCAGCTATTTTAGCTGGTACAATAGCAGGAACTAGATATAATAATGAACAGCCAAAACAAGTTACACAACAAGAATATAACACTTTCACTGATTCTTTACAGACAATGTGCGATAATGCATTTGATGAAATCTCACAATTAGATATTTTCCCAAAAGAAAGAATTCCAAAACCAAGAATACATCCTTTTACATTAATTTCAAATCGTTCGCATTCTCTTGAAGATAATATATTTATAGATCCAAAAACAATAGATGAATACTTAACAGGAAATCCAAATGAAAAAGAAATCTTCTTACTTTATAATAAATTTTCAAAAACAAAAGATAAAAAACAATTAGCAGAAGCTAATTTATGGTATACATTATTTCATGAATCTACTCATAATATTTTTAATGCTCTGGGATATAATAAAGACATTCCAATATATCCAGAAAGAATTGAGTCTCCAGCAATAATTTATGGATTGGAAAAAACATGGGAAAAAGGAGAAAGAGAAAATAAACCAATGTATAAAGAATTCGTAAAAAGAAAAATTCTTGATTATTTATTTGTCTATAATCAAACTAACAACCAAAATAAAAAAGTTCAAGATCTAAAGATGGGTATTGATTTTAATGATGAAGAACTCAAAGAAATGAATTCTTTCTTGGAAAAAAATAAAAAATTAAAAATCCACAAAAAAAGATTTAATCCAAACATTCCTTTTGCAGATGGTTTGGTTAATGGTTGTTTAGAAAGAGCAAATGATAAACTAGCTTATTATAGATATGTTGGGAGAATTTAATTTAATTCAAATCCTAATGTTGTAAGCAACCACTCATTTCTTCTCGTACAATAGTTATATGTACAAATCCATTTGTCTTGATAATTGCTCTCAAATTCAAAATGCCAAAGATCTGCCCAATGTTTACAAAAATCTGAGATTTTTTCTCGTAAAGTAACTATATGTTGTCTTGGATATGCAGAAACCACGTCAACTTTAAAACTATTTGGATCAACAATGTTTACCACAGCACTTCCTGGAATCATCTGTATCACTTTCCATTTTCCAGCTTCTTTATACAATTCAAAACTCTTTTTTTCATTTTTAATAATATCTGGATAAAGATAATTTCCCTCTAACTTATTTAAAATATCTTTATCTCTTAATTCTTTTATTATTAATGATTCCATTGTAGTTGGAGGAATAATTTCAAAAATGTTATTTGCTTTAGTAGTAGCAACACGTTTTTGTGTAGGACCTTCAGAAGAACCTTCATTATAATATCTAAAGCTTAATTTAATATAATAATCAATATCATCACCTACAGCAGCTAAAGCAGGACCTTGAGAAGTAAACCATCCACGAATTACCTCCCCAACACCAGCATCAATAGTAGAAAGTGAACAAGATTCTTTTACAGGCAACAAAACTTTCAAATCAGTTCCAGTAAATTTATTTAATAAATCTCTTGGATGCGCACCAGAACAATAACTAATCTCATAATCCATTGATGTACATCCACAACTATTTTCTCCTTGTTCTAAAGAACAAACACAGGTAGAAAAAGGATTCAAAGATCCATCAGAAGAGTCAACACATATGGGTGTATTCTCACTAAAAATTTTTCCCATTAAACTAGAATCAACAGATTGGAATAAATCATTATTTAGTAAAGAATCAGCACACCCTTCCTTGATACCAGAACCAGCATTTTTTAAATCTTCAGTTAATTCTCCAGTTAATCCTGTTGGTGGTTCTACTGGCGGTTCTCCTCCAGTTGGTTCTTCTCTTGATACTATTTGTTTAGGAATATTCAAAACAACATTTGTTTTAACATGTTCGGTCTTTACAGGTTCATCATCAACAAGTCTTTCCATTAATTCATAATAACCTTTATTAGGATCCAAACCATAAACATAAACTCCAACAGTACATGTTGTAGGTGTTCCTACAGGTAAATCGTCTTCTACCCAATCAGACGAAAACATATAATCTGAATATAGAGTCTTATATCCAAAAGATGAATAAGCATCACTAAAAGTCAATTTAGCATTAGTACCATCATCACATTCTAATGTAAAAAGATAATAAATATCCCAATTTTCTTTACCTGCTTCTGGAACATATTCCCAAGAAAAATACTCATTCTCCTCATTAATCTTAAATGGTTCAGGGCTAGTAAATTTAACACCAAATTCTTCTGTTATTTCTCCAGGTGGTTTTAATACAACTTCCAATTCACATTTTCCTTGACTATTGCATAAATAATTGGAGGTAGATCCTTCCAAAAAAGCACAATCAATTTCTTCTTCACAATCATAACATCTATCTAGTTGGGTGCCAGTAATACGAACCTTATTCACACAATTATCACTAGCAATGCAACGTTTTGAATTTTCATCATATTCATTATTAAGACCAGCACAAAAAACAACGCCTGGAAGTGGAAAAAGAGCATCACATATATTATGGTCATTACAAAAACCATTAGACGGATCAAAATCATATCCAAAACATTCATTATCATATGAACAAGGACAACCAGTATCTTTAATAAAATAATCACAATTCAAACCAGTTGCCATTCCAGTAATAGTATTTGTTCCAGTTATAGAATCAAAAAAACTGTTAAGCCAATCAGTAAATCCAGCATTAACACTTCCAACTAATAAAATCATTACAATAATCCAAATTATTTTTTTAGTTTTCACAGCAAACAATTCCATCTGACAATTTTTCTCCAAGAATATTAGTTGTTCTTTGATGATGACAATCATAACCATCCTTAACTAGATAACATGTACCACCACCAAAAGAAATGCGTTTACCATTAATATAATTATAAAGTGCAGCACCGCTTCTTCTTATTAAAGGTAAATGTCCTTGATCTTTTAAAGCTTTAATTTCATCAAGAGTACATTTATGTCCTAAGTTGTAACATGTATCTAATGTAACATAACCACTTTTTAAAATGCCATTTTCATCCCACCAAATCCTAAACTCTTTAAACTCATTAGAAACTATTTGTCTTGGAAACTCACAAGCATATACTAATTTTCCATTATCAAATCTAGATGAAGCAAGATAAGTACTATCAATATGTGTATTATCCCTACAAAGATCTTCACTAGCGCAAGAAGAAGTATCAAATTTACAATCTGAACAACTTAAAGTTCCACCAAAATAACCAAGATCTTTACATTCTTTATTATTTAGATTATCTACTTCACAATCTTCTCCAGAATCTATCACACCATTATTACAAATTGCATTCACACACTTAGATTTATCAAACTTACAACCAGGAGTACAAGATAAATCTCCATTATAAGCATATCCTAAAGATTTACAAGTTTGACCATTAAGATCAGTACCATCACATTCTTCTCCTAATGCATTGATTACAACATTATTACCACAGTCTGCAGATAATGAAATACCTGTAAAGGTAGAGACTCTATTAAAACAATTTGATTTTTCTATAACATCGTCAAATTTTTCATCACATTCTTTCAGTGCATCTTCAAAACCTGAGTCACCAGCAAGCACAGCACCAGTAATAGTGATATGATTACAAGCATTTTTTAATTTAACATTATTAATCTCATCACATTTCTCTCTAGCGCCACTTAATGCAATTTCTAAAAGAGCATCATCATCCCAATCACAATCAGGATTCCAAGGAGGAAAAAAACCACCATGATGCCATTTAAAAAGCTGTGCATCTACCCAGGAATGTTCACCATCTCCATTGTAATCTTTTTGTTGCTCTTGTATTACACTAACATCTAATTCATTAATTTGTCCATCACCATTATAATCTAAATCTTTACAATTAGGTTTTTCAGAAGGTTCTACACATCTATCTCCATTCCAAATATAACCTTTTGGACAACACTTCATATTATTCCATTGACACAAACCACAAGTACTACACTCTCTAGCACTATTATAAAAATCTGTACATAAAGAAGGATTATCAAATGATATTCCATCCTCAGAAACACAACCTTCATCTCCAACAGCTAAACTCATTTCAGATCCTACTGTTGAAAATGGAATAAGAATATTATTAATCCATAACTTACCAGGCTCTTGAGCAAAAACACTAACAGAAATCAAAATACTTAAAGCTAATAATAACCACCACTTTTTATAGTGTTTCATTTAAATAATATTAAAACCAGAATTGATTATATAAAAAGTTTTCTACTACCATCCAACTGGCAATAAAAACATTGCCTTGCCTATTTTAAGACCTTCTTCAGAATAAGACTCACGATTACTAGAAAATAATCTAGAATGATCATTTGTATTTGGTATATCACATAAAGCCCTGGTTATAGCTTCTAACAAAACAATTTTTCTGCTAGATGCTAAATTATCAGCAACATATATGTTTGCACCATAAATAATATTATCTAAAACATGTGCAGTTAATCTAGCAGCTTTTCCATTCATAGCTTCAGAAGAACGCCAATAAATTTTAACATCTGCTGTTACAGGATCACTTGAAGTGTTTGGAACTAAATCAGGATCATAAACAACATAAGGCTCTTTTAGTATTAATTTATTTCCTGAAAATTCTGGAATATTATTTTTTAGAATATCAATAGCTATATCTCTAAAAGCTGTATCTGTTGGATTTATTAAAGCTACACTTGGTTGATAGCCGGAAAGGTCCCACATTGTTAAAGGTTTATTATCTTCTCCACCTTTTTTTAATCTATAAAAAAATTCTTGATTTATTGTTTTATGAAGCAAATGTGGGTTAAAGATTAATGCATCTTCTAATAATATAATTTGATCTGGAAAAAGTTTTGTATGATAATCTGGATGTGAAGCTCTTATTTGATAATCTCCTGGATATAATTCTGATTTATAACCATCTCCATTAGAAGTAACTTGCCTTATTAAATTTCCTTGTGAATCATAAATTGGAATAACTGCTCCTTCAAGAGAAGATTTACTGTCACTTACACCATTAACTATTCCCGATAATAAATGTGTCTCTTGATTCCAATCTATTTTTTTAAAAACATCAGGATCTTCTTCTTGTTTAACATTTGGAGATGTAGTGAATGATTGATCTCCCCAGCAAGCTAAAGAGATTGTTGCAACTACTGTTGTTAAACCCGTCGCTAAATCTGCTAAAAAAACTCTCCTATTTATTGATTTTTTCATTAGTTTTTATAATAGATATGAGTATTTAAATATGACTATTTAGTAGTGAACATTTAAGAAACAGCTATCGAACCAACCTTTACATCATAATCAAGAGGACCATATTGCCTACCAGTATCTGCATCATATTCAAAATAATCATACCCTATCCATAATTCATATGTTTGAGGTCCTCTCTGAGACAATATAGTGTTTAGATTAGGGAACGAATAAAGATTAGGATCAGAATCATAAACATATGGAGAAGGTGGCCTCTCATCAATCAATCTTCTTTCAAACCTTGTATACCATATTCCATCTTCCACCAACCAAGTTGGAGGGTGATGACCATATACTCTCAAAAGAATGGAATCTCCTGCAGATGGCCTAAACTCCAAATCAAAATAACTGTTTGCAATGTTTGGTCTGCCTGCTGCTCCGATAAATTGCCTAAATGAATCCTGTCTTAACTTAACTACTACTTCATCATATTTATCACTTCCACTTCCAGGACTTATTTCAATATCTTTTACAAATTCAGGAAGGGTAATTGATATCGGGCCACTTGTAACAGGTTGGGTGGTAGGAGGAATATATCCAGGATAAGTGTAACTAAAAGAAAATTTTCCATCTCCACTTTGATCATAATACTCTATATCAAAATTATGGCAAACATTATTTCCAGCAGCATACTCAATAGTAAATCTTTGTGTAGTAGGCCCAATTGTTTTTATCCTATTGTCAACTTTAACTACAGCATAATCATCTGCACTAACTGTAAAAGTATATGTTGTAGATTCAGAATTTGTAAAACACACTTTTCTGTTTGCTTTAAAACCTACATAATCACTTTTTCCAGTGATTCCTATTTGTCCACTTCCCCAGTTATTGTCAAAAGCAAGATTATATTCATCTTTTCCAAAAACACTTACAGAAATTCTTTTTCCAAAACCACCACATTCACTTTTATCATAATGGCACCATTCCATAGTCCATTTATTTGGATCATAATAAGCAGAAGCTTCACATTGGGGTGTGCAACCAGTAATAGGCACGTCAGGAATGCAATTGCCTGTATTTTCTTCACAACTCTGTTGATATGGACATGGATTAATATTACCCCAATCATACTCTGGAGTTTCATAAGGTTTGTGAATACATTTTTTATATCCACTACCATCACATTTTCTATTAGCTATTTGATTTATAGAAGGTATATCTATATCTTCAGGACCATCACAAGCTTCTGGAAGAAGTTCACAATCTATCTTGGTATAATAATCATAGAAATTCCCATATATTTCTTCAGTAGGAAAAAGAATCAAGTCAGGAAGACCTGCTAATTCTTCAAAAGAAGAAGCACGTTTACCAACTGTATATTTACCCTCATAACCTGGAGGACAATAATAGTTAACAGCAGTTTGTTGATCGTTTGGATCGATACCACCAGGATTATGTTTAGCAGCAGCAATCTGGTACTTATGTCCATTTTTTTCAAAAGTTGGATAACTATCAATATCTGATATACTATTTACACATAATGGATAATCATTAAAGTCACCATTTTTATTTCTTTTCCAAGAACATTTACCAGTTGCCCAGCATGGTTGTTCAGTAAGACAATTGCTACAACTTCCAATACAAGGTTCAGCAGCACTTAAATCAGGACTAGTTTCACATCTTATACCTCCCTCAACAACAACTTGTTCAGTATCACTACATTCAATACGAATCCATTGTAAAGCGCCATCTTCTCCTAGCATACACTCTTCATATGTGTTAATATCATTGGTAATTTCTCTTTTATCACCAAAAGTACAAGATTGAAATTCACATAAACATTCTTTATAAAATATAGATGATTCATAACTTGCAGTAGTTCCTTTTCCCCCAGGAGCATCTGTACCAGAATAACAAGTATGTAGAGGTATGTTTTGATCTACTATTGAATATCCTGGTCCTTTACCATGCAGATTATTAAGAAGGGAATTTCCACCAGTATCATCATAATATTTCACATTACAATCAGGTTCGATACCTTTCAACGCATCAGCAACATGCATCCCCTCTTTAACAAAAAATTCTTTACACCATTTACAGCCAGAATCTAAAAACTCTCCTGTACATTTAACATAACCAACACGATCGTCTGTTCTACGATCATCTCGTTTATCAATATTTCCACCATCATCTCTCATAGAGTCTACATGTGTAATATCTGCACAGTTTACAGTACTCTCTTTCCAAATAATAAAATGATCTTCACTTGGTAATACAAATCTTTGCGCTGGTTCACCTGTGCACATACATCCCTTGTAATAAGAACCTAATCCACCAAAAGGCAAATTATCTTTAGGCTCTCCAATTGGATTTGGATAACAACCATCATTTGGAGTAAGAGGATTATAATAAGGACCATTAACTGGATCAGCCTCTTTACAAGTTGCTGTTTCAAAGTGTGTCTTGCATCTAGCACAATCTGGATCATCTAATGGTAAACATTTAACATTTTTTAATTCACTAAGTTCAGTAAAATCACCTATTGGAATTTTAGAACATTTATCACCCATATACCATATCTCTACTCCGTCTACTCCTTTGTCTCCGAACACTGCAACTTTATGTACTGAAAAATGAGTTATATCTCCATAGACATAATTATCATCTGTATTTACTCCACTGTTTGCTAATATTTGCCATTGTGCATTAGCTTCATCATAATAATAAACTCTTAAACTAGATTCTTGAATAGTTCCTAATTCATCTTCATTATAAGGAATCTTTATTGTGGCTTTGGTTATTTCCAAATCACTATCTATTGTAATAAATTTATTTAATGGAATCTTAATTCCAATTCCCGTACCAACTTTATCTACAGGATTTTCATCTGTTATTTGTATATCTAAATTTCCTGTTTTTGTTCCAATAACAAATACATCAAGTTTAATATTATCTAAAGTAGAAAATTGAATATTATTTGTTATAGTAACTTCTGTTTTACCTGTTATAACAATCTCTCCTGATTCAGGTTCTGCTGGAGCTGGTTCTACTTTTAGTATTGGTAATTCAAAATCTCCTGAACATTCACAAAGCCACTTCATTTGATCTCTCCATGCATCAGGAGCAGGTTCAGAAGCAACACCTTCTACATAAGGATAACAATAATTAAAACTATAAGAACCATCAGTATACTTATATACAGAGGGACCAAGTTTTGCATTGCCTTCTATACAAGATGCCCTTCCATATTTTTCTTCACAACCTATACAATAGCCGGCTATATTGTCTTTATAAGATGTTAATGGTTTACACTCAACAGGTGCATCATTAAGAGTTGTAACATCAGAACACTCACCAATATTTGCATTTCCAGGAATCCATACTCCAGGTGTAGATTCTTCTGGAGATCCTATATCTACTGAACAATCACAAGCTGTATACCAATAATCTCTGTTCTGAGATACATCAGCACCAGTACCAATGCCAGTATAACATTTTTCAGAAAAATAAACAGGGCCCCATAACAGATTTATAGTATCAGCAGAATTAGTTACACATTCTTTATCTACTCCAAATTGTTTTCTACATTCCACACAATCTTTATCAATTTGGCATTCATCTGAAATTATATTTGTTTCATCACATGTTTCTGGCTTGCTTAAAGCTTTACAACCAGCACTAGAACACTTTTCAATATTGTTTTTCCATGTAATCACTTCTGTTGCACCTGCTAACGTTACATCAGATTTTCCTTTAGATTTAGTTTTTGATGAAACTTCTGCACAAGTACCATAAAGAAGTAATGCTGTAAGGTCTCCTGTAAATTCACAATTTCCTAAACTCTCACACATATCTTTAGTACAAGAAATTCCACAGTCTGAACACTTTGTAACAACAGGAGGTTCTTCCCCAGATGATGACTGTACTTCAGGTGCTAACGGCGCTTCTGGTCCTCCTAACGGCGCTTCAGGTTCTACAAAAGTATAATCAATAAAAACATTATTAATCAATAATTTTCCTGGCTCTAATTCCTGAGCAGAAACAAAACTAATCAAAAAGAAAACTAAAATTAATATCACCACTCTTTTAATCATTTTATTCTTAATTTAGTTGTTAGATCAGACCATTTATCAGGATGATAACTTAAAACATAATGTGTGTCTCCTTCTTTTTTACAATCAGTTCCAACTGCTCCACAAATATCAGTATCAACACCAAAATTGATATAGCGTGCTACAATTTTATCATCTTTATAAGAAGCTTCTATTTTTTTATCGCTTTTTTTATTTAAATAAAATTTATCAAAATCACTAGGTATTGTAAATGGATCTGGTTTTCCAAATACTCTCTTAGCTTGCTTATATACCCATTTAAATGGATTTGAAATAAAATCTATAAATTTATCAACACCTGTTACAGTGGGATCAATACCATATATAAATGATTTAACATCACCATAATAATGTAATTTTTCTGGATTGCCACATTCAGAGAACTCATGAGAGTTTAAATCACAAGAAATTGTTCCCATATTACTAAAAATAGAGCCTAAAAAACTAGTTATCTGGTCCTGATTTAAATTCAAAGAAGTTCCAAATCCAATTTCCTTATAATCATTATCTCTCAAAACACAGAAATTATTAAAGTCCTCATCATCTAAAGTATCTGGATATTCATATAATGTTTCAGTATAATAATCACAATATAAAACATAATCATCTACATTTAGTTCTTCAATATAATTCAAAAACTGTGCTGCTAACAAACCAGTTCTTGTTGTCCAATTCCCTGATTTACAATAATGGTCTTCAAAGTATTCTCCAGAATGTACACATAAGCCATCACTTCTGCCTTTTTCTTCTGAAGATATAAAATCATTAAAATTAGTTTCTTCACATCCTTGTGTAGTTTTATTACAAAAACATCTACTTTCTGCAGTACATACTCCCCTAACTCCTTCCCAATCAACTTTTTCTGGAACGCAATCGTTTCCATCCCAAGTAGTGCCTTCTATACACTCATAACAAAATCCAGTTTGACAAAAATATTCATCCGGAGAAAGAGGATTACTATATTTTCCTTTTGGTGGTGGATAACCTTCATATCCACGGCATCCTGCATCTCTGGTTTCTGTTTGTAAACTTTGTGGATTAGGACATTCTACTTTCCAATCTCCATCTAAACATATATATTTGTTTAATTTACTTTTATTATCTAAACATCCATCTCCATCCCAACATTTACCTTCATCTCCAGAACAACAACCAGTATCATCTTCATTATCAGGAGCAGAAACAAGTACTTCTCCTAATCCACATCCATCTTCTCCTTCACCTGGTGTTATTGAACAACTATCACAACAAAGTTTATCATCTTCTATAAAAGATGATGGATGAACTTCGATAGGGTCCCCAATACATTTTTCTGGATCACACCATGTACCGCCTAATGCAGAACAAGAGAGTATTTCTTCTTCACAATATCCTTTTTTACATATTTCACCTTCTTCTGAACATACTATTGGATTAGAACAATCTACAGAACAATCATCTTTTTTATTACAAATTATGTATGGGCTAGAACCAACATCAGAACCGCAAACAGATTCTGGTGTGCAATAACATTTTGCCCTTATTTGTCTTGGATTTTGATAATTTCTTGTTGATGTTGAACAATCTACATCAAAATTTGTGCCTGATTTTTTTCCACAACTACTCCAAACATTAAATTCAGGATCAGATATCAAACATTCTACATATTTACAAGTACCACCTACTTCTTCTTTTTGACATTCAAATTGCCCTGAAGAATAAATTGGTGGTGACGCAAATCGATTATACACTGGAACCTCAAAATAAGCAGCACTCCCAAAACTAACAACAACTAAAGAAATAAAAATACTTAAAACTAATAATAACCACCACTTTTTATAGTGTTTCATTTAATGATATTAAAACCAGAATTAATTATATAAAAAGTTTTCTAAAATTTTATAAGTTTTGAAGAATGATATAAATTCATATTTTTGTTTTTGGAAATTATTTGTAGATATTGTCATGGTGATCAAAATCTTCAAAAGAAATAAAATCATTTTTTTTATCAAAACTAAAAACTAAAACAAAATGCCCTACTTGAACTCTTTTTGATTCTTTCATATCATATCTTAAATTTTTGTAATGCTCAATGTCTAGAGAATTCACAATCTCTTCAATTTTTTTTAAAATTCTTTCATATAAATTTTTATCTTTTTCTAATAACTTTTTAAGAATTTTATCTAAACAGGGCTTAATTTCAAATTTATGCATTTTCAATATGTTTTCTTAATTCTTTAATGTTTTTAAAACTAATACCTTTTGTTTTTTTTATCCCCTTCAATTTCTCTATATATTCTGGTCTTAATTCAGGCTCTAAAATCTCTTCCCCATATTGTTCTGCCACTACATTTATAGCTTCACTCTTATCTTTTAATCCAAATTTAGCTTTAACAATATTAAGAACCCTATTTGCTTTTTCATTTATATTTATTATAGCTTGTACCATATTAACATCATATTAATATGGTATTAATACTATATATTTAAAGGTTTCCATTAAGAATTATTTTTTCTTTAATATTAAATCTCTAATCCTTTCTACAAATTCTTCTGCTTCTTTAAGAAGTTTATCATAATCCTTTCCTTTTATCTCTTTTATTTCTCTATGAATTATCTTCCTAGATATATCATAGAATTTTTTCATAGTATGGACATATTTATTCTCTAATAATTTATTCTTAACTAATTTCTCATATAACATGTCATCTACTTGTGCAGGTGAAGGAGGAATTTCTCCATGTTCCATCAAGGCTGCGTGAGCAGCATCAATAACAGCCCAATAAAGATCTAAAGTTGCTTGTAATAAATGCCATTTTGAATTATATATAGTTGGAGAAGCCCTTCCTAAATAACTCCAAATAGATTCTGGTGTTGGTCTTATTCTTCCTTGCTTTAACAAAGCTTGTAAGGGCTCGAAAAAACCAGTATCTAAAAGAGGGACACCATCTCTCAGCATATTTACTGCTAATGGATCACCAGCTCTAGCATAATCCCAGAAATGAGTTAACTGTAATGTTGTGATATGTAACCTGTCTGATGTTTCAGAAGCAATTTTTTCTGTTATAACTCTATAAGTTTCTATAACTTCACTTGTTAAATATATTGAAGTATCATCAACAACAATTAATATATCAATATCTTTTGTTCCTTCTAAGTTTCTGTCAAATTCTCTTCTTGATTTTGAGCCAAATAAAACTATTGTTTTAATAAAGTCTGCAAATTCCTTATATGCTTTTTCAGAAAACTTATATGCAACATCTAAATCTTCTTTAGAATACTTCTGTAAATTAGGATTTTCTCTTTTTTCTATCTTAAAACGCATTTTCCCTCTTTTTTTATTTTATTTAATTAGCATGCTTTATTAAGTTTTTTAATCATTTTAAAATGATAATAATATTTTATAAACATTTAGTTTTTAAATAGATGTATGGCTTTAGAACATTTGTTTCCATCTTTATTATCTGCATTGTTTAGTTTTGCTGTTGGAACTTTTATTTTAATTAAGTCTAGAGATAAAATAAATTTATTATTTTCTATATTTTGCTATGGATTATTTATACAATCTTTATTTGCTGGATTTTTATATATAGCAGATAATCCAGTTGGAGCATTGCATCTTGATTTAATATCTGTTGTAGGAATTCTTGTTGCAATAGCTTCTTTTGTTCATTTTACAGCTGAATTTAATAATATTAAAAATAAAAAAATTATATTAATAATAAATTATCTTATTGCTTTTGGTTTTTTGGTTTTAACATTTACAGGAAAGATATTTAATTCTGTAGCAATAGAAGAAACAGGTTATTATGGAGTAGCTGGTCCTATGTTCAACTTTTTTACAGGTTATTTATTCCTTGCTTTATTGTTTTCTGTGTGGATTTTCGTTATTTCTTTTATTACAGCAAAAAGTATAGACAGAAAAAATAGAATTAAATATATTTTAGCTTCAATTATTGTTTTAGGAATCACAGCATTGTTAGATATGCTTAGAAAACTTGGATTATTTACATTAACAAATATTGATTTAACAAGATTTGGAATCTTTATTTTTTTGATAGGAATTTCTTATACAATTATTAAATATAAATTATTAAATATAAATTTTGTATTAAAAAAAAGCGTAATATTTGGATTAGCTATGATAATTACAGCAGCATTATATGTTGGTATAGAAAAATTTTTTGAGCATTATTTTGAGATTATCTTTGGTAGTGCACTTGGAAATGCATCTATTTTTGCTGCATTATTTATAGCTTTTTTCTTTGATAGAATCAAAGAATGGACTTCTCGTATATTAGGAATTACTTTTGTTTTTTTATTCAGGAAAAAAAAAACTAAAAAGAAATTAATAAAACAAGTAAAAGAAGAAATCAAAAAAGAGATTAAAAAGAAAAAGAAATAATTAATTTATTAAATTTAATGTTCATTTTTGAATGCTCGGGCAAAAATTATATTTGTGAACCTGATATATGTGAAGTGCTGAATAATCTTTGATTATATCTTTAAATTTTGTTTTGATGTCCATCATTATTTCTCTGAATTGTTCTGCGTTCTCAACTTCCATGTCAATCTCAAATTCCCATGGGCCTAATGATTTTACAATATAAACAATATTTGGATTTATTCTACAGTATTCTATCAATGATTTTTCTCTTTCTTCAGAAACATTTCTCAAACCTATCAAAATTTTATAATGCTGATAAGGATATTTTGATTCATTTGGAACAATATTATAATGCTTAACAACTCCTGAATTCTCTAATTTTTTTATCCTACTACTAACTGAATCAGCACTGATCTTAATCTTATTTGCAATTTCAACAGCAGTTGTCCTTGCATTTTTTCCTAGCTCCAGAAGAACTTTCCAATCAATATCATCTATCTTAGCAGGAGTAGGAACTGCCCCAAAAAAAGATTCACGATGAGTTACTTTTTTTTTATTGATTAAATAATCTCTAATAAAGTAAAATCCCCTTATAATTGTAGCAATCTGTCTTTCAGCTATATATTCTCCAAATTTACTATCTAATTTTTTTAAAGTTCTATCTAAATATTCCATATCTCTAGCCCATGTACCAAATGCTAAATCAAACTTTCCATCACAACTTGCTATCCAGACTACATTAGGATTATTCTTCAAATAATCTATTAACTCTCCTTCTTTCTCCCTATCAAGATTCTGTAGTCTAAGGAAGTTCTTATGAACAGCAAATCCTAATTTAGATATGTCAATAACAGTATGAAAAGATGAAATTATCTTTTCCTTTACAAGCCTCTTTATCCTAAATCCAACCACTTGCTTAGATAAACCAACCTTTTTAGCTATCTTTGAATTTGGCTGCCTAGAATTAACATCTAACTCATAAAGTATCTTCTTATCCTTTAAATCAATCTTAACTACCATTATTATACTATATCTTTGTTTATATATAAATATAGCGGTTTTGTAAAAAATATTAAAGATAAGTTTTATTAATCAATACTACACATAAGTAGTAATGAAAATGAAAGAAAAACTACTAAAATTCACACCAAAATATTATGAATTATCTGGAAGTTTAAATAGAGCTACTTATCTAGGCCTTAATATTTCAGATATATGTAATTATAACTGCTTAAAATGCTGTCAAGAAGCACCAAAAGGCCTGGAAAATAGATTATCAACTGAAAGAGGAACTGAATTATCAATCGATGAATTTATTGATATAATTTCAACAGCACAAGATGAACTAGGAATTCAAGCATTATTTATAGCAGGTAGGGGAGAGACATTATTGCCAGGAAAAGGAAAATCAGAACAAGATTTCTTAGAAAATTACAAAAAACTAGTTAATTTTGCACATAAAAAAGGAATTCATATTATTCAGTTTACAAATGGATATTATCTAACTAAAGAAATGGTTGATTTTCTAGCTAACAAAGATGTTTCATTAGTTATGAGTATAGATTCTCTTGATGAAAAAGATTATTTATATTTATGTGGAAGCTCAGACGATTCATTTCAAAGAGTAATGGATAATTTACAATATGCCAGACAAAAATTTCAAGTAGAAGAGGAAGACAACAAAAAAATATATAGACTAGCAATTAACATGGCTGTAAGCCATCCTAATTTTGAAGAAGTTGAAAAACTTAAAGATTTTTGCGGAGAAGATATAATGTTCATCTGTAATTATCCAATTATTAAAGGTGATTTTGAAAAAAATATGGAAGAAATGCATGGCTCTGAAAATAATTATGAATCATTTAAAAAAAAAGTATTTGACACTTCAGATAATAAAGGATTTAGCGGAACTAGATCTGATGGAAAATGTGGATATATCTTTAATGGATTAAGTATTGATACAAACGGAAATGTATTATTATGTCCATATGACATTAGTACTGGAAAGTTATTTGGGAATGTAAAAGATTATAATAACTTAGAAGAAGCTTTGAATAATGTAAAAGAAGCTATGGATAAACATAATAAAAAATATTCTGGCTGTGAAATGTGTTTTTTAAGAGATAAAGATTATGGAAATTTTCCTAATGCAGTTCATTAAAATAGATACATCATTCCATCGGAACTTCACTCCAAAGCTGCCACTCATTGCTTGGAGAGTAAGCTCCAAAGATAAACATCGGCGGTTGAGTTCTTCCAAAATAACCATGTTGAACATCACTCCAGCGAGCACTGCTGACAGGAGGAATTCCATAACCACCTGTTATTGGTGCTCCCATAGCTCTCCATGGAGCTGTTATGATTCTTCCTGGACCATAAACCTCTTCTGCAAAACCTTCTGAAGCCATTGTTCCTGTATATCCTTTTTCTTTTAAATATCTTATAGCATCAATAACAGGAAATGCTCCCTGGCCAGCTGGTAAGTGAGCATGTGTCGAGCCCATTGAATCTACAACATGTAAATGGCCAATAATTCCTGATTCTTCTAGTTTTTCAACTTGTTCCATATACCATTTATTAAATCTCTTGTCAGTCTCTTCCTTATTTTCCATTCTTCCTTTTCCTGGCAAATGTTTTGGCAGGAAATGTTTTCTCCACATTCCAAGATGTTGTGTATCAAATGTTGCTTTAATATGCTGCTGAGCTTCATTCCATGCTTGTTCTTTATTTATTCCAGGACGATACCATTCATTTTTGATTATAATTAGATTTCCATCTTTATCCCTTCTTCCATGGGGATCTTTTATTTGAGGAGAAGTAAGATAATGTACCATTTCTTTTCTTGCATTACTTACTAACTCAATTAATTCCTCAGGATGCGCTCCATAACCCATTTCTGGCCATATATTCTCAGGAGCAACAAAAATATCTTTTTTTAATTTATTTGAGTCGGTCTGCTGCATTGCAAAGATTCCTGCTTCTGCATAGCTTTTCATTGATTGTTCCATTGCATATTGTGAAACTGGTTTTACATGTCTTAAAGAATCTTTTAGTGTTTCTGCTCTTGCATCTGCAGATGCAGAACTTTCATGAGTGTGCCTTAGATGATGTTCATATTGTTTTATTTTTTCTTTTAAATATTCACTTGGTAATTTTATATCAGGAGGTACTAAATGAAGAGCATATGAAGAAAACTCCCTCTTTAATTTCCATTTTTCTTCTTCTGATGTTGCCCCTTCTAATTTATCATAAAAAACTTTAGCTTTTCTCATTTTTTCTAAATCTCTTCTTTCTTCTTCATAACGCTGTGCATGATACAAGGACATACCTCTTGCCTGATGAATTTGTTCTTCCATTTGTGTTTTATAGAACATATCCTCTGTTGTTTTTTCTTGGTCAGGATATTTTTTATTCCATTTTTTGCTTTTATTTTCAAAATAATCCCAGTTTCTTTTTACTGTTTCAAAATTTGATTTTTCTGAATTCCAGACAGGAACTCTGTTAAATAATGAATCTGGATCTGTTTCATCAATATAATGATCATTCATATCAACATAATCATCTCCTTCAAATACATATCCTGTTTTTGGATCTCTCTTACCTGTTAAACCTCTATCTTTAGCAGTTATGTAAACTGGTTCGTAAACTTCCTGATTTTTTCTTACAGAAGAAATAATCCTTCCATCTCTATCATCAACCATATAATAAACAGCCCTTCCTGGCTCTTCTTGATAACCAACAAACTCATAAATTGGATTACCCTCCTGGTCTTTCATTTGTGTTCCATCTGGATTTTTTCTTTTTGCCCATTCCTGATCTGAGATTGGTCTTTGATATTCACCTGTATGAACAACAATTGCTCCACCTCTATTTACATCAACTGCAAAATTAATTGCTTTTTTTACTTCTTCTATCCCACTTAACCTATATTCATCTTTAAAACCTTCTTGAGTTAATCCAGAAAGATTTCCTATTTGTGTTGGTGTATGAACACTAACTAACTGCACTTTATTTACTTCTGCCATTTCTCTTAATGCCTGTCTTGCTTCTTTACCATATGCTTCTGCTCCCACATATGGCTCTTGACCGCCGCCCATCGACGTTGATAATTCAATAGTTCCAACACCAGCTCTAATTGCAGCAGTTGCTGATTGAATTAATGTCCCTTGTCTTCCTCCTTCTGAAACAGTTTGCCCAAATTCAGATGTTGTTATTGTTCCAGGGGGCATTATTGGTTTTTCTATATCAGATTGAGGAGCCATATCTGCAATACTATCGTATTTTCTTGAAAATGCGGATTCATATCCTGTTCCGAATTGCATTTTTAATTCCTAATTGTTCTCCTTTATTAATTTTTTTATAAATTTAAGCTGCTATTTGATAAGGATTAACATAATCTAAATATTCGCTGATTCCAAATTCCATTTTTTTTATATTTTCTATTGCTTCTTGTAAATGTGAATCATTCTCTCCAACTATTGTATGTTTGTGATGTCGTGCTTCAAATAATGCAACTGCCAAAACATCAACATCTGTTTCGCTTACAGGAAAACTTCTTTTTGTCTCTTTAATTAGATTTTCTTTAGTAAAAAGTTGACCTCTTGTCCTTAATCTTTCCTTTAGTATTAAACCTATCTTCATATATTTTTGTGCTTCTACACGGCTAGTTGGTTGTGGAAGTTCTCCCTTAAGAATCTTTTGAAATTTATTTTTACTGGTTTCTTCTAAATATTTTTTTGCTATTTTTTTATATCCTGGATCTACCTCCACAACAGTAACATTATCTTTAACTATCTGTTTTAAATAAGAATCATCTATTTCATCAAGAACAGATCTTGGAATTAAAACTTTATTAGTTTGTAACACACTTTCCATATCACTAGAAGAGTAAGGCAAGATAACAGAGGTATCTAATATTACAGCTCTTTTAGATTTATCTGGTTCTTTATCATCTATTCTCCTCATAAATTCATATAAACTTATTGTTCTTCCTTCAAGTGTAGCTGTTGTTTGATATAAAAGCCCTGCAAGCACCATTAATATTAATCCAATAAAAGAACTTGATTTAACAGACACTCCAACAAC
>SDBV01001492.1_pt1 | contig 35341 bp, 19 predicted proteins | sample 2277081 | NCBI WGS metagenome assembly SDBV01 (sample SAMN10402039, study PRJNA504765) | marine sediment metagenome | isolation source: marine sediment core GS10_PC15, 223 cmbsf | place: Arctic Ocean: Southern Knipovich Ridge | collected 2010 | reverse complement strand
TGCCAGAAATCAATTTAACATTAAAGGAGGCTCAGGTTTTATTGATGTTAGTTCACGAAGCCAAAAATTACATAAATTTCCCATTTAAGGCCTCTGGACTCCTGGCAGCATTAAAAATTGAACGGTCCTTGCGAACCGGCGTAAAGCAACATTGCCATGCTCTTTTACAGAATTGTTCGATAAGACCTCAGCCACAAGCACAAATGAATCTACTTGATACAGCAATCATTATACTGCAAGAGGCAATAACCAAAAAACAGATAGTTACGTTCAACTACCGCAAGGATAATATGGAAGACGTTAGGGTTCGGATACACCCTTACCATTTATTCTACGCACATCATTCATGGCATATTATAGGCAAGTTAGGTTTGCAAGGAAAAATTTCTGCTTTCAAATTGCATGAAATCAAAGATTTAACTGTCACAAAGTGCCGTTTTACAGGTGGCGACAATTTCGATCTTACAGAATATATGGGCATGGCATGGTCAATTAAGCCGGAGGGCTTGCTTTATAATGTTAAGCTCAGGTTTCTGCCAGAGATCGCTCAAGAAGTGACTGCCATTCAGTGGCACAGTACCCAAACCGTGACAATGAAAGATGATGGTTCTGCGATATTGGAGTTTCGTGTAGACGGTCTAAATGAGATAATTTGGTGGATTGTTGGATACGGTCATCGCGTGAAAGTTTTATCCCCACGTATTCTGAGAAAAAGGTTTACTGATATAGCCCAAAGAATGCTAAGCAATAGTGATCATAATATAGAGAAACCTGATCATAAAATAATTAACTATTAGAAGATGAGTATCTAATTCGCAAATATTTACGGCACGCTTTTTTTTGCTGAAAGGAAACAGAACTATGTCAGAAATTTCAAATATTATGTCAACCGATATGGTAACGATTGACCTCAAAACACCGATAACAGAGGTCATAGAATTGCTGCTCAAACACAATATTAATAGTGTGCCTGTAGTTGATGAAAATATGAGCCTGTTGGGTGTAGTCACAAAAAAAGACTTATTGAAATGGACATATGGGCTTATGTTGGACCATCTCCCTATTTCGTCGTACCTGGGAGATAATACATAGCTGATATTATCAGCAGAGGAGACATTCTTGTATATAATCATTAGGCTTTAGTTAGATTGTCAAGATCATATATTATTAGAACGGAGACGATAGATGACTACAAACAAATGCGACGAGACAAGTGTAAAAAATGCTACTCCAGTTCAGAAAGATATCTGCGCTAAAGAAACAGGCGATGACAAGCGAACAGACCCCGAAAGACGAGAAAGCACTCATGGAAGACGACAACGCAGGTCGGAGAACGGTTCAAAAATAAAGACACTTGTGATAGGCGGTGATGATGCGTACCGAGAGAGGGTGGGAATAGTTCTGGATGATTTTTGCAACTGTGAATTTGCCGATAGCGGTCGCAAAGGGGCTGAAATCTTCAAAAGCAATATAAATGCAGATAAACCTTTCGAATTTATCACAATTGATGCAGAAACGTCGGAAACAGATTTGTATGAGGCTCTCGCAGCTATCAGGGAATATGAGGGTGCATACCGTATAGATAGTTTCGATTATGTTAAGATTATAGTGATATCATCGCCAGGACAGTCAAAGAATATTATCCATGCGTTTCGTGTAGGTATTGAGGCCTGTGTAATCAAGCCCATAGGAGATAATCTACTCGGGGCAATGAGCGAACTGGGCCTTTTGCGCTTGCAGAAGCAGTATTCAATAGCATAAAATTGCAATAATCCAGATGTCATCTGACATTTAGTGTGCAATCCTTACAATTCATCTCTCATCTTTTTTGCTTGACATGTTAAGAGTAGCGTGGTGTAATGATTAGTGGCAGAGTCAATCCGATGTTACATTATGTGTGCCCGAGGATATGTTTTAAGGAAGTAATGAAATGGCAAATCTTGAACATCTTGCAATTCTGAAAAGGGGGGGGGTTGGATGGTACATATGGCGCAGGGAGAACCCCGATGTAATCCCTGATTTCAGTGGTGCGGACTTTCAAGGAGAGAACTTAAAAGGGGCAAACCTCTGTAGGGCCAACCTTAGCTCGGCAAACCTTGTGAAATCGAATCTAATGGGTGCGGCCCTCAGTAACGCAGATTTCTCGAAAGCAAATCTTAGTGGAGCAGACTTCAGTTATGCTGTTCTTTTCGAGGCAAACTTCAGTCAGGCGAATCTCCTGAAGGCGAACTTTACCGGAGCGGACCGGAGCAGGGTAACTTTTACAAAAAAGCAACTTAGCGAAATTATAATAGATCATAAGCCAAAGGGGTCGCAAGGCAGTTAAGGTTCCAAAGTTCAACTCAACTTGAAATGTTAATGATAGGAACTTACGAACAGTTTTTTTGCCGTGTAAGGGCAACAGAATGTCTGAGTTTTCGACAAATTCTTGACACCGTTTTGTCACCACAGTGAGTGTTTTTACTAAGATCAACAAAATTTTTTGTTCCTTTTTAGCCCAATACCGCATATTCTCAAAAAATATTTCGCAAAAATCAGATTCAATGGCCGTGTGAAAGATGTGTGCCAAACAGATTATATATCCAGCAAACATAAGGGCATATGTCAAACGGTCGTTTAGCCTTGTTGTTGATCCAGGAACAAAGGTTCATAAAACACGCCTTATCTGAACCTTTTTTGTATACCTCATGGCCTAGATTAGTCCCTTCCTGGAACAGGTATCTTATTTTCCGGCGGTGCTTTCACTGTTTTATTCTCGAAATCTTCTGGTGAGGGGCTCATCTTCAGGTGGTACCACGGTGAGCCGAAATTTTCATCTACCAGTTCTCTCCAACGAACAGGTTTTCCACTGTAAGCACTGATCCGGCCCATGATCGCAGTCAGCGTGGATTCGGCTACGTTGTTCGCTTCGTTTAGCGGTTTTCCGTCAATGACACCTTTGATGAGATCTACATGTTCTTGTACGTACGGGTTGTCAACACATTTGATCTCAGGGGTGATCACCTTTTTGGGAAATCCTTTTGTTCCGGGCCCGGTCCCCCAGGTTGTGCCCAGGCGGCCTGTAAAGAACTCGCCTATCCGTTGATAGCACCCGTTGATCTGGCGAGACATGCTGTGCACACTTACGCCATCGCCATAGTCGAAGTCAACACTGAAAAAGTCAAATTGATTTCCGGTTTTTCTGCGAGCTCTGCCGCCAAAGCCCAGGGCCATATTGGGGTGTTTTCCTGTAAACCAATTAGCAACATCGATCTGGTGTATATGTTGCTCAACAATATGATCGCCTGACATTTCTGTGAAGCTAACCCAGTTGCGAATCATATATGAGGCATCGTCTTCGCCGGGTTGGCGTTCTTTATACCATAGTTGTTCGCCACACCACCATACCTTTCCGCTACGAATATTGCCAATCGCTCCTTTGGCGACAGCATATTGTGTTTCAAGGTACCTTCTGTCGTGCCTTTTTTGTGTTCCCGCTACAACTGCCAGTTGTTTTTGTGATGCCAATTTACCGGCTTTTATGATCTTGCGTGCGCCGGGCGGATCGACTGCAACCGGTTTTTCCATAAAGACATGTTTACCTGCCTTGATCGCCGCTTCAAAGTGAATCGGTCTGAAAATTGGAGGCGTTACCAGAAGGACAATGTCAGCATCACTTGCCATAACATCCCTATACGCGTTTGCTCCGGTGTGACAAATTTCTTGAGGGACACCGAATTGTGCGGCAGTATCGACGGCTGGTTTCTTGAAGTAATCAGCCATAGCAACGATATTTGCCTTAAGTCCAAGATGTTGTGCAGCCTGAAGGAAATCACCTAATGCACCTTTGCCACGACCGCCACAGCCGATCAGGGCAACCTTTAGCGTGTCGTTTCCGGCTGCAAATAGCATGCTTGGGCTGATAGTTGCCGATGCCATTGAAATCGCTGCCGATGTCTTTAGGAAATCTCGCCTTGAAATACTAAATGCTTCTTTTTCCATAGCAGTTCTCTTTCATATCATTATCTGCTGATTTTCATTTTAATATCTGGAAAACTTCTTTAAGTATATCAGTTTGTCGTTTTTTTGCAATCTATACCGCAAAGGCCAATGCCCGTCGGGATGATAAATAACCGCAAGAGCGGTTGCTTTTCGGCTAATTTTACAGGTGAATTTGTCTATGGTTCAGTGTGAGTGATGTTTTTTAAAGTTTTTTTATATTAGACCAATTAAGTGTATCATAAGTCTCAAACTATTAGAGCAACAAGAGTTACGGAGTTATTCGTTAGCTATTTGCTCGCATGAGGCAGGGAAAGCAGCAAGTTTTTTCTTGACACGAGTTTCTGGTCATGGTAAAGGTTCAACATCATGGATGTTGACAACTTGGTGTGGCTCCGTTTTTCGCCTGCCAAAAAGCCACTTTGTTTCGACTAAATTAAATAGCTCTGCAAGAACCATTTGCCTGATAAAGAGTTATTATTTCAGAATTTCCAAAAAAGTCTATAACGTTTTGCATTCTTATTACCCTTAATAAGCAGGCAATAAGGTCGAGACTGCTATAGGGGAGTTCTTCGAAAGGCGAGGAAGGTGCTCAATAGCACATCACGGCAAAGCTAAGTTATTCATAGGTGAAAGTGTAAATTGAAATAGTATTTCTATCAAGTATTAGGAGAAGTAGATTATGTTAAGAACGATTTGGCAAGATGGCAGGATCAAAGCTAAGGCTTTACAGTTAGTGTTGTTGACGGTGGTGTTTTTGTTTTTCTTAAGTTCACCAGTATTTGCTCAGACGGCAGAGGAACTCTTACAGGCTGCGGAAACACATATATCAAACGCAGAGCATGATCAGGCGATCCAGACTTATCAAGCGATTATCGCCCAGAATCCGGGTACCGATCATGCTTTGAGTGCTCAAAAAGGCATCGCGATGGTTTATATCCAAACCGGCAATGACAGTGCTGCCGGTCAGGCAATTGATATGCTCAAAACGGAATACTCTCAAGATCCGAACATGTTTACAAATGTTTATGCCCTTGCTAATGAATATTGGGAGCTAACAAAATTTGACAAAGCTAAAGAACTTTATCAATACGTCTCCCAGAACGGTTCTGATAGTGACCAGGCGATTCGAGGTCAGAGATGGGTTGTAGGTTGCCAAGTCAAATTAGATAACGATAGTGGTGCCGGGCAGGCGATCAATACGCTCAAGACTAATTATTCTCAGCATAAGAACCTGTTTCCAGTGATTTATGAAATTGCTAATGAATATTGGGAGTTAACAAAGTTTGACAAAGCTAAAGAACTTTATCAATATGTCTCCCAGAACAGTTCTGATAGTGACTTGGCGGTTCGAAGCCAGAGATGGGTTGTAGGGTGTGAAGTCAAATTAGATAACGACAGTGGTGCAGCGCAAGCGATCAATACGCTCAAGACGGATTTTTCCCAACATAAGAATTTGTTTGCAGTGATTTACGAACTTGCTAATGAATATTGGTATATAGCAAAGTTTGACAAAGCCAAAGATCTTTATCAATACGTCGCCGACAACTGCCCTGATAGCGGTTTGGCGATTCGAGGTCAGACATGGGTTGCGGGTTGTGAAAGCAAATTAGGTAATGACAGTAGTGTCGAGCAGTCAATTGATATGCTCAAAACGGATTACTCTGAAGATCCGAACATGTTTACAAATATGTACGCTCTTGCAAATGAATATTGGGAGCAACAAAAGTATGACAAAGCTAAAGAACTTTACCAATACGTCTCCGATAACAGTTCTGACAGTGACCAGGCGATTCGAGCCCGGAGATGGGTTGTAGGGTGTGAAGCCAGATTAGGCAATGACAGTGGTGCTGGGCAGGCGATCAATACGCTCAAGACGGATTTTTCCCAACATAAGAATCTGTTTCCAGTGATTTACGAACTTGCCAATGAATATTGGGAGTTACAAAAGTTTGACAAAGCCAAAGATCTTTACCGATACGTCTCCGAGAACTGTCCTGATAGCAGCTTGGCGATTAAAGGTCAGACATGGGTTGCAGGTTGCGAGATCAAATCAGGCAATGACAGTGCTGCCGAGCAGGCGAGTGATACACTATGCACAAAGTACAGTTCTGCGGAGGAATTGGTAGATGTGGTTTTGCCTATTTGTAATTTATTTATCCAGGAAAACGACCCGGCCATGGCCCTACAGTATATCAACCGTGCTTTGCAGGCTTCTCCAGATCACGAGAAGGCTATCTGGCTTTTGAAAACCAAGGCAGATTGTTATGTGGATATGGCTGCTGTGACCCAAGCCGATGCTGTGGTTGCTGAAATCGTTCAAAACCATTCGACTAAGAAGGAATTTGCAATAGTTTTAAATGGGATCGCAGATAGTTATCGAAAACGTGGCAATCACACAAAAAGCATCGAACTGCGTCAACAGGTGCTTAACAATAATCCTGACGTGAACGAACAACTCTGTGCCCAAACGGGCATAGGCATGAACTCTGTCTGGCTGGGCGATGACGCAAAGGCCCAAGCTAAGGTAGACCTGATTGTTGCAAATTACAAAGATCATCCTAGAGCCGGTTACAGTGTTTTTGTGGTTGGCGAAGAGTATTATTTTAAGGCGAGAGAGTACCTCAAGAGCAACAATCAGGATCTGGCGGATTCCCACTTCCAGAAAGCATTTGCTATCTGGGATAGCAATATCAATCAGATTACGGACTCTTACCATAAATGCCTGGCGTATTATTATTCAGCAACAGCGTATCAGTATATGAAGGATTATGAAAAAGCGATTGTCTGCTATCAAAAAGTTGTCGATCAATGGCCAAAGTACAAATTTGCATGGAACTCTCAATATTTGATCGCGTCCTGTTATGATCAAATGTGCGATACGGGAATAAAGACCAAAGCAGAAGTCAAAGAAGAAATTTTGGATGTTTGTCAAAAAATGGAAGCCTCTTATCCCGATAGTCCGGCAATTGCCGGAGTCGCTATTCTTCGGGAAAAATACAACTCTCCTCTCTAACTAACGCTTTCGAAAGGAAGAACTCATGAAAAAGAATGTTTTGCTGACCACATTATTTTTGGTTGTTTTACTGTTTCCTATGGATACTCATGCTTGTCCGAATCATGTGATTAACCTCACGGGTATTCCTTCTACAGGAGTGATTAATGTATCTATAGGACAGCAAGTGTATATAAGATGCTCATCGTTCTGTGGTGAGGGGGATTCACTGTCGAGGTCGTGGACTCATCCTAATGCAACCATTGTCGAAGAATCCGTGGGTTCTGAGAGTAGACTTAAGTGTACGTACACTGCGACAGGCTCTTACACGATTAGATTTAGTGCTTCGTGTTCTGGTGATTCAGCAACTCGTTCGTGGACAGTAAATGTTGGTGAGCCTCCTCTTGCCGGAATAGACCTTGAGTCAGGAAATTATTTCTGCCAACATTCTCATGAGCGTTTCTATGTTATTAATTCCAGTTCTATTGGTGAATACCAGTGGAAAATTGAGTGGCCCGAAGATCATTGCGTAATTTTAGATGGTACCGGCGAGAGGCTAGAGTGGACTTTTTCGTCTGCAGGAGTCTATCGAATTGGGTTACGTGTTATGTATAGTTGGGGGGAATGGGCCAGGTGGTCTACTAAATCGTTCCATGTAGTGGGCGTAGAAGATATTCATTTTGACCAAAATGAGATTTGTACCACAGTTAGCAGTAATAGCTGCCTTATTCAAGCAACAGCTGAAACTTACCCCCCCGATCTGCCTGTTGATTGGTCAATTGAAGGAGAAACATATGGATGTTCGATCGACTCTCACGGAGTAATAGATATTTCCGGAGCTACCGGAACAGGTAACCTGACCGTGAGAGCTGCAGAGTCTACATACTGTAATGGATACATCGAAAAAGACATTCCGATAACAGATGACTGCGAGTATTTCATGACCTGCAATGGGTTAAAGGGTAATCGGATTGATATTTGCCAAGATGCTGATGCTGTAACGTTTGAAATTACTCCTTGCCAGGCGGATAACGTGTCATGGTTTATAGGAGGAGTAGAGCAATTTGCTTCCGGGCCAAGTTTTATAAAAAGTTTTGATCAGCCCGGTCTCTACTACATATCAGCTTTTTATGGTGGTAAAGTTGTTTCAAAGACAGTTATTGTTCATGAATTAGGCACGATAACCTTCAATACCGAAGAGGTTGCTACTTACAATGGAACAATTGCCTCAATTCCCCCATCTGTTGAACCTGGTGGATCTGGTGGACCTGGTGGATCATTTGGCCGGGATGTTAGTTGGTCTATTTCTGATAGCTCAGGTGGGATTTCTGCGAGCATTGATTCATCAGGCCGGATTACAGTCTCTGGTATTGTAGAAGGATGGATAGAGGTATGTGCAGATAGCACAGCAATTGGATGCAGTCAGATACGAAGCATTATCCCGGTAAATATAAAAGAGGGAGGATGCCAACTTGATGGAGTGATGCTGAAAAGTGAATCGTTTCCAGATGCGGATAAAACCTATTATATGGAAGTAAATAAAAACTTAACTTTCGTTACTTCTCCATTTTCATATTGTTCGTGGCAGTGGAGTGTTTACGGCTCTACGCAGAAGCCGGTTTATGACAAGGAGTTTTTGGTGTCTTTGGCAGAACCTGGATATTATTCTGTCGTAGCAAAAAATCCCAGTCGCCAGAGTTATTATGGTGGTGATGATGGCACTCAAAGAGCCAAACTGGCTGTTTGCGGTATTTCTTCTGTGACATTGGATCCTCAAAAAATTGACCTGGGGATCTTGCCTTTAGATTGCACATCTACAGCATCTGCCGAAGTAATATCGCCAAATAATACCACGGTATCATGGTCGATTGTTGGAGATGCCCATGGGTTCGTTATAGATTCTCAAACAGGACAGATCTCGGATAGTGGGACTCCAACAACAGGCGATATAACTGTAAGGGCAACAACTCCTATAGGTTACAAAAAGGACGTTGTGCTTAAGGTTGTTGATAATACCGATTTTTCTTACGCAACGATATATGTAGACCAGGATGCTGGAGGTGACCAGGACGGCACAAGTTGGGAAAGTGCATTTATATATTTACAGGATGCTCTTGTCGTTGCTGGGCCTGGAGCAAAAATTGTTATTGCTGAAGGGGATTATAGTACCGATGAATATACCGATTGGCTGCCGGAGGGAATTGATAGTTTCATCCTAAGTGATGGCATTTTGATCGTTGGCGGTTATGCTGGTTGGGACGCAACTGACCCTGACGAACAGGACCCAATAGAGCATAAGACTTACCTGTATGGTAGCGTAAATTCGAATAATATAATATATGCTAATGATGTTGACGATACGATCATTGAGGGAGTTATAATCACAGGAGCAAGTCAGGACAGTGCGGTATTCTGTGAAAATGGTAGTGAAATTACATTTACAAACTGTTCTTTTACTGATAATAACGTAGTGCAATCGGGAGGAGCAGCTGTCAAATGCCTGAATTCAGATCTTGTTTTTGAAGGGTGTAAATTTTTCAATAATTCCTGCGGTCTTAATGGCGGTGCGGTTCTTGTCGAAGGTGGAACGTGTTCATTTTCGAACAGCATCTTGTCAGCGAATACAGCAAATAATGAAGGAGGTGCGATATTTGCGTTTAATTCTATAACAAATATAGATAGCTGTAGATTTTTCGGCAATCATGCCTCTGGCGGCGGAGCTATAACTTTTGATGGACATGGAAATACTATTATTGATCAAGTTACAAACACTGTATTTAATAGCAATACTGCTGTTGTCGGTGGCGGCATTGTCAACTCAAAGGAAGTCGGCAGTTTAGAATTGACAAACTGTTTGTTTAGTTATAACTACGCGGACAAGTCAGGAGGCGGCTTATTCAACAACGGAAGAACTCCAATAACAGAAAATGACTTCACTGCAATAATAGAAAGCTGCACTTTTGCCAGCAATTTTGTTGCGGCGGACGGTTCTGTTGGTAATGGTGCCGCAATTACTGAAAATATTGACGCTGATTATTTGAGTATTGAAAATTGTATTTTTGAGGATAATCATGTTCAAGATACGGCGATACCCGGCCAATTTCATTGGGAAAACTACCCACACTCAGTAATGGGATTGGGAACCGATGCTGTTGGCACAATTACGGCCTCTTACAGTAGTATTCAGGGATGGTACCACTCTGGCTACGAAGGTGACACGACCCCGTTTGGAGGTGTAGCAAATGATAATATTTATGGATATCCAGACTTTTGTTCAGGGCCTTTTGGCAATTACTATCTAAGTCAGACTCCAAATCAGAGCTCCGACAGTGCGTGTGTTGATGCGGGTAGTGAGACTGCAAGTGAAGCAGGTCTTGATCAATTACATACAAGGACGGATACAGTAGCAGATTCCGGTCAGGTCGATATGGGATATCACTATGGGGCTTTCCTCAATATAGGAACTGTATATGTTGATGCTGCTGCTTCCGGTGCAATGGATGGTACAAGTTGGCAGAAAGCTTATGTGAAGCTACAAGATGCCCTGTTGAGTGCTGCACCTGGCAGTACTATATTAGTAGCAGGAGGCGATTATAAACCGGATGAGTTCTCTACTACTGTCGACACAGACTCACCTGGAGACACATTTAATTTAGTTGATGGAGTAAAAATGATCGGTGGATACGCTGGAGTATCCGGTACGGATCCGTTCGAGCGAGACTGGCAATTATATAAGACTATTTTAAGTGGCTCAATTGATCCAGGCGGTACAAATGAAAATTCATATCATGTTATAACTGCTGAGGAAGTATCATCGCTTACTGTATTGGATGGCCTTATAATTAAGGATGGAAAAGCTGACGGCACCAATGCCGGTGAAGATATTGGTGCAGGTTTGTACTTCCTGAACTCCAGCCCGACATTGATCAACTGTACGATCAGAGGTAACGATGCAGATAACGATGCAGATTCTGGTGGTGGAGGTTTATATAATACTGGCGGTTCGCCTACTTTGATCAACTGTTTGCTGATCAACAACCAGACATCGGGAGATGGGGCGGCGATCTATAGTGGACAATTAAGTGATATACATCTGGCAAACTGTACTATAAGTAAAAATTTTGCTCTATTAGGCAACGGCGGCGGAATTTATCATGAATCAGACAGTCTAAATGTGTCAAACACTATTCTTTGGGGTAATGAGGACAGTAGCGGTACAGGCGAATCAGCGCAACTGTATAACTCTGGCGATCGCGTTTATGTTACTAATAGCTGTATTGCTGATGATACACTTGGTGACGGCATAATTCCATTTAGCACATTAGGAAAAGATAACATTGACTTGAATCCAATGTTTGAGGACTCAGACAATGATAATTTTGAGCTTAAGGTCGCTTCACCTTGTACAGATACGGGTACTGGCAATCTTATCTGGGGTCGGTCCAGCTTTGACATTAAGGGCAACGTACGTGCCCTTGATGGTGATCATGATGGCCAAATAGATATTGATATGGGGGCGTTTGAATATGAGATCGGGACAACCCCATATATAAAACTTTCTACTAATAAATTGATATTTACAGCCGAACTATCGCGCCAAAATCCGGCGGCAAAAAGTTTTGAGATCACGAATCTTGGAACAGATACATTAAATTGGAATGTCAGTATCGTACAACCAGATCCATGGCTGAACATATTGTCTACCACTTCGGGCGATACGGATATGGAAACCGATTCAATTATGGTACGTCCGGATATCAGGGGGCTTCCTCTGGGAACCTATACTAATACAATTCAAGTTGTTGACACAGATGCTTCAAATTCCCCTGCTAATATAACTGTTGAATTGCATGTTGGTGGTGCTTTCCGGGTTAATTGGGATGGTTCTGAGGATTATACAACCATACAAAGTGCTATAAATGCTACTTGGGATGGTGATACCGTATTAGTTGACCCAGGCACTTATTCTGAGAATATCAATTTCCAAGGTAAAAATATTATTGTGACAAGCACGGATCCTGATGATTGGGATACAGTTGACACAACAATTATCCAAGGCGATGCTTCTGCGCCTGTAGTTGTTTTTGATGGCACAGAGACAAATGCGTGTAATCTTACCGGTTTTACAATAACTAACAACAATATTGTGTCTGGTCAGGGTGGAATTAAGGGTAATGGAACTATTGCAAGCATTTCTAAATGCAAAATTGAAGCCAATATTTCGACTGGAAATGGAGGCGGTTTAAACGGAGTCGATGGTACTATTCAATACTGTTTAATCGAAGATAATACAGGTGTTTTGGGAGGGGGGCTTTCTGACTGTAACGGTAATATCTCAAACTGTCTTATTGTCGACAATTCGTCACCAGATGCTGCAGCTCTGCATGATTGTGATGGCAATATTACAAATTGCACAATTTTAAGTAACACTACTACCGGCGGCGAGCAAGCTGTCATTAGCGACTGTGATGGCGGCAGCATTACCAACTGTATCGTATGGGGCAATACAAATGACTCTTTATACAATAGTGTGGAACCAACATCTAGTAAAGTTGGAACTAATCCGATATTTACTCCCAACACTTATTTCCTTGCCCCGAATTCTCCATGTAGAGATTCTGGTACAGATACACCGCCCGGAGGACTCTCGGACAAAGATTTATCAGGAAATGATCGTAGAGAAGGCGATGCGGTGGATATGGGAGCATATGAGTACCAGGTTATGACATGGTATGTTTCACTTGACGGAGACGATAGTGATGGTATGTCGTGGGACACTGCATTTGTGACTATCCAGCAAGGTATCACTAGTGCCAATAACGGCGATACTGTGCTTGTTGAAGCAGGTACATATACAGTGACTGGCAATGTCAACTTGGACTATGCTGGCAAAGCGATTACAGTCAAAGGCTTTAGGGGTGCCAGACAGTGTATAATTGATTGTGAAAATGAATCAGATACTCGAGGCTTATATTTCCATAGCAGTGAAAATGAAGATTCGGTTTTAGATGGTTTTACCATTCAAAACGGAAACAGAGCAGATTTTGGCGGTGGGATATATTGCTCTTCGAGTCATCCGACAATTCAAAACTGCATCATATCTAACAGTGCAGCCCCCACAGGAGGAGGCATATACACAAGTGCTTCGAATGCTAAAATACTTAATTGTGAGATAAAAGCGAATTCTTCTTCAGGAGATGGTGCGGGCATATACACTGATGGCAATGCTTTATTTGAGAATTGTCTACTCTTTAATAATAATGCCGGAGGAAGCGGAGCGATCTTCAATGAGTCTCAACCTTCAACAATAAGAAATTGTACAATTACAAATAATACAGCTACCGGTGCTTGTGGCGGCATCGCGGTCTCCACCACGATCAGTTCGGAAGTCACAAATTGTATAGTATGGGGCAATACGGGCAGTGATGGAACTGCCGTGGGATTAGACGCACAGATAAGTTCAGACAGTTCTACGGTTACATACAGTTGCATTCAGGACGATGTTGTCGGCGGAACTATTGGTTTTGGTGGTCAAGCTAATTATAATACCGATCTTGACCCGAAATTTGCAAGTACTGGTGATCCTTACTACAATTACCGTTTGCTGCAAGGTTCACCATGTGTTGATCTGGGCGAGCCGGATGGTACCTACTCTGGAAATGATCTGGCAGGCGACTTGCGTTTGCGTAATGGTTGCGTTGATATGGGAGCATACGAATACGCTGGAAACAAAAATCCTGTTGTCGAAAATAAGCAGACTCTGTATGTTGTTCCCGGCCAAAATGTCCTTGAACTTGATGCTTATGGCAAAGATGGTCTGACTATTGAGTACGAGCAGTTATCTGCCCCAACTTGTGGCGAGATCATTGATATCGTAGACAATACAGATATAATTACCGTTACATACGAAATGAATTATGCCGCCTTTACTGAAAATGGTGAAGACAGCTTTGTTTACCGTGTTAAAGATGCCAAGGGCAACATAAGCGGCCAAGCTACTATTACTCTGAAAATGAAAACCTTCGAGATAACGGTCGGCGAGTTAAGTAATTTAACGATTGATTGGGATAGTGTTACTGGGATTACAAATACACCACTTGAAGTCAAAGTAACATTCATAGGAGAAGACTATTTCCCGCCTGTGGTGACTTGGTCGAAAATTAGCGATCCTGGTACCGTGACATTTGATCCTGAGCACTATCAATCCACATCGGCATCGTTCTCAGCGCCAGGCGGATATGAAATTCAGCTTGAAGTAGATTCTTTCTCGAAAAAAATAACGAGGACTTGCATTGTAAATGTGTTGGAAGCCGGCGACGTTTTGCCTGTTGCTGAAAGTAAAACAGTGGTTATTGAAAAGGGCATGGAAAAACAGTTTGCTCTCCATAATGATCCACCCGCTCTTAATGTTTATTCGTTTAAGCAATCCATACCGGGTAGTATTGTTGGCTCCGCACCTGCGACTACGGACGCTATCCTTACTTATAAGGCACCCGATCAGTCAGGGGAGGAAAGCATTGAATTTACTGTTATATCCAATGATGCTAAGGGCTATATTAGTGAGCCCGGTACAATAACGATCAAAGTCGGGACCGCTGCGCAGAATAGTCCGCCCGTTCCCTGTATTATAGCCCCGTATATCCATAAGACAGCCGGCTACAGTGATGATCCTAACTGTCTTAAGATCGCTGACGCATCCCATTATGTGCCCGCTGAAGGCGAGCCTTATGGAGTCGTTGAGTACGACAACGATAATGTCGGCCACCAGATAACAAGTATTGTCTTTGGTGAAAACGACGAAGATCCCGATACGATCTACTTTAACGATAAGCCGCTTAAGAAAAAATCTATAGGAGGAAAGTTTGTATCCTTATGGCCTGCCGGAACTACAGATGAGGAGATTGATCTTAATATAATTGACATATACGATCTCCCCAAGAGCCAGTACGTTACAAAAACCATAGATGACGATTCAACTACAAGTATCAAAGTTACTGACGCGTCACGTTTTGATGTTCAGCCATATGGTGTAATTGAATACAATGACGATAACGTTGCAAGAATAATTACTAATATTGCCTTGGGGACCGATCCGGCCCCCGATACTGTTTCCTTTGCAGGTGATTCGCTTGCTCAGCCATCAGAAACCGATACCACAGTATGCTTCTGGCCGACAGGGACAACCGATCTGGACTTAGACGTAAAAGATGTTCCAGATGATGACAATACAAACAGAAAGCATATAACAGTCCGCTTGCCAAACAAGGGCCTCCTCAAAGCCACCGTAAGCGATGACGGTTTCCCGAACGGTACCCTTACTCATTCATGGCAGACAGTCTCCTGGCCTGCAGAAGCCGAGTCTGATCGTGAAGTTATTGGCAGCGAGGAATCTTTGCTGACAGACATAAAATTCACAGTTGACGGTGAGTACGTTGTCAGTTTCACCGCTAATGATGGACGATATCAGATCGCCGAAGAAGTAGTAATAACGGTCCTGCCGCCTGTAATTATAGGATGCAGTCAATATCATTCGCTTTGTTTGCTGGACGAAGATAGGTTATACGCCACTGGTAGTTTAAAATATGTTCACCCGTATAACAAACCCTCTATTGGGACAGGAACTGATGGTTCAGCAGTTTTCCTGCAGGTTCTTGATGGTGAAATGGGAGGGGAAACTGGAACAGACTCAGGATATCTCGAAAACATTGTGGGTATTAGCGCTGGCAGTTCGTCATTTGCTATAGATAAAAATGGAGATATCTGGGGCTGGGGTGGACATGATAATAATAGTCAGCTACAGCCTGCTCATCTTTTTGCTGGAGATGAAGGTGTTATCGAGCGTATTGTAGGTTCGAAATTCGACGAGAAGCTTCTCCTTATAGGACGGTCAGATGAGGGGACTGAAGGATGCGTATGGGATATTTATAATGGCTTTTGGCAAGACTTCTATGGATTACGTTTTGGATTTGGATTCGGCTATAAAATTGTTCCTGGCGGCATGCAGAATCCGGGTTTTGATCCTGACGATTTCAGTACTTGGGGCCAATTGCAGAATATAGTCGATTTGGCACCTGGTCGACATTTTAGCTTGGCAGTGGATAATAATGGAGATGTCTGGGCTGAAGGTGTAAACCATACGATGGCCTTAGGTGCAATCGAATACGATCCCGCCCTTGATCCTGTGGTTAATCCTAATGTATATACTTATCCTCTTGATATTTTTTGGTATCCGGTTCCTGTGCTGGCAGGAGCCCAAAATCCGAGTAATCCAGATGCGCAACTGTCAAATATCGTCTCTGTCGCCGCGGGCCGTGATTATGGTATGGCCTTAGAGGCACTGGATGATACCCCTGGAAATGAAAGTGAAGGGAGAGTGTATTCCTGGGGTAATACTCCCGGCGATTGTGAGAATTATGAATTGATCTATTATGATGACCGAACTGTTGACTGGACCGCTGTATATGTGCCGGCTGGTGCACAAAATCTGGGTAATCCAGAAGGTGAGCCACTTAAGAATATTGTAGCAATTGCAGCAGGATTTAAGCACGCAATAGCACTTGAGAATCTTGATTTTACAGGTGCGGACAATAACTCTCAGGGAAGGGTTTATGCTTGGGGCAGCAATCGGGATTACATGGATATTGGGGATAATTCTGATTGGACATCGCCAGGCGGGGTTCTTAGCATATCACTAGATTTTATTGGATACAGCGCTGATTGGGTAATGAATTATGCTCCGGGCAAGACTGGCCAGTTAGGCAATCCTGATGTGGATATGGAAGATATTTACTTTGGATTCGAAAATGTAACACATCCAACACATTCGAATGGAGGGGCCCCCACAACGGATTTGTTCGGATTCAGAGGTTTACCTAGCGATATCGACCTAGAGACAGATCTGTGGATAGACTATAAGCCCGCCCGTCTCCCTGTTTCTGTCTTGAAAGCTGATGGCCAGCCATTAAAAGATATTGTTTCCATCAGTGCAGGGGGAGATCACTGCATGGCTGTAGATATGTATGACCAGATCTGGGCTTGGGGCCAAAATACCTTTGGTGAACTAGGCACAGGTGATCAGACCAATCGGTTAACCGCAGTTCCTATTGCCAAACCAAGCAGTATGGTGCTGACAAAGAGGGACGGCGAAACGATTGCGATGAGTGAAAGTATCGATGAAGCTATAGGCTATGCTCAGGATGGTGACACAATTGTTGTATATCCGGGTAGTTTTGATGGATTTACTATCAACTCAGCGACAAGTCCAGCAAATCTTATCATTACAAGCTGTAACCCAGAGGATCCATTTGTCACTAAAAACACAGTGATCGGTAAAGATGGGGTAGGTATAACTATTAACAAGCCTACTAATAAGATAACTGGTTTGACCATTGCAGGTACTGCCGAAGGTATAACTGTTTCCAACGGTTCGGTTGAGATCCGCAAATGCATAATATCTGATAATGCTAAAGGCATAGATGCGTCAGGCGGTGCCGGAGTTGACCTGGTCATTGAGGGCAATATTATCAGGAACAATGAGTCTGATGGAATATACTGCTCTGGTTACAAGCCGCTAATAACCAGCAACATTGTTTCCCTGAATGGCGATAGCACTTCTGAGTACGGTATAAAGATATTAAATGCTGATCATGGCGGCATCGTACGTAACAATACAGTAGTAAGTTCTCCAATAGCACGCGGGCTAAAGATAGACGGCACTAACACACCTGAAGTCAGTAACAGTATCTTTGTCGGCGATGTAATTTTTGATGGTAACGTTGACACCATTGTTGGCGAGTACAATATTCACCACAGCCGCATCAGTGGACTTGGTACTGAGTCCAACGGTAATAAAGCTACTTTGCCGAGATTTGTTAATTTTTATGAATTTGCCGATGTTACTACCGACGATAGCTCGGATGAAAAAACCATCATAGTCTCAAATACAAATACTTATGCCATCGGCGGATTTATTGAATGTGATAATGATGGTCTCGCACGTTTTATTACGGCTATAACTAATGATGGTACGGACTATACCATCACATTTGAAAATCATCCTTTTGATACAGATGTTTTTTCAAGCGACAATACGGCAATTAATTACTGGCCTGCGAAGGCAACAGATTTTGACGATGATACTACCGCAGATAGCTCGGATGAAAAAACCGTCATTGTAGCAAATACAAAAGCGTATGACATAGGCGGAGTTATTGAGTATAACAATGATGGTATCACACGTGTTATTACGGCTGTAGCTGATGATGGTAACGGCAACTATACCATCACATTTGAAAATCATCCTTTTAACCCACCTGTTATTTCAAGTGCCGATACACCAATTCATTACTGGCCGATGGAGGCAACAGATGTCGATGAGGATCTCCATCTTGATCCTTATGATAGGGGGCCTATTGTAGATTCTACGGAGGCAGCCGGAAGTACGCAAAGTATTGTAATTGATGGATTACTCAAAACTGATTACGGCAATATAGAGGATGGTTATGCTGTGATTGAAATTGATGATGATAATATAGTTCGTCAGGTTACAAGAGTAGAGATGACTGATGGAGAATGGACAATCTTCTTTGAGAATGCAGGGGATGAGCTTACTCCCGCTTCGCAAACAGGAATGGATGTGTGGATCTGGCCCGCCGGTACAACAGACGTAACAGGAGTTTACGGGATATGCTATAACCTGGGTTCCTGCCCAACCCCAACCCCATGGGTAAACACATCTGCCGAAGGAACTCAGCAAAGTGTGATTCTGGAAGATGTTACCGGTTATGAAAGCTATGAATTAATAGAGATTAAAGATGAGGGGGTTGGTCGCACGTTTACTGTTGAAAGCGCCACTAATACGATAACTTTTGGGGGTACCCCATTATCTGCTAATTCTACTGCTGGTATGAAAGTGCGTTTCTGGCCAGAAGAAGGCACAACAAATGACGACATAGATTTCTACTCAAATGGACGGGACATCGACGGGCAAGGTCGTATTGGAGACGGTCAAGTTGATATTGGCGCTGATGAGAGCTTTGAGAATTTACAACTGACAGTTGATCTTGGGCCAGAAAAATTGACGCTTATTATCCCGCAAGTGATACGGAATTCTTGGGACTATCCAGAGGTGCGTTTTGGTAGTGAAGTAATTGAAGTTCCTGAAAACTGGAAAGGCAGCTTAGGCTTGATCGAAAAGAAGTGGATAATTACGATTGATGGCATTAAGTTTGATTATATCCCAGATGGTATATTTTATGAATTTCGGGATTTTGGGTATGGTGAGCACACTTGGACTTTTACTGAACCAGGTGTATATAACCTTGAACTTCAGGTCGATGATGGATTTTGTATCGCAAGCCATGAAGTTGAAATTACGGTAAAGAGAAATAATGCACCTATTGTTGATATTGACCCTGTCATCGGAGAGGGTGGAATACTAGATATTGCAGAGCATTCTGATTATGAGTTCATGGATGCGGATTATACAGACATTGACCAACTGAAGCTTGCGGGCAATGAACTAACAAGGTGGACCGTGATTGAACGCCCCGATCTTGTGGATATAAGCGTTCCATCCTGTAGTGACTGGCAAGCACTCAATCCTGTATTTAACTTTGCCCATGCCGGGAGATACACATTGCTGCTGGAGGTATTTGACGGTGAGTTGACCGGGACAGATACTATTATAGTAGATGTGTGGGAAGAGAATCAGATGCCAAGTGTAAGCCGTCGTTCATACGATTCCTCAGTAGCAATGACAGCAGATATGATACCACCGGGCCAGGGAGCGGTTATGGAGGTTAAATTGTATATCGAAGATGACGATACGTTAATCGAGGCAATGGACTATGGTTGGATTGTCTTGGAAGGTCCTGTAAGTGGATTTTCGCACTCTGATCCTCAAGTGGATGGATGTGATGTATCGATTGACCTGACATTTACTCTGACAGGAAATTACACACTCAGACTTATCATAGATGATGGTGCTGAAGGCGTAATATTTGATCTTGGTGTGGAAGTGTTTGTGGAAAATGTACCACCAACAGTCGATATAGTTATTCCTGAGGGTGGCAATTTTGTTGCTCCTGGCACAGTGACTATTGTTAATGCCTTTATTGACGATGATTTCTTTGTTCATTCAGGTAATACCATTTCTTACGTCTGGAAAGTTTATGACAATCTGTGGAATACTATAGAAGAGTCTACACCTGCTAATACACCTGTTGGAGGTGTCCCTGGTGGCACAATTGATGTAGGACCGTTTACTACGACGTATGATTTTCCTGATGCTGGCACTTACCATATTGCTTTGATAGCGACTGAGGATTATACAATTTCAGATGGCCCCCATGTATCTGACGGTCATATCACAATATATGTAGAAAGCGTGTATGCAGGAAGTGATATTATTTTAAGTAGTGATCCACCACACTCGATTAATTTGTATAGTGGTGGGGGTATCGCACCGCACTATCCAAATAGTTATAGTACTAATGTAGCTATTCAGTGGGAAGTAATTTCTGCCCCTGGTGGCTTAGATAGCGGTAGCATTATAGCTCCGGGACATTCCAACGTCCTCTGTCCTGATCTCACTTTGCCTTTAGCGGGCTCTTATTTCTTAAAACTCTCTGTGACGTCAGATCAGGGCTCTGGTGAAGATATGCTGATAATAGATGTGGCTCGTGATAGAACCATCTCAACATATGAATCTCTTCCATACAGGACCGCTTTTGCAGATGGAGAAGGCTATGTTGCTGATGATACTTTTGGTGTCCCTCTTCATAACCAAAATGGCTGGAGAACCCCAAGAGGCTCGGCAGACCTGATGAAAAACTCTGTGGACATTCAAAACGTCGCATACCCATTTAATATTGTCAACATCAATCCTGGTTCAACAATATGTAAATTCTTTAATGATGGCGCATTCTTTAATTACTACCCCGAATTTTGGAAATATGGCTATGGCGAGTTCTGGTATGACCGGTTTATCAGATTGGAACTGGCTCCCGAGCCTGGTACCGAGATCGCAATATATGGAGAATATGGCAGCAAGGTCGCTGGATTGAGATTTGTTGAGAGTGCTGCAGATAGTCTAGTACTGGAAGTATTAGAAGATGGGAGCTATGTTCAAAATAACAATACTCCGCATTATGATTTTGAAAGCTGGCTGTGTGTCAAGTTTGATATGAACTATGGAAATGGCACATACGCAGTGTACTGCGGTGTTAGTGGAGATGATAATGTAGTGACTATTGGCGAAAATTGTCAAATGACTTCAGAATATGATCATAGCACGATAGGAGAATTAAGGATAACCGGTGGCGCTGAATTTCATGGGGATCCGGCATATGTGCTGCCGACAAAAGTTCAGCGAATATCGATTGACAGCCACCCTGATATGGACTACTACAGTTCAACTGAACCCATAATTCGGATAGATGAGCCATGTGCATGTAACAATGCGCAAGCGGATCAGTTAACGGGTAAGGTGGCAATTACCGGTGAAATATGGGATACAGAGCTAGTCCAATATGAGGTTGTGTACTGCCCGATAGAGGCCTACTCGGAAGATCTGGCTAATTGGACCGTTGCCGATGTAGGCAACAACTTAGTACCTGATGGAGGTCTGATCGGATATTGGGATACATCAAATATTCCAAACGGATATTATCATCTTGGAATCCGGGTTGCTCGTGCTTGGATCGAATGGGATGAAACTCTTCAGACTCCAGACTTCGTAAACAAGGGTGAAGTCAAATCTCTTATTATCCAGAAGGATATAGACAGAATTTCCAGAAATGCTGTCTTCTATGTTTCCGGTGCGCTAAAATGTAACACATTTACCCATGCCGAAGAGCCTGACATCTCCGTGTCATGGCCCGGACAGATACCGCTTATGCTAAAGCGTATGTTCAACAACAATCGCAGAGAGATAAGCAAAGTCGTTCATAACGGTTTGCCGTACGGCTGGACGCATAATAACCATATACTTCTTGTTGAGGACACAGCCAACTTCTACGAAGAGTTGGATGGTAAAATTGCATCTGACACAAACAAAGTTGCCTTCGGTTACATCTGGGTTACATATCCAGATGGCTCAAAGCACTTATTCAGAAATGCTGACGGTGTTTGCGAAGAAGGTGTGGCCAAGTACTATTCATATCCCGACATTAACAGCGGCGAATACATCGCCAGAACAGTCATTATTGGTGATATTGATGACGGTGGCGAAACGATTGAAGAAATTGTCGCGATCCAGTACGACCTGCACACACGCGATGGAAGCCTGTTTACATTTATTCTTGAGGATTATGACAGGCCCGAAGGTGTAGATCCGCATGACAGCGATTCTACTCATGGTAATGTATTCGGAAGAGTCGAAGTTGGTATAGATTCCATAACAGACAGATATGCTCATGTTCTGAACTTTACCTGGCATGAGGATGACGAAACATACATAGACGAAATGGTCGAATCTGTATGGTTTACCAATGATTCCGGCATACAGACCGGTTTAGTATTTACAGTTGACTCAGTAAATACCGATCTTTATGAAAAAGTAGAACTAAGGATTGCCGACACCACCGACAATGATAAAGATATATGGACAGCTGGCGAATACGAAACGCATCGAACAATAAAATTTGAGTCTGCCCCTGATACAGGACTTAATCGAGATCCAGATGATGGCGGTTTAGTTGGAGATGCGTTTAAAGTGATCAAGCTTGCTAATGCAGGCGATGTTGTAATAGACGAAACCGGCAACTTTGTCGATACTACAGCCGAAACAAACTATTCTGTCACAGAGTACAAGTATGACGAAAGTCACAATCTTGGCCGGATAATCCGTGACAGTGAGATTGCTATCGATATCACAAATGACGAATACGGCAGGGTTGAATCTCGTAAGGATGTTGTTGACTTTGACACAGATCTCGATTCCAGCACAGTTTTGGAGTCATCCTACGACTATGTATTCTTCAACCCTGATCCATCAGAGACCTATATATTTAACCTTGAAACAGTGGTTACAACAGAGGATAAAACTTCTGCCGATAATGCCGATTGGACACAACGCCAAGACATTACTGTACAGGACCAAATGGGCAACATGGTACGGCAGTACACACTGCTGTATGACTGGGATGCTGTCGATAGCGACTGGGGCGGCCTCGATAGCACGACAGAGATCAAAGAAGTCAATCTTGCTTATAATGACCCGAACAGCAACCCAATGCTGCCGACCAACATAAATGAAGTGTTCCTCACTTCTGATCAAGTTGGTGTCACAGCAGCAGACAGCGAACAAGAAGCAAGGGGTGCTGGAAATATAATTAAAAGCACGGTCAAGCAGTACACTGAAAGAGGCGACCTTGCCAACCAGAAAATTTACATTGAAGACATAAGTATAGAGAACCCCCGTTATGTCTATCAGAAATTCCTTTACCATGACAAGTACGCCTTTACAACAAGCCAGTTCAGTTGGCAGGGATACTGCACTGATGACGTAGACGGCAAGGTAGTACCGACCGGTGCCAAGACACATAAAAAAGCTGTTTATGGTGATGCTGATGGCACCTGTCCCACCGAAGGCGACTACCTCATAGCCGAGCGTGTATTCACCGGCGACTCACAAGAAGATAAGAACATCAGCGACACCTGGCCGGAAACGAAGTATACATATTATGACGCCGGATTTGCCAAAGGTTTGCCAATGACAAAGACCGACCCTCAAGGCAATGTCACATACTATTACTACGACGATAATGGCAAACCGCAGTCTGTATGGCAGGGAGATGCCGTTTCGCAGATTCCTGTCCAGCGGTTCTACTATGACGAGATTGGCCAGCTAATTCTTGAAGCAACCGCCCTCGGTGCCGTTACAGTCAATGATTACGACGACTTCGGCAGGCTCTATAAAGAAAGAAAGTATAAAGATTCCACAATAATGGCGCTTACCAGTGGCGCTTTCACAACTGCTTTAGATTCAGATCAGTATGATGTATATAATGCGATCACACCTGGCTCCGATGCCCTGCAATCCGAAACCCTTTACGGTTACGATCCCCGCGGTCGCCGTACGTTCGAGAAGCGTTCGGATACTTATGACAGCACAACATTAGTCACTGTTGGTGGCGTAACGACAACCGAATATATAACCAATGGCCAGCAGGAAAAAGTCACCAATCGCAAGTTTACCGGCACCTTATCCGCTTATGAATCCGCTGGCGGTTACGACGGTACATTAACGGACTTTGCTACAATAATCAGTACTGCCGATTATGTCTACAACGACCTTGGCCAAAAGATCGCCGAGGGCAAAACAGATGTAGCTGCTGCAACAAAGCTTTGGACCCTCTATTCGTATGACGGGATGGGTCGCGCAAGCGATACTACCTGGTATGATTACACTTCATACACCTACGGCGATGCCAACTGGGATACATTTGCGGTACTTGCGAATATTGTAAAGCAAACCCACAGCGATTATTACGGCTCCGGCAAGAAGAAGAACGATATACTTTACGGTGAAGGTGCCAGTCCCTCTGTTGCAAAACGCACGGACTATGAATACGACTATCTCGACAAAATGTCAAAATCCATCGTCGATCCATGTGACTTAGCTATCACAACGCTATACTTCCACGACGCAGCCGGCAACCTAATAGCAAAGATCGATCCGATGGGCAACTGCCTTATCACAGACTACGACAGCGCAAACCGAAAAACCATTGAATACTTCGCAGTTGAATCAGGAAATGTTGTCAATGCATTGGTAGACACTGATGACATTGTTTTCGAGAATGGAACCTATGTGCTGAATCTCACAAAAACCAAAGTCGACACCAGAACCACCCCCAGCATTAAAGCCATTCCAAGCAAACTGACCGAATACTATAGCAACAACCAGGTTATGAGCATTTCCGCATATGACTATGACCATGATACTGTACCAGATTATATTAGCGATGGCCTCTTATCCTACAAGTACTTCACCTATGACGATCGCTCACGCATTGAAACAGTCACCGAAGCCATTATACTGAATGCTGCTAGTGGCAATCTTACCAGAACAGAAACTATTCTGGAAGAACCTCCCGTCAGCTACACTTATGATGCCGCTCTTACTCAATACGAATATTCGGACACAGGCACCATAGAGGATCTTTATCATATCCACATAGAAGATGCCGCCGGCAAAAACTCCTATAGAAGGCTTGACGCATTCGGAAGAACAGTTGAGATATTGTACGCAGCCGCGGATTGGCAGGAGGTTCATTTCAACGGCAACGGCACGATCAAGAAAAAAGCCGTTTGGGATGCCGCTGGTGCCCAGCACTGGACCATGTACGATTATGACGGCTTTGGAAGATTGACCCGGGTAGATTATCCTTCTGGCGGCGGCTCTGTCAGTTATGATTACGACGGCTTTGGCCGTAAGACTTCCGTCGATGATGACAGGACTTCACCGGATAATATTGGTGGAACCGGCGAGATCACATACGCCTATAACGCCCTCGGCAGAAAATCCGCCGTAACCGAGCAGGATGGCTATGTAACCACCTATACCTACACCCCAGACGGCCAGAAAAGGACCATAAAAGTTTATGACGACGTAACTCTGTCAAACCTCATCTATGACATAGAGTACGATTTCGATACCGCCCTGCGCCTTAACGAGGTCCATGAGCCTGAGCTTGGCGACGATGACCTTATCGCTAAATTTGTCTATACTCTCAACGGCAACCGTCAATCGCTCACACACAGCCTTGACGGCGTTGATGGCGGAACTAATGAAGTCGCCATAGCTTACGATTATAACGCCGACAACCTGCTAACAGACTACGCAACAACAGGTACAACCTTTAGTCTGTCCGGTATAACGGGTGACGATATAACCGTTGACGGGCTCGGCAGACTCATATCCGCAAGAGAGCAGCTTACAATGCCGGACGACTCTACACCGCAATACGACCTCACCTACACCTACGACATGCGCTCCCAACTCATCACAGCCGATATCGATAAGGACTCAAGTGATCTTTGGGACAGAGAATATACTTACGGTCTTGATGGTAATATTACCGAAAGAAAGAAGCTTGACGACAGTGATCCTGAAACTTTTGATTGTTATGATGATGATGTTAATGTCGACCGTGAAACAGACCTTCTGTTCGGTATTGACAGCGCTTTAGCCAATCAGGACTTCACCCTCACATGGGATAAAAACGGAAACCTGAAAACCAAGGAAAATGTTGATACTAATGACGATAAGGCCTTTGTATACAACTGGAATAACAAGCTAAGGAGTGCGGATTATGATGGTGGCACTGTCAGCCTCGTTTATGACCCATCCGGCAACCGTGTTTCCAGAACGGTCGATGACGGCTCTGGTGCCGTCACCACCAAATATATTGTTGACACCGTAGGAAGTTTGCCTACAATACTCTGTGAGATTAATCCTACGGATAGCTCTTTGAAAAAATCATACGTTTACGCCAACGCCCAGCCGCTGGCGATGCATACAGGTTCCGTTTCTGCCCCGAGGTACTTCTATCTCCATGACCGACTCGGCTCTGTAAGGATGGTTATTAACCTGTCAGGCAGTACTGTTAATGTCGCCAACAACTACACATACAACCCCTACGGCGAAGATATCGCCAGCGAGATAGCCGAAACAGTCGACAACCCATGGAAATACACCGCCCAATGGCACGACCCCGAAACCGGCCAGTACTACCTGAGAGCAAGACAGTACGACCCACACATCGCCAGATTCACAGGCCGCGACCCGGTTAACGGCGAATTTAATGAGCCTATGACTCTGCACGCTTACCTCTACTGTCTAAATGATCCGATTGATAGAACTGATTTGAGCGGTATGATCAGTAAAGAAGAAACAGCTAGTACTGTGGCAACTGGTGGTACCGTTAGTGGGGGAGCTGGCTATAGCGCTTGGCAATTTGGGCAGCAACTGGTTGACAGATTAAATATGGCTTATCTTCAATATGCTATGAAATTTGAACAAATTTATAGTACTTTTGCTCAAAGAGCGGGCAAATCAGCAGAAGCGGCAATTCGCTCTGCTTTTCAATATCTAGGCAAATATCATGAGCAAGTCCGCGTCACTATCAATGGCAGGACTAGGATACTGGATGTAATAACTGGAAATACGCTGATAGAGTGCAAAAATGTTGCTAGATTAGAATATGTATCATCGCAATTAAGGGACAGCCTTGCTTATGCGAAAGAAATGGGATATCAGTTTTCTATATTTGTTAGACAGGGAACAGTAGTTGCAGATAGTGTGAAAAATTGGGCTATAGAGAATGGTGTTCAAATTGCAGAGGTGTGGCAAAAACTATAAGGTGTGAAATGATTAATAAAAGAAAAGATAACTCTTATGATATTGATGGCACAATTGTTGCTTTCGATTATGGCAATCCTGCTATAAAAATTAAAGTTGATACTTTATGTAATATGCATGATGAGCAGAATTTGAAGGCATTAGAGATGGTGCTTGATCAGTCACCTATTGTCAAAGCAGTGAAGATTGACGAAAAAGACCCTCCGAGAAACAAAGCTACCAAATTTAAAAGCGTATTAAATGAGTTAGTTAAAAAAAGTAGCTGTAGTGAAATACTAATCCAGTCAACCAGTGGTAGTAAGCCCCTGATTAGCTCAATGTTAAGCCTAAGGGCCAAAGGGCGTGTTGGTCCTGAGGGAGGATTCGATTGGGGATACAGTATGATTACGATAACAATTGAGAAAAATGAGATGGAAGCCGTTTATGACATAATCGATGAAATTAAGAACCTGTTTTTTGGTATATGCACTGCTGTCAATGCGTTTGTTGGGTATTGTTCAGAGCATTCCATGATAACTCAGCGAGATATTTATTTGGCTCAGGCTGTTGAGAACGTACATGAAAGAAAAAGACTGCCTGACTACAATGCGGAACTTAATGATATCTTTTGGTTAAACTATTTTGGACCGGGATATGTTTCACATTGGGGAAAAGAGAGAATTAAAGCTTTAGAAAAAGCTTACGATGTTACAGTCGACTGTAATAATGGCATTCTAGTTCAAACCACTGCCAAGCCAATGATTGCTGATGAAAATATCAGCAAGATAACAGATTATGATTTCAAGAAAGCTCTGTATGAAGTTTTAGGTAGCAATACTTTTATGCACGAAACTCATCAAAAAGGTAATTGGGGTGAACATGTGCCTACATTAGAAGAACAACGTAAGTTAGTGTAATTCATTATTCACTTTGGAGATATGTATGGTTTTTGAAGGCTTAAAAGAAACATCAACTAATTTTGACTTAGACATCATTGAGCCCTTTCTGGAGTGTATATCCGGCCACATATCTTTAGGTTTTGGAAAAGAAGATATTAAACAAACTATAGAAATGATTACATCTCTGGAAGTTAAAGGTGGCGGAGAATTGGAATTTAAGCCGGTTTTCCAGGGTCAGGAAATGCGACTGGTAATAAGTGTTTATATGGATGACTACGATTCCCCGGATGTGTTTTTCTTTTCGTCGCCTGCTTTAATCGAATTGATTGAAGGAGTTATGGACGCGAAAGATTTCTAGTTGCTTAGGGTGATTAAAGTGTCCGATACTTTTTTGATCCCTATTTAAACTTTAACAAAAACGCTCTTTGAAAAAGAAATACTATTATGCCAAGTCCCAGATACTCGCTCAGGACATAGACGATGGCGCTTCAGGTTTCGACAAATACTTCTATCTCCACGACCGACTCGGCTCTGTACGCCAGGTACTTAATGAAAGTGGTGCAGTGGTCAATACCTACACCTATAACCCATTCGGAGAAGATATTGCTTCCGAATGCAGCGAAACAGTCAACAACCCATGGAAATACACCGGCCAGTGGTACGACCCCGAAACCGGCCAATACTACCTGAGAGCCAGACAATACGACCCACACATAGCCAGATTCACAACAAGGGACCCCATCGAAGGCGACTTCAAAGAACCAATGACACTGCATCCATACTTGTATTGCCTCAATGATCCGATTAATTATGTTGATTTAGCTGGTTTTTCTCGATATGAAGCATACCATTATGATTATTATGAAACCGAGGATATAATCAAAGGTTGTACTAGTCTTGTCGGTGAAGGTGTGGACGGTATTATTGCGGCATTTGGATTTCCCTTTGGAGATGAGGTGGGAAGATATGATTTCAGAGCATTGTCATCAGAATCTACTTTTGTATTAGGCACCAAAGAGATGTTGACAAGTAGTTCGTTTGGAAATTATTTAGCGGGCTATTCCTTGTACTTCAATTATGGAAAAATTGGTGCTGCTGGTGCCTATGGCGCGGGCGATGTATTCGCCTTAGTAGATTCAATTCGCTGGCCAAGTAGTAGTAGGGTGACAATAATTTCTTATCTTACGACTATGAAATATAGAGGGCTTATGTTTGATGATTTTGGGAGTAAATATTGGGTAACTCGAGGGATATTAGATGCACATAAAAAAACAAGCAGTGGTGGCATTAAAGATAAAATTACAGAAATTGGATATAAAATGAATCTTAGAGTGCTTGAGGCTGGATATGCTTATGAAAAATTTCTAGGAGGACCTCAATATGATGTACCGATTATTGGTGGTGGTGCAACGTCAATAGGGCCAACAGAAGGGAGATAAATATATGCCTTTATTTTCTTCAAAAAATAAGATGCTGAATTCGAGTAGACTGGAACATAAAAGTTTTTATCATAGATTGACTCCTAAGATATTAATCCAATTGGGTACCCCGTTGTTTTTGGGTTTATTATATCAAACAGGTGTATTAAAATATGCGTTAATAATTATATTTTTCTACTTGTATTGTATTTTAATGATTATAATGAGTTTCTCGAATTTATTAAGGCGGCACTTTTTTAATATGGTCGTTTGTATTTTCGCTTTTTTAATAAGTTCTTACTTTGCTGGACTTCCCATTCAATATATTGCTCAAGCAAGACATAGAGCCGTTGTTATTTTCGATAAATTGGGTAGTGCTTATAATGAAGTTATTGATTATTCTTCAAAGCATGATGGTCATTTGCCTTCGGCAAACGACTGGTGTAGTGAATTGTTATTAAATAATAATGCTCTCTCAGAAGATGATTTTCAATTTGAAGCCTACGGTAGGGTTGTCAATATGGTAATGAATGAGAGTTTGAATGGATTTAAACTTTCAGATATTTCTCAACCCAAATCGGTAGTTTTATTTTATACTATGTACGGAAAAGTTGAAGCAATAAATTTGACAGGTAACAAACAAACTTTTGATGAAATTATTTCGAGTGACATTGATTTAATTTATATACAGTTTGCAGATGGTCGTATTATGGGGTATCCGGGTCGTATTATGAGGTATCCGGATGAGATCAAGGTGGGCCCCGTACCCCGTTGGGATCCTAAGGTAAACTAAAAGGTGTCAGGAGCCGTTTCTATGTGTTTTAAATATTGTTGTTGGACAGGGTTAAATAAAGGTATAAGGGATTTTTCTTCATATAATAAATAATTCTGTTGACAGCAAATAACAAAAGAAGTACAATGTTCATATAACAATCAGGATAGAATGAGTAATTAAATGATAATTAAAAATTCAAAACTAAATATAGTTTTTCTCTGTGCCCTCTGTGGCAAAGTAGTTCACCTGTGGTGAGCGTAGTCGAACCAAAAGTGACAAAAAACGAATAAAACCATGATTTTTGAAAACAAAAACATGAAAAACAAAGCCAATTTAAATGACCCAAAATTCGCCGCAAACCTTTACGGCAGAGGGGTTTACAATAATTTTTGCCCAAAATCACAATTTGGAACAAAGCCAAACAAAGCCAATTTTTTCACTACCTCCAAACCCCATTTTAGCGCGGAGCTTTTTTCGGATACAAGGCTTAGGCAAGGAGCACCCGCAGGCGTACTGACGTACGTTGAGGACTGCTTTGCCGCCGTACAACGCAGTAGTCGGGAAAAGAAACCGCTAAAATCACCCAGAGGGGAAACATTAATTATGAAAAGCAAAGCCAATTTAAACACTTGCCCGACTTTCCTAAGCACCTCTACCGCAATGACTTACAATAATTTATACCCCCAAAACCACAAAAAAAACAAACCCAATCCAAACCCAATCCAAACCCAATTTCCAAAAACGAAAAGACACATAAACACTCCTGTTTTAATTTACTTTTATATTAGCGCTCTGTTCTTGGCTATGCTCACACCTTGCGCCTTAGCTGATGCTGTAGAGCCTGCCTATCCGCAATCGAATTCTCAGGACATAGCCTGTTTTTACGGCAAGGTCATCAATGATGCCAATGAACCCCTCGCAGGTGCATATGTATTCGTCGATGTTAAGTCGTCCGAAGATGATCTGCCAAAAAAAACCAAAAAAACGATCATCCAAACCGACTCAAACGGCATCTTCAAGATAGAACAACCCGCAACGTTATTTAAAATAACAAACATAAGAAAACAAGGCTGCTACTTCCCGCAGAAAAAAACCGCCAAACTCAGTTTCGACCTTACCGCAGATCACCAAAACAACACCCCCCTTAACGCTTCAACACCTGCGATATTTAAGATGATCAAACGCAAACCACCTGCCCAGGTCCGCTCCACATACACATACGTAGCCTGGTCCTCCCGTCCCTCAAACTATACGATAGATCTAACCCAAAGAGGCATCCCCGCCTCTGCTCGCAGACAAACAACCGTTGCAAAAACACCAAAAGCTCCTGACAAATCCAAACCGGCACTGACCAATACCCCCAAACCAGATAACCAAAAAGAAAAACAAAATAAGCATATAGACCTGATAATAACAACCAGTGTAACAGAGGACAACACCGGCTACACAATGCACTTTGAAACACCGGAAAAAAACTCCGGCATAATCATAAGTGACAAACAACTCGCTCGACCCCCACACGCAGACTATGAGGCCAAAACAGAGCTAACGATAACCAAAGAACCCCCAAACACCGAAACCCGCAAGTACCTGTACATAAAAACCAGGGACGAAAAGATATATTCCCGCATAACAATAAGCGCAAAGCCGGGAGAAAAAAATATGCTCGTAAGAATCGCCTGCCTCTCAAACCTCAACGGCAGCAAAACCTTCCCGGTTCCGATCCCTGCAGCCAAGGGACCAAGATCAAAACCACAGCAAAAATGGGATTCAGAACTAAAAAGAAAAACCCAAAGCCAGCAAAAAAGACAAAAACGCCTGGAAATACTAAAAGGCAATTAAATTCAACTGGCTAAAAGTCTTTGGACCCCAAAGAAACTCAAACCGATATGAGGTTTGGCTAAAAAAAAGGTTCACAAAACACACCTTTTCTGAACCTTTGAAGTATACGAAGGTGTTTGTTGAAATTGCCGATATAACATCATTTCTACAGATGTTTTAAGAAGTTGCCCTCCTTTCATAAACCTATGCCGTCGTTGCGGCCAACCTATCCACTACCTGTCTAATTCCCCAATAATTCCCATCTAATTTCACTACCCCCACCTACATCACCAGCCCCCCCAAAATAATCCAGACACCCCTTTTCCCATCCCCCTACAGTAGAGCAAAACTACAGGGGCATAAAATGAGCAAAAAAGAAAAGTTCTACGAAGACAGTACCTTCTGGCTTGGCGTACTATCTTACTACTGCCTATCCTGGATTTTCACCTACTACCCTGCCTTCATTTACGGATTATTTATGTGTCAACAGATCGACCCTGATTACCCAGATATTTCCGGAATGTGGGGGTTTATTTGGATGTTAGTAGCATATGGAGTAATACAGTTTATGCTCTTGACTCAGAAATATACTGCTGTAGTAATTGTCTATTTAATCACTCTATGGCCATTCTTGAAGATATTAAAACACTGCTATGACTATGCAGGAGATCATGACACTTTTCCACTACCCCCTGTTGACTGGTTCCCTTGGTAATAATCCAGACACCTACTTTTCTACTCCTATAGTCTGTAAGTTATTATTTTTTGGAGAAATAGAAATGAGAGAAAAATTATTTATAGAATATCCCCTATGCCAATCATATCAAATGGCAATAGCTTGGATGAAAGCAGGCCATCAACTATGGCAAGAAGACAGTAATGACTATCCTAACTGTGGAGGTTTTGACAGTATCGATTGTTTTGAGGAAAACTTCCCTGATAAACAAATTGATACAACTGACAATATTCACCTTGTCCCTTCAACTCCTGAAAAAACAAATAATCCTGTTGATGATTATATTGAAGCAGAGCAGTTGTCAACAGAAGAGCATCTGAAAAAATATAATGTAGTAGTTTGAGTGTAGTCAATAGGAATAATAATGAGTAATAAAGCAAGGACTGTAAGTTGGATCGAGGGACGAATTATAAGAGAATTGTCGGTTCGACAAATAATAACTACCTATATTGCCCTGTCAGCATGTGTATTAAGAGATGTTAGGAGTATTGACGAACAACACAATCTTGATATTGCCCTACAACACTTATTGTCAGATAGACAAATAACAAAAGAAAAAGATGAAGATGGATTTACTGTTTATAAGTTAGCAGCATAATAATCCAGACAAGTAGTTTTTCATTCCTATAAAGTGTTAATAAATTCACAACAATACTATGGAGATTAAGACAAATGGGCAAAGACTATTATTTACTATTTATTTGGAGAGGCGTAGAGCCAAAACTTCTTGGTCCTTTTGAAACTATCAAACTTCGTGACAAAAAAGCAAAAGAACTACGAGATGACCACGGAACTCTTTCAGTTTATTATCCTGTTGAAATATCTCAAGGAGCAAAAGTAGAGATTGGTGTCTTTTCAGGTGATTTCTTTGAGGAACAGGGAAATATTACAGAATTGAATGATGAAGAACAGGATAATCAGAAAAAATGCCTTAACCATTGTCCTAAATGTAATGCTACTGATCCAGATATTGAGTGGGGAGATAAGGAATGGGGAGATACTCAAGCATGGCAAAATGCCACTTGCAAAAAATGTGGTTGTGAGTTCAGTGAGACATACAACTATTCTTATTCACAAATTGACCCAAAGATTTGATAATCCAGACAGACAGTTTTTCATTCCTATAAAGTAATAATGACAATAATCTTTTCAGGAAAATAAAATGAGAACAGTAAATGTAAAACTTGAAGTCAATCTGACTATCAAAACAGATGATGATGTAGAGATTTCAGAAGTCATAAACGAACTTGATTACAACTTCTCTGATACTACAACACAAGCAACTGTTGAGGATATGAGTATCGAAGATTTTGAAGTAGTTGATAGTCGGTAAGTTTTTCAGGCAACTACTTTTTTATTCTTATCTATTGTCAATAATTTCGGAAAAATATTATGAATAATGAAATAAAAGAATTAGGAGAACAGGCAAATAAGATAGAACTTCTTCTTTATGAAAAAGTTATGAATTTAGACAATCACATGAACCAGTATGACTGTGATGATAGTGTTGAATATAGTTTTTATAATATCAAAGGACATTACGAAACTTATATTTTCTGTCTTAATTGTGGTGGGATTATATCAAATGGAAGATAACAAAAAAATAACAATAACTTGGACTATTGATGATGTTTTTTCAGTAGCAAAAGAAAAAGGCATTAACATAATAGAACAGCAAGCCATAGAGATACTTCAAAACATAAAAAGTCAACATGATGCATCTATAGGTATTAACTGGGATGTGATTGGTTGTCATTTAGATATGTTAGGGACTTAATCCAGACAAAGAATTTTTCATTTCTATAAATCAGAAGATATTATTTTTTATTTCGGAAAAATAAACTATGAAAAAACAAATAATGATATGTTTTAACAATGAGAAATGGATATGTGATTATATTCATCTCAAAGAAGCAGAAACAGAAAAAGAAGCAATTGATACTTACATGAACGAATACCAAAATATTTGTGATAATAGTAGCATAGATATTGTCAGCAAGTTATTACCTTCGATAGTTCATATTTCAGTCATGGGTGAATAAAAAATGGCAACTGAAGATAAAGCAAAATTCAAACTCGGTAAGACAGTCATAACTCCTGGAGCCCTTGAAACTCTTGAGAAAGCAAACCAACTTCCTGACATATTTCTTCATAAACATCAATTGGGAGAGTGGGGAGATATATGTGGTGAAGATGCTGATCTTAATAATGAAGCAATTGCTAACGAAGGTATTCCTGACAAGCAGATGAGAGTCATGAGTGTTTATAAAACTGATAAGAATGAAACTATTTGGGTAATTACAGAATGGGACAGGTCTGTTACCACCTTATTATTGCCTTGTGAATACTAATATAAACTCTTTTTCAGGGAA
>SDBV01001491.1_pt1 | contig 35377 bp, 29 predicted proteins | sample 2277081 | NCBI WGS metagenome assembly SDBV01 (sample SAMN10402039, study PRJNA504765) | marine sediment metagenome | isolation source: marine sediment core GS10_PC15, 223 cmbsf | place: Arctic Ocean: Southern Knipovich Ridge | collected 2010 | reverse complement strand
TGGCAGTACCGGCCTGGGTGCCCAGCAACAATCTGTTATTTCCGTTTGAAGCATTAATTCCGATCATAAACTGCATGTTGGGGTTAGTTGCAGGAGCTTTCATCCATGCGCTTACTGTAACATCTTTACCAGCCATCGCGGCACACACACCATTGACGGCAACATAATCATTTACGCCGTCAAAATCCAGCGCGTTACCTGTGTTTCCGGGAACCCAGTCGCTGTCATCCATATCAATTAATGTGCCAACATAGCCATTACCAGAGTCATCTGCGGCGACAGCGCCTGTAGTTTCATCAAGCATCCAGTGAGCGGTTACATCATCGACAGTAAGCGCGGTTTCAAGCAGCTCAATTTCTGCAAGCTGTACGGAGTTCGCTGTACCAGCATCAGCGATGGCAGTAATATTTAACCGGTAAACATTGTATGCACCACTGCTGCTAACGGTGAAAACTCGTCTCTGAAAACGGTTGGGGAAAGTTACATCGGTTTTGGAATCCAACAGATCCCAGGTCATCCCCTCGTCATTAGAGCCCCAAAGTTCCCAATCCATAGGATCTCTTGCCGGGGTATCGTTAGCTGAAGTTATGGCGTATTGAGTTACTGTTGCAACTGCATCGTCAGCATACCGATACTGTATCCAACTGGTTGTCGCGAAATCGAGCCACTTGGTATTGACATCGCCGTCGAATGCTTTGTCGGCAGTTTCGTTAGGAGGATTCTCTCCTGCGGCAGAGGCTCCTACCGGGGCAGGCTCAATAATGTCGGCTGTTATTATGGTTTTGCCGCCGCTGTAATTAACGATCACTGTGCTTGCACCGTTGTAAGCTGTTAGAACGTCGTTCGTGATCCATGTAGCTAAAGTTGCGGTTACATCGTTATCGAGAATAATGGTTCCATCCCTGACATCAATATGTGAAACTGCGGTATCTTCAATAGTTATACCGCCGGCCTCCAATAACCCGCCATTATCAACGGTAATAGTTCCGCCAGCGGTACGAGCCTGAATGGTCGTGCCAATTACCACGTGACCTCCGTCAATATTCAACTCGCAAGGACTTGTGCCCGAATGCCCAAACAGCAGATGATTTTGGGTTTCAAAATAGCCGCCGGTCTCGACGGTCATGGTAGCAGGTCTGTTGTAACCGATCGCGCTCCATGAAGTAGTCATAGGTCTCAAAGAGCCGCCATCGACGATCCTTAAATAGCTGCGTGCTTCGGCGCCGTTGTCTCCTATAACTAACCGTTCAAAAACAGACATGGAATCGACGATAGCCTCAGCTGCTGAGGTTTCGCCGGTATTTACTTTAATGGCGCATTTAAAGTTACCGTTTGGACGTCCTGCAACAGTTGTCGTCCAGTTGGCTGAATCGGACCAGTTGGCTGTTCCACTGCCCGGTGCGTTCCAGTCAATGGTAGCCGTCGCTGCTGCCCAAGTCGTTGCACTTGCAGCAGCGGAGGTTATGCCTACATTGTTTGAAGTGTCACGCATTGTAACGGTATAGCTGTACGCTGTCAGTGCCGTTAAGCCGGCATCGGTATAGGTGTTTGAAGCGATCCAGCCGCTGTCCGTAGCACCGGGGTTGCCACTGGTTTCATCGAAGTAGTATTCAACCGTGCCGCTGTTATCATAACCCATCGTCGCTGTCATAGTGATCGAGTCACCGCCTGAAGCAACAGGGCCAAAGGCAAACGATGCGGTATCCGGTGTTGGAGGCACTGTATCAGGCAATCCGGTATCCCAGAGCCATTGCAGCGACACAACCGAGAAGTCCGGTAAACTCACAAGGCCGTCTTGTGGCTGAGCGATGTCAGCTTTATAATCGCCGGTTAGCCATGCACCTGCCATATACGATAGATCATAGCCATCTACAATTCCGTCGCATATAAAGTCAGCCAGTCCTGCACCGGGTACGATCTCTATCTTATCGAAGTTAGGTCCTGCTCCGGGGTTGGCTGTGACGCGGATGGTGTTCATTCCGCTGTTTAATTTAACATCTATCGTATCGGTTGACCATGTCGCCCAACCGCCGGTGTCTGGGCAGCCTATGCTGCCTGCGTCGACCCCGTTTACAGTGATATCGCATGGTCGAGCAGCAGAACCAAGAGCATAACGGAATACCAGCGTGCAGGCCATGTCTGTGGCGAATTCAACGTTATTCAACTCGAACCAGGAGCCTGCATTACCCATATCGACATATCCTCTGCTGGTAAAGCCCTTTTGGGCTACGCTAAAGGTACAGCCGGATATGCCTGTGTAATCTTCTGCCTGGAATGTTGGACCGTCCGGACGCAATCTGACCAACAGGTCAACATAAAGGAGATTGGAATATGCCGAATCGCCAATGGCATTGATCGCCCTTAAGCGATACCAGTAACTGTCCTGTAGAATATTTGTATCGGTGTAAGATTCTGTGTTTGCACTAAGTGTAGCGATCACTCCAAAAGTGTTTCCGCCATCGGATGATCTTTCAAGTATATAATTGGTTTCATCCAGTGCGATGTCCATCCATTTCAAAGTTACATATTTGGATTCATTCGTAAACTGGTAATGGGCAGGCTCCAATCTCCCGGGAGCATCGGGCCCTACGCCATACACAAGGCGTTCTGAAAGCTGGGCCTCGTACAACGATGATATCTCTAAGATTTGTCCTGTGCCTTCTATATGCCCAACCGGGTGAACCCAGGGGCCTTGGTTATTTACTGTTGCGTTACATCCAATACCGTAGTTCTGTCCGATCGGTGGTTTTTGAATAACGATTTGGTCATTTGGTGCTGATACATTCCATGCTACCAGGTTTGTTCCAGTCCAGCCGTGTCCAGTGCCCCAGTTTCCCCGGTTATACAGACCCAATATCTGATATGTATTTGTCGAACTAAATGAAATATTGTCCCAGAGGATCGCTGCTCCCCACCTGCGGTGAGATTCAGAGCTCGTATAATCGCCGGTGGAACTGCATTGCGTAAACACCGCACCTGCGACGGAAGCTGCCCCATTCGAAACAAACGTATGCCGACCATAGGAGCCATGGCATCCTTTGATCAAAACATTATTACAGGCATCGCCAAGATAAAAGTTATATCTTCTACCGGGTTCAACAACACTATGCGGTTCAATAGCCTGGCTATTAAGCACGGTAACTCGGGATGATTGCTTAAGCCAGATGCCGGCTTCGGCAAAATGCAAAGCCGTGGCGTCTTTAATCCAGCCATCTTCGACACCGATAAATTTAATATTGGCTTCCGGGTGATCGTTGTCGGTTGGGCTGGCTGTTTCAATATCGATCCTGATATTCTCGACACCGCATTCGGTGATGATTGAGCTTCGTGTATAAACATAAGCGAAAGACTGTGACAAAGAACGGTCAAGATCGTGATAAATCGGAACATCCACCTCGACCGTATTTCCTACGATACGCGTAATATACCTGTTGAACACCATGTCGATCTCGCCGGGGTTCCACAGTACATCGCCTGCGGTGTTGCCATAGTTGACTTCTGAAAGCCATTCGTCTGTGCTCGGATGCTTTATGATAATATTATCACCGACGTCATAGACTGACGCATCTGCAACTTGGAACGTACGGCTCCCAGCCGGAAGAAATTCGCTTGTAATATCCTGTTTCGAACCGGAAACTTGATTGCCCCATTTATTACTAGTGTTAGAGCCAACGATAATGACTGATCGCCGATCCGTACCCGTCCCATCTATGATCGTGTCGACAGCGGGGTTACTACCTTGTCCTGATCCTCGAAGTACGACACCGTTGCTGTTTAAATAAATGGTTTGAGAAACAGGATACGTCCCGGGGTTAAGCAGCAAAGCGCCACGATGACCATTACCGTTCAATGGCAAAGATTCAACATAATCGATCGCCGCCTGGAGATGAGCCGTATTATCACCTGCAACCGGACTGATGGTATGAACAACCGCAACGTTTGGCAATGCCGCCTCGCCGTTTTTATACCCGGCGTAACTAAAGTCCATGATTCGGTTTCCATCCTCATCCGAATGGTAAACCAGGCGGTTACCGGTATCGTAGTGCAAGATGGATGGCTCATACAGCCCAAATGCCAGGTTCGAAATTAAAAGTAACAGACCAACGAATAAATATGTCGATCTGTTTGCGGCATTGTTACCGAAAAGTCTTTCCATGTTGCATTCTTTCAAAATTAATAGTTTTGAAATTTTTTATATCCTTCCGGAACAGCCGCCAACCCTCATCGTCTAAGGAAGTCTGGCGATTCGGTAATCAAATCTGTCTTATTGAGCAAGCTCTACTATTTCCGCCTCACTTAACGCACGACCATAGACCCTGACATCGTCGAGCAAGCCGTCATAAAAATCGCCGGCTGTCATTGGCGCATCGTACTCATACCCAAGCGAAAGTAAATCGGTAGCGACAATAGACATCGTCGAGGTAAAGCTCAAGACATCACTGCCATCGACGTAAACAGTAATTATGTTAGCACTATCATCAAGGACAATGGCTATGTGGTGCCATGTGTTGTCGATCACGGTTGCCGTTGTATGGTGCCATGCGGTATCACCCAAACTGAGTGTGGCGGTATTAGCCGGGGTGCCCACCAACATTTTATTGCTATCGCCGTTTGAACCATTAATTCCGATCACAAACTGTATGTCGGGGTTAAGTGCGTCAGCTTTCATCCATGCGCTTATTGTAATATCCTTGCCTGCTAACGAAGCGCATACATTATCGATAGCGACTTGATCATTTTTTCCATCAAAGTCCAGAGCGTTACCTGTCTTTCCGGGGACCCAGTCACTGTTATCCATCTGAATTAATGTACCATTAAAACCATTTTCGGAAGAATCCGATGCAACTGACCCAGCCGCCTCATCAAAGTTCCAGTAAGCAACTGCCTGACTGCCATCGAGCCACTCCTGCACCAATACCAACAAATCCTGTACGTCCACGATACCATTTGTCGGCTGAGCAATATCCGCTGTAAGATCGGCTGTCAACCAGACGCCGGCCATGTAAGAGAAGTCTCCTGCATCGACAATTCCATCGCAGTCGAAATCAGCCAGTCCGGCACAATAAGTATCTGTTGAGACAAACAGATCGACCGATGAACCGACTGTTACCAAGGAATCGTTTGTTGGACTCTGGATGATCACCTCACCTACCGGAACTGAACTACTGTAAGCAGTAATCACCCTTCCGACAACCAAACCTGCTGCTGTGATATCCGACTCAGCGGTTGCCTGAGGCAAGCCAACTACACCAGGTACCGTTGCGGCGTAACTTGAGGACTCCTCCAATACAACACGAACCCGTGCAATATTCATATTGTAGACGGTATTGCTGCTAAGCCTGAAATCGCCGCCATTTTCACGGTTTCCAAAATAGGCATCGTCAATTTCAAACCGAACTGTCCGCCATGTATTTGAACCGGATGTGGTAAACGATTTTGGGTGCAACTTCCATTGTTCGGAAACACTATCGTAATTTAAGCCAATAGTAACCCCGCCGCCGACATCAAAGTAATCCACAATAATCGTCACGTCCTCGCCGGCAGCCTGATACATAAACGCATTGTCTATATCGAAATACATATATGAATTTGTCGCTCTTCGACAGGTCACACCGCTAATAACATCAGCGACTGTTGTTCCGTCTCCGAGATTTTCATACCAGTAAAGGAGATCGCTGACATCGGTCGCACCCAGATCGACCGTCAATTCCGGTCCCATGTTGGAACGATTTTCCAGCGGTGCTTCTGCTGGTGTACTATAGCTAAACGATCTCTGGTCGCACAACATTTCCTTTGCTTGTCCTGTAAGCGTCATCCACCAGTCGCTTGGAGAGGTATAACCGGTATTGTAATCCGTATTGGTAATGTAATGCCCCCAATCATCGTCACCTGCCTCATTTGGTATATTCGGATAAGGAACAACCGGCGGGTCGTCGCTCATCGGCATTATCGCAGTACCTTCATCGTATTCGTCGAACATGCCGACAAAAACCGTCTCCGGATCGATGATGTTAATGCCGTTTGATATCTTACCCCAAAAGAAATCGCCGCTTTCACGACGGGTGTAATGCGGAAAAACATATTGCTTCAAGTTTTGCCAGCTAAAGCCGGGCCATACATGAACCTGGGCATTGATCCCATACTGGGCTGCGTGAGTGGCAACATTCGTCTGGCTGCCCATCCATGCGAAGATGCTGTCATACTTTGCGTTATGTGTATCCCATGCACTGGGAAAAGTGTTCTTGACACATCCGACGACATAATTGTCGCCGTAAACAGGATCGTCCTGGAAAAAATCGACCAGAGGATCCAGCGAAGCTTGGGTCATATCTGTCCGGATCGCCGCACCCCAGAGAACAACAACGGGTTTTCCGCCCTCATGCAGGTATCGGCTGTCATTGGTAATCCCGACTTCGTCAACGAGCCATTTCCAGTCTGTTGTGATCTTGTCGTAGACAGTTGCGTCAGTGCCGCCGCTAAGATCATATTCGATCGCCCAGACACGACCATGCAAATGAGCGGCTTGACGAACAAGGGCCAAAACCCACTCGGGCGCTGTGCCTGCGTTGGAATTACTAAGAAATCGCTGCAAATAAACGCCGTCGATATTATATTTCCGCATCCATTCGAAATGTTTGTTTACAACCGCAGGGTCGCCAGAAGAAAATACATATCCTTGCGCTCCGCTTTCTGTGATCATACTCGGGGCAGGATGAAGACTGCCTGGATCGTAATGCGCAGGGTTCGGCCACATATCCACAGTAGAGTTGCCATTACCATCAAAGCCCCAGTGGCGCCAGCCGCTGTCATACAAGTCGTTGGGCGCCTTGAACCAACCCTGATAACCTGCCACTACCTTGCCCTTGATCGTGTTGGCATTTACATCATCACGCGAAGGGCCGGTATAGGGTGACAGCCATGGCGAATTATGCGAAAGTGCGTATGCAGCAAGGGGATCGTCAAACGGTGTATCCCTTACGACCATGCTTTTGATCGGAAATCCGCCGCCATTAATTCGAAAATCACTGCCGCCGTTTTCGCGATTATTAAAGTTCGGGTTGTCGAGACGATGATAGGATTTGACAAAAATATCTGTACCCTCCCCGGTACTGCGTGTGTGGTAATCGCTGTTATCATAGGCTTCGATGTCGCTGTCATACTGAATCTTCATCGTTGAACCTACCGGCTCATCGTAATACGTGATCTCAAGATACGCCGACTGAACCGTGTCTGGAAAATCATCAGCCTTGAAATAAATATAATTTACGTTCGGGATCCACACCGTCTGACCGTCCCTGGATGACGTTGTGTATGTCCCGTCACCGGCGTTATAGTGCGGCGTTACAGAGAGTTCAAAAGCTTGCAGCGTACCTGCAAACATAAACAACATAAGGATCAACAATGAAAAATACCGCTGATAAGTTTCGCCAAAATCTATTTCTTTTCTTCTGCCTGTTTGTTGCATCATCAACCTCCACAAAAAAACGATTATTATATTTGGGATTTCCCATATATTTATATCTCAGCCCCGGCATCCAACGCAGATGACCTAAAACCTCACTCTCAACAGCCTATCTTTTCGAATGATGGAAAACCGCACCTAGTCCCGTTTGCCATTGTACTAAAAATCAACCCTGTTTTCAAGGAAATACTTTGGTTTCTTGCATACTTGTATATCTCAGCCCAGCTATCCCGATGCATCGCCGCTGGGTCCGCTGCAAAAAGCACATTTAATCCCCTTTTTGCATAAAAACGGGCTTATTCTTTGACTCTGCCGTACGAAACATTCTTAGAATATCTGAGCTTGACAATCTGCGAAAACTGCGATATACTAGGTGTGTTAAGGTTGGAAGTTTTATCGTGGGGAACGTATGAAACTAACAGTCAATCAAGCGGACGGCAGCGTCAAAGAGCTCAGGTTCAAACGCGGGCCGATCTACATCGGAAGGCACTCCGGATGTCAAGTATTCCTCCCGGATAGAGATGTATCGCGCAAGCACGCTGTTGTTTACGATAAGGGCGACGACTGGATACTTGAGGATATGGACTCGCCTAACAGGACATTTCTAAACGGTAATGCCATACACAAAGCAACGATCGCCAACGGCGATATAATCCGTATTGCCAACTTCTCCATACGTGTCGATATAGACACAGACAAATCGCCGAAGCAGAACATCAAGCTGATGGAAGATACGTTCGTTCCGTCCAAGGGCGATCTGCACGTTGAGATACGTCATCCGGAGAGCGTGAAAGCTGCACCTATTAAGATGCCTGCCAAAAGAGCCAAAGACTTTGCAAGAGCGACGAGGAAGCTAAGTGCCTGCAAGAGTATTAAGTCGCTTCATAAGGCACTGGTCGATGTGCTGCTGCCGCAGTTGCGGGCGCTGGATGTGTGGGTTGGCTTGCGCACGAGCAGCGAAGGTGCGATGGAGTGTTTCGGGGGCAGGAAGGTTAGCACCGAATGGGTTCAGATGGGCAACCTTGCAGGTGCCCAGTGCATCGAGGAAATAATGAAGCGGTGCAACTATGTGCTTATCCCAGATCTGCCGCGTGAGGTGATGGCTGAGGGTATTCGGTCGGCGATAATCGCGCCGGTGCTAATCGGCGGGAAGTGCCACGGCATACTCTATGCCGAGAACTCGACCGACCACGAACACTACGTAGCAGCCGATCTGGATTACCTGATGCTGATAGCGATCCACGCAGCAGCAGTCCTTGAGAACCTCTAAAATTGCACCACCCTTAAGGGTGATAACCCGCTGGCACTTTTGCCGTCTAAACCAAACATAGTTGCAATTGGATAACATTTAGCAAAAGTGCACCAAAAGTATACCGTTTCTATACCGGCGATAAATAGGATTCCTTGTTTTTGGAGTGGTATTAGGGATTTTGTCGTTCTTGGTAATTCGGTGGTATAGTGGGTCTTTTATTGATAGTTATGTCTTGCGGTAGCTGCCTGGTTTGAAATAGTTTAAATAAATAGTTTGATTTAGCCGAACAGTATGTATATACTATGTGTAGATAATATGATGATAGTGTATATATAAAAGGGGTTCGATATGAGTACTGTAACAATAAATGCAAAGATTGACAGTGATACAAAGGAGGCCGCCAAGGGGATATTGAATTCTTTGGGTTTGAATATGTCCGAGGCGATCAATCTGTTTTTTAAGCAGGTCGTTTATACCCGAAGCATTCCTTTTGAGCTTAGGCTGCCTAACAAGACTACTGTTGAAACTTTCAATAAGACAGATGCCGGCCAAGACCTTCATAGGGTTTCAAGCATTGACGAATTGAAAAAGGAGCTTAAAACTTGAATTTGGTCTTTACAGGGAGGTTCAAAAAAGACTTTAAGCGAATGATAAAACGCAGCAAGGACGAAAACAAACTTTGGGATATTATTGACATGCTGCTTAAAGGCACCCCTTTGCCTGCTAGTTACGCAGACCATCCTCTTAGCGGCAAATGGAGCGGAAGGCGTGACTGTCATATCGAGCCGGATTGGATATTGATCTACTTTGTACGCGGTGATGATCTGATCTTGGAACGAACCGGCTCTCATTCAGATTTATTTAGATAGACCAGTACAGCGGTTGGATGAATTTACAAATTTGGGCAGGTGGTCGCAAATTGCGACCACCTCGAGGACATTGGTTTTGGGCGTTTTTTTGTTTGATTTGGGTGAAAAACGGATTTTTTGAAAAAAAAAGGGGTTGCAACGGATTGTGAAATTGTTTATAGTATTCAGCCTTACGCGGGCGTAGCTCAGTGGTAGAGCGTCACGTTGCCAACGTGACTGTCGTGAGTTCGAATCTCATCGCCCGCTTTGTTTAGTCTTTAGTCTTTGGTCGTTGGTCCCGAAGCGAGTTCGGGATTTCGCTACGCTCAATATTTAGTTGGCTGCTAAGGACTTAGGTTTGTTTTTGGGCTGGGAACTGTCAGTCTGAATTTTAAAACAATATATATAGCTTTTGCGAGATATCGGCTAATCGTAGTCATGGCGTTGGTCGCATTAGTGTTAGGAGCCCGGATGTGGGTTTGTGCAGAAAATATACTGGCCGTGAGGAAAATGGTTTCCTGGGGCTCTTTTTTATGAAACCGGCTTGGCCGCTTTCATAAAGATATTAGATAATAGTTTTTAGATAATAGTTTTGGAATCGGCCTCGCGGCTGGGCCTATTTAAGCACGGCCAAACGGAGTTTGACTGTGGCACCCGAGCAAGTTGTAATTGTACAATGTAGATTCCTGCTTTTGCAGGAATGACAAAGGGGAGAACAAGTTGTGATTGTAGAAATGGATTCCAGCTTTCGCTGGAATGACAAGTAGAAATGATAGTTTTTTTAACATAAATTTAGGAGCGCAGGCGATGGCAAAAGAAGCCAAGGACAAAGAGACCAAAGAAGACAAAGAGATTAAGAACAAAGTCGAGATCACCGATAGCGGCCCATGCAAAAAGAAGGTCAGTATCGAGGTGCCCGAGGCAACTATCAAAGCTGCGCTCGACGAGCAGTACAACGATCTTCGCAGAGAAGCCAACATCCCCGGTTTCCGCAGGGGGCGTGCTCCTATCCGCTTGATCGAGAAGCGCTTCGGCAGCGACGTCACCGCACAGGTCAAGCTGAAACTGCTGGCAGACGCAACCGAAACGGCACTTAAAGACAACGAGATCGACAACCTTGGCGATCCCGATATCAATCACGAAGATATAGAACTGCCTGAAAAGGGCGCGATGAAGTTTGAGTTTGAGGTTGAGGTAAGGCCCGACTTTAAACTGCCGTCCCTTAAGGGCATCAAGGTCGAAAAGCCAAAGATCGAAGTTACCGACGCTCAGATCGACGAAGAGATCAAGATCATGCGGGAGCGTGCGGGCATTTGGGCCCCGAAGGAAAGCGGAAAAGTCGAAGCCGACGAGCAGGTTATCGCTGACGCGGTCCTAAAGGTAGAAGGCGCAACCGAGGACGAAAGACACGACAACCTGGAGATATTCGTTCGCCAAAGCGGCTTCGTAGGCGGGGTACCTGTTGAAAAGCTCGATGAGCTTCTGGTAGGAGCCTCTATCGGTGACGTTAAGACGACCAAGATCACGGTTCCAAAGACATTCTTTAAAGAAGACTATCGCGGCAAGGAGGTCGAAGTCGAGATCACCATCAAAGAGATCAAGAAGCTTGAGCCTGCGGCACTTGACGAAGGCCTGTTTAAGAGGTGCGGCGTAGATAGCCTCGAAGAGCTTAAGGAAGCTATCGGCGATGCCAGAAAGATGCAGGAAGAGCAGGCGGCAAAGCAATCGATGGCAGAACAGGTACACGCATATCTGTCAGAGAATACCAAGTTCGATCTGCCGGCTGACGTTGTTGCCGATCAGTCAACCAGCATTTTGCAAAGGCAGTACACAAATCTGCTGATGCGCGGCCTGCAGCGTCAGCAGATCGACGAGCAGATGGAAGAGCTTCGTGCAAGCAGCGAAACGCAGGCAGCCGAGCAGCTTAGAATATTCTTCATCATGGATAAGGTTGCCGAGAAACTCAAGGTCGAAGTTACCGAAGAAGAGATCAACGGACACATCGCACAGGTCGCCGCCCAACGCGGACGCAGACCCGAGAAGATGAAGGAAGAGCTTGCAAGAGACGGTTCCCTCGGTCAGTTCTCCATACAGATACGCGAGCAGAAGTGCATCGAAAAGCTGCTTGAAGACGCCGAGATAAAAGATCTCGAAAGCGGCAAGACAATTAAGACAACTGCCAAAAAGACGAAAACCAAGAAGGCAACGGCTAAGAAACCAGCAGCCAAAAAGACCGAAACCAAGAAAACCACTACAAAAAAAACAGCGGCCAGGAAGCCGGCGGCTAAAAAGGTATCGGTAAAGACGACTATCAAAAAGAAGGTCGAAAAGGAAATTGCAATGAAAGTAGCAGCAAAGAGGGCTTCCCGCGCCAGTGCAACACCCAAGCGGACCAGAAAAAAGACTTAATGTGCCAGGCCGGTACTTTTGTTCTTTATTTTTTTTCATGGATATCCGGCTTGTGTAAAAGACGCGGCAAAAGTTTGCGAGAGTAGGAAGTTTAAAAGGCCAAAAAAAGGAAAGTAGGCCTCGAAAAAAACCGATATACCTGTATTGGACGGTGAAAATGTCCCCTGCAGGTATATCGTTATCCTATGCCGAGCGGACGCAAAGTCCTATAATGCCAATAAAGTGTTAAGGGAAATTACAAAGGAATGAATTGATGCATTTAGAATACCCTCAAAAAGAACTCATCGGTAATATCGAACCTAGAATGCAGGTACATTCGTATCAGCGCACTCGCGAGATGACGCTTAGCGATCTGCTTCTTGAGAACCGCATCCTGTTTATGGTTGGCGAGATCAACTATGGTATGTCGATGGAAGTTATCATGAAGCTTTTGCATCTTGATAACAACAAGCCGGGTACGGATATCAGCATGTATATCAACTCGCCCGGGGGAAGCGTTGACGATACGATGGCGATCTACGATACGATGCGTTTTATCGGATCACCGATATCTACGTTCTGCATCGGACGTGCCCAGTCGGGAGCAGCAGTAATCCTTGCCGCAGGTGCCGAGGGGAAACGACACGCTCTTCCGCATGCAAAGGTCATGCTTCATCAGCCGTGGGGCGGAGTCAGCGGCCAGGCATCCGATATCAAGATCCAGGCAGAGCAGATATGTAAAGCCAAGGCGATGATCAACAAGATACTCGCAAGGCATACGGGTCAGCCCCAGGAGAAGATCGCAGAAGAGACCGAACGCGATAATTATATGACCGCCGAAGAAGCGCTTGCGTACGGATTGATCGACGAAGTACTGTACGAGCCGGACAAAAAAGATAAAAAAGACGGCAAAGACAAAAAAGAAAACAAAGACAAAAAAGATGATAAGAAATAAAAGCCCTAAAGGCATTGCATAGATAGGAGTTACAATGGAGTCGAATCAGCTTGTACCGATAGTTATCGAAAAAACCGGAAGAGGCGAAAGAGCCTATGATATTTTTTCACGTCTGCTCAAGGACAGGATCATCTTCCTCGGGGGCAATGTTGACGATAACACAGCCAACGTAATAATCGCACAGTTGCTTTTCCTGGCTAACGAGGACAGCAAAAGCGATATCCATTTTTATATCAACTCCCCGGGCGGTTCTATCACAGCAGGGCTTGCGGTATACGATACGATGAAGTTCCTTCGATGCGACGTTGCGACGTATTGCATCGGTCAAGCGGCGAGCATGGGAGCGGTTCTGTTTTGCGGTGGAGCCGCAAACAAGCGTTTTGTCCTGCCTAACAGCAGAGTACTGCTGCATCAGCCGTTGCTGTCAGGCGTGTTGCAGGGACCGGCTACCGATCTTGAGATCGAGGCCAGAGAGATACTTAGGCTAAGAAGCAGGCTCTATGATATTATTTCCGCCCATAGCGGCAAGAGCGTCGAACAGATCGAAAAAGACAGCGACCGAAACCTTTGGCTCGAAGCACAGGAAGCTATCGACTACGGACTTGCCGATAAGATACTGCTGAAAGCTCCGGAGATTAAATCCAAAAAAGATTAATACCAATGATATTGTAACAGACGACAAAGGAAGGAAGTCTGTATGATGTTTTCAAATAATGACCGAATAAAAAGTTCATTAGCATTTCTGTTTATCGCAGCGATCATTGTTTCCTTGTGCGGCTGTCAAGGCGGAACGGACCAAAAGCTCTGGGACCAGATACGTTCGCTGGGTAAGGAAAAGACAGAGCTTAAACGCACCGTCGCATCGCTTCAGGAAGAAAACAAAGACATCCTTAAGCAAAATCAAAAGCTTGCTGATCTCGGACCCGAGGTTCGGCTGGAAGCTTTTCCCCAGACACAAAAGATCAAACTTCGCAGCAGGACGGGGCTTTTCGATAAGGACAAAGACGGCATCAAAGAAACGCTGGCGGTTTACGTTCAGCCTTTCGATGCCGTGGGTGATACTTTCAAGGCAGCAGGCGCCGTCGAAGTTCAGCTTTGGGACCTGAACCGTCCGAACGGCCAGGCAATGTTAAAGCAGTGGCAAGTCGATCACAAACAGCTCCAGCAGCTTTGGGTAGGGACCATGATGACCAATTACTATCGCCTAAAGTTCGATGTCGGCAACATGCTTACCGGCGATGAAGAGGAGCTTACCGTCAAGATCGTCTTTACCGATTACATCACCGGTCAGGTATTCCGCGAGCAGATAGTCATCAAAGACTAATACCTTCTCGAAATAGCATAAAAAAAAGGCCCTGCTAAAAATAGCAGAGCCTTTCGGTTTCTAAGCTGAACCCAGGTTATGCAGGTGATACTGCTGTTGCACACGGACCCTTCTTGCCTTCGCCAACTTCGAAGGTAACCTTCTGACCTTCGTCGAGGCTTGCATAGCCTTCCATTCTGATCTCAGAATGGTGAACAAAAAGGTCATCACCACCATCGTCTGGGGTAATAAAGCCAAATCCTTTACTTGCGTTAAACCATTTTACTGTGCCACTACTCATACTACTACTCCTTGGCCGGTATGTTGGCCGTTTAAACTGTGCCTCTCTTGTTTAATTGTTCAGTCCCACCTTGAGAGGCCAAAGGCGATTTCTGTTGTGCATAGTAGATACTATTTGCCCCCTTTGTTCAAGAAAAAAATGGCTAATATTGCAATTTTTTAAAATATTATGGGACGATACGTGTCAAATCCTATTGCAATCCGCCCTGAATGGCCCATAAAGCAGGAAATGACCCGGTCTTAGAGATATGCGAAGCGTATCATTTTTCGACCAAATCGGGTCGTTTTTTGTCCGCCCAGCCCAAAAACATTCTGCAGGACGGCGTTGCAAGCAACGTTCTCGCCGATGCGCGGAGTGCGAAGTGGCTTGCGCGTTATACGTCCAGGGCCTTCTTGAGTTCCTTAACCTGTTTGCTCAGTTCGTTGATGCGCCATTCGATGGAAGACAGCACCCAGAACTTAAAGTGGTTGACTCGCATCAGGCAGTGGATCAGATAGATTATTTTGAGCGCCAGTGCAACAGTGGCGAACTCTATCATGAGCAAACGCCACTTGTCACCGCCGATGACACTTATAACAAGGGAAACTACGATAAAAATAATAAAAACGGCATTGGCCAGTTTATCGTGAAACTTTGGAGCACCGCCAACCTTACCGAGGATGGCTCTTACGCGTTCTTTTTCCTGCTGAAAGTCCTCAAGCTCTTTTTTCAGATCGTCAAGCTCTTCTTCGATCTTGTTTGCATTTTCATCCATAAAATCGCCTTTCGAATCCCCTGTAACTTAAAATCCGCAAAAAGCATAACCGTAAGCGGATAATAATGCAAGCGTGGCTACTACGGCAATCGTTTATCCGCCGGCGAGCTTTACGGCGTAGCCTTTTGCTTTTAACACCTTCAGCACTTCGTCCCTTTTGTCGCCTTGTATTTCTATCGTGTCATCTTTTACCGTTCCGCCGCATCCGCAACGGGCCTTTAGCTCACGTGCAAGTTTTTTTAGTTCGGACTTGCTAACGGACAAACCTGTAATAACTGTTACCGCTTTGCCCGCTCTGCCTTTGGTCTGTCTTGATATGCGAACGACACCGTCACCGGAAGGGATAGATTCATCGGTATCGCAAACGCACTGGCTAGCTGCCCTTTCGCAGCCCGGACACATTCTGCCCTCTCCGGTCGAATATACAATTCCGTTGTTATTTTCCTTAGACATCTTTGGGCCTGCTAATCGCAATGGTCCTCGTGTATTTTTATTTTGACGCATACCTTACGTATGTTTTGCGGTTCTGTTACCTGACAGCACGGCCGATGCGCATCCGACGGTGCGTACACCACGAACTTACCCGGCGTCATTATGATACTCGAAAATGTCTCAGGCGGATCAAACAGGACCGCGTCATTTTCCTTGTCATACTCTTTGGCGATACTCATCTTTTGTCCGTGCAGCAGAACGACGTCATGCCGTTCTTCACCGCTTAGAACCATCTGGACGTCAATGTGGTCCTGATGCGCCTCGAACAGTTTCTCGTTTGGCTGCCCCGTCGTTACCGACTGAACGATAGCGAACATATCGTCGCCCTCTATCGGATAGGTTCCGTCGGGCTTAGACAGGTCAAAATTAAGCACAAAATCGACCGCGGCGAATATCAGATCCGCATGGTCGGCATAGGTATCGATGTTCTCGACTGTATCATAGATCATTGAAGCTCCTTATAATTTCAGGTTAGTTTAGGCGCACATCTTAACCGCTAACAAAACGAGCGTCAATGTTAATGAAATGTTAATCGGTAAAAGCCAGTATCGGGAAAAAGATAAACGGCAGGAAACACAAACCCAGACTAAAGCCTACACCCTTATCAAACGATTTGCCTACATTGAATGTGAGATACAACGAGATCCCGATCGATACGAACGGGCCTATCACAGGTATGCCGCCGGCAAAATAGGGTGCTATCCCTAACCACCCCGATTGATCGGCGACTCTTGCATAGGTCCAGCCATTGTAGAAAGGCACAAATGTCGCCCAGCCGGGCTCACCGGCTTTGTCATACACCATATACATTACAATTTTTGAAAAAATAACCACAACAACAAGTATGACCAGAAAAGGAATTCCAATTTTTTTGAAAATTCCAGCAAATATGTCGATCTTAGCGCCTATCACAACCATTGACAGATCGTCATAAGAACGCAAACCTATATCGACAGTATCAAAGTTGCTCATGTCATTGACACCAATATCGGAAACGCTAATATCGTCCTGGCTGTCTTGCAGCACTATAGCAACATTTCTTCCGAAAGTTTGATACTCATTGCCACTTTCATTCGGATACTCGACCGAGTACAAAAGGTAGTAGAGTTCCTGCTCGCCAGAACTTTCAACATGGGTAATGTAGCAATTCATTTTAACTATTTCTTTGCTGTCGATCATATCGGCGACAACTTCTAATTGCTCCTTCGTTGTATTATCGCGGGCATCGTCGCCGAGCAGTTCCCACGCCTGGTCAAGCTTCGAGTCGCCCAGCATATATATGTAACTTTCGGCAAACTCTTTAAGCGGTTCGAAGTCAACTTTCTTTTTGCTCTTATCGCTGCCGCCGCTGGAACCTACCATCACCCCGATACCGATCATGGCTACAACTACCACGACAACGATCCCGATGATCATAAGCATTTTGCTTTTGCCGCCAGAGCCGTCCTTGCGAGGTCTGGGCTTGGGTGCAGCGCCCTTAGCCCCCTGTGGCGTCTGCTCTACAGAACGCGGCCTGGGGATATCGACTGCAGGGCTTTGTGCTTCAAACTGCATCAATTCATCCATCATATTGTTCATACCGCCGGCATCGGCGCCGAGCGGTTGGTCCTGACCGACTCGTAAAACATCCGTCGGATCTTCGGAAAGCTTTAGTTCGTCAGCAGGTTTATTGATCTCAGGGGCCTGTATTACCTTCTCACACTTGGTGCATTTTAGACGGCGGCCCGCATACTTTTTCTTAAGGCGGATCTTTTGATCGCAGTCCGGACAATTGAATTTGTAGGTTTCAGAAGGCTCTGTTTTCGGTTTGGCCGCAGACTGTGAAACGCGATTGGAGGCTTTGCATTTTGGGCAACGAACACTTTTGCCGGCATACTTATCCGACACTTCACGTTGAAATCCGCATTGGGTGCATTTAAACTCGATCATATGCTATTCGGTAATGCCGCCTCCTTATTGCTTACCTAACTGGTAATATCCACTAAAATACTAACATTACCTGAAAATGCAAGGTTATTAGCCGATAATCGCAAAGAAAGATTTGATGTTATCACTAAATAAGCCGAAAAAATATACAAAGGCCATTTATGAAAGCAATCTGTCCAATATGCGATTATGAATTTGAAATACCGCATAGCTCGTCGAAAAAGCTGCTGACATGCAGAAAATGCGAAAGCCAGTTCCATATCCACCACGCCGAGGGCGTCGGCCAAAAAGTTACAGTGATTTTTATGATTATCGCCCTGGGGCTCTTCGTAGCAGCCGGTCTCCATTCCGGAAAGCTAAAACTCGCCTTTGGAAAAACCGGCTGGAACGTAAACACATACAAGACAATAAAACGAATGGGTTCGCGATGGGGAAAACTACAAAAGGAAGAATACGATACTGAAACCGTTTTCAGGAACATACCACACGATGAGGTCACTGATATTTACGAACGTGCGATCCGCGACGGAAAGATCACAGCCGGACAGGTACGTCCGCAAGACATCGGCAAGACAGTTGTATGGCGAGGGAAACTCACCACCATAGGAATTACAAAGTTAAGCGGTAGAATATATATGAAGATCCGGCATAAAGCCGCTTCAAAAAACGACGTAACAGTATACCTCAACGAAAACCGCGAATATAATTTTCTCAAACTAAAACCCGGAGCGTATATCACATACTCCGGCGTGCTTAAAAAGTCAGGTTACGGTAAAAAGAATCACATCCTGGAAAGCGGAACCATCCTCTACGTAGACAATCTCGATTGATCGCAAACGCAACATCAATAAAATCTTCTCAGGCAACCTCCAACAATTCTTCTGATTATCGGACCGACACTTCTTTTTGTAACTAGCATCACAAGCTTACCTTTGCTTAATAATCACTTTTTTCCAGCTCTAAACGGGACCTGTTGCTATTTAAAAACACCTGACAGATATTATTGCAGACAGTCCTGATTATTATAGGACCATGGTTTACCGCATAGATTTAAACCGGAAAAACCTGATTAATCCCGGCAAATATTGTGCCGATAAATATCCTGATACAGTGCGCGTTAGCACTTAATAAACAAATTTAAGGAAATAACAATGATAGATGTCAAGGAAATGCTGGCAGAAGCGATCAAGCACGAAGCTTCCGATGTTCACGTCAATATCGAGATGACGCCGATCATGCGGATCAACACCGAACTGGCACCGATGGACCTTCCCGTAATGGATGAAAAAGGTATCATGCTGATGCTCGAAGCGATGGTAGGTCCCGATAGGGTCACCATGTTTCTTGAAAAACGTGATCTGGACTTTTCGACAAAGATCGACGACGGCAGCCGATTCCGTGTTAACGCACGTTTTCAGCGTGGGTCACCGGCGATCTCTTTCAGGGTTATTTCAAACAATATACCGAGCCTTGAGGAACTTCACTTACCGCCGATCGTAAATGACCTTATCGATCTGCCAAGAGGGCTTATCCTCGTAACCGGGCACACCGGTTCCGGGAAAAGTACATCGCTGGCATCTATGATAGGTGCCATCAACAAGAAGTATAAGAAACGCATCATCACCCTCGAGGACCCGATCGAGTACGCACTGGAAAACGATCAGTGCATGATCGAACAGCGTGAGGTCGGATCCGACTGTATGGACTTCGCATCGGGCCTAAAACATGTTCTGCGTCAGGATCCGGACATCATTATGGTCGGTGAAATGCGTGACCTCGAGACAACCAGTTCTACGATCACAGGTGCCGAGACCGGCCACCTGGTATTCTCGACACTGCATACGATAAACGCCTCGCAAACAGTCGAGCGTATTATCGACATCTACCCCGGAGCCCAGCAGAACCAGATACGTGCGATGCTTGCAAATACACTGCAGGCCGTCATCTCGCAAACACTCTTTAAACGTATCGATGAGCCCGGCATGATACCGTGTACGGAAATCCTGCTCTGTAACTCGGCTGTCAGAAACTGCATCCGGGAAGGAAGATCGTTCGAGCTGCCAAACATCATCGAAACATCCAAACAGATCGGCATGCAGATGATGGACCACAGTATTGCCGATAATTACTTTAAAGGATACATCGACCGGGAAGAAGCTATCATACGCTCGTCAAACCCGTCAAAAATGGAAAAGATACTCACCAAAGAAGGAAAATCAACCCATCAGTCAGCAGTAGTAGCAACAGCATCGGCAACTTCTTCAAAGGCAACCGCCAAAGAAGAACCTGCAAAACCTGAAAAGAGCGGACTGTTCGGCAAGAAAAAATGAATTGCTCCAAAACAGCGAATACCCCAGGGCCGATAAATTCATTTATCGGCCCTGCTTTTTTATAAACCCAAAAAATCAGCAAAGTTATTGCAATTACCCAGCCTTGCTGTTCTAATGCTCCCATGTTTGAACGGATAACAATAATAGGCGACGGAGCGATGGGCAGCGTATGTGCGATGATGCTATGCGAAAAATCCCTGCACGTCACCATGTGGGGATACGACGCCGAATACCTCGCTATCGTCGAAAGCAAGCGAGAGAACGTAAAATTCATGCCCGGCCACAAACTACCGGACAGTCTTCTCTTTGAATCGGACGACAGCCTTGCAATGAAAGACGCCCAGCTAATCGTCTCTGCCGTCCCCTGCCAGTTCGTCCGCGGTGTCTTTGAAAGATTAAAACCACACGTCCCGGCAGGCATACCCGTCGTAAGCGTAAGCAAGGGCATCGAAAACACGAACATCCTCCGAGCGACCGAGATACTCGCTGACGTCCTGGGCCCGGGTCACAAACTCGCAACTCTATCGGGCCCGACGATCGCAGATGAACTTGCGGTCCGTAAACCGGCGACAGCATGCTCTGCAAGCGCAGATGTAGAACTCGCCAAAAAGGTGCAAAAGACTTTCAACATGCCCTACTTCCGGGTCTATTACAACGATGACATCGTAGGCGTTGAGCTTTGCGGAGCGATCAAAAACGTCATCGCCATCGCCGCAGGTATCATCGACGGCATCGACGCAGGCGACAATGCAAAGGCCGCCCTGGTATGCAGGGGTCTTGCAGAGATAAAGCGACTTGGCCTTGCCTTAGGTGCCAAAGAAAAAACCTTCTCCGGCCTGTCCGGCCTGGGCGACCTGATCACAACATGCGTCTCCCCGCACGGCCGAAACAGATCATTCGGAGAAAGGATCGGAAAAGGGGCTACCGCCGCCGAAGCCCTGGCTGCTACAGAAAGCGTCGTAGAAGGAGCAGCAACATGCGAATCGGTCCTTGTTCTTGCAAAACGAGTTAATGTAGAAATGCCAATCACCCAAGCCGTCCACTCGGTAATATCCGGTGAAAAATCGGTACCCGAAGCAATAAAGGACCTGATGACCAGAGAGCTAAAAGCTGAATAGTTCTATGCCCTCAGCAGCTTTATCAGTGTTTCCATGATGTCGCTTATGTTATGTTTTGGCCCGGGCACATTCTCGAACGTAACAACCCCTGCCATCGTACTCATCAGCAGTTTCGCCTGCGTCTCGGCACTGAATTTCCTGCTTAGCGAACCATCCTTAATGCACCTTTCTATAAGCTCTGTGAAAAACCCCTCGTACCACCGCCAGAACTTCCTGATCCTTTGCTCGGTCGGCGGGTGGCTGGTATGTGACTCTGTGCTTATCCGCAGTATCAGCTTGCAGTTTATCCACTGCCCCGACTGGTTCAGGCGAACAAGCTCACCTAAGAAAGTCTCAAGCTGATCGAATGGCGCCGCCGCTGGGTCAATTGCTTCCGTAAGGAGCCGGTATTCGCTTACGATTCTTTCGACCAGCGCCTCGCCAAGGGCGTCTTTGCTTTTAAAGTAGTGATAAAACGCCCCTTTTGTGATCCCCGACGCAGTCAGAATATCGTCAAGCGTCGTCCCCTCACACCCATGGTTACTGTACAGCGACCCTGCCGCTTTTAGTATCCGTTCTCTCGTATCGGTTGCACCCCTGACCATATAAACATCCTTAGAAATACAGGTTTACACATACTTATTCGTTATCGGCATTCGGCGGTCTTTCCCAAAAGCTTTCGGAGTTATCCGTACCCCCGGCGGAGACTGCCGCCGCTTATACTCATTTAAGTCCACCAGCCGGACCACCCTTTCGACCGTCTTTTTATCGAGCCCGTCTTCGATAAGTTTCTGCGGAGACACATCGTCTTCGACGTAACCTTTCAGCACCGCGTCAAGCACTTCATAATCCGGCAGCGAATCGCTGTCCTTCTGATCCGGACGCAGCTCAGCACTCGGAACCCGCTCGATAACAGAAACCGGAATAACCTCCCTGCCCTTTAGCTCGTTGATATACCTGCTAAGCTTATAAACCAGTGTCTTGGGAACATCTTTGATAACTGCAAAGCCGCCGGCTGTGTCTCCATAGAGCGTCGAATACCCAACCGCCACTTCCGACTTGTTGCCGGTGGTGAGCACCATATAACCAAACTGGTTTGACATTGACATCAGGATCGTCCCGCGAATACGCGCCTGCAGATTTTCATAGGCCAACCCGTTTTCATCCCAGCCGTCCATACCCGAAAGCGTCTTGCTGAACTGTGCCAAAGTATCGGCGATGCCGATCGTGTGAAACTTCATACCAAGAAGCTCGGCGCTCCGTCCGGCATCGGAGATCGTTTCCGGCGAATTAAAACGCGTCGGCATCGTAACCCCGACAACGTTTTCCGCACCCAGGGCCTCAACAGCGATAGCCGCTGTCAGCGATGAATCTATTCCGCCCGAGAGCCCTATCAAAACTTCCTTAAAACCGTTCTTGCGAACATAGTCGCGCGTCCCAAGAACCAGCGCGTTATAAACTTCCGCAATAGGATCGTAATCGAAAGTAGGGTTCACATCGGCGACTTGTACATTGGTATATTTAAGCTCGCCGTCGATCTTTTCAATATCGACTACAAGCATGTCCTCGGCAAACTCTTTTCCACGGCAAACCACCTTGCCGTCTGCATCGACAAACATGCTCCGTCCGTCAAAGACAAGCTCATCCTGGCCGCCAACAAGATTGCTGTAAGCAAGCCCGCAGCTAAAATGCTTTGTGCATTGCTCGAACACTTCCTGACGCATGCCCATCTTGCCAACATAAAAAGGGGAAGCAGAAATGTTTACGATCAGATCCTTATGGAACGAATCTTCAAAAAGTTTTGCGACTGCTTCGAGATGCCAGATGTCCTCGCAGATCGTAAGCGCTATCGAGATACCTTTAATGTCGATCACATACGGAGTCGTCCCAGCCGAAAAATACCTCTGCTCGTCAAATACCCCATAGTTCGGAAGGTTGTTCTTGTGATAAATATGTTGAGTGCCCCCTTCGCCAAGAACTGCCAGTGAATTGAAACAACCGTCCGTGGCGATCTCTGCAAATCCGACAATAACCGTCATCTCCGGACATTCGATAGCGAATGACTCGACAGCATCTTTGCTGTCTTCAAGGAACTGTTCCTTGTACAGCAGGTCCTCCGGCGGGTATCCGCAAACGCACATCTCCGGAAAAATAAGCAACTCAACCTTTTGCTCCAAAGCACGCGCGTAGAATTGACGCATCTTTGCGATGTTGCCTTGTATATCGCCGACAACGGCGTTGATCTGTCCAAGAGCGACTCTAAGAGCCATATCGAATCCTTTCAAGCCATCACTAATATCGGGTACAATACTAAAAATACTGAGAAAATGCCATAAAAAAGACAATTGTTGCATATTAGACGGACAGAAGATACTATATGGCGGTTAGAAATGACGAATCAGAAGGAACGAAAATGAAAAAAACGGTATTGGAAACTATCGAACTTCACAAAAAGCTGGTTGACGAATACGAGAAGACCTGCGTCGATAAAGTCATCACAGCCGCAGAATTGATCGTTGCCTCCATAAACAATGGCGGCTGCGTATACATCTGCGGCAACGGCGGATCGGCAGCAGACGCCCAGCACATCGCAGGCGAATTCATCGGAAGGTTCAAAAGACAGCGGAAGGCATTGCCGGCGGTAGCTCTCAGCACAGACACATCGGTCCTTACATGCGTAGCAAACGATTACAGCTACGAAGATATTTTCGCCAGACAGATCGAGGCCCTCGCTAAAAAAGGCGATTGTCTATGGGCGTTCTCCACCAGCGGAACCAGCAAGAACATAATAGCCGCCGTAAAACTCGCAAAAGACCTCGGCCTTAAAGTTCTGGCGTTTACCGGCAAGGCAGACACCCCGCTGGAAAAAATGTCGGACGTTTGCATCGCCGTCGACGCGCCATACTCGGCACCGGCACAGGAAATACACCAATTAGCGTACCACACAATATGCGATCTCGTAGAAGAACAGCTTGCTAAATAAGAAGAAGGAACAGATAAGTGGTTGACGAAAACAAATTCAAACAGGCAGTCGATTTGATAAACGCATCAAAGAGCGTACTTATCACATCCCACACACGCCCTGACGGCGACGCATGCGGATCGGTTCGTGCACTTTGCGATACGCTTAAAAGCATGGGCAAAAACACATACCCCCTCTTTCTATCCCCCATCGCCTCATGGTACGAGTTCCTTTTCAAAAGCAAAGTGCCCATACTCGGCAACGATGTCACGCCGGAACAGTTAAACGAAGAACCATACGCAAGCTGCGATCTTGTGCTCATCGTCGATACCAACAGCTATATCCAGCTCCCGCAGTTTGACGAGTGGCTAAAGAAAACACATAAGAAAGTTCTCGTCATCGACCATCACATCACCGGTGACAACCTGGGCGACATTGAACTTATCGATACATCAGCCGCCGCCGCTGGAGAGATCGTCTATGATCTGATCAAATACGCAGGTTGGCAGATAGATCCAGAGATCGCAGAATCGATCTTTGTAGCACTGGCAACAGACAGCGGATGGTTCAAATTCGGAAATACCGATGCTCGTATATTCCGCAACGCCGCCGACCTGATTGAAGCAGGAGCCTCGCCATCCAACATCTACCAGAAACTTTATCAAAGCTTCCTGCCCCAACGCATGAAGTTGATGGTGAGAATGCTGGAAAGCCTCCAGCTGCACTACGATGATCGACTGGCGATACAAGTGATAATGCGCAAGGACTTCGACGAGTGCGGAGCAACCGGAAGGGACACCGAAAACCTCATCGACGAGTGTCAAAGGATCGGATCTGTCAACATGGCGGTGCTTTTGGTAGAGCTTGCAGACGGCGGATTCCGAGCGTCGCTGCGAAGCAAAGGCAACGTTGACGTAAGAAAGATCGCACAAAAGTACGGCGGCGGCGGACACACAATGGCTTCAGGAGTGAACCTGCCCGGACCGCTGGAAAAAGCAAAACAGATCGTTCTTGACGAAGCAAAACTACAACTCAAAAGTTAGTATGGCGCGGCGTTAAGAGATACCCGCAGATTTGTTTTTCTAAAATAAAATTCAGAAAATTAAACGTCTATATAGAACTGTTTGGAAATAAGGATACGATGAAACCAACTTTACTTATACTTGCAGCAGGAATGGGAAGCAGATACGGCGGCCTAAAACAGATCGACCCGATCGGACCCAACGGCGAACTCATCGTTGACTACTCGATATACGATGCGATCAAGGCAGGCTTTGGCAAAATAGTTTTTGTCATCCGTCGTGAATCAGAGGGACTTTTTAAAGAGAAGATCGGCATCAAATATGAAAAAATGATCGACATAGAATATGCACACCAGGAACTGGATATATGTATCGGTGATTTTGAGGTACCCGCCGACCGCAAAAAACCATGGGGCACCGGCCATGCCATTTTAGCAGCCAAAGATGTGATCGACGGCCCGTTGGCGGTTATCAATGCAGACGACTTTTACGGACAGCAGGCCTTCAAACTCATCGCCGGCTATCTTTCAGAGAGCGATATCTCACCAAACCAATACTGCATGGCAGGGTACGATCTGGAAAACACTCTTTCAGAGCACGGAAGCGTGTGTCGAGGTATCTGCGTTTTAGATGAAAACGGTTTTTTAGAAACTGTCACCGAGCATACGGATATTAAAAAGGACCGGGACCGAATAAATGCATTAGACGGCCAAGGACGCCAATGCCATATAGACGAAACCAGCGTCGTCTCCATGAACCTCTGGGGATTCATGCCTTCGATATTCGGCCATCTGCAAAAACAGTTCGACGATTTCCTTAAGGAAAAAGGGCAAGAGAAAAAATCCGAGCTTTTCATTCCCACTGTCGTCGATGCTCTCGTCAATAACGGAACCGCAACAGTAAAGGTTCTCAAGACTAACGACAGATGGTTTGGCATCACCTACAAACAGGATAAGGAAATTGTGCGATCAAGAATAAAAAGCCTCATCGAAAAAGGCCTTTATCCGCCAAAGCTTTGGAAAGACTGATGGTATTTTTGATTTCATTCGCTAAGCGGTCACAAGCTCCAGCTTTTTCATCTCGGCAAGAAGCTTTTCTTTCGTCGCAGGCTTGGTAATATACCCTTCGCACCCTTCCCTGAACGATTTCATTATCGTCGCAGAATCGCTCTTAGCTGTCGCCATTATAACCTTAACGCCGTCAAGCCCGCATATCCCTACCTCTTCCTCAAGTTGACGGATCGCATGCAGCACCTCAAGCCCGTCGATATCGGGCATCATAATATCGAGGCAAACAAGATCGTAACGCCACTTGCCAACCAGCGACGCCTCGAACTCTTCTATCGCATCCCTGCCGTTGGCCGCAGATACAACATCGTATCCAAGCTCTTTCAGGCGGAACGCCTCGATACGCAAAATATCCGCTTCGTCATCGACAACAAGGCATCGTTTCACGGTCTTTTGTTCGACGATCTCGTCGTTGCTTATCACTGCCGCCTTGGGACTACTTCCTACAAACCCAACGAAGCCCTCCACCCAGTCCTTTACACTAAGGATCATCCCGGCACGATCATCCTCTGCCATCTCTTCAAAGGCACTCTCGGCCTCATGACATATCTCAACAACTGCCTCGGCATGGATCATGCCAGATTCGCCCTTGATGCAATGCAGCGACATCTGTATCTCTTCGCCGTCGCGCAGGCGATCGTCATCCTTTTCGTATGAAAGGGCAAGCTGCTCAAGCTTTTCCAGCGCCGTTCGCATAGAATCAACATAAGCGCCGACGAATTCTGCTATCATCTTTGAGTTGTCAAGCTCATCGGCCTCGGGCAACGCCCCGCCGGTTCTTATTCCTGAAAATCTGTTATCAGCCATATTATCACCATTATTAAAATCTATCGATAAACCCTCATTGGTATTTTCGGCAATAAAGACTGACGGAAAAACAAAAAGAAATGCGGAAAAATATATTTCACGGATCAAAGCCAATAAAAATGGGATTAGCTGCAATCAGACCGAAAAACACAGAAATTATCTCCTATAACCAAAAAAAATATTCGAGACAAACCGCCAAATAAAAATTATAGGACCAAAACCAAAAAACGTCGGACGGCTGCGTTAAACGAACCTTTCATATAAATCTGCGGGAAAACTGACTCAGAAAAGTGTAATCTTGACGGTTCATAATGAATGTAGTATATTTATAAGTATTGAAAGAACTGAGTTATGTTTTGTAAACGTGTAAATGGAAAATCTAAGAGAAAGGCATGCTTATGAAGCGACGTGATTTTTTAAAACTTTCCGGTTTGATGACAGCCGGCTTTGCTCTGCACGGATGTGTTGGGTCTCAGGAATTATCAGACAACGAAAAACCGCCACAACCCAATATTCTTTTCTGTCTGGCAGACGACTGGGGTTGGCCTCACGCCGGAGCATACGGAGACCCGGTGGTCAAGACCCCAACCTTCGATCGACTCGCAGCCGAAGGGGTATTGTTTGATCATGCCTATGTGTCCAGCCCTTCATGTACGCCCTGCCGGAATTCCATTGTGACCGGACAATATCACTGGCGGCTGAAAGAGGGAGCGAATCTGCACTCTACGCTGGATGTTAACATCCCTGTATTCCCATTGCTTTTGAAAGAAGCCGGCTATCACATCGGACATTGGCGCAAATCTTGGGGACCGGGCAAACTCAAACCAGGCGGCTATCTCGACACGCACCCATGCGGAAAAAAATACAACAAGGGCTTCAAACAGTTTCTTGCCGATCGCAAAAACGATCAGCCATTCTGTTTCTGGTTTGGAACAAGCGATCCGCATCGCGGTTACAAAAAAGGCAGCGGTAAAGATTCAGGGCTGGATCTTTCAAAAATTAACGTGCCCAAATTCTATCCCGACGTCGAAGACATTCGATCCGATATCGCCGACTATTACTTCGAGGTACAGCGGTTTGACAGCGACTGCGCAAAGGCCATCCTGCTTCTCGAAAAAATTGGTGAGCTGGAAAATACGATTATCGTTATGACCGGTGATAATGGCATGCCCTTCCCGCGATGCAAGAGCAACATTTATGATATGGGCGTTCGTGTACCGATGGCGATCCGCTTGCCAAACGCCGTCCGCCGAAACCGCCGAGTGAAGGATTTCATGTCGCTGATAGATCTGGCACCGACGTTTCTGGAGGCTGCAGGAATAAAGATCCCGAAGCAGATGGTTGGACGATCATTATTGCCGGTGCTAAAGTCAAAAAAACAGGGATTAGTTGACCGCAAACGTGATCACGTTATCTTCGGCAAAGAAAGACACACGCCGGCACAGCAAAGCCCATCGATGGGCGGCTATCCCTGCCGCGGTATTCGGACGGATCGGTATTTGTACATTCGCAATTTCAAGCCCGACCGCTGGCCTGCCGGAGTGCCCTCCGGTGCAACACATCCTATGGATGTATATGCTGATTGCGATAACAGCCCGACGAAGCAATACCTTCTCGATCATCGCAATGACCCCAATGTAAAGCCTTACTACGATCTGTCGTTTGCAAAACGCCCCGCTGAGGAGTTGTATGATATTTCAAAGGACCCCGATCAGCTTGTCAATCTTGCCGCGGAAAAAGATTATGCAAAGATCAAAACCAGGCTCTCGGCGATACTTATGAATGAATTGAAGAAAACTGCCGATCCACGGGTTGTCGGCGGAGGTGAAATGTTCGATCAATATCCCTATAGAGGTGGCTATAAACTGAATAAATGATTTTACGAAAGGACCTTTGTGGACCGAAGACAATTTTTAAAAAATTGCACACTGTCGATCGGCGCTTTTTCGCTGTCGGCCTGTACGAACAATAAAAGCCTGTCGATAGCTCGAAAGCCCCGGGAAACCCGACCGAATATTATATTGATCCTCGCAGATGATATGGGGTGGTCCGATCTCGGATGCTATGGCAGCGAAATAGCAACGCCTAACCTTGACGGCCTGGCAAAGGGTGGTATTCGTTTCACGCAATTCCACAACACCGCCAAATGCATGCCGTCCCGTGCGTGCCTGCTTACAGGTCTCTATGCTCAGCAATGCGGGATGGATAAGAAACCGGTGCATTTCACCAAAAACTGTGTTACCTTTGGCGATGTACTTCGCAGTGCCGGCTACCGGACTTTGGCAACCGGCAAGCATCACAGCCTCGACAGTTTATACGATCAGGGTTTCGACCGGTACTACGGACTTCGCGACGGGGCCTGCAACTATTTCAACCCCGGCAAGCAGCGACCGGGTGAAGGTATCCCAGGCCAGAAGAGGCCGGGCAAACGCGTCTGGTGCATCGATGACAAGACCTTCGTTGGATACACCCCAAAGGAAAAAGATTTTTATACAACCGATTACTTTGCCAAACATGCCATCGGCTATCTCGACGAGTATAAGGATGAACAAAAACCTTTCTTTCTCTATCTGGCCTTTACAGCGCCGCACGATCCGCTGCATGCTTGGCCGGATGATATTAAAAAGTATGAAGATAGATATAAAGCCGGCTGGGCGGTACTGCGTAAGCAGCGATATCGTCGACAGATCGCCCTTGGCCTGATCGATGAATCAATGCCGTTGTCTGAACCTACATATAATGACTGGGACGCGTTGGATTATGAACAAAAGAAGATCGAATCCAGAAAGATGGCCGTTTACGCGGCAATGGTTGACTGCATGGACCGGAACATTGGCAAGCTGCTGGCTAAGCTTAAGGAAGTCGGCAAAGAAAAGAACACACTCATCTTGTTCGCCTCTGACAACGGATGTTCGGCTGAGGTTGTCCGGCTGAAAAACCAAACGGGCAAAATTGGAAGTCTGACCCGTTGGACATCACTCGGAAGAGACTGGGCCAACGCCAGCAATGTGCCCTATCGGTACTTCAAGAACTACAGTTACCAAGGCGGTATCTGCACCCCGCTGATCGCCTGGTGGCCGGGTGTTATCAAAAAACAAGGAACCATCACCGATCATATAGGCCACTTCATTGATATCATGCCGACTCTGATGGAGGTTGCAGGTGCATCTTATCCAAGGACCCACAAGGGACAGGCTATCACTCCCTACGAAGGCGAAAGTCTGGTCCCAGCCTTCAAGGGCAAGCCCGCTCCGCGCACCAAACCGATCTTCTGGCAGTGGTCCAGGGGCAAGGCTGTATTGAAAGGTAAATGGAAACTTGTTGCATGGGAAAATAAATGGGAGCTGTTTGACATGAAAAAAGACAAGACAGAAACAAACGACCTTTCTGCCAAACATCCCGAAATAGTTAACGAATTAAAGTCGCTTCATCAAGAGTGGCTCGCCCATTGCGACAAAAGTATAGACTTATAAAATACCCCCCATGTCATTCCTGCCGACCCTCACACAGCCGCCCCCTGTTACCGATCACATAAGCTTCAAATATCTCGTCAAGGTTCAATGCTATCTCCTGCACACTGCCTGAGATTTTCGCCAGCTCGCTCCGCACCTTATCGTCACAGCCCTCTATCGTAACAGAGACACTCCCCCCAGCCGTCGAAACATCCAGCACGCCCGCGATTCCGCTAAGGTTCGTCCCGCCGCCATCGCTGACAATAAACTTCCGCACGCTCTCCCGTAGCTGTTCTGTTTTGGATGCTTTGATAATAACACCGTCATCCAGTATCGCAATATGATCCGCAACCGGCTCGATCTCATAAAGAAGATGGCTCGAAAAGAATACCGTAACCCCGTTACTTTGCAAAAGCTCGATAACATGCCGCAAAAAATCCTTACGCGCGATCGGGTCAAGGCCGAGCGTAGGATCGTCAAGAATAACAATATCGGGATGATGACCCAATGCCAAAAGCAAAGCCAGGCTTGAGTTTTGACCCTTCGAAAGCGTCTTTACTTTTGCTTTTTTATTCAGCTTGAACACCCCTGCAAGTTCTTCGGTAAACTTAGCGTCCCAGTTCGGATAAAAACCGGCTACCCAATCGATGATCTGCTCGACGCGCATCCACCCATACATCTGCTGGTCCTCTGCCATAAACCCGATACGCTTGCGAACGCTCATTGTCTCGGTAAAGCTGTCAAACCCGCCGATATGGCACTTACCTGCCAGCGGCTTTTGCAAACCCAGCAAAGTCTTGATAGTCGTAGTCTTTCCCGCCCCGTTCCTGCCCAGGAAACCAAATATGGAACCCTTAGGAACGCTAAGATCGACGCCCTTTAGAACCTCATTCTTGCCATAAGCAAATTTTAAACCCTCGATCTCGATAGCCGTCTCTACCATTTTAATTTCCCTTAAACTAATTAAATCAGCCTCAGCCGACAGGCTGAATCCTTAATTTTGCATTTTAATTTTTGATATTTTAGTTTCCATTCGGATTCTCCAACAAACAAAGATAAGTCTTCCGCACAAAACCATTATCCCTATAATACGAATCCGTTGGTTCTGTATGCCCGGTCTTAACCCACATAGAAAGACACATAAAAATATCACCGTTATCCAAAACCTCCCAATCCTCAAATCCATACAAGGCACGAACAAAGTGGCCGACCTTCCTTATCTTCCCCTTTGATCGAACATCAAAAACCATCAAGCCCGGCGTCTGTGTTTTCAAATACATATTACCGTTCTTAATAAAATAGCTATCAGTATAAATCCGGATTGGGCGCATCAACTCAAGGATCGTAAATGGTCGTCTCGCCGCTAATTTACAATAAATAAATTCATCGTCCGTCTTATAAACATCATATCTCGATATCGCCTCATCGCTGACAACAAAAGTGCTAACCCTCCCATCGACAATATCAACTGTAGAACGATCACGGCTGTACCAATACCCTCTTGTCCACATATTATAAATATCGACGCTAAGCCTCACCCGATCTTCATCGCTGACACCTTCTATCGGGATCTTGTATATGATAACATCCTTTTTGCCCATCCTCTGATAGCTGCCAAAACGTTTATACTTTCCGATTTGTTTATCAATAAGTTTTGCATTCTCAACATCGCTAATATCTAAAACCAGCCAGGTGCGATCTATAACAACCACTAACTTATCGTCAATTCGACGCATTATCACACTCGGCCGATACCTCTCACCTTCCTGCAAATAATCTGACAGATCAATATATGAAACCTCAGCCCACCGATTTCTATTCACCAACTTAACCGCCTTAGCGGTGACAAGATGAAGCTTCTCAAAGCGGTTTATCGTATGCCCTTCTTCTTCTATCGTTTGATAATACGCTCGCATCTCAAACGTATAAATATTCTCTCCACTTTTAAACATCTTATATGGATGCCAACGCTTATAACTATATCCTTCATCGACCTCATATAACGGCTCAGGCATCACCGCAATCTCTTTAACAACATTCTCGTCGAACGTAAACCTATCCTCTTCAATATTGACATACTTGTCAAAACCAAGCAGCATCCTGCCGTCATTATTGATCAACCCGTTTATATATTTGTTCGGAACCTCCTGCTCGAGCTTTACCTTTATATTTGCTACCTGGCTGCTGAACACCATCACAAATATAAACACCACACCCATACCACCCCACAACAGCCCCTTCAAATTCGTCTTCAAGTGCCAATCCCTATCAGCCGCAAACAGAGACAATACAAAACACACAATCGATATAACGGTCATCATACCAAGGTACAAAGGCGAATCAAACAACAGCATATCCGTAACAACATCCTTATAATCCAGCGGCAGTATAAAAGGTAGTATCAGAATAAAACAACCAACAACGATCCCGATAAGCCACCCCCGCGCAGTCTTACGAACAAGCACATTGCTAAAAAAGCACAAACTATACGCCATCACACTCATCAAACCAAACAGCCAAACTACCTCCTCAATTACGTTAGTGATCTCTTCACCACATATATGCGAGCTGATAATGACAAAACCCGCCATAATCGCAGGCACAAGCATCGCAATTACAAGACCAACAATGAACTTAACAGCAATAAAGCTCTTGGCTCCGACAGGTTTCGCCCGCCAGAAAATATATCGCTTATCGTCAAGATCGGCCTGAACAGTTGCACAACCGATCAACCCCGTAAGCAAAGGAGAAATAAAAAGACCAAAAGAAAAAGTGATACCACTATGAAAACCGTCACCGTCTTTTAGATTAACGAACGCTTCCTCCAACGGCAATGCCATGATAAGGCCAAGGCACGCAAGAAAGTACCATTTAAGCTGGTGCACCTGTTGATGAATTACCGTTGTTAGCCTCATAGATACCTCCTGATACTGCTATATCTGTAACACGCAATACCAAGCACACAAACAACACTAAATGCCTGTGAGACAACAGCTCTTAATGCATCGAATTCAATGTTAGTACCAACAACAAGCCAGTACGGCACAAATCCGGATGCCCAGGTAACTTCGCAAACATTTGACCACAGTAAAATAATACCCCACCCGACAAACACCGCAAACATCACCGCAAGCGACCCCGCCTCGCTCCTGCTCTGACACCCGAAAACCGTAAACCACGTAAACAGTATCATCGCCGATATCCCACACAGAATATTTGTCTTGAAAAGAAACAACACCGGCATCTCTCTACCATGCCCCATAACTTCCATCAGCAAACCAGTAGCAAGAAAAACGATCCCCATCCCAATCATCGACACAAGATATTTGCTGAAAAATATCTTTGTCCGTTCAACTGGTATCTTAAAAAGTAGATGAATTGTTTTATTGCTCATCTCACCGGAGAAAATGTCAAGTGCATAAATAATCGGAACAATAAACATCAAAACTACACTCATCAGATAACAATTTTGCGTATCAGGAACAACACGAATACGAAACAGTATCGCAGTAAACCCAAGCCCCGCTGCACAGCAGAAACACAGCTTCCACAAATTCTCTTTCCATTCTTTCCACAAAAGTTTCCCAAACATACTATTTACCCTCCCTGTCATTGGTTGTGTTGTCACTTATCTGCTCGGCCATCTTTTCAAATTCTTTTGCTAACAACCCCTCCGCCTGCTCCTGTGATATTTCAAGCTGAACCGCCAGCGTCACCGCATTGCGAAGCACACCGCTAACGATCCTTTCTCGCTCCGCCTTAGATATGCTCTGCTTGCTCGTAGAAACAAACGTCCCCTGCCCGCGCTCGACCCGAAAGATGTTTTCCCGGCAAAGCTCATTATAAACCTTAAGGATGGTATTTTGATTAACTGCCAGTTTACCCGCCAGCTCACGAACGCTCGGAACCTTGTTACCTTCTTTCAGTACTCCCGTGGCTACCTGGTATTTTATCTGATCGATGATCTGCTGATAGATCGGAACAGATGATGATGCCTCAATTCGTATAAAAATAGCAATATCTCCTAAATTGCATTAGTGTTATATATAACTATAACACTTAATCGGCAATAGTCAACAAAAATCTTAAAAAAAATGGCTTTCATCCAAAAAAGGTGGTTAATTCATGAAACTTGCAGGAAACCGCACTAAACCTCGACAAGATATTCGAAGCCTACGTCATCGGCACAGGGGACATGCCGCTTAATGTATTGCCAATACATTGTAACCCAACGATTTCAACTCTCTCATAAGCAAACCGGTTTTTTTAAAATACCCGGTAAACATAAGCATCTCAGGATAATTCTCTATCGTATGATATATCCGGATGCAACCGAACAATGCCCCCGTCAGAAACCATATATGAAACTTGCCCTTTTCGATTCGTTCTATTTTATCTGCCGGCAGATCGTAACGCTTACCTAACGGACCATCCAAAACAATGCTCTCTGGTGTTGCAATAAGACGTGTAGAACGATTCTTTGTAGAAAGTATCCCCATGCACATATCACCCTTGAATATCTTTGTTGTTTCAGAACTTTCAATTTGCCCGGACATAAAATTTGCCTTCCTTAAAATAACTATAGATAAAACATCATATGACAGCTTATTAAATTAGCCTTGAACTGTCGAGGTTTATTTCACGAATTGATGCTAATAAAGATATGATTAGCTGCAATCAGACCGAAAAAAATATTATAGAACCAAAACCAAAGGCCCCAAACTCGCCCAGGAGACGAATCACAAGCCACGAATCACGAATCACGACATAGATCAGCCCCGGCCAACAGCCGGTTCCACGACCAACGACTATCAATCAGTGCCGGCAACGCCTGCCTCCACGCGATTAGAGAATCGCAGATTATCTGATCGCCTCGCGACTTGTCGCGGCACCACAGGTGCAAACCCAAAAAAAACTTGCCTTACGAATCACGAGTCACGAATCACAACATAGATCAGC
>SDBV01001490.1_pt1 | contig 35383 bp, 53 predicted proteins | sample 2277081 | NCBI WGS metagenome assembly SDBV01 (sample SAMN10402039, study PRJNA504765) | marine sediment metagenome | isolation source: marine sediment core GS10_PC15, 223 cmbsf | place: Arctic Ocean: Southern Knipovich Ridge | collected 2010 | reverse complement strand
GGCTCCAATTCAAGGGATGGCGTTGGACATCGACCAGTGGTCATCCTTCGCGGCTGAGCAAATGAGAACCAACATGGCGAACGGGACGGAAGCGGTGAGCGGAGAGATCGTCCCTGAAATGGTGGGCATAGTTGATGACTGGTTCGCCCGGATGGCAATAAACATGAAAGACAGAACCAAAGAGGGGGCTGACGGCGTGAAGATTCAGATGGAGCAAGCCGCGCAAGGGATGGTGACATTCTTTGGGGGCATGGCGGCCCTTCTCAAAACTTTCGGCGGGAAATACTGGAAATGGTTCAAGGCGTTCGCCATCGCGGAGGCCATCACCAACACGTTTGTCGCCGTCACCAGGGCCCTGTCTGCCTATCCGTTTCCCTGGAATTTAGCGCCGGCGGCCGGTGCGGCGCTGCATGGCTTCGCGCGGGTGCGACAGATTCAGCAAATGCAGCCCCCCCCTCCTCCGTCCGCGCACACGGGACAACTATTCGGCACCAACAGCCTGGCACCTTTCCCAGGCTCTCGACCGAATGAGGGGCTGGCCATCCTGCGAGAGGGTGAACGGGTCATCACCCAGGAACAAGGCAACCCCCGGCGGGTGATAATCCAAATGCCGAAGGGCGATATGGTGTTTTCTGGCAATCAAATCCGGTCCCTCTTGGGGCAGCTTGAACGCGCACTCCAGGACGACAGCGCGCGCCTCGTGATGCAGGTGGTGTGATGGCTTTGATGCTCGACTCGAACACAATCGTCATTCCCGCCCCAACGGACGTTTTTGATCCTCGGCTCGGGGTGGACAGCATTTTCCGGCAGACGGGCGCGGTCTCCTCGGCGAGCAATGAGACCACAGGGTTTGAAAAAGAAAACGCCTACGCTGAGGGCTTTACGTTCGACTCGTGGCGGCCGGGAATTGCTGGAGTGCAATGGCTGCGCGCGTCCCTCTCCGTCGCCTACACGGCGAACTACCTTGGGATCGCCTCCCACAACCTGCACACCCAGCAGGCCTCTATCAAGGTGCAGCACAGCACGGACGGCGGGGTCACGTGGTCGGATTCGAGCACGGTGCATGCGCCCGGCGATTCCACACCGATCTTGATCCTGTTTGATGACGTTTTCGCGCAAGACTTCCGGCTCTGGATCAGCAGCCGGCTCCCGGTCTCAATCGGGGTGGTGAATATCGGGCACGTCCTGACGCTGGACGCACCGGTTCAGGCCCCGTGGTCGCCTCCGTCTCTCGCCAGGATGAACCGGTTCATCACTGAGGTTTCGGAAAACGGAGCATTCCTCGGGCGGGCTGTTATTGCAAACGGGGCGGAACTGGAACTGGATATCAGGGGGATCGGGATGCCGTGGGCGCGCGCGCAGTGGGAGGAGGCTGTCCGGCTGATGGAAAGCTGGCCTTTCTTTTTCGCGGCCCGTGACATTGCCGCCCAGGGCGGGGTTGCGGAGCGCGAAGTTTTTTACGGCTGGGCGACAGAACAACCCTCCTCCGGTTACAGCACAAACGTCTACGGAAGGCTCCGGCTCAGCGCCCGAGGAATCGTCACCTAAAAGGAGTTTGAAAAATGACCAAGCGAGCAATACAGGCGACGGTTTTGACGGGTTCGGCATCCCTCGGGGTCGCCCCTGGCGCGACTATCACCATCAAAGACGCGGTGACCGGGGCCAACCGAACCCTGTGGTCGGACTTCGAGGGAACGTCCGGCACAGGCAATCCTGTGACCGCTGACGCCAATGGGCAGTTCCTCGTCTACGCCAACCCGGGCCGGGTGCAGATCACCGTCACCGATGGCGTCACGACCCGCATTTGGGAAAATGTGGAGCTTGGCCCGTTGGATGATTCGCCCAATGTTATCATCAACGGTGATTTCCAGGTGCTCCAACGCAGTATAAGTTTCGCCGCGATTGCCAATGGATCTTATTCGCTGGACAGATGGCTCTATGAAAAGTCTGGTGCGGCTGTTCACACAATCACACAAGATGCGGACATTCCCACGCAGGCGCAAGCTGATGACACTGGTGGATTCAGCATCAAACTTGATGTGACAAACATTGATGCTTCGCCCCCGGCGGCTGGCGATTTGGTTGTGTTAAGCCAACGCATCGAGGGTTTCAGCGCAAAGCATTTACTCAATCGAGAAATAGTTCTTTCTTTTTGGGTGAAGGACACAGTAACGGGGATTCACTGTGCGTTTTTCAAAAACAAGGCAACTTCAAACCGATCATATGTCGTAGAATTTACAATCAACGCCAGCGACACATGGGAATTTAAAGAAATCACCATCACCATGAACGACGGGACGGCGGGGACTTGGGATTGGACGAACGGGACAGGACTGGAGGTTGGCTTTGCTTTGTTCGCCGGCTCCACATATCAGACCGCAGCAGACGCTTGGCAAACAGGCAATTTCTTCGCCACCGCAAACCAAGTCAATTGTGTCGGCAATATAGCCAACAACTTTCACCTGGCGCTCGTGCGACTCCGGGCGGGAAACGAAGCGGCCCCGTTCCAGCACCGGGCGTATGAGACAGAATTGGCGTTGTGCCAGAGATATTATGAGGAGTTGGGCTTTGGTGCAACCAACGAGTGGTTTGCAGCCGGCTTTGCAACCACGGGGACACAGGGACTCACAGACGTGCGGTACACAGTAAAACGCGCTACTCCAGCAATCACATTTACAGCAGCCAACACTTTCGATATTCTCTATCGCGCCACCTTTGCGCAGGGCAGTTCGGGGCCTACTGCTTTCAACAGAAACGTCAGAAGTTCTGTTGTCCGTTTGACTGTTGCTAATGTGCTGACGGCGGGGGACGGCGTTGCATTGCGAAACAACGCAACAAGCGCGAGAATTTACATTTCGGCGGAGCTTTGATCATGGCAACAGCAATCAGATGCAAAAAAACGCACAAGGTGCTCTACATATACGCGGGCGCACCATTCTCGCAATACAGGTGGCTTAATAAGTTCGACATCAGCCTTGCCAACCCGGAAGTGGTGGACCACATCGAAATCCCTGACTGCCCTGGCGAGCCCGGAGACTGCGACCTGGACGTGAACTCCGATCCACCGAAGTGGGTGCCGAACATGCCAGCGATCCGGGCCCGCCGGGTGCGGGAATTCGAGGCGGAAGGTTTCCGCCGTGTCGCAGCCTTTCACCTGCCGCACCATGTTTCTCGGCTTGGTCTCCTGCCCCCGGGCAATTCCGAAGTGCAGGCAGCCTCCGCGCTCATTGAGGGGGTCAAGCTGGCGGTGAACAACGCCGAAGATGCGATGGACCTGATCCTCGACGCGGAAAAATTGCAGGCTTTCGAGCCGACCTGGCCGGAGTGAGTCAATGACGTGGGAGGCGGAGCGGACAAAACCAGGGAAGCGTCTTTTCCATGTCGTGGAAATGGACCTGGATTTCTGCGCGGAGACCTACGGCGTGGCCCCCTGCACGGCCGCCCTCAACGCAGGCAACCCGCACAAATGCTTCAACACCCGCGTCACCTGCCAGGACCCAGCCAACTACAACAGGGAATCCAAAACCTACCGATTCTGCGACCCCATCGAAGGAATCCCGAAACTATTCGGGGCCATCCCGTCGCTACAGAACGTGGAAACCGCGCCAACGCAAATCGACCCAGGGAAGTCAATGGGTGTCCGGGCGTCCGTAAGTATGACGTTCGCCGATCACCGGTACCATGACCGGGGGATTGACAAGTACGTCGCGGAGCGCAAGAGCGGGGCGGCCGCCTTCGACGGTTCAACTTATGATCCGTACGAGCAGGGCACGTATTTCGGCAAGCTGGCGGCCCGCAATCTCTACAAGATAGGCCGCCCCCTGCGAGTTCTTTCCGGCTTCCTCCCCTGGGATCACAACCTACCGGCAGAAAACCAGATCGCCTACACCGAGGCGGAGGTGCTGGCGAATCTCCGGACGCACACTTACGTCATTGACAGCTTTGAGGGCCCCGACTCCCAGGGGGCTTTCACTGTGGTGGCAAAGGATATCCTCCGGCTGGCATCACAAAACAAGGCCGAATGCCCAGTCCAGACAACCGGGCGCCTCGTCGCGGCGATTGATGACGTGGTCACAAGCCTAACCCTGACCCCGGCTGGGGTGGGTGCCTCCGAATATGCAGCCAGCGGCACGATCCGCATTGAGTCGGAGCTGATGACCTACACCCGCTCAGGGGACGTGTTCACGGTCGTAAGGGAGACGGACGGGAGCACCGCCGCAACCCACGTGATCGATTCAGGCGTCCAGGAGTGCAAGCGGTTCGCCGCCGCCCGGGTCGACGCGGTCGTGAATGACCTCCTGGTGAACTTCGCCGGGATCAGCTCCTCGTTTATCACGCTCGGGGACTGGGATTCGGAGTCCGACCCGTGGCTGACCTCCCAGATTTTTTCCACGTTGATCGTTGAGCCGACCCCCGTCGAGACGCTGGTGAATGAGCTTTGCCGGGAGTCGCTGGTTTTCATCTGGTGGGATGACATCAACTCGCAGATCCGTTTCCGAAGCATCCGCCCCCGCGACGCCGATGAAAAGGATGCGCTGGTGCTGGTGAGCGGCGACAACGCCATCATCGAAGAGTCCTACTCCCGCCGCACCGGTGAGCAATTCTCAAAGGTCGTGGTCTCGCTAGCCAGGCCGTCCTTTGTCACGCGCATGGACGACCAGACCAATTTCGAGCAAACGGTTTCATCCACCGACGAAGACGCGGAATCAGCCGACCAGTACAACGAGTCGAAAGTGAAGCGGATCGCGTCGCGCTGGCTGGACAGTTCCCAGCGGGGCTCCGCGTTGCAACTCGCCTCCCGGACACTCGCCATTTTCCGTGATTCGCGGGATCGGCACCAATTCAGGATGTCGGCCAAGAATGCATCCCTCTGGACTGGCGACATATTTAATTTGCAGCACCGCTCCCTACAGGGCTTCCGTGGGGAGGAAATCATCACCCAAATGCAGGTGCTCAAGGTTCAGGAGTTGGAGGATGGCAGCTTTGAATACGTCGCTATCGCGGATTCATTTGTGAACCGGTATATTTTCATCGGGCCTGACACGCTAGGCGAATACTCCGCTGAAACGCAGAGCAACAAAGACCGCTACTTTTGGATTTCTGATGCAAACGGCAAGATGAGCGACGGTTTCGACGGTTACCGAATCATCTAACAGGAGCAAACAGAATGACCTATACAGCTATCCCCGACGGCGACGTTGACGCTGAAAGCCCCGGTACGACAACTTTGATAACGCTGTTGCGGGACAACCCCATCGCGATCACACAGGGGGATGCGGGCGCGCCCAACATTATAGCGGCGGCCCTTGCCACCGATTCAGTCGAAGAGGCCAAAATAAAAAACGGTGCAGTGACGGTGAACAAACTAGGACCGGAAGCGGTTGAAACGGACAAGATTAAATTATTGGCGGTAGACACCCCTCAGCTTGCAGCAGGCGCAGTAGAAAACGCCAAGATTGGCGTTGGCGCAGTTGATACGCTTGAACTCGCTGTTGGTGCGGTAACAGACGTTGAACTTGATAGCGGTTCTATAACCAAACCAAAACTTACAAACCAAATACATAAAGTTTTAAGTACTGACACAATTGAAGCAGGCAACACCGGCAGCGGCGAGCAGACTCTGATGACCTACACCATGCCGGGTAGCACGCTGCCGACTAGCGGTGCCCGTTTGCGGATTACCTCGTTTTTTAAGGGCAACGGGGCAGACAACATAATGCTTAAATTTCATTTTGGATCATCATCGGCACAAATTAAAGCCGGTGCGCTTATTGTGAACTCCGTTTTTACTTACAAAGTGACTGTGGATATTGTACGAACCGCATCAAACGCCCAAAAGTATAGTTGGATTGCTCATGATGCCTTTGGTTTTGATGCGGCTGGTGGGGTGGGCTCAGGCATAATGATGAACGCGGCAATCGTCATAAAATTCACCGGAGAAAATACCACCGACGCGACCAATAATGCCATCGTCCAGGAGTACATGCAGATCGAATACCTCCCGGTCTAGGGGGTCGTCTAATCGAGCTTCAGGCAATCAGGATCACTGCCGCCATACATAACGACCCCGCACTCCACGGTATCACTGTAGCCCAGGCAGTGGCCGAACTCGTGAGCGAGGATACCCGTGATCAGCTCGGGTTCAAACAAGAACAGCTCGCTAGGATTGTAGCGAATGGAGCACTTGTAACCGCCGGATCTAAACGCCCGGCGCGCCCGGGCGACCACGGGAAGGTCGGGATCAGCCATGATCCGGGTGTTGCGGTTGCGGTCCTGGTCGGAGATATGAATTTTCTCGCCCTTGTCGTACCAGTACCCGGAGGCGGCGAGCGCGAACGGAAGCAGGGCTTCATCATCAATCGCCCAACGGACTGTCCACTCATCAGCGCACGAGCCGAGCAGCAGCACAATGGCTGAGAGAATCAAAAGGCTTTTCGCTTTCATCGGGTTCCTCCTGATCAATCGTATCTGAAAAGGAACGGCATGAGCAACGAGAACGGCAACGGGACAGCGAGGCTCCAATCGTGGCTGACGCCGGCGCTGACCGGCGCGGGTCTGCTGCTCATGAGCTGGATTCTGACGGAGGTACAGGCGACGCGGGCGGACGTCAAAACGGTGCGCGCGGATGTCCGGACTGCCTTGATTACGCTCACAAAACATGAAACCATTTTGGAACTCAACGGCCTGATGGAACCGAAACACAGGAGCGACCCGCCATGAGCAAGCAACTGACCCCACATTTCACCGTTTCCGAGCTGGCCTGCCGCTGCGGCTGCGGGATGCTGCCGACTCAGGAACTTCTTGATTTTCTGGAGGCGGTCCGCCTGATCTACGGGCGCCCAATTCACATCGCCAGCGGAGCGAGATGCGAGGCGCACAATCAGGATGTAGGGGGTGCGCCCGATTCCGCCCACACCAGGGGGACGGCGGTTGACCCCGCGGCACCGATGGGCGAAGATTTGCTTGACCTGATCGCCGCAATTATGGCCGTTCAAACGATCCGAAAGGCTCGCGGCGCGAAGGGCGGCGGGTTTGGCATGGGGGTGAAAAACGGCGTCCGCTGTATTCACGCTGACGTGGATGAAAAACACGGCTGGCGTGCATGGATGTACTGAGGAAAAGACCATGTGGGAATTTCTGACAGCGACGGCGAACCGGCTCTCCAGCCTGGACTTGGCGCTGGTGGTGTTCGGGATGCTGATGTACAAGCTAATCAGTACCGCCCGCAAGATCAACCGCGCGAATGTGAAATGGGGGATCTTGGCGTTAAGCCTGATGGCGTTCGGAGCCCTTGGGGTTCGGGTGCTGCTCATCTGGACTGAATTCACGATCAAAACAGGAGGTTGATATGGGCGCAATCATCGTTTCCCTACTGAAACAAAAGGCCGCCGGGCAGGTTCTAGGCCTGCTGGTGAGTAAGACTGCCGGCGGCGCCACGCTCGTTGGCTTCACTGCCTTGTGGGCGGTGCTCCCCAGGGCGCTGGAGAGCGACCCAGAGGCGGTCGGGCAGGTGGTGCTGATCATGTTGGGGTGGCTAGGGGCGCTGTACGGGCGTTGGAAGGCCAAGCCTGCGGCGCTGGAGCAACCAAAGAAGAGGAAATAGGGGACTCGTCCGCGTAACCCATGCGCTCCCTCTCGGAGTTTTCCGCCGTTGTCGAATCGGTCATTTCAGCATCAGAAAGCTGCCGGGAATGTCGCAGCGCGCCAACCGGCGGACATTTTCCGCCCCGTAGGCCGCCAGCACAGACGGTGCCCCTGGGGTGCCGCCCCGAGTTCCATCAACGTGATAGAATCGCACCCGGCCCTTGATGAAAAGAACGGCGTCCGCAGCCCCCCAGACAAAACGCTGGAAGCCTTCGGTTTCTGTGCGGGCGAAGATGATCGTGATGCCCTGTCCGTGTAGAGCCAGACGGTTAAGCCATTTCCAGGTGTGTTTTCCGTAGGGCGGATTGAGCCACACGTGGCCCTCCCAGGGCTGCATCAGGCCATCGTCCTTGAGCGTGAAGTGACGGGCGGCGGTATCCCACGGGCGCATGATAGGTGCGCATGGATCCAGATCGAAAGGTCCTAGCGCCTCGATAATTTCCGGGGGCGTGAGCCATTCATCCTTGTAGGCCGTGTTTTGCGACGCGGGCTTGTCCGCTGCGAGCATCATTCTCCCCCCATTTCCACGCCAGAACCCAGCGGGATGTACGCCGCGCTCACCGGTGAGAAGCGGGACAGCAGGCAATGTGCGCAAGTGGCCGTGCCGTCGCAGGGGATCGGCTGGGGTGCGGGTGGCCGCCGGCGGAGATATAGCCCCGTTTCCGTGCAACCAGGTATGGCGCAAGGGTTCCGATACCGGGAGACCCTAGGCGCCGCCTGTCCGGGGCCGCGTGAATTTCTTTCGTGGGCGTAGCAGAGCGCCTTGGTATTCATGTGGTGGGCTCCTTTTCTGATTCGATCAAGTCCAGCGTCGCGGTGGCGCGAAGGGTTCATTTAAAAGTCGCCGCTCCCACTTTCTCCAAGCCAAGCATTTCTTGCAGGTGACACGCGCTGGCACGCAAGTAATAATCGCGAGTCCTCCCGTTGTCCTGCCCCGGCCACACACGGGAAGAGTCGGGTGGCGCGATGGCTCGCTGTTCGCTGATCGGCTGTAGTGAATCTTTCCAGGCATGTCGTCTCCAAAAAAGAGGGCTGTGGAATTTAGGATTTTAGGGGCGACGAGCCCCAGCCCAGCGCCCTACTTCTTCGCGGCCTTGGCTTGGACCTCAAGCGCCTTGTAAAACTGGAAAAACTCGTCGATCTTCCCTTGCTCCTTCTTGTCGGCGCAACGGTCGCGGATTCCCTCCACGCTTTTGTCCCAAGCGGCCTGTATTGAGTTCCCCGCCTCCAGCACCGCATCGAAAATACTGTCCGCCTGAATGGCGTCTTTCATACTCGGATCGATCTCAGGCGCAACAAGCTCCGTCTGCTGCCCACTGGGAGCGGTTTCCGGAGCCTCACTGGCCTCTTCCGGCTCGGGTGGTGCCTCGGTGTCGGCTTGGGCGGCAAGGTCGGCCGCAACGGCATCAGTGGGGGATGAGAGCGGTATCTGTTCCGGGACCTCCGCATACTCCGCGTCCAGCACGAGCGGTGCCCGCATATCCCCAGTCATTCCCGGCACCCTCACGCGGATCGGATTGACCAACCGGCCCACCGCGGCCCGGATGCTGCGTGCGTACATGGCGAGCGGGTCGTCCCTCCAGGCGGGGGCCTTCCCGTCTTTTGCCGCTGCGGAGTGATTCTTGCGGCGGTTCAAGTCGGCCAAGTCAAACCACTCGATTCGTGGCGGTTTCAGCGGATCATCAAAAACGCAGACTCCGAACCCTCCAATCAGATTTTTAAGCTCTCGGGCGGTCCCGAAATCTTCATCGTTGAGCGTGAACTTTTCGATCTGGCCGAGGTTTCCGCGCTCCACCTTCACCGGCTCGTCGGGCTTGAACACGAGCACCGCCCGGATGTCCCCACCGCAAGCCTCTTTGGCCCGATCCGTGATGAACTTCTCAGACTCCTGGGGGCGAACATCGGCAACCTTCCCATCAGGAATGATCCAAAGGCCCCCGTCTCCGAACGAGGTTTGATACCTCGACGCGGCTTGGATGCAGTTGAACAGGCCCGGGCCTTTGGCGGCAGCCGCAATCTTCGGGTTCGCCGTAAGGTAGCCGGCCAAGTCCTCGATCAGACGCTGGGGAGTCAACTTCGATCCCTCCAGGTTCGAGGCCAACATGGTTTGAACCTCGACACTGCGGAGAGGTTGTAGGATGGGGGATGTGTTTGCCCCGATAACCGCCAGCGCTCCAACGGGTTGTCGTTCTTCCATTGTTGTTCTCCGTGGGATGGGTTTAGATTGGGCGCCTACTGGGAGACGGCCGTTTTCTTGTTTTCAATTTGGCAGCCGGGGATTTTGCGGAGCTTCCTCTCTCCACGCACCGCCGTGTTGAGCGCGGACTTATTGGGAAGGAGAAACTCTGCGGGAAGTTTGGTGATGTCCGTGACGGTGGCCACCCAGTTATCACGGAGGGCGGTCCCCACTCCCGTCGAACTACGGGACGTTTGCTGGTGGAGTATCACGGGGGCCACCCCCACCTCCGCCTCCTTTACGATGTCCTGCGCATGGTCGGTGGTGGCGGCCGCTTGCTTGTCTGTCTCTTCCGCCTGGGCCCGTGCCTGTGCGGCCTCTTCCGCCTTCCCTTCTTGGGTCAGCGCCTCCGCTCTCTCTCTCTCCTCATCGGCTTTTTTCTTCTCTTCCGCTGCCCGCAATTCCAGCGCCGCCGCCTCTTCAATCGCCTCCGCCTCCTGTTCCTCCCTAAGCCTTGCCTCCAGTTCGGCGGCCTTCCTCTCCTCTTCCTTCAGGAAGGCCCCAGTTCTCTCATTTAGAATACCCATCGCTTCTTTGAGGGGAACTGTGACAAGCTTGTAGCGCGCGTTTAGTCGTTCCACCCCCTCCTTGAACGGGGCCAGGAATTGTTTGCGCTCGGCCTCAGTGGTGAAGACGTGAGCCCTTATAGCCTTAATGAGCCCCCCCACCTCTCCGTTGATCTGATGGTTCGGAATGACCGCCGGCACGTTTGCGAACCCGGCCAGCAATTCATCGGCCCGGGGCTTCGAGACAATCGGGCGAGCTACCATTTTGGCGAGCGGGTTTACCGCCCCCATCACTTCGCCTTGAGTTCCTTCATTTTCTTCCATTTCTTAATTCCCTTCAGCGAATGGAATTGGCGCAGCGGCAAGTTCCTCCAAACTCATTTTCGGAGGTTTCATCGCGGCTTTCTTCCGTGGTTTCCACGTCGAATCGTCGGGCCGCATCCGTGGGCCGGCGGGGTCAAGGTGGCGTTGATGAAACTGCCGGGCAGCGGCGGTCATGCCCTCCAGGAGTTTCCTGTGGTAGCGAACGCGGTAGATACGGAAGTCGGGACCGCCGAAAAAACATCCGAGGAGCCATACCCTCCACTGGGCGTCAGAATCCAGGGCATCCACCGCCGCCATTTCCCACTGGCATTGCATCTGGTGGTAGATGGGAATGATATCGTTGTCCCACTCGCCCCGCTTGCCGGGCATGTCTTCAAAATCCCGCTTCATGTGGGGCGAATGGTTCTTGATTTGCAGCCCGATCTTCGCCCGCGGGAAAAGGAAATCCGGGGTCGCCGCCCACATTTCCGAATGGCCGGGGTGAATGATGGTTTTCCCGGCCACCATCGGGCCAAGTTTCAGCCGTTTCTGGCACAACCGGCCAAGGCCTTGCTCGACAAACAGGCCCACCTCCGTGGCCTCGTTTCCGGCGAACGGCCTGACTCCGGTGTGCTGATCCCATGTGGCGCTGGGTGATTTGTCGGGGTGCTTCCCGAGGAAGCCCGAGACAGTCGAGCCCGTGAGCCGGTGGAGCCGAATTGCTTCTTGTTTTGGGGATAGGCTCATTTATCCGCTCCGTGTGGTTTCTCTCTCTGTGTGACCGTACCAAACCAACTTGCAAAAAGCTACTGTTTTTTAAGCCGGGTCAGCATGCCTTGCACTTCAGGTCATGCAGTGCTCGCTCAGCCTCCTCCAGCGAACGGACAACGTAGTAGACCGTTCTGGGTGCTCGCAGGAAATCGTCACGCCAGTCTTTCTGCTTCTGGCTGAGAACCCCCTTGGGCCGCTTGACCTCCATCCCGACCGTGTAGCCGTAGGCGGTGCCCATGATGTCCGGCATGCCAATTTCGGTCGGGTGGAGTGTGAAGGTGCGCTCGTTGCCGAGTTTGCGAATGTACTGGGATGGCCGGGCGCGCCAGAATTTCCAGCGCTCAGGCCTTGGCCCAATCCCGCCTTGGAGCACAAGCCAGTCCAGTATCTGACTCTGGATCGCCTCCTCGAGGGGCTTTCCGTCTACTCCAAGTTTCCAGCGGGTCATGTGGCTTCCCGCCTCCCTGCGGATTTTTCGATCTCCGCCACCAATTCCGCCGCCGATCGCACCGCCCCTTCATCCTGCAGCGCATTCAGCAGCATCGAAAGGACGAAACGATCATGGCGTTTCGTGTCCGCCCGCAACAGCAGTTCCTCGAACTTGGCGATAAAGTGTTTATGGAGGGAAGGAGGGGCGGTAAGGAGTTCGCAAACCAATGTCTGGATGCCGGCAAGGCACGCCGCGAGCCCCCTGTTCACAGCCTCTTGAGCTTTGCCTTCCATTGATTTCAGAACGGACGCGGCATCCTCCCCGGATTCGACCCGGGCGCGCATCTCCGCCTCCAGAGATTCAAGCGTCACTGTCTCGGGTTTTCTCTGATTTTTCATGTGGTCTCCAAAAAGAACCGAGGGGTCTGGATTAGCGTGTAGGTCCGCCACCGCCAGCGTTGCCGTTAGGCGGAACCCCCCGGCCCGATCAGGTGTTCAGCGGCGGCGGGTTGTTCAACGGAATAACCAAAGCCCAGTAGCCGTCATCGCGTTCCACCCATTCTCCAAACCGAAGGCCTTTTCCGTCAGGTGTCTCAACCTCAACAAATCGGCCAGACTCATGTGACGGAGGGCCGTCAAAAATGATGTGAATGTGCTCCAATTTGCACCGACAACGGTTGCCCGGCCAGTGTGTTCCTGTGTAGATAGGCAGGCGTGGGAATTTGCCTGGTTCTCCTTCAACAAAACCGCCGCAGGTGGAACACTTACGAAAATTCTCTTTTGGCTTGTTTTCCATCCTCATTCCTCCCTTCAGTTTGAAAGCGGGGCTGTCCAGCGCGTACCACCGGGCAACCCCACTGCCAGCCCGTCCGTGGGCGTGGCGTCCCTGCCGTGCCTCCATGGCGTCAATTCAGCTTCCTGTAGCGTTTTCGGTACCATTCCCGGAATCGTTCCATCGCCGTCCACAGCGCCATGAAAGGTGGGTCCGTGATGTCCTTGGCGAGGGAGCCGTATCTGTGAGGGCACACCAGCCCGGCCAGCGTCCCACCCGCCGCCATAATCACGCAGGCCAGCCATTCGCGGGCGCGGTCTATCGCGGTCACGCCTCACCTCCCAAATCGTCGTGCGCCCGCCCGTCCAGCAGCCGCCCGGCGGCCTTCTTGCCGACGCGCGAAAGAAACCTCGCTTTAAAATCCGGGGCGCCATCAATTTCCCCCGCCGAATTAAGGTAAACGGTTGGCTTTTTTGTTTTAGGATAACTGGCCACTATTTCTTCAAAGCGATCCGACAACGCCCACTCCCCCCACTGCTTGAAGAAGAACGCCACGCCAGCCTCTGCGCACTGGTCACGGGTGCTTCTGAACCATTCGGGATGCGCAGGCCGCGCCCCCGGGCCAGACTCGCCCCCGGCGATGATCAGGTCGAGGCGGCGCAGCGCGTCATATTCCGTGGACCGTCCATCTAAGGCCCGGTAGCGGTCGCCCCCAAACCACCGAAAATTTAGCGGCCCCAGGGCGGGCTCGTAGCTGACGAACCGGAACGCCGCGGGGGTGTTCAGCAGTTGCACAACCCGATCCAGGTGGTCTGGTTTCTCCACGCTGACCCCAAGCTGGACGTTGGGCAGGGGCCAAGGCAAAAGCCCTATCCCTTGAAAATTGAAGGTGTACCCCATTTCTCGCGCAATATTCTCCAGCGGCTTGATTGAGCGGCCTAGCCGGGCGACATACTCCGCCATCCGCTCCGCCCGCTTGGTCAGCACCAGAAACTTGTGCTGCGGACAGAGGGCCATCACGGCGAACACGCGGTCGATGAACTCGTCCGGCACGGCCTCGTGGAAGAGGTCGCTCATCGAATTCACAAAAATGCGCCGGGGCTTCTTCCACCGCAGGGGTTGTTCCAGCCGTTCGGGCACCAGCTTGATCTTCCCCGTCCAGTGGGGCTTGCCGTGGACAAACTTTGCCACCCCCTCCCCCCAGTATCCAGGATTGGAGAACCGCGCGGCCATCATCTCGGCGTAGCAGTGGTCACATCCGGCGGAAACTCGTGAGCAGCCCCGCACTGGGTTCCATGTCTCATCACACCAAAGTATTTTTGAACTCATTTCCCATCCCTCCGATCAACGGTTGTCCGCCTGTTGCCTGCCGATGCTTGATCCTGGGGGAGTCGGCGGCGCTCGGATTTGCGGCGCTGGAGGGCGGCCCGGGCTGTTTTTCTCATCCACGCATCCGCATCGGCCCGCGTTTCCAATGTCGCGGGAAACATAGACTCAGCGATGCACTCCAGCGCCTCCCGATACCCCGCACATTCCTTGCAATCGCTCATAACCACTCCTTGGGCCCTCCGCAGTCCGCGCATGATCGTGCGTGGCCCGGCGGGTCGCCTTCGATGTATTGTCCGCAATCCTGGCAAAACACCCCCTCAAGGATGTCTTCAGCTTCGCTCGTTTCTGGCATCAGCTTTCCCTCCTCATGGTGATCCGTGCCTTGGCCCGTTGCGCCTCCATCGCGTAGGCGTATATCTTGCCCCGTACCGGACAGTTTCCCCGGTTGTAAAAGTGGGCCGCCCAGCCAATCTGTCTCCCGCAACGCTCGTACCCCAGGCGCAGGTACTTGGCCCCGCACTGAGCATTCAGCGTGAAATCATCCCGCCACCCAGGCGCACACTTGGCCTCAATCGCGGCAATTTCCATCACTTGGAACGGGCCGCTTTCACCGTCACCGCCGTCACGGGATCGTACCCGCTCCCGGCTCTCCAGCCACCATATCGTGCGGAGGTCGTCCGGCCTCACCCGCTCAAGCAGGGCGATCCGCCTCACAATCTGGCGTGCCGATTCCACCATGCTGCCCCGCGGCAACACCACTTCCGGGGCGTGGGCCAGCCCGGTCAACAGGGCGAGGTAGGCGATCAGGGTTGTGGTTTTCATCGGATTTCGTAGGTGATTCCCCGGGTTTTCAGGGAGGCCGTGAATTGCTCCACTTGCTCCGCCGTGAGAGTCAAAAGCTCGTAGACGCGATGTGTCGGGAGCTTCTTTTTTCCGTCGCCGAATTCCTCTTTTTCAGCTTTCAGGAAGCAGCGACGAAGGGCGTAGCGGGTTGCGGCGGCGGAATTTCGGCGCAATAACACGATGCGATTTGCTGACGTTATGCCCATTCCGTCAGCGGGCAGGGCGGGCTGGGTTTCGTTCATAGGTTCCTCACCTCCAATAATCGCGTTCGCCCCTAAACCTCCAGGGCATCAAAGGCAGTCCACGGAACGGCTGGCGTTGGCGCGTATTTCTGGATCACCCCGCCATTTGCCAGAAAGACCTTGATGGCCGCCGTCACTTCCTCGTGCGTGATGGCGCCCGGGCGCCGCGTCAGGTCCTTCTTTTCTCTGAGCCGCCCCCTGCACCGCGTGCAGGTTTCGCCGCCCGTGTTCAGGACCTTGGCGGTGGGCGGAATTTCGGCGCCGCAGAGGGTTTTCTGCACTCCCCAGTACCGGATGTGGGTTGCGCTGATTTTGGTCAATCGGTGGGCGTCATGGCCGGCCAGTTCCCAGGCGACTGTTTTGTGAAGGCTGTGCATGTTGGTCATCTCGTCTCCCTTTGGTGTGATGCGCCTTCCCTGGCGCCGGTGCCTCCTGGCGGACTAGCGGGCTCGGATTTGGTCGGAAATTATGGCCCCGAGGGGCTCCACCCATTTGGATAGCGGGATTGCGAAGAATATCCAGAATACAGCAGCGACAAGCGCAACAATCAAGGCGACAAGTCCCTCCTCGCCGCTTTCATTTTTGGCCGCAAGAAACAAACAAACCAGAAACAAGGCGGTCGCCACGCATGCAATCCCGCCAAACACTACCGCCCAAACAAAGTAGTAGTTGCTGTACGCCTCCAGGATTGTGGTCGCGGTTTGGGGCAAGTTGTCCAGGCCCCGCTCTGCGGCATCGGCCAGGATTTTGAACAGTCTTTCAGTTTGCTTTTCCATGATGTCTCCCTTTGGTGTGTTTATTTCCCCCAATTCCCGACCTACGATAAGGGCAGTTATCAAGGGTTAGACTTCTGCGAATGTTTCTTCTGGTGCTTTATTGCATCCCGTTCCGATTCAAATCTACTTCCGTCTTGTGTCACCCAAACAAAACGAGTCGGAAGTCCTTCCTTCCAGTCATAATCTATCCTCCGCGGATACTCTATTGAGTATTCCATTAGCTCGTTCCTCTCTAGGTTTCGATAACCGATCTTTATCTGGGGTTAGGATGTATCCATGGCCGTTTGGTTCTCGTGGATTTGCTGGCTCACCATTCCCTGTTGATTGGCTTCTGTTCCAACAAAGTCCCCCAACAATGAAGTTGAGTCGTCCAATGCCTCCCGAAGTGCTTCCTCTTTGGCTTGTAGGTCGCGGATTGCCTGGAAAGAATCACGGAACGCTTGTTGGGTAACAACTGATGACAAATTGTTTATGTCGCACTCCAACATAGAAAGAAGTATTGAAAGCGGCGGTTTGTACATCCTCTCACCTCCTCCGGTGCATTGGCGTGGGTTGGGCTCCTCATTCCGTCAGCCTGTAGGACGCTTCCGATATTGGTGTAATTTCCATCAGTTTTCCATCTGTGAATTTCAATGAAAAACGAGGGTAATCGAAAGCCTCCCCTCCGATGATGTAAACCATACCGTGGAAATTTACCGGCTCACCTCTGCGTAAAAGATTGCCATCTTTGGTGACCAGATAGCTGTCCATAACGCAGTCAAAATCCTTTGTTTGCCACCAGTTTTTTTCTGGTAATTCGGGCGGCTGTTCTTCAAATTCCAGGTTGTCGAACATTCCCATCAGTACCTCCTCCGGTGCCTTGGCGTGGGTTAGGTTTTATTTTTCACCTCGCCAGTCTGTCAGGGCTTTTAGTTGGCCGTAGGTGTACTCATCCAGCAAGACGACATATCGGCCTTCTAACCCATATGAAAACGTATGGAATGACCCCCAACAGCGGCGTAGATACCACACAATGATCTTATGCCAAAAATGCTTCATCACCCCTCCGTCTTTCGAGGTTCGGCGCCGGCCATGGCGGCTCGGGTGCTAGCCCAGATTCCTGTGAGAGAATTCAGCCGTGCGCTCCAATTTGTAATTCTTCACCTCCTTCACGCTTCCGGGTTGCTCTCACAATCCCCAACCGCCCCCATTGCCGGCCGGCGGAGAGGACCCCTCATTTCCCCTACTTTCCTCAAAAACCTTTCTCGGGCAAGGCTGGACCGCCGCACCTGTTCCTCGCTCATTTCAGGCTGGGGAAGCTCTTTCACACCCTGCCGCTGATGGGATGGCAGCCGCGTGTATTTCAGAAAATCCGCCGGCGTGGGGAACTCAACAAATTCAGCCGCCATGGCGCGGAAGATGCCCCGAAAGCGCGGGGTGTCCAGTGTGCTTTTCCACGCTCCTGCTGGATTGATTGCCACAGCCCATGCTTTGGCTCGCTCTTTCTGATCCGGCGCATTGGCGGGCCTGTATTGAAGCCCTGAGCGGCAAAGCAGTTGAATGCCGTGCTCCATTTCCAGCGACAGCCACGTTTCAGGTTGTTTCATCCCGCATCTCCTGCGTGAGCGCCCGTATCCGTTCCTCGTAACCTGCTCGGGCGAGTGCTTCGCGTGATGGCTTTTCAATGCGTAGCCTGGGGTCATCAACCAGTTGGGACCATTTCGAAGTGAAATTCTCCGGCGTGAATGCCCAGTAGTCGCTCCCTGGCGGTGCTGATGCGCATTTGACAAACAGTACCCGAAGCCTTTTCAGCACCTCCGTGAAGTCACCTCGCGCCTTTTTTTCAATTAAGGTCTTGCAGATGCCAAGCGCCTTCCGGTTCCACGGGTCGTAAAACTGATCGTCGTAGAGATGTTTCCGCCCCTCGAAAATATTCCAGGAAAGGACGTGCACGGGCGATGCGTTCTCCGCCGGCGGTTTAGGATCGGATGCCACCAGTTCGGTTGGCGTGCCCCCGTTAGGGGGTGCTGGTGTGTTTTCTGCCAATGGCAAAACTGTGGCAATGCCATCCTGTGGCGCGGCACCGCCAGGGGCCGTAGTAGTAGTTTTGTTCTTTATCTTATCTACTCTGTTCTGTTCTGTTGCGATCGGGGGGCGATCGCCAGGCGATCCGCCGCCCCAGCGTTTCTCGTTCCCCTTACTTCCGGCCTCTGAGAATTGTTTGTGTCGTTTTTTCTGCTCACATTCTATGTCCGAAAGCCGCTGATTGAATAACCGGCTTTCATCGTCCGGGTCTATCGAAAAACACCCGCGAACGCCTGGCCATAGCCTAGTGATCGCCTGGCGATCGCATTGCGATATATTTGCTATGCGTTCTTCATCAGCAGGAATAGACCCCTCGCGCCATTGGTGGCAGAGCAGCTTAAGGTAAAGCCCCACCTCCTCAAAGTTCATCGCCAGGACATCCTCATCGCCCCAAAAATCAGCGACGTAAAACGGGAACCATGGGAGTTTTGCCATTAAAATAATCCTCGACGATCCGGCGGATACGGTTAGAAACGGAAACGCCCAACTCGTGAGCCTCATGTTCGAGGGCGGCTTTTGTGGCGCCTTCCATACGGATATTGACCGGAACAGAATCCGCTAGCGTCTTGGGCCTTCCTATCATTTTCACGCCTCCTACCGTATGTTAAAGACTGGCGTTACCAAAGTCAAGAGATTTCTTCACTGCGATGCGAAGGGGCGCCATCCGTGGCGCTGCTGCCTCCCTGGCTCCCTCCGAATCGGATCAGCACCTACTCCGCCCGGCGCCTGGCAACTCCCTGCTTCCAAGGGTACGGCCAGCGTCCGATTATGCGGGCGATCTCATCTTGCAGCCTGCGAGAGCGGCAGCGCCCGGTGATTGCCTGATTGAAAGACCCCACCGTGACGCCGAACTTTTTCGCTATCTGCTCCGCCGGGTAGGGTGTCTTCAATTTCAATACCAACTCCGCGCGGATTGTCTTGATTTCTGTTTTCGTCAGTTCTTGCATTTTGACCTCCTCCTGGGAGCCTACATTGTATCAGTAGCAAAATGCAAGTATTTTGTGGGGCGTGGTTACGCTACGGCGTCAATCTTTTCTCGGGATTGGGTTCAGCCGCCCGGTATAAACGGCCCACACAAACCCCATTTTCCGGCGCCATTTTGACGCCTGCGCTCGCGAAGGGTCGAAATTTGCCTTCCCGCAAATTCGGAGGAATAGCTTGTTTTCTTGTGCGAATTGAGCGTTTGTCATTTCATCCTCCCTCTGGTGAACTGCCTCGTCAGGGCCGGGAGTTCATCCTCCGACCGACAGCCCCAACCCCTCGGGGGAGGGAAGCCCCGATGTGACGGGGAGGGGCCGTTTCGGCTTACTACTCGCCTTTGGCCTTGGCGATCGCCTGCTTGCCGAACACCCGGATAGAGTCCCCCAGATCGGCGCCAAGCATGAACATGGACTTTTCAGTCTGTTCAATAATATCCTCCAGTGCCTCCAGCAGTTCCGGGGCGGCCTTGATCAAGCGGGCGTTGGCTCTTACCTCGGGATCTTCACTACCCCCTGAAAACTGAGCAACGGCAACGATCCTGGAGCCGCGCCAGCCAATACCTTTGATTTCCAACGCTCCCATATTGCGGAGACTCACAGAATCAATTTCCCATGGCCCCGCTGTGTGTTTCGGCTTCTCGCTCATTCCATGCTCCTTTCAGGTTTCGTCCGATTTCAATCGCCCCACTCGTCCCCGATCCCCAACACCCGCTCACCGCAGCACTTGGACCCCTCATAGGCCGGCGTGAAGATCAGCGAGACCATTCCCCAGAATTCCGAGGGGTCGAAATCCGCGGGCTCCCAGACAGGCATGGTGGGTTGGCCGCACTCCGAGCAAACCGGGTGATGGCCCATCGGGCACGTGCCGCTCCCTCTCCGGTGGGGGGACTCGTAGGCTGGGCAGCAGCACGCTTCGGTCGGGCGCTGTAGCGCAGGGTGGATCATCAGGTGGTTTGGGGTGTTCATTCTTCTTCCGCCGGCATGAGGTCGTTCCAGTGCATTCTGTGCGTGATACGACCGATTTCGGGCGCCTGCGGCGGTGCGCACTTCGAGCACGGGACAAAAGCAGTCGATATTTGGTATGGGGCATCACCTCCCTCAATCAGCGTCCGCACGATCCACCCACCCGGGACGGTCAGCCGCCCCGTTACGACCCACACATCGTCCGGCCAGTAGTTGGCCAGGTCGGCGTTGCTCTCCCTGGAAATCAGAGCCCACGGGCTCAATTCATCTTTCTCGGCCATCTTTTCTCCTTTTGCCTGGTCTGCTTGCGCCTGCTTTCTGCAAGTGGTAATTTGACAGTAGCATGGTGATGGAGCGTGTCAAGAGAAAAATTCAACCCCGCCCAATTTCCTTGACCCCCTATCCTCTCAGCGGTACGCTTACGCGGGAAGGGCGGCACGGGATGGCAACGTAAGTAATAGGCAGCACCTGCTAAAGTAGAATGGTTTTACAATGGAACCAGGCAAGATCGAGGTTTCCTACCGGCCTATCGGGACCCTCATTCCCCACGCACGCAACGCCAGAACCCACACCAGCGCCCAGGTAGAACAGATCGCAGCCAGCATTCAGGAGTTCGGCTGGACCAACCCGGTGCTCGCGGACGGGGCCAACGGAGTGCTCGCGGGGCATGGGCGCCTCCTGGCCGCCGCAAAGCTGGGGATGGATGAGGTGCCGGTGATCGAACTGGCAGGGCTGACCGAGACTCAAAAGCGGGCCTACGTCATCGCGGACAATAAAACGGCGCTTAACGCGGGATGGGATTCCCACATCCCCAAGTTGGAGCGGGTAGAGCTGGGGGAGGTGTTCGACCTGGCCCTTACTGGATTTTCAGGGGACGAGGTTTCAGGCATCGTGGGCGCCGCCGAGGGGCTGACCGACCCCGACGAGGTCCCGGAGCCCCCGGCAGAGCCTATCACGCAACCGGGCGACCTGATCGAGTTGGGGGAGCACCGGCTGATGTGCGGAGACGCCACCAGCGCGGATGACGTTTTGCTGCTTCTGGTCGACATGGCACCGCACCTTATGGTCACAGATCCGCCCTACGGGGTGGAGTATGATGCGGATTGGAGAAACAAAGCCTTGCGGGCCAACGGCTCTACCATCGGAGGTAGAGCCGTTGGCCCGGTGCAAAACGATGACAAGGCAGACTGGCGTGAGGCTTGGGCACTCTTCCCTGGTGATGTTGCCTACGTTTGGCACGGGCACAAAGGAACCGCGACGGTTCAGGAAGGGCTTGAAGTTTCCGGGTTTGAAATGCGGGGTGAAGTTATATGGGTAAAAAACACACTTGTTGTTGGGCGGGGTGACTACCATTGGCAGCACGAGGCTGCGTGGTATGCCGTCCGCAAGGGCAAGACCGGCCACTGGAACGGTGACCGCAAGCAAAGCACCGTTTGGCAGATCGACAAGCCAATGAAATCGGAAACCGGGCACAGCACCCAAAAGCCCGTGGAGTGCATGCGCCGCCCGATCCAGAACAACAGCAAGCCAGGCGACCACGTTTACGACCCCTTCCTGGGCAGCGGCACCACGATCATCGCCGCCGAGACCACGGGCCGGGTCTGCCTCGGCCTTGAAATCGACCCGCTCTATTGCGACATCATCGTGGCCCGCTGGGAGGCGTTCACCGGCAAGGCGGCAAAGCGCCCGGGGCGACTCAAGAAAAAGGCCGGGTAGAATCATGTACAGGAAGGCGGGCGGAAACGGCGAATCAAAACCGCGGAAGAAAAAGCCGCCCGCCACCGCTGCGCCCGCAAAGGAGGCCCGCACGTCCGGTCGCAAGAAGGGGACGCCGAACAAAAGAACCTTGGAAATAGCGAAGCGTTTGGAGAAGCTGGGGTGCGATCCGCTGGAATTCTTGGCCCGCGTGGTGTTGGGCAAAGAGAAAGCGGATTTGGCATGGACAGATAAGGCCACAGGTAAAATAGAAATAGTGGAGGTGGGGCCGAACCTTGACCAAAAGATACAAGCGGCCAAGGAGCTTGCCCAGTATATCGCACCGAAACGCAAGGCCATCGAAATCGACATGCCGGCCGCCGGCCGCTTGGTGGACAAAATCGAACGGGTGATCGTTGACCACACTCAGGATTGAAACAGCTCCAGCCTTCGCCCCACTCCTCGCGCCCGCCCGGTACAAGGGCGTCCACGGGGGCCGCGGGAGCGGAAAGTCCCACTTTTTTGCTGAATGCGTTGTCGAGCGGATGGTGCATGACCCTACGGCGCGCATCGTCTGCATCCGGGAAATCCAGCGCTCCCTCCGCCAGTCCGTCAAAAGGTTGATCGAGGACAAAATTATCGAAATGGACGTGGGTCCCCATTTCCAGGTGATGGAAAGCGAAATCCGCACCCCGCTCGGGGGGGTGGTCATTTTCCAAGGGATGCAGAACCACACCGCCGAATCGATCAAGAGCTTGGAGGCGTTCGACGTCGCTTGGGTTGAGGAGGCTCAGGCGCTCTCGCAGCGATCCCTGTCCCTGCTGCGCCCGACATTGCGGAAGGAGGGAAGTGAGCTTTGGTTTTCCTGGAATCCAGGGCTGCCCACCGACCCCGTTGATGCGTTCCTCCGGGGCAAACACCCGCCACCGGACGCGACCATCGTTCACGTGGGGCTGAAGGATAACCCGCACCTCCCGGACACCCTACGCAAGGAGGCGGAGTACGACTACTCCCGCGATCCGGTATCGGCGGACCACGTCTGGGGTGGCGACTATTGGATGCGCACCGAGGCTCAGGTATTTGGCGAGAAGTGGCGGGTCGATGAGTTTGAGCCAGGCGAGGGATGGGATGGCCCCTACCAGGGGGCCGATTGGGGCTTCTCGAAAGACCCCACGACCCTCGTTCGGGTTTGGATTGGCGACAACCGGCTCTGGATTGAGCATGAGGCCTATGGGGTCGGTGTTGACCTCGGGGCAGCCACCGCGCGCCTCTGGTCGCAGGTTCCCCGAGCTCACGAGTATGTGATCCGCGCGGACAACAGCAGGCCGGAATCCATCAGCCTGATGAACCAACTTGAATGGCCGGAAGGGAACCCGATCAGGTGGCGAGTGGAGCCGGGCGCTAAGTGGCCGGGCTCGGTTGCTGATGGCATCGCGTTCATCCGAAAATTCGAGGAGGTTGTGATTCACCCCCGATGCACGTACGCTGCACAAGAGGCGCGGCTTTATTGCCACAAAACCGACCGAATCACGGGAGACGTACTGCCCGATATCGTTGATGCGTGGAACCACATCTGGGACGCGGTGCGCTACGCACTGGCCCCGGTGATTCGCACCCGAACTTGGAGGCCGCTGTGAGGCTCTGGCCGTTTAGCGGACGGAAACAGGCGTCTGAAATCCAACATCCCGGCGGCGCGCAGAATATTTTCCTCCGCAATTTGGATCTACCGGACCACTCGGGGGGATACGATTACGCGAGGCGGGTAGGAACCGGTGTAGACGCCTCCGTCGTGATGGCACCTATCCAGTGGATTCAGCGTTCCTTCCCGGAGGCCCCACTGGTGATGAGGCAAAAGGTCGGGGAGAAGTGGGAAGTCAAAGCCCACCCGCTTGCTCAGCTTTTGGACAAACCCAACCCGCACTATACTGGCCTCAACCTCTGGCAGGCCACCATCTTCTCCCTCTGTACCGACGGGAATGCCTACTGGATCGTTCTCAAGAATGCCCAGGGCCTGCCTGTCCAGTTGTGGTACGCGCCCCACTGGACGATCAAGCCAACCTTCCCCGCTGACGGTTCCGAATTCCTGACCGGGTACAAATACACCGTGAGCGGAAAGGAAGTCCTTCTCGAGATTGACGATGTGGTCCACTTCCGGCTGGGCATTGATCCGTCGAACCTGCGCCTCGGCCTGTCGCCGCTCAACTCGGCACTCCGGGAAATCTGGACAGATATCGAGGCATCCGAATTTATTGCCACCCTGCTGCGCAACAGCGGCGTTCCTGGTGTGCTCATTTCGCCCGACATGAAAGATATGCCAACCTCGATGACGCCGGAAGACCGAAAGGAAGCGAAAGACTACTTCCGCTCCCGGACGACAGGCTCCCATCGCGGCGAGCCTATGATAATGTCGGGCCGCACCCGCTTGGAACGAATTTCGTGGAACCCGGAGGAGATGAACCTTTCACCCGCGACCGACCGGAGCGAGGAGCGTGTTTGCGCCCTCCTCGGCGTCCCTGCGGCGGTCGTGGGCTTCTCCGCTGGGCTGGAGCAAACCAAGGTGGGCGCCACCATGACGGAGCTGCGTCGCCTCGCGTGGCAGAACGGTATCATCCCGCTCCACCGCAACCTCGAAGACGAGGTCGAGCGAACCCTTCTACCCCCATACAGGGACTCAGGAGAATGGCAGGCGCACTTCGACACCTCGGAGGTCGCGGCCCTTCAGGAGGATAGGACGGAACTGTTTGGACGGATCAACCGGGCGGTGCAAGGGGGCTGGCTGACCATTGCGGCAGGTAAGCTGGAGCTGGGCTTTACGCCCGAGGTGGGAGATGATGTTTACCTGCGGCGAACAGGCACCGAAGTGATCCCGGTTGGGTGGCAGGCGCCACCCCCCGATGAGACAAGCGAGGGCGAAAAGGGCTTCAAGGGTGCGAAGGAGGTCAACTCGCCGCTCGAGGATTTGGTGGTTGCCCGTGATTTCCAAATGGACGCCACGGCGGAGCAATTACGATTCATGGAAATCCAAGAGGGAAAGGCGCCGGCGCTCGCTGCCAAGATGGCCGATGAGTTGGTGGTTTTTTTCCGCACTCTCGGTGAGCAGGCGGCGGCCGCGGCTACCCGGGTGCTGGAGGGGGAATTCCCGAAGGCGCTCAAGCAGGGCGTTGATTCAGTTCTGGCCGACCGGATCGTCAGCGCGATGGCGATGGACATCACCAAGGACCTGTACGAGCAACTCTACGAGCGGCACTACCTGGACGTCGCCACGACCTCCACAGCCGAGGCGATGGGGGCGGTAGGGTTGGCGACCGATGTGGCCGACCCGGCGGCGCGCGCCATTGTTGGCACCGGTGGCACGCGGGCCGGATTGGTAGACCTCGCGGAACAGGCCAAGGCGTCGATTTTCCAAGCAATCGGCGAGGGGCGATCGCTTGGCGAGGGTGTGGCGCAGGTGGCCACGCGGATCGGAAGCCTGGTCCCGGCTGGCCCGTGGAGCACCCCGGAGATTCGCGCGACGCTGATCGCCCGGACGGAAACAAAGCACGCGCAGAGAATGTCGTCGCTGTTCATGGCCCGCGATCAGGATGTGACGTCGTTCCGTGTCTTCGATGCCAGGGCGGGTGCCACTGATGCAACTTGCTTGTCGCTCGACGGCGCCGTCGTAACCGCATCCGAGGCGGACACGCTCGCAGCGGATGAACACCCGAACGGCACGCGGGATTTTGTGCCGATCTTCGGCGATGCTGTGGATGCGCGTGGTTTTCGGCTAGAAACAGAAAGTGAACCCGGACAGGGGGCTTGATATGCTGCAAATAAAATCATTGGCCGGCAAGCTCAAGGCCATGGACGAGGAAGGGCGGGGCCTGGCGGTGATCGCCACCCTGGGCGTGATCGACAAGGACGGCGACGTGACGCTACCCGGCGCGTTCGGCGAGCAGGCCGTTAAGGTCGTACCCACCCACGACTGGAGCCACGTCCCCATCGGCAAGGCGACCCTCAAAGAAATCGGGAATGAGGCGGTTGCCGAGTTCGAGTTGAACCTGGAAATCGAAGCAGCGCGCGACTGGCACAGCGCCATGAAGCTGGATTTGGAATCCCCGCCGCCGCTCCAGGAGTGGTCCTACGGTTACACCATCACAGGATCCTCGTTTGGGCAGTTCGAGGACCAGGATGTGCGTTTTCTGGCCAAACTCCAGGTCCACGAGATCAGTCCGGTGCTGCTCGGTGCCGGCGTGAACACGCGCACCCTGGCTTTGAAGGAAGCGGGGGAACGGCCGAGCATGAAACTGGCGGACCAGATCGGCGCGGTGTTGACGGAACTCGGGACGGTGATCGACCGTTGTGATGCCATCAAGCAAGTCCGCGCAGAGGATGGGCGGGATTTGTCGCTCGACAGGTACGCCGATCTGAAAGCGGTCGTAGCGATGCTGGAGCAGTTGGCGGGAATCCAAGCCAAACTTGCGGCCGTCATGGAGACAGGCGGGGAGATAAGCCCCGAGGAGCTGGCCGCCACCAATGAGCTGGTCGCCAGACACACCGTCACCATGATGCGGCTCAAAGGCCACAAAATTTAATCTTGACACCCCGGGGAGGACCGTGCTTTCCTGGAACAATCTACGGGCGCAAGCGCCCTTCAGTGATACCCGCCAAGACGCGACGATCAAGGCGAGGAAGCAGCCGCTTTCCGTTCACACCTTGAGGAGTCGCACCATGCTGGAAATCAAACAACTCGAAGAACTCCAAGGCAAGCTGACCGTCGTTCAAAAGCGGGTTGCCGACGCCTTCTCGGAAGCGAAGGTGGAACAGGATGGCAAGGCCACTTACGACTTCACCCTCGTGAAAGTCTACGGCGACAACTTGTCCACGACAGAAGTTGCCGAGAAGGTCCGGGCCGATGACGCCGAAATGAACGACTTCGGCAAGCAAATCGAGACCCTGAAGGCTGCCGAGGCTGCCCACGACCGCGCGCAACAGCCGGTCAAGCAGATGGTGCATCCGGGTGGCGACCGCCGCGCCTTCGAGCCGAGCTCGATGAAAGACGCCACCGTCAAGAGCCTGGGTGAACAGATCGTCGCCGATCCGCAGTTCGCCGAATGGGCGAAGGCCAAAGGGCAAAAGACGGGCGGAATCGAGATTCCGGATTACGGGTTGGCCCAACTCAAAACCCTCTTCCAGACCTCCGCCGGCTGGGCGCCGGAATCGGTGCGGAGCGGCAGGTTGGTGGACGCGGTCACCCGCCCCATCCAAGTGCTGGATATTATCCCGACCGGCACGGTGGATCAGGCGGCCTACGTCTACATGTTGGAGACGACCCGCACCCACAACGCCGCGGAAACGGCGGAGGGGGGCACGTACAACGAATCGGTGTTCGAGTTGACGGAAACCTCCAAGACGGTGCGAAAAATCACCGATTCGGTCCCGGTCACGGACGAGCAACTGGAGGACGTTTCCGCCGCACAGTCGTATCTGGATATGCGAATCCGGTTCGGGGTGCGGCAAAGGCTGGACAATCAAGTCCTGAACGGGGATGACAATGCGCCGAATCTTGGCGGCATCCTGAACGAGAGCGGGATTCAAACCCAGGCCAAGGGCGCGGACCCGGTGCCGGATGCCTTCTACAAGGCAATGACCAAAATTCGGGTCACTGGCCGGGCCAATCCCACCGCCCACGTCATGCACCCCAACGACTGGCAGACCATCCGGCTGCTCCGCACCGTCGACGGCGTCTACATCTGGGGAAATCCCAGCGAGGCCGGGCCGGAGCGTCTTTGGGGGCTGCCTGTGGTACAAGCCGACTCCATCGCGGAAAATACCGGACTGGTCGGCGCCTTTGCCGATTTCTGCCAGCTTTTCGAGCGCCGGGGCCTCATGGTCGAAGTGGGGTTCACCGGCTCGCAGTTCGTCGAGGGCAAACAGACCATCCGGGCCTCGCTGCGGGTGGTGCTGGCCATCTACCGCCCCGCCGCCTTTGCCACCGTGACCGGCATCTAGTCCGGGAGCACGTCAAACTCGCCTCGCCCTTGATCGGGCGGGGCCCATTTTTCTACCAGTGGAGATTTGACATGGGCAAAGAAGAAACAGGCGGGATCATTGAGCATATTGCGGCCATTGGTCTCCTCAAAAACAAAACCGCGCAGGTTTTTGTGGTTGACCCGAGCGATTCGGGTTTCACCATCCAGGACGCGATTGATGCGTGTGTAGCCGGCAACGGCGACATCATTGTCAAAACGCCCGGCGGACATGAGGTGACGGAGGCGGTGAATTTCAACAAATCCGGTATCACGCTGATTGCAGCGCACCGCGGGCTCAACCCTTTGATACAGGGCGAATTCAACGCGATTTTCGCGGCCGCATCCTACACGGACGGCCCGGCGGCGATCATTTCAGCGCCCACCACCATCATCGGTATAGGGTTCGCTTCCCGCGACACGGGATCGCTCTTTTTCAGTGGTGCCGCGCTCCTGGTGGGCGGGGCCGCTGCCGGAGCCTTTGGCGTGCATCTGAAATACTGCCGCTTTCCCAAGTGGGGCCTGGACAACCGGATCGGGCTGGCCCTGGCAGGAGGTGCCGCGATCAGCGACATGCTGATTGAGGAATGCACCTTCGAGGGTGTGGGCTCCAATTTTCAGGCGGGAATCTACATGCAGGGAGCCCTCCAGAACATCACCATCCGCCGGAACTACTTCCGCCAATGCACGGCGGCGGTGAAGCTCGGCGCCATTGCGGATGCCGTTGGGCCCCACATGTTCTACCACGAGAATTTCATCGAGGACGGGCTGACGCTGGACTCCCAAGGGAACACGGCGGACGGTCTCGTGGCGGGGAACTGGGGCGAACTGGCCGCCGCCTCCAGCTACGATGCCTCGGTGGCAACCCTGCAAGGGCAGGGAATTCAATTCTCGGGCAACCACTATTCCGAGTGATCCAAACAGGCCTCTCCTCGTGGCGGGGCCTGACTTTCAGCCGAGGCGCGATCTATGCCCATTCAGACGCCCACAAGCCCGTGGTCTGTGACGGACCTGCAAACGGAGGGGATTGCCACCGCGACCAAGGCGGCAGAGGCTGGCAAGTCGCACCACGTCACGATGGCACTCGCCAGCATGGAATCAGGCGCTGCCCAGCGGGTGCAACTCAAGGACGGGACGACCGTGCTGGCGACCTGGTACGCGAGCCAAGACGCCCCGCCCATTCCTTTTGATCCTCCGCTGAAGATCACCCAAGGGGCACTCGTCTCGCTCAGCATCGCGGCAGGCGCGGGCTCCGTGGATGGCATGGTCGCGCTGTTTGGGTTTACTGAGGAGGAGTAAATTGACCGTCGTTAAGATGCAAAACGGGGATTATATTGGCCTGTCGACCGACGACAAGCCGACGTCGGATGTTCCGCCGGGTACAAAATTCACCGAGCATGACAACGACCGGCTGTGGCTTTACGACGGGACAAGTTGGCGTGAGATTGAGATCGTCGTTTTGGATTCGCCCCATAAATGGATCCACGAGGGGAAGATGTGGGCGATTTCCGGGCGTTTCTTGTCAATCGCCGACAACGCCAATGCTGATATGGTCCTGGAGGTCGGGTCTATCGGTTTGCATGTAATCTGGGAAACGAGATCGGCGGGAGATCATCACGGGTCAATCCATGAGGCGCCCACAGTGACAACTGCCGGCGATCCCGCCACAGTTTCAAACCAAAACAGAAACATCGGAGACGACGGGGCCCCGGTCGGCAAGAAGAATCCCACCATCACCGGCACAGGGCTGGAGCTTTTGACTTGGCTTCTGCCGGGTGGAACAGGCGGACAAGCGAGTGGAGGCGAGAGGCCCTCGCGGGAGGAAATTATTCTGGCCTCCAATACAACCTACCTTTTCCGGGCCACCAATAAAAAAGGGCAGGCTGCGGATATGTGTTGGGTGCTGCATGCCTACGAGCACGATTAATCGGGGAGCAACCCAATGGGATTTGAGCATTCCACGCTACGCCAACAATCAGAAAGCGAGGCACAAATGGTCACGTTGAAACAACGGACGTACACCACACTGGAAGGCAAGGCGGTAGGCCACGGCAACCCCAATGCCGCCTTCCTGGTCGGCGGTGAGGGCGGAAAGGTCTCCGATGAAACGGCTGTCTCGCTCGGGCTGATCAACGGCGCACTGCCAGAAAATACCTCCGCCGAGCAGTTGGAGTTCTACGAGGGCCGCGGCAGAGGCGAGGACAAGACCGGACGCCGCACAGCCGGCCAGGGGCGCCCCCTCTCGGTGCCGAAGCCGAAGAAAGGCGAGGAGAAGGAATCCGACAAAGCCGAGGACAAGGCGGCCAAGAAGGCCCCGAACAAGGGCTTTGGCAAGGGGGCAACCAAGGCGGCCAGTGAGCCCGAAGAGGGGCGCGAGGATGTGCACGACCCGCCTCCCGACGCACCCAGTGAGGCCCCGAAGGAATAGGGCTCAAACCGAACCACCAATCAGGGGCTTCCCATGTCAGACGTTGCGCTGGCCGCACAAAAAATCATCAAGACGGGCATTGACCCGACCCACACCGGGAGTTTGTCAACAGGGGATAACTACCAGACCCCCAACAACGGGCGGCTGTTCGTCTACGTGACCAACGGCGGGGGCTCCCCGTGCGTCGTCACGATTGCCACCCCTGGCACTGTAGACGGGTTGGCAATTGCCGACCGCACGGTGAACGTTCCGGCGGGCGAGGATCGGCTGATCGGGCCGTTCCCTCCGCACATTTACAATAACGCAAACGGAGAAATCGACACCTCGTTTTCGTTCATCACGAGCGTCACCATCGCGGCGCTGAACCTCGGGTGATCCGTGACGATCCTTTCCGCCACCGAATTGCGGCAGCACATCGAAACCGACCTGAGCGACACCGCTATTGATCGGCTCGGGAGCGCCGCCGAACAACTGATCATCAGGGAGGCGGGCGACATAACCGCCCTGACGGAAACCTTCAATGAGGAGGGCTACCCCCGCGGGCGCGAGCGGATCATCTATCTGGCCCGGACAGTCACCAGCATCACGTCCATCAAGGAACGGGAGCATTTTGACGACGACCAGACCACGCTATCAACGGACGACTACCGGCAAGAGGGCGGCCGCCGTCTGATTCGGCTGCGGGAAGGAACCAACTCGCGCCTCTTCTGGGCACCTCACACTGAGGTCGTTTATGTTCCGGTAGTGGATTCCGACCTCCGTGAAATTGTTCAGATCAATCTGGTGAAACTCGCGGTGATGTACTCGGGCGCGCAAAAGGAGAAGCAGGGGGATTTCGATTTCTGGCACCTTGATTACGCGACTGAGACCCGCGCCCATTTGGCGCAGTTGAACAACAGCAAGAACAGGATGCCCTTTGTATGAGCGTCGGGAGCCGAGCACGCACCCAGATGACCATGCGGGCCACCATCGCCCGGAACAGCACGACCACGACCAACGCTTACGGCCACCCGGAGGCAGCGTCGTTTTCCACGCTGGGGGACCCGATACCGTGCCGCGTGTGGTCCAGAACCCGGCGCGAAGTGAACGATACGAGAAAGTTTGTGCTGGAGGAGCAACTCCGGTGCGGGATGCCGCTCGGGACGGATGTAACGGAAAAAGACAGGATCACGGAAATCAAAGACCGCCTGGGTGTGGTCATTTGGGCCGGGCCGATACGGATAGACGACATTCAGCACAAGCACACCCACATTGAAATGGACATCAGGAGGATCGAATCGTGACGCTGGTGTGGAAGGGAGACCAGGTGGTGGCGAAAATGAGAAAGGCGCAGCGGTTCGCCATCAACAAAACCATGACCCAGACGGTGGAATACGCCAAGCGGAATCACGCATGGCGAAACCGCACCGGGTTACTGGAGGGCTCCATTTCGATCATCGATTTTGCAGCGCGGGCGGGTCACGGCTTCCGGGGTGAGTGGGGATCAAAAGATGTGCGCTATGCCCTGATTCACGAGCTGGGCGGGCGGATCGTGCCGGTAAAAGGAAAGTTTCTCAAGTTCAGGGTAGGCGGTAATTTTGTTTCGGTGGCGTCCGTCAACATCCCTGCCAGGCCATACTTGCGGCCGGCAGCGGATACGATTTACCCGCAGTTGGCGGAAAATATCAAGGAAGGGTTTTCGACACCGTGACCCAGATTTCCGACGCAAAGGGCGCGTTGATTGCCCACCTGAAAACAGACACGGATCTGTCCGCCCTGGTGGGGACTCGGATTTTTGGCGATGAATTACCGAGGGACGAGGCAGGCAGCATGCCGAGAAAAGCTGTGGTGCTGACAGCCAGCGGGGGTGGAATCCCACCCTATGCACAGGCGACCATGCGGCTGGAGGTACAGCGGTTCGATATTTTTTGCTATGGCGAGACGCTGTTTCAAGCAAACGCAGTCCGGCGAGCCGCGCACGGCGCCCTCCGGGCAATGCAGCGGATAACGATCAGCTCGGTGCTTCTGCATTGGGCTCGCCCCGCCGGGGGCAACATAACGGGCCGCGATTCGGTGACCGATTGGCCGGTCACTTGGAATTCATGGCAGGTGATGTCCGACGAGCGGGCAGCTTAACCTCAAGGAGACAAAATGGGCCAACAACCTTATGAGATAATTGCCGGGCCTGCCGAGGTTTACGTTGCCCCGGTTGGCGAATCCTTCCCGTCCATCGGGACCGAGCCCCCCGGAGGAAACTGGACGTTGCTTGGCACTCTCGGAACCCAGGAGTACGGCGAGGAGGGCGTGACCGTCTCGCACGAGGAGAGCGTGGAAGATTTTCGCGGCCTGGGCAGCACTGGCCCGATCAAGTCTTTCCGCACCGAGGAGGAGTTGACGGTTGCCTTGATGCTCCACGACTTGACGCTGGAGGAGTACGCCAGGGCGTTCGATTTTGTCACCGTGGCAACCGACAGCGACGACAAGACGATGGACATCTACAAGTCGCACGAGGTGGCGTACCGGGCGCTTTTGGTTCGCGGCGCAGGACCCTACGGGGCCAACTACAACCTGCAATATGAGGTTCCCCGCGTCCGGTCGGATTCGACCCCGGAAGTCGTTTTCCAGAAAGGCATCCCGGTCGGTCTCGCATTGCAGTTCCGGGCGCTGGAGGATTTGAGCGCCGCGTCCGAGTCCGCGCGATTCGGAATCATCCGAACGCAATTCCAGAACTAGGCTGCTGCCGTGTCTGGACATCAACTCCGGGCTAACCTGCTCACGGAGGAGGTGAGGCTACACAAGAGGGCGATCCGGCAGCACCGGGGCGCCCTTCATTCCTGCAACGATGCGCTTGCGGAGCTGCGCGCAATTTGCGAGCGGCATGGCATCGCGCTGATTGAAGAAAGCGAAGGGATATCCCATGGCTCTCCTGAACGTCACCGAAACCGAAAAAACTGAAACCGTCATCATCGACGACACTGAGTACTCCCTGACCAGCTTTGACGACTTTTCCCCAGCCGATGGATTCCGCCTGAAAAAAACTTCCGCTCGCATCGCGGTACTTGCCGAAAAGGACGATCCTTCCGAGGAAGAAATTAACGAGGTCGAGGCATCAACGGAGGAGATGTTTCTGAAAGTCGCGGGAGACATTCCCGAGGATGTCCGCAAGAAGCTCAAACCGGGGGCGCGCCAAAGGATCATCACGGCCTTTTTTTTAGCATTCGCGGAGGAGGTAGCGCCGAAATCGACCGAACTCCGCTCGCAGAGTGGGCCAGAGAAACAATCCCCCAACTCGTCAGATTCTACGGAGGAAGCCCCCGCGACTGGCTAGACCTGCCCACTTGGATGGTTCAGGACCACCTGGACGCGATCCACGTTTTGCAGGCGCGGGAATCAATACTGATGGCCAACGCGGTAGCGGTCGGGACGGGCACGGGGAAAAAAGAAGAGCGGCGGCGATTGACTGGGCAATGGAAGCGTTACGCCCGCGGTCGCGTTCACAAACCGAAGGCTAAGCAGGGCGTCCCGTGGCGCGAAGTAGCGCGAATGCACGGGATTGGCGTTGTTGAAGAGGCAAAGGCATGAGTGAAACCCTAGGTTCCGCGACACTCGAACTGAAAACGGATGACACCGACCTTGACCGAGGACTGGCAAAGGCCGGGAGGGGCGCTGAAAAGCTTGACGCCAAATTTCAGTTGACGTCCCGAAATATGGTTGCCTCGATGAACAGGGCGGGGGTGGCCATGCGACAGATGGGAAAGGCCACTGTCGCTGCGGGTAAAAACGTCACAGCAAAGCTCACCGCCCCCATCCTCGCTATCGGGGTTGGAATCCTCAAGGCCGCCGCCGATTTTGAAACTGGGATGAACAGGGTGCAGGCCCTGACGGGCGCGACCGAGGAGCAATTCAAAAGCCTCGAAGATCAGGCGAAGGAGCTGGGTGCAACAACGCAATTCTCGGCAAGCCAAGCTGCGGATGCGATGGGGTTTCTTGCTCAGGCTGGATTCAAGGCTGATGAAATTTTCGCGGCACTGCCGGCTACGTTGAACTTGGCGGCGGCAGCCCAAATGGATTTGGGCCAAACGGCCGATATCGTCTCCAATATTATGACGGGTTACGGACTCAAGACGGAGGAGGCGGGCCGAGCTACTGACGTTCTCACGGCCGCATTCATCAGCTCGAACACCGACCTGGCGCAACTCGGCGATGCGATGAAGTTTGTTGGCCCTGTCGCCGCGGGGTTTGGCATCCAATTCGAGGAAACAGCGGCGGCAATCGGCCTGATGGGGAATGCTGGGATTCAGGGAGCGATGGCAGGCACGGCGCTCCGAGGCGCCCTGACCCGTCTGGCGAAGCCGTCGAAAGAGGCCGCTGAAACAATGCGGGAACTTGGGATCAATGTCACAAAATCCGACGGCACGATGGTTTCGTTGGTGGAGATTGTTCGGCAATTGGAAACGTCCGGTATCAGCGCATCGGAAATGATGACTGTTTTTGGGCAGCGAGCGGGCCCTGCGATGCTGGCCCTGGTCAAACAGGGAAGCCAGGCGCTGGTCGATTTCACGGCGAAGCTGGAGGAAAGCGGCGGAACGGCGCAACGTATCGGGGACGTACAAATGGAGGGGCTGTCCGGGAGCCTCAAGGCGTTGAAATCATCCCTGGAGGCCGTCGCGATCGCCATCGCGGACACGGGCCTTTTGGAATGGGTCACCGACATGGCGACCGGTTTGGCGGGGTGGTTTCGGGAAATGGCAAAAACCAACCCCGAAATACTGAAATGGGGAGTCATTATCGCAGGGGTGACCGCAGCCATTGGGCCCCTGTTGATTGCCCTCGGACTCGCCGTTACCGCCATTGGATTGCTGCTCTCGCCCATCGGCTTGGTCGTCGGAGCCATTATGGGTACCGGGGCGCTAGTGGCGGCGTTGGTGCTGCTGGGCAAAACCGCAAATGACATTTCTGACAAGACCATCCCTGAGTTGCGCACGGAAATCAGCAAACTTGAGGAAAAAATAAGGAATCAACCGGGGCTTGCCGATCTTTGGAGTCAAAAGTTAGCCGAAGCGGAGGGGAAACTTCGGGCGTTGGAACGCGCGGTAGAAAGCAGCAACGAGGGGATGGAAGGGTACGCCCTCAAGGTGCAACTCGCAGCGGACACCGGGGATCGTTTCAGCCGCTCGACAGATGCGGTGACGGCCAGCGTGGAAAATGTTGCGGCTGCGGTCAAGTCCTCGGCGGAAGAAATTGAAGCTTCAACGGAAAAAATTGCGGCTTCAATTCAAGCGATGGCGGTTGATGTCGACCAGTGGTCATTCTTCGCGGCTGAGCAAATGAGAACCAACATGGCCAACGGAGCCACGGAGACAGCGGCTTCAATTCAAGCGATGGCGGTGGACATCGACCAGTGGTCATTCTTCGCGG
>SDBV01001489.1_pt1 | contig 35385 bp, 33 predicted proteins | sample 2277081 | NCBI WGS metagenome assembly SDBV01 (sample SAMN10402039, study PRJNA504765) | marine sediment metagenome | isolation source: marine sediment core GS10_PC15, 223 cmbsf | place: Arctic Ocean: Southern Knipovich Ridge | collected 2010 | reverse complement strand
ATAGCTTTGTCGGCTATAATGAGCAGAGAAAGAACCAGCATTAATTAAATGAATTTAAGACTTGGGCCCAATACCTGTCTTTGAGCAAAAATACCCCTCTATATGAACTGTTAGCCTGTTTTCGCGGCCAATTTTTTTGTTACCCTTATCCTGCGGTGTCCAAAGTTTACGCTTATTTTTTTCCCTTAGTCCGACTTCAAATGCCTTACGAATTACTGAGGACGAACACCTTCCGAGTATATCAGCTACTTTTTGTAGTTTCTCTTTTGGGTAAAGTTGCTTGAGCAGTTCAATTTCGTCAGGCGTCCACGAACATCTTTCCCTTGTTTTTAAGCCCCATGCTATACGCCTTCTGTTTCACTGCTGTCAAGGGGCGTCCTGTTAGGTCTGACACCTCTCGTGCTCTTCCTTCCATGAATAGTTTTCTGAGCAGTTTTACCTCATCTTCTGACCAGCGCACCCATGTGGTTGTTTTGTTCTTTGCCATTTATCGCCTAAATATATAATTCCTTTCCGCAATTATATACCCCTCCAACTCGACGGTCAAGAATGATAACAAATGACAACCTTACTAAACCTGACATTTGGGCAGAAGCAGTGTACGGAAATGTACGATATTATACGAGTGAAAACGTGACTAAGCGTGACTTTTGCAGGGTCTAATTGTGCGATAAAAACCTAAGGTTGAGCCGAGCATATGATGACATTATTGGCTTATGCAATGGTGTCAATACCCCATTCTTTGAACGGTTTTTCTTGAGGGGTCACAATTATCTCCTTACAGTTTCCTCAAATGCTTTGCTATCACTTCCAGCGCATTTGACTTCAACTTCGTCAAATTGACCCGTAAATCTCCTGCTTCCGGTTCTTTGACCTTGAGTAACTGGACAATTTCAAATACTAACGGTTTTTTAATGTAAGATTTCGGTCTTCCCATAGTTTTCTCTTAAATAAACATTATTATCTATATTTGATTTACACGATATTCTCTGGCTGTTCCCATTTAACAGCTACAACACATTTTCCCTGCCAGGATTATATACCGCTCCGACTCGGCGGTCAAGGATGATCGCAAATGATAATATTTTGAACCTGACAAAACCTGACATTTGAACAGGGGCAGTATTTTTTTTGTTGCCTAACTGTTTTTTAGTTAAAGGTTTACGTCAAAAACCTTTGACCTGCATCCTGAGCGAATACAGCGAAGTTCGTGCAGTAATAAACAGCGTTTTCCCGTCGGTGCCGCCAAAACAGACGTTGGCCGGTCTTTCGGGGATCTCAATGGTTTCAATTTTCTTGCCCGCAGCGTCAAAAACAGATACGGCACTTGCAGTCAGATACAGATTGCCTTGCTCGTCTATGGTTATGCCGTCAGAGCCTTGCGGGGCAAAAAGTTTTTTGTCTGACAGGGTTCCATCCGGATTGATGGTATATGAATACGTTTTGTCGGCTCCGTGATCAGCGACATAAAGCAGTTTGCCGTCAGGGGTACCTATGATGCCGTTAGGCCTTACCATGTCGTCGATGACCCTTATCAATTTTTTACGGTCAGCGGAAAGATAATAGACATGTTCTCCATTTTGCGGCAGATCGTTTCGATTTCCATAGCGTGGGTCGGTAAAGTATATGCCGCCTTCGGGATCCAGCCAGAGGTCATTGGGACTGTTAAACGGTTTGCCTTTATACTTGCCGGTTAGTACGCTTATCTTGCCATTTGGGTCGATCGATATGAGTTTGCCTGTACCTCCGGCGCATGCCAGCATGTTACCGTCTTTGTCGAAGAAGAGTCCATTAGCCCGTCCGGTGTCTTTCATAAAAGTTGATAAGGTTCCGTCTAAGGACCACTTGTGGATTTGACTGTTTGGAATATCGGTAAAGAAAATGTTCCCATGAGCATCGGAGGCAGGGCCCTCGGTGAATCTAAAACCGTCGGCAAGTTTTTGTACCATTTCATCCGGCGCAACTATACTTACATCATTAACCGCTGCTTGCTCCTTGCACCCCGGTATTATTGCCGCGAGTAAAAGTGCCATTATCGTGTACGATATTCTGTTCATTTTTAGTTCTCCTTTCGGTAACAAATAATATTTTCGATAGTTAGAAGCAGTGTACGGCGGAGCTTTTGAAGGTTGCGTAAATATCATTGCCTTGTTCAATGTTGAGTTGTTCGAATGACGTATGGGTTATCAGGGCGGTCAGTTTCATTTCACCGGCGGTCAGATCGACGGCGAGCAGGGTGTTGTAATGTTCCCATCCGAGTACCTTGCATTTGAACCGGTTCAGGGCACTGCTGTCGAATGGTTGTTTTGACAGCAATATCTCTTCGGGGCCTATCCATAGATAAGAGGTGGAATCGTCTGCTGAGTTGGCGTGGACGTCGCGATCGCATACACGGCAGATGTTTTCGCTTACGGTTGTTACAGGCAGGATGTTTTTCATTCCAAGGAACGCGGCGACCTGGGCATCGGAGGGACGTCGGAAAAGTTCGACGGGCTTTGCTATCTGTTTAACCTGATGGTCGAGCATGACCGCGACCTTGTCGGCAAGGGCCATGGCTTCTTCCGGGTCATGCGTTACATGTATGACGGTTGTTCCGAGTTTTTGTGTGAGCTGCCGTAACTCTTTGCGTAGGCGCGATCTGGTATTTGCATCGAGTGCGGAAAGTGGTTCATCCAGCAGCAGCAGTTTCGGCTCGATGGCAAGTGCCCTTGCAAGCGCCACGCGTTGCTGCTCTCCTCCGGATAGTTTCTCCGGATAGCGATGCAGGATAGAATCGATGTTTAACATTTTGGCTAGGGCATGGATACGTTCTTTTCTGATGGTCGATCCTATTTTCGCGGCTTTTAAACCATAGGCGATATTGCCTGAAACAGTAAGATGGGGGAAAAGGGCGTAGTCCTGATATACTATCGAAAAGCCCCTGGCTTCGGGTGGTGCGAAAGTGATGTCGGTATTGTCGTAAGATATTTTGCCGCTATCGGGCTTTATGAGGCCGGCGATTATTTCGAGCAAAATGGTTTTACCGACACCGGACGGTCCGAGCAGGACAAGGTATTGGCCCTTCTCAGCGGTAAGGTCCAACTGGTGCATGTTCATTGCGCCGAGTTTTTTGCAGATGGCCCGCAGTTTAAGCATTGGTTTTTCCTCCTGCGGAAATTTTAGCGGACAACAGCCGCAGGACAACAAAGATCGTCACGCATATCAGGATGAGCAGCACAGCTACGGAACGGGCATAGGCCAGACCGAAATCGTTGAATCGCTGAAAGACCATTACCGGTGTGGTCATCGGATGGTAGGCGATGATGACCACGGCGCCGAATTCACTAATTCCCCTTGCCCACATCAGTACCATGCCGGACGCTATTCCCCGCCATGCAAGCGGCAGAGAGATGGTAAAGAAGGCCCGCGCCGGTGAGGCTCCTAATGTTCTGGCAGCTTTTTCGAGTTTCGGGTCCACAGCATTGAAAGCCAACCTTGCTGCGTTGATAAGAAAAGGCATCGAGACGAAAGCCATGGCTATGGATATTCCGGCGGAGGTGCCTACCAGGCCTTGACCGGAGATGCGTCCTAACCACGAGTTTCTGCCTATTACGGCAAAGAGTGCAATACCTGCGGCGGAGTGTGGTATGATTATGGGAAGGTCGATTATCGCCATGACGATCGATCTTGCCCGAAAGCGTTTCTTTGCGAGAATGTATGCAAGCGGAATACCGGCGATGGCCGAAACCGCCGTTGCGAAAAATGCGGCTGTTAGTGTCATTTTGATCGACTGGATGACTTCGTGGTCCTTTGCCGTTTCGGCAAGTTCCGATGTTGGTGTTGCAAGCATCATGCTCAGCAGTGGCGCAATAATGAACAGGACCACACATGAACCGAGCAGCATTATGACGGTTTCGAAGATATGGAGTTTGTTGTGTTTATCGCTGCTCAATGCAAAACCTTTCTACTTGACGGGCTGACATAGGGGTTTAATTTTTTCCGGCAGATTTTCATATCCGAATGCCTTTGGCGGATTTATGAATTTCTGGCCGTTGTTTTCTATGATCGCCCGGCCCTTTGGCGAGAGCAAAAAAGCTATATAATCGGCAGCGACCTTCGAGTTGGGAGCATCTTTGCAGATGGTCACTGCGTAGATCATCGGTTCGCCGGTTCGGGTTATGGTTTCGCCGGGTTTCTTTCCTGATACTTTGACCCTGGCGGTATTGTAGAACTTTTTCAGATCGGGTGATTTAAGGTTGATCCGGTCCGGGAGCAGCAGGATCTTCAGTCCGTGTTGACTTGCGACGGAGCGGTATATGAAGACATAGTCGATCTCTCCGGCTTCGAGGAGGGCGAGGAGGTCGGTTTCTTTCGGGCGGATGTACCTGTCCTTGCTCATTAGTCTTTCGGCAAGGCCGGGGATGTTGTAATGCGTTTGGGCCAACTGGAATGTCATGAGGGTTCGATATCCGCACGGGTCAAGGTCGGGGTCGGCTCTTCCGAAGGCCACCTTTTCCTTGAGCAGTATTTCGTGCCAGTTGTCGGCGGTGATCCGGTCGGCGAAATGCGATTTTTTCGTATATGCTATTGCCATTTCATTGGTAGCGAATTGGATATTGAAATCGGTGTATTCGGGTATGAGCAGGTTTGATATTACTTTATAATCGGCGGAGCCCATGACATCACATTGCCTCTTCAGGTCGGATATTTTTCGTGCGCAGGTTCGGCTTCCGGCGGCTTCTGCTTTGATAATGACGTCTGGATATAGTTCATTGAATGCATCTGAGATATCTCTGAAGGGGACGGATAAGCTGCCGGCGTGGAAGATGATGAGTTCTTTTTCGGACTGCTGCGACCCTTTTTTTGCACATCCGCTGGCTAATGCTATGACGAGGGCGGTGATAATAATCGCTAACAGTCCTGGTTTTTTAATCATGTTTTTTCCTTGCTGCCAATGCATCATGCCTCTGTCGGGCAGGTAACGGTCATTTTAGCCGGATTAACAGAGTATTACAACACACAAATAAAGGACAAATAAGGGGTATCAATTATATTGCAGTGAAATTAGCACATTGGTCGAATAAAAAATTGGCACTGGAAGTAAAAGGGTTTGACTTAGTAAGACTGTTCTGGTAAAATACCGGTTAATCAGGTGTGATTTTAGCTCCGGGGACTTTTGGCAGGTGAGATGGTAACGTAAGACGATTGATGCCAAGCGGCGAGTTGTTATGAGTAAGCTCAATCTTTCCAGTGTTGCCGGGTTGACAAAATTCGCCGTTCGGGAAGGACTGACCAGCGTTGATTTCTGAACTGTATGCTTGGAGGTGGCTGGGGCTTTGCGGTTGTTTTGAGGGTTTTTGGGCAGTGAGAACAGTCTATTCCCTACTCTTTATCAGGAAAAAAATTTTTATTAATCAGTAAATCACCTATTGCGTTTTTTTGACTTTGCGGTGATACTGTCGTCAATGGATTGTAAAATCATTTTAGAGGTCGGATTTTAATAAGGATGTTGTAATATGTCACAAAAAAGTAAGATATCGGTATTTGTTGTGGACAGGAGCCTGTTCGTCTGTGAAGGACTGGAAGCTCTACTGGCTGGTACTGCTGACATGCAGTATGCTGGAGGTGCTGACGGGAGTAAGGGTACTCTGGAGGCTATTAAGAAATCTTCTGCGGATGTGGTTTTGGTTGATGTGAACACATATTCGCCTAAGCAGGTGGAGATTTGTTATGGGATCGTCAAAGACAACCCGGAGGCAAAGTTGTTCTGTCTTCTTACTGAGGCTGCCAGAGGTGTTGTCGATGAGTGTATGACAGCGGGCGCTACCGGGGTAATGGTAAAGGAAAGTTCGTTTGCCGATCTTGCCGCGGCGATCCGAAAGATCAGTGGCGGTGAGCGATACTTCGGCCCTAATATAACGGCCGTCCTTGCCCGTAATTATGCCGACCAGGTGATCTATGGCTCAAAACGTACAAACAGGCTTAATGACCGGGAACGGAACATAATCAGGATGACAGCCAATGGCAAATCTGTTATTCAGATCGCCGAGATCATCGGCAAGAGTTCCAAAACCGTAGATGCCGCTCGTCGTAACTCGATGATCAAACTTGGCATTGGCAGTATAGCTGAACTTACAAAATTCGCTATCAAGCACGGTCTTGCCAGTCTGGACTAAATGGGTTAGCCCTTTTCCTGCCCATTTATTTCTAAAAATGACATCAGGTTGTCGAACATGTTTGCCCCGCAGGCGATCATGCCGGTGACGAGTGTCTTGCGGTTGTTGAACGTGAAGGGGCGACCCTCTTTGTCTACGACCTTTCCGCCGCTTGATTCTACGAGTGCAATTCCCGCTGCAATATCCCACTCGTTCTTCGGCACTAAGGTAAATGTCATATCCTCGAGTCCTGCTGAAACCCGTGCCAGTTTATAGGCGACTGAGCCCATAGGAATAACTGAAAGCGGGCCATCCATGAAACGCTGCCATTCGCCGCGTTTGACTTCGCTTCTGCTTGCCAGTACCGTTGCCTGCTGCAACTCTGTGCGTTGAGTGACCGAAACTTTTTTGCCGTTGAGGGTTGTAGGTGTTTGTTGCGACCCGAGAAATATCTCATCGGTTGCCGGATTACATATTCCGCCGGCGACGACCTGGCCATCGACGGCAAGAGCTACGGAGATGCACCACTCGTCGATCCCTTCTACGAATTCCCTTGTCCCATCCAGCGGGTCGACTATCCAGACTCGCTGCTTTTGCAATCTCGCCGGATCGTCTAAAGTCTCCTCCGACAGCCATCCGTCACCTGCCTGGACCAATGTTTCGCGGAGTACCTTATCCAGTGCGATGTCCGCTGCTGTTACCGGGTCGCCTCCTGCCTTGCGATCGGCTTCGATCCTGCCGCTGGTAAACTGTTTTGCCGTTTCCCTTGCAATGTGCAGTGCTTTCTCTATTCTTGCCAGATCCATATCTGTTGACATTCATATATCCATTGTATCCGACCAGAGGGCATGTTTCCCCAAAGCCAGAGTGTGTTTTTAGGGTGTGAAAATGATCCCCTTGTTTTGAAGCATCTGTTTGATGGATTCGACCGTTTCGTCCAGGTCCCATCCTTCGTTCACGATCAGATCATAAGCGATATCGGTAATATTGCCTCCGACCCATATGACCTCGATCGAGTCGGTATCTATGGTCGCTCTGATTATCTCAAGGTCGGATTGCGTCAGCCCGATAGCAGCGACTACAACGATGATCCCGGCGTCAAGCATAATGTTGGAAACTTCCGCCAGTCTTCGCAGGTGCTCCTGTTTGTTCTCTGTCGTACCCTGTCTCTTAATGTCCGCTCCGACGCCGTAAAGAATATTTCCAATGCCGAAGAAATAGACGATCTTGCCTTCGTCAAAAAGCCTTGCCTCGACAGCCTTTGCGATGGTCTTCTTGCCGACATCTTTCTGACCCGTTACTAACATCAACGTCGGTTTCTGGCTGTATTTTTCCGTTCGCTCTTCATGCGAAATATCGCTCGTTTCCCACTTGTAATTACGCTGCATGACATAATCACGAACCCATTCCTGTCTGTCATCGAGTCCCTGGCGGATTATCCCGCCGCCGCGTATCTCGAAACTATCGACTATCACAAATCTTCCCGTCGCCGCGATCTCCTCGGTCAGATCGAACGCGATCCCCTTACGCACATGCAGGATACATTCGGCGACATCGTGACGCTCTATTCTATCCTTCTTCTTCGTAGAGCTAAGGTCGGCGCCGTCGATAATACTTATGACTTCTTCAAGCTGGACTTCTTCTTTGGCGGTTCCGATCTTAATCAGGTAGCGTTTGCTCTTTACCATCGGCTCTTTGCCCATCCAGAACAGGTTCACTTTCAGACGGCTTGTGACCAATGGATGTTTTTCGCAGGTCTTTGCGGCCATCTGCCCGCGAGTGATGTATATCTGTTCATCAAGCGTAAAAGCGGTCGCAAGTCCGGCGCTTGCGGTCTTCTTATTTTGAAGATTAAAACCCTCTATGCTCCTTATGGTGCTTTTCTTTCCGGAAGGATAGAATATTATCTCGTCTCCCACTGAAACAGTTCCTGTTTCGACGGTCCCGGCGACAATACGGCGTTTATCGCCTGCCTTTGTAAACTTATACACATCCTGAACCGGCATCCTGAAGGGCTTATCAGTCGGCAGGGCCTCCCTTTTGAATCCGTCCAACGCATCGAGAACAGTTTTGCCGTTGTACCACGGCATCTTTTCGCTTAGAGCTGCGACATTGTCTCCGACCATGCCGCTTACCGGTATGAAGCTGGCGGTAAGTCCTGCCTGGGCAAGGAAAATTTTGTATTCACTGACAACAGACTCGTAAGTTTCTTTGCTGTAGTCTACCAGGTCCATTTTGTTGACCAGTACCACAAGTTGGCTGATCCCTAACATTGAAAGCATGTATCCGTGCCTGCGGGAGTTTTCCTGTACGCCTTCCTCGGCATCGATGACCAATAGTGCCGCCTGGGCCCTCGAAGCTCCTGTGACCATGTTCTTGAGGAACTCGATATGCCCGGGTGCATCAATGATTATGTAATCACGTTTGTCAGTTTGAAAGAACACCCTTGCCGAATCAATAGTGATCCCCTGCGACTGCTCGTCCTTCAGTGCGTCAAGCAGGAACGCGTATTCAAAGGGTTTGGCATTTTGCCGGCACGTTTCTCTTACCTGGTCAAGTTTTCCCTCCGGCAGCGAACCCGTATCAGCCAGAAGCCTGCCGATGACGGTACTCTTGCCGTGGTCAACATGCCCGGCGATTACGATGTCCAATCTTTCTTTGCTTGAGTTATTTGTCATACTTACCTTTGTGCTGGTTTTGCCGCAGCGTCGATTACATATATCCGTCTCTTCGAAGTGTCTCAAGGCCGCCGCCATCTTCTGCATCCTGTGCCCGGCCGGATCGTTCGGCGATGTTTGCCAGTTTACCGCTCTTGAGTTCTTCGATTATTTCAGCAACATTCGTCGATTTCGATTCGATAGGAGTTGTACAAGGATAGCAGCCAAGCGAGCGGTAGCGTTTGCCCTGGCCCTGATCATAGTACAATGAAACGGTGGGGATGCTCTCGCGTTCGATGTATTCCCAGATATTAAGCTCGGTCCAGTCCAGCAGCGGATGTACCCTGACGTGCGTGCCCGGCGCGAAATCCGTTTTGTACTGGTTCCATAACTCCGGAGGTTGGTCACCGACGTCCCAGTCGTTTTCCCTGTCGCGTGGAGAGAAATACCGCTCCTTGGACCTGGAACCCTCTTCGTCCGAGCGGACACCGACGATTACACCCGTAAATGGGTCCGTATTGGAATCCCGGGTGTAGCACTTTTTCGTATGATCGAACCTGAACCTCGGCCAGTTGCCATTCAATGTGTTCTTGAGTGCCTCGGATTTCAGAATTTTACAGCATGTTATTCTGTCAGCGTTACCATCGGGGAAAGTGTTTTTCGATTCGATGGCATCGGTGTTCATACCGTAGACCATATTGAGTTGCCACTTTTCGGTAAGTCTGTCTCGATACTCGATCATCTCCGGTATCTTGTAACCGGTATCTATATGTACCAACGAAAACGGAACATGCCCGAGGAAAGCCTTTCTTGCAAGCCAGAGCAAAACGGTGCTGTCCTTGCCGATGGACCAGAGCATGCAAAGGTTGTTGAAATTCGCATAGGCTTCACGAAGTATATGTACACTTCTGCTTTCTAACTGGTCAAGGTGATCCACAAAATGCCCCCTAAAGATATTGCCTGATATGCTCTAATACTGTTGCGGCGGACTCTTCCAAATTCTGGTTCTCCGTATCGACAAAGATATCCGGGTTCTCAGGTGCTTCATACGGATCGTCAATACCGGTAAAATTCGTGATCTCACCGGCTCGGGCTCTCTTGTAAAGTCCCTTTACGTCCCGCCTTTCGCATTCGGCTAATGAAGCCGATACAAATACCTCAATGAAGTTGTCGCACATATCCCTTACAATACCTCTGGTCTCACGGTAGGGCGATATGAAAGAGGCGACTACAATGACCCCGTGCTTTTCGAGCCTCGAAGCCATAAATCCCACCCTCTTAATATGTTCGTCACGATCTTTCTTGCTAAAACCGGTAGCCGGGAAATATCCCCGCAGTACGTCCCCATCGAGCTTTTCAGTTCGCAGACCGTCCTTTGAGATATAATCGTATACTTCATCTGCCAGAGTACTCTTGCCGGCTCCGGAAAGCCCGGTAAACCAAAGTACAAATGCTTTTTTGTCATTCGCCAATTTATTTCCCTTAAAAAACACAACAAAAGCCCTCTTATATCAACAATACAAGGGGGTGTATAACTACTTATATATAAAGATTTTCGGTTGATTTTGCAAGCATCTTTCTTCCATAATCATTATATGTGACGATTGTTCTGCTTTTTTTTTAAGAAAAAGCTAAAAAACCCTTGACAAGTTAGGCTTGCCTAACTATATTGGGTGAAACTAACTAAATATTGAACTTTTTACGGTTCACTGATCCTGGCAGATAATTGATAAAAAGAGGTTTGTGAAGCATGAAAAAACGGATATCCATAGCATTGGCTGGTAATCCAAACAGCGGCAAAACCACGGTCTTTAATGCCTTGACCGGTGCCCGCCAGCAGGTAGGCAACTATCCCGGGGTTACCGTCGAAAGAGTGGAAGGGTCGCGTTCCTATAAGGGCCGTGACATCCATATTGTCGACCTGCCCGGAACGTACAGCCTGACAGCTTACTCAGTTGAAGAGGTCGTAGCCCGTAATTTCATCATAGATTCCCATCCTGACGTTGTCGTAAATGTCATCGATTCCTCTAATATTGAACGGAATCTCTATCTGGCTACCCAGTTGATGGAAATGAGCGTACCGCTTGTACTGGCCTTTAACATGAGCGACATCGCAAGGCATCGCGGGCTTATATTCGATATTGAAAAGCTTTCCGATTTTTTCGGAGCCGCCATAGTTATGATGGTCGGCAACAAGTCCGAGGGCATCACTGAGCTGTTGGATGCCATAATCGAAACTGCCGAAAATCCGGAAAAAGATAATATCAGGCGAGTCAACTACGGACAGGAGATTGAGGAGGAGATCGAAAAGCTGCAAAAACACCTTGACGATGAGCATGCCCTTGTTGCGAAATACGGGCGGCGCTGGCTGGCGGTAAAGCTGCTCGAATCCGACAGAGAGGTTCTCAAACAGCATCACAGCGAGACAGTTCTTGAGGCTGCGAAAGTTTCCGCCGAGCATCTTACAACGATATTTGGCGACAGCCCGGAAATAGTAATGGCTGACCGCCGTTATGGTTTTATCTCCGGTGCCTGCCAGGAAGCTGTCCAGAGTACTACAGAACTTCGTCACGATCTAAGCGATACCGTCGATGCCGTTATGACACATCGTGTACTCGGTTTGCCGATCTTCATCGGTTTGATGTATGTTACCTTTCAGCTTACTTTTCTGATCGGCCGCTACCCCATGGAATGGCTCGAATCTTTCTTCGGGTGGGCATCTGTTGCCATTACCGCTAACTGGCCTGGCGCCCCGGACGGCATGCTGCTTTCCCTTATCGTAGACGGTATCATCGGCGGTGTCGGCGGGGTTATCGTTTTTCTGCCGAATATTATGCTCCTGTTCCTTGCGATCGCCATACTCGAAGACACCGGTTACATGGCACGGGCGGCCTTTATCATGGACCACATAATGCACAAGATCGGCTTGCATGGCAAGAGTTTCATCCCGATGCTTATCGGGTTCGGCTGTTCGGTACCGGCTATTATGGCAACTCGAATACTCGAAAACCGCCGCAACAGGATAACAACCATACTCGTGATACCTCTTATGAGTTGCGGTGCCCGGTTCCCGATATACATGCTTATCATCCCGGCATTCTTTGCTGAAAAGTATCAGGGTCTCATGCTTTGCCTGATATATTTTATTGGCATTGCCCTTGCGATCATCTGCGCAAAGCTCTTGCGAAAAACTCTCTTTGCCGGTGAAACAACACCATTCGTTATGGAACTTCCCCCCTATCGCGTACCAACCCTGCGAGGCGTACTCATTCACATGTGGCAGCGGGGCTGGATGTATCTGAAAAAAGCCGGGACCATTCTGCTTGGCATATCCATCATAATCTGGGCCGCTACCGCCTATCCGAAGATTGACGGATCCGAACTGACGGGCCTTACCCAAGAGCAGGCTCAGACGGCGACACTTCAGCATTCGATCGTCGGCAGGGTAGGTACTACTATCGCGCCTGCCTTAAAGCCGCTTGGATTTGACTGGCGCATAAGTACATCATTGATCGGAGCCTTTGCCGCTAAGGAAGTATTCGTCTCACAGTTAGGCATAATGTACTCTGTCGGTGAGAGATCGGGATCAACCGATGCTCTTCGGTCGAAGCTTAAAGCCGACTATACGCCTTTGCAGGGCTTTTGCATAATGCTCTTTTGCCTGATCAGTATGCCCTGTGTTGCCACTGTTGTGATGACAAAACAGGAAACAGGTTCATGGCGATGGGCTCTCTTCCAGATAGCAGGACTGACACTTTTAGCGTACATAATAACATGTGTTGTCTACCAGGTCGGTACGTTAATAGCGTGAGAAATACTTTTCAATAGATTTACATGGTAGGTTCAAAGTAAGAACTTGCCTGGAATCCAAGACTCTGGTCGGTGCTGAAGCCGCTGGGACTGGGGTCGCTGTTGGTGTGGTCTATAGTAAGATCACTGTTACCGATAATCGTCATAGAGTCGTCGGAATAATTGATTATTGTATTGGTGACCGTTCCTCTGGCATTTCCCGAAAAGCTGATCCCGCTTGCCGCGATCGCACCGCCGATCGTATTGAAATTACCCGAAAAGGCAAGATTGAAACCGGGAGCCAGGATAAAGGTGCCGGTCAAGTCTCTTAGTCCGTCAAATTGTGAGTCCTGAGGAAGTTGCGATACATTTCCGCAGGACAGATTTCCGCCAAAGTCGATTCTGTCCTGAGGGCTGGGTGCATCGAGGTCCCCCTCTGCGACAATTATTCCGATTATAGTAGTATTTCCACCGAAGACCACATGATTGGGCGATTCAATATAAATTACTCCGTTGATGTCTATGTTGCCGTTAAAGGTAGGGTCCGTGTCTGAGATAACCCGTATGTTCTCAAAACTTCTGTTACCGCTCGTATTGGTTGAGGAGTCTACAATATTCGTCGCATACTGTTCGAATATCGTAGGATCGGGGACGGGAAATTCAACGAGATTGGCGCCAAATGTCACATTGTTGTCAATTGCGGCTTGACCGGTTTCGCCGTCGATCTGGCTGTTACCTGCCAGGTCGACATAGGCGTTAGCGTTGGCAATGCTTACGTCTCCCTGGATCTGTGAGTTACCTATCATGTCCAGAGCCTCGTTGTCGAGGAGACTTTCAATGTATATGCTTACATTGCTGGGATTATTGGTATCCTGGAATTGCGTATTACCGGTCATGTTAAGAGGGCCCCTTGTCGCAACGCCATAGTTAAAAACGCCGCTGCCGGTTTCGGAAAAGTCAAAATTGGCTCGTATCATTTTGCTGAACTGTCCGCAACTGCCGGTAACGTCCATCTGAATAGTATCATTGTCGATCTGACGGATCACTGCTGAAAAGGATTGGTTCGTTGTTGAGTCAAGTGTGATATCATCGCCGGAATTGCTGATAGTGATAGTATCTGTCCCGGCATCATAAGTAGCGGTCATGTTGGTTACGAGAGAGGCGGTAAGTCTTTGTTGGAGAGCGGGTGCAACGGTAGCTAATCTGTCCGCAGGCAGAACCGATCCGCTGATACTTATCCCTTCAAGCCAATAGCGGATGACCTCTACGCCTGACTCGGCACTTTCAAGGCTGCGATTGGCCGAGCGGTGATTGCCTGACATGCGCATATTGGAGAGGGACATCTCGGCCATGCCTACTGCAAGCAGGCTGATGATGCCGATCAGTATCATACTCATGATAAGAGCAATTCCTTTTTGTCTTAAGCGGTTCTTCATGACCGCCTCCGATAAACTCTTGAAATAAAAAAGGACTTCGGTCGCTTCCCAAGTCCTGATGCCTTCAAAACAATATTGCTATAGCGGTCTCAACGGTGGTCCTCGCATTGCTATATCGACCTCTGGTGGCCCTGAGATAACTTTGAATTTTGTGATTATAGCTGCCATTTTTCCCCATTCGTTTTAAGATGATTGCCGGTGTGACCATAAAGGTAAAGGTTTTTCTCTTTACCCTGTCGGTGGGCCACGGGCGCCCTTAACTGCATTGGAATATTTTGTTTTAATCGTTTTCATTTTCTTTTCCCCCAAACAACAAATATCATTATATCAGAAGGCAGGGTGTATGTCAAGATAATATTAAGAGTATGCGAAGAAAACTAATAAAATATTAACAATTGACCATGAGCCAGTAGAACCGTGGAATTTATCGGACTTTGAGTAAATATTTTTTGTGATACGCATATTTTTTTTGATTAGCGATTTCTGTCCATAAGGCGTATTATGGTGTCGAACTTTGATTAGATGTCTCGCTAGCCCGGCAAGGGGGAAAGATTTGACAAAGCGAACCCGAATAACCATATCAGGCACCGTTCAGGGGGTGGGATGCAGGCCGTTTATCCACCGCCTGGCCCGGCAGTGTGACCTGACCGGTTTTGTTTATAACGACTTTTCCGGCGTTACTATTGAGATTCAGGGCGCCGCCAGCAGCATTTCCGGCTTTATTGACAGATTGAGGTCCGATAACAACAAACCTCCTTTGCTTGAGGTCGCTGAATGTAATATCGCGGATATTGCCCCGGTCGATAGTGAGGATGGGTTCGTAATTCGCACCAGCGATACCGATGTCGTAAATGCTACTACACAGGTGACCGCTGATACCGCTACATGCTCCGATTGCCTGAGGGAGATGTTCGATCCGGACGATTTTCGCTATCGCTACCCATTTATAAACTGCACCAATTGCGGCCCGCGATATTCGCTGATAAAGTCGATCCCCTACGACCGGCCGGCTACTACCATGGCCGATTTCACGATGTGCCCGAAGTGCTCCGGTCAGTACAGCGATATCACCGACCGCCGATACCACGCTCAGCCGGTGGCGTGTCGTGCTTGCGGGCCGAAGATATGGCTGACCGATAACCGCGGGGAAACGATAGAAACCGATTCCGATACCGTAATATCAAAAACAGTTCAAGTGCTCCGGCAGGGGGGTATTGCCGCTATTAGAGGTATTGGCGGTTTTCACCTGGCAGTTGACGCATTCAATGACGAAGCCGTAAGACTTTTGCGATCGCGAAAACGACGCGACCATAAACCCTTTGCGATGATGGCTGGTTCCATTGAGATAATAAAAAAATACGCGGTTGTTGACGACCTCGCCGAAAAGCTGCTTACGGATCCACGAAGTCCTGTCGTTTTACTTGAGCACAGACGGGATGAAGGTGCCGCCCAGATAGTTCCGTCCGTCGCATCGGGTGTCAATACGCTTGGGTTTATGCTCTGTTATGCTCCGCTGCATCACTTGCTCTTTGCCGAAGATGGTATTGAAGTACTTGTCATGACAAGCGCGAACCTCTCCGATGAGCCTTTGATATGCGACAACGAAGTGGCTCTCGAAAAACTCGGCGATGTTGCAGATATATTTCTGATGCATGACCGCGAAATCTATCGGCAGTTAGACGATTCGGTCATACATGTAATAGATGGCGAGCCAGCTTCCTTAAGAAGGGCACGCGGATTTGTTCCGGGGCCCATTCTGTCTGCCCGGCCTACTCCGCTTGACATATTCGCTGCCGGCGCTGACCTGAAGAATACCTTCTGTCTCGTCAAGGGCAACCAGTACATACTCAGCGAGCATATTGGTGACCTCAAAGACGCCCTGGTTTTTAGCCATTACAAACGCTCCGTCGAACATCTGAAAAAACTCTTTACCGTAAACCCTGAAGTTGTCGCCTGCGATCTGCACCCCGGCTATCTTTCGACACAATACGCAGAATCCCTCAACGCTGACAGGATCATTCACATCCAGCATCACTGGGCGCATATCGCTTCGGCACTGACGGAGTTTGATTGTCACGGACCTGTTATCGGTCTCGTTGCCGACGGTACGGGACTCGGAACTGACGATTGTATCTGGGGTTGCGAGTGCCTGATAGCGTCGTTAACGGAATTTGAGCGGTTCGCCCATCTTGCGTATTTTCCATTGCCCGGCGGTGACAAAGCCTCAAAGGAACCTATACGCCCGGTCATGGGCTTGCTCAGATCGATCACCGGCGACGATTCTTACCTGCAAAAGTATGGCAGCCTCCTAAATGCCATCGAACCCGACACCGCTAAAATGCAAACTATCGCAACCCAGCTTGAAAAGAATATAAACACAGTCAACACATCGAGTATGGGCAGATTATTCGATGCCGCCGCTGCGATACTCGCCCTCGGCAGATACAACCATTTCGAGGCCCAGCTTCCCATGGCCCTTGAAGCGACCGCCGACGGCCAAGTAGATGACAGTTACGAATTCAGCGTGACCTGCGCGCCTGCGGGAACATTACAGCTCGATCTTCGTAACCTTATAGAACAATTGATAGAAGACTCTGGCAAGGGGATTGCTCCGGGGCGTATCTCGGCGATGTTTCATAATACTGTTGCCGAGGCAATGGCAGAAATTGCCCGACGCGCCCGGCAGAAACACGGATTAATGACCGTCGCCCTGAGCGGCGGAGTATTTTGTAACCGATATTTAACGAATCGACTGATTACTCTCTTGAAAAATGACGGATTTTCGGTATTATTTAAGAGAGATGTACCAACCAATGACGGAGGCATAGCGCTTGGTCAGGCGGCCATTGCGGTAAAGGCCCTGTCAATATAAGATGGATGACGAACATGTGTTTAGCGGTACCAGCAAGAATAGTTGAGTTAGAAGATGACAAAGCCACCGTCGACGCCTTCGGGAACAGGTGGGATATACGAACCACATTCACCCCCGAAGTTGCCCTCGGTGATATAGTCCTTATCCATGCTGGCTTTGCGATCGCCCGGATCGACGAAGAAGAAGCTAAAGAAACATGGCAGTTGTTAGCCGAGCTTGACGAATTAAGGGAAGAACAGGAAAAGAAATCCGAAGACATGTAAATAGAGAAGTTTGATAATGCTCAGCAGAATTGTAAATGCTCAGAAGTTAATGGATGCCGCCTGCGACCGGCTTGGCAGGCAGATCAACATAATGGAAGTTTGCGGTACGCACACCGTTTCGATATTCCGCAACGGGATCAGGCCGATGCTCCCGAAGACTTTGAAGCTGCTCTCCGGGCCGGGTTGTCCGGTCTGCGTAACCGATCAGGGCTATATTGACATAGTACTCCAGTTAGCCGAGCGCGACGATTGCATTATAGCAACCTACGGTGATATGATCCGCGTCCCCGGCAAGACCGGCTCACTCGAAAAAAAGCACAGATCAAATGTAAAGATCGTCCTCAGCTCGGAAGATGCTCTCGACCTCGCAAGAAATCATCCCGATAAGACGGTTGTCTTTATTGCCGTAGGATTTGAAACCACAACACCAACCACAGCCGTTGCCGTTGCCGACGCCCAAAGTCAGGGCATTGATAACTTCTGCGTTTTCTGCGCACACAAGCTTGTGATCCCCGCAATGGAAGCGCTCCTTTCGGATGAGAACAACCGGATAGACGCCTTTCTATGCCCCGGCCATGTAAGCGTCATAATCGGTTCGGACGCGTATAAGCCGATAGTAGAGCGATTCGCCAAGCCCTGCGTTGTCGCCGGTTTCGAGCCAATGCAGATCATTGAAGGCATTGCGGAGGTTTGCAGACAGTTGGCCCATGGCAGCGCTGAAGTAGTTTCCATGTACGAAGCGGCCGTGACGGAATCCGGAAATATCACCGCACAAAAGATCATCGACGAATACTTTGAGCCGTACGACGGCTACTGGCGGGGCCTGGGCAAAATACCGAACGGCACGCTCAGACTAAAGGAAAAGTACGCAAAGTTCGATGCCGCAAAACGTTTCGGCATTGACGAAATACCGGCAGAGGATCTTACCGGCTGTAAATGCGGCGAGGTTCTTTGCGGTCTTATCGATCCGCCCGAATGTGCGATGTTCGGAAAAAAATGCACTCCCGACGATCCGGTAGGGCCCTGCATGGTAAGCTCGGAAGGGGCATGTGCGGCATGGTACAAATATGGCAGGAGGAGAAAACTTTAGCGGATGACCGAAGAACAGAAAAAAACAGTTCTGCTCGCCCACGGTGGCGGCGGCAGGCTCACCGCGGATCTTATCGAAAAGACGATTCTCTCAAGATTCAAAAACGATGTGCTGGGCCAACTGACCGACGCTGCATGCATAGATGTTGGCTCATCGCAGTTTTTGTTCACTACCGACAGCTTTGTCGTCAAGCCCCTCTTTTTTAACGGTGGCGATATCGGCAAACTCGCGATATGCGGTACGGTAAACGATCTGGCGGTATCCGGCGCTGAGCCGAAGGCTTTGAGCCTTTCGCTGATAATCGAAGAGGGTCTGCCGATGGAAACTCTCGAGACTATTCTTTCAAGTGCGGCAGCAACCGCAGATAGTGCCGGCGTGCCGGTAGTTACCGGCGATACCAAAGTCGTGGAAAGTTCGGCTGCGGACGGGATATTCATAAATACCGCCGGGATCGGTACGAAGATTGACGGTGTGAACCTGTCCTTCGACCGCATCACCCCCGGCGACGAGATCATTATTAACGGCAACATAGGCGACCACGGAATGACTATCATGTCCCAGAGGGAGGGGATAAAGTTCGACACGCCGATAAAGAGCGACTGCGCCTGCCTTAATGGTCTTGTAGCAGCGGCGGTTAAGGCCAGTCCGAACGCGATAAAATTCATGCGTGACCCCACCCGCGGAGGCGTTGCCGCTACCCTTAATGAGGTTGCCTCGTCCACCGGTTTGAATATTGAACTTATCGAAAACGCGTTGCCCGTCGATCCGACCGTTCGCGCTGCTGCCGACATGCTTGGCTTTGACCTGCTTGACATCGCAAATGAGGGCAAGGTGATAATGATCGTCGCTTCCGAAGATGTAGAAGATATTTTGCAAGCCTGCAAGGGCCATCCGCTTGGCGCTGCTTCGGCTGTGATAGGAACCGTATTAGAAGCCGACGAGTCAGCCGCTGTCGTAGAGATAGCAACCGCCATTGGCGGCAGAAGGGTCGTGCAAATGCCCTATGGCCGAGAACTGCCGAGGATATGCTGATGCACGAAACGATCGTAGCCCAGAATATATTCAAAGCCATTGAAGCAGAAGCTAAAAAACTCAATGCAAAACCCATCTCGGCAAAGGTATCGTGCGGCCAGTTCAACCCCATAAATGACGAAGTGCTGAACTTTGCCTTTGAGATCGTCGCCAGCGGCAGCATTTGCGAAGGCATGAAACTTGACATCGTCCATATCCCGCTTTCGGCGGCTTGCAGCAAATGTGGAAAGAATTTCGAGTTTGAAATATACTCACCCATCTGCCCGCATTGCGAGAGCATAGAATTTAAACTTGAAGAAGATGCACCGCTGTTACTTGAGGAAATAGAATTCGAGGATCCCGAAAAATGAAAGTATCACTAAACAAAGAAATATTAAGCAAGAACGCCGAGTGCGCCCTTTTGAACAGAAACTTTTTCGAGGAGAACAACACCCTCTGCATAAATGTCATTTCCTCTCCCGGCTCCGGCAAGACCACTATCCTTGCCCGTACTATTACGGACAACCCAAACCTGAAAATAGGTGTCGTAGAAGGTGACATCAAAACCGATACCGATGCCCGCAAGATACGCCAGACCGGCGCATGTGCCATACAGATCGAGACCGCCGGTGCCTGCCACCTCACCGCCGAACAGGTAACGAAAGCACTCGGCAAAATACCCACCGTCGACCTTGACATAGTATTCGTCGAAAACGTCGGCAACCTGGTATGCCCGTCGTCATTCGATCTCGGCGAGCAGTTCCGCGTCGTCGTCCTCTCGATACCCGAAGGTGACGATAAGCCCATAAAGTATCCCGGCACGTTTGCCAAAGCCGATGTGATCCTCATCAATAAGATCGATCTCACTGACTACATCGACTTCAATCTCGAACGTGTCCTCGCAGATATTCGCGTACTGAATCCCAACGCCAGGATATTCCAGGTGTCGGCTACGACCGGCCAGGGGATGGACCACTGGTACGATTGGCTCAAGTCCTGCCGCAAGTAGTAATGCTTTCACTCTTGCAATCGACTGGCAATTCTGTATAATACCTGCTTCTGATTAACCTATTGGAGTATTGTAATGGACCAGTTTAACTATAAAAATGGCAGATTATTCGCTGAAAACGTCGATATCCAGGATATTGTCGCCGCCGTCGGCTCGCCGGCCTACATCTACAGCAAGGCCACTTTTCTCAGCCACCTAAGCAAGATACAGGCCGCCCATGCCGCCATCGACACCACCGTGTGCTACTCGATAAAGGCTTGCGGCAATATTAACATTCTAAAAATTCTCGCCGAAGCCGGCAGCGGTTTCGACATCGTAAGCGGCGGCGAACTCTATCGCGCAATGCAAGCTGGTGCCGACCCGTCGAAGATCGTCTACGCGGGAGTCGGCAAAACCGACATTGAGATAATCGACGCTCTCAATGCGGGCATCGGCTACTTCAACATCGAATCCGAAGCGGAACTAAAGAACCTCATCACTCTGGCACGCGAAACCGGCACAAAAACCAAAGCCGCCCTCCGCGTAAATCCCGACGTTGACCCCGAAACACATAAGCACATAACAACCGGCGTAAAGGAAACGAAGTTCGGCGTCGATATCGAACGCGCCAAAAAAGTTTTTGAAGATTTCGCCGATAACGGCTTCGTTGACATGTGCGCGATCCACGTCCATCTCGGCTCCGGCGGCAAGACCATCGATCCCTATTGCAAAGCTATAGAGAAGATACTGCCGCTGATCGATGACTTGCGCGCTAAAGGTTACCGCATCGAGGCCCTTGACCTCGGCGGCGGTTACGGAGCGGACTATGAAAGCAACACCGTCCCGGCTGCTGCCGACTATGCATCGGGCATAGTACCGCTTTTGAAAGGCAAGGATCTCAAATTGATCCTCGAACCCGGCAAGAGCATCGTCGCTAACGCAGGCATTCTCGTTACAAGGACCCTGTTTATCAAAACCGGCGGCGAAAAGAACTTTGTAATTGTCGATGCAGGCATGAATGATCTGATAAGGCCGGCTCTCTATGACGCTTTCCATTTCATCTGGCCGGTCGCCGTTGAGGAAAAATTTCTGCCGCCGGCAAAAGAAAAACACCTGAATATGGAAGGCTGCCAGCTCGTTGACGTGGTAGGGCCCATCTGTGAAGGAGCGGATTTCTTCGCAAAAGATAGATTCCTGCCGCCTGTCCAGCGGGACGACCTTATCGCCGTATTTACCGCTGGCGCCTATGGTTACACGATGGCCAGCAACTACAACTCACGCCCGATGCTCCCGGAAGTTCTCGTCGATGGCGATAGCTTTACCACCATTCGCAAACGTCAGAGCTATGAAGACTTAGTGGCTCTGGAAAAATAAATATCGGCGGTATTTATCCTTGCATTTATTGACCATAAAGCTATACTGATGGGCTAAATCTATATCTGTAATTTTTGGGAAGGACCACTAATGTCAGACGACAGGAAAACAGATTTGAAAAAAGTAAAAGAGCTTATCGAGTTGATGAAAGCAAACGATCTCATCGAACTTGAGATAGCAGACGGTGAAAATAAAATATCACTCAAACGTCCCCAACCAGTTGCCCCGACAGTCACGCATGTACCGCTGGTACACTCAACAGTGTCCGTACCCCCAGCTTCGGCGGACCCGGCTTCTGAACCGGCAGCTTCCGAGCAGCCGCAGGATGAGGGATTGGTCGATATCATATCCCCGATGATAGGGACATTCTACCTTGCGCCAAGCCCGGATTCCGATCCCTTTGTAAGCGTTGGTGCAAGTATTGACAATGAATCCGTCGTATGCATTATCGAGGCTATGAAGGTGATGAACGAGATCAAAGCTGAAACCATCGGTACTATCGAGAAGATTATGTGCGAGGCCGGCCAAGCCGTCGAATATGGTCAGGTCCTTTTTAAGGTAAGACCGGATTAACGAACTGCAACAGAGCAGGCCCTTTGAAATTAGCCCGGGCTTTGTACAAACCCATTCAGGATAAATCTATATGTTTTCAAGAATACTAATTGCAAACAGAGGTGAGATAGCACTTCGGATAATCCGTGCCTGTCACGAACTCGGCGTCGAAGCCGTAGTCGTATATTCCGAAGCTGACAAGGATGCTGAATATTTAAATATTGCCGATGCGGCTTATTGCATAGGACCGGCAAGCCCGGCGCAGAGCTATCTCAACATACCGAGAATAATCAGTGCCGCCGAGATAGCCGACGTGGACGCCATTCATCCCGGTTATGGCTTCCTTGCCGAAAACGCCCATTTCTCCGAAGTATGCGCCGAATGCGGCATTGTGTTCATAGGCCCTTCAGCAGATGCTATGCGGCTATTAGGCGACAAGGTCCAGGCCCGTAAGATCGCCAAAAAAGCAAGGGTACCCGTCTCCCCCGGTTCGGTTGGAGTAGTAAAAGATGCCAACGAAGCTGCCATGATCGCCAACAAGATCGGTTACCCGGTGATCATTAAGGCATCGGCAGGCGGAGGCGGCAGGGGGATGAGAACCGCTCACAATGACATCAGCCTCAAGTCCGCTTTTGCCGCTGCCGGAGCGGAAGCAGAAGCAGCATTCGGTAACGGCGACCTGTACGTCGAGAAATTTATCATAGAGCCCCGTCACGTTGAGGTCCAGATAATGGCCGACAAAGCCGGAAACGCCCTGCACTTCTACGAAAGAGACTGCACCATCCAGAGACGCCACCAGAAGCTTATCGAAGAAGCGCCATGCCCCATACTCGACGAAAAAACTCGCGAAGAACTTTGCAAGTCCGCCTTGCGACTGGTCAAAAACGCGAATTATGTTGGTGCCGGAACCGTCGAATTCCTTCTTGATAAGGACAAAAACTTTTACTTTATCGAAGTCAATACAAGGATCCAGGTCGAACACCCCATTACCGAAATGGTTACCGGCCACGACCTTATCAAGTGGCAGATAAAGATCGCAGCGGGCCAGACTCTCGATATTCGACAAAAGGACATCAAGCTAAACGGCGTTGCCATCGAATGCCGCATAAACGCAGAGGACCCCGACCGCAATTATGCTCCCTGTCCGGGCAAGATAACAAAATACGTCCCCCCCGGCGGTCTCGGCGTAAGGATTGACACTCATGTCTGTCAGGGCTGGAATGTATCGCCGCACTATGATTCGATGATCAGCAAGCTCATCGTTCACCAGCGAAACCGTGAAGAAGCGATAAACACCATGAAACGCTCGCTTCGCGAATTCAGGATCGAACCGATAAAGACGACCATCCCGGCATGCCTCGATATTCTCTCGCACAACCTATACGTCAAGAACAAAGTCGATACCGGCTTTATCGAACGCAATATGGGATAATACCCAATGGGTATTACAGAATTTCAAGTCCGATAACCGTAACATCGTCGATTTCGCCGGGCTGGATCTTCTGGCTCTTTACAAGCTGCTCAAACCCCTCGATCAATGTATCGACAGGCTCATCGCCCAGTGAACAGAAATTGTCATTGAAATGGAACTTTCCCTGATCATCACATCCGCCAACAATATTTTCGCATCCATCTGAATACAGAAAAAGTTTATCCCCGGCTTGCAATTGAACGGTGCTCTGCTCGAATTTAGCGTCCTCGAATACTCCCAACAGCCCGCCGGTATTCTCTAATTGCTCCACTTTTCCGTCCCTGATAAGCACCGGATATGGATGACCGGCCCGTGTGTAACTCAATTGCAGCGTTCGCGTATTCAGCAGGCAGTAGCAGCACGTCGCAAAAAGACAGCCGTTAAGTTCTTGCTCCACCATTTTTCTGTTGAGATTGCCGATCACCTCAAGCGGGCCGAAGATACGATAATCGTTGCCCTTTGTCTGCCGCATTACGATGGCTTGCTTGAGAAACATCGTAAGCAGTGCCGCCGGCATTGAATGTCCCACCGCATCGGCGATATAAAATCCGATATGCTGTTCATCAAGCCTGGTAACATCGTAAATATCCCCCGAGACCCACTCAGCAGGCCGCCATATCGCTGCCCATTTGGTTATATTGCTATTTGGAAGCTGTTGCGGCAGAAAATTACGTTGAACCTCTCCTGCCATCTTGAGCTGGTTGGCGGTATCTTCGTGAATAGCGATCTCATTGCTCTGGGCCTCTGTCCCAGATGTATTAGTTATTTCAACTTGTGTCATATCATACGCTTTTCAATGGCTTGGTATTATCGGACCTTTCAGTAAGTCTGCTTTTCTGGCGACATACTTATTGATATTTTCGACATCTGCCGCGCGCAACTTAACCCGGAGACGTTTAGTAATTTCAAGATTGGCCCCGATGACCTGCTATGCAAATACCGCCGACCCGATCCGCAGCATTGTCGCTCCTTCTTCCACCGCGATCTCATAGTCCTGACTCATCCCCATACTCAGATGAACAAAATCCCTGCCGATCACACTTTCGGCCCGGATGTCTTCAAAAAGCTCCCTTGCCCGCACGAAGCATGCCCGCACAACATCCTTATTCTTTGTCAGCGGAGCCATCGTCATCAGCCCCCTCAGCCGGATATTCGAAAGCGTCGCGACCTGATCGGCTAAGTGTATCGCAGCCCCTACCGGTGCCCCGTATTTTTGCGGTTCACCACTACAGTTTACCTGAAGGAGTACATTGGACGTTATCTGCATCTTGCCAGCTACGGTATCGATCTCCTCGGCCAATCGAAGCGTATCGACCGAATGTATCAATGTTGCTACCTTCAGGATCTGTTTGACCTTATTGCGCTGAAGGTGTCCGATCATGTGCCAGTTGACCGCTTTCGGAAAGCCGCCGGTACCGTCTTGTTCGTTTAGAAAATTCTTGATCTCATCGGCGACTTGTTTGAAATGCTGAACGCGGTTCTCACCAAGATCGACATAGCCGTTTTTGATAACCTCTTGAATGTTCTCAGCAGACACCGTCTTTGTTACGACGATGAGTTTAACCTCGCTGACATCACGACGTGCGCGCTGGCACGCTGAGGCAATGTTATCCTGTATCTGCTTTAGTCTGTCAGATGTATTAAGCATATGCTTTATTATAGGCAAATATCACCTCATAGCCATAACCAAATTTCAATTGCTGCCCATCATGGCAGGAACTTGTCCGTATTCTTCAGTTTCGCCGGCAGATACTTTTTGACAACAAAATCAAGCCCATGCTTCGCAAATGCCTGCTGTTCTACACGTACGCCCATTTTCAGCATCTGATTTATCGCCACCTGCCACCTTTTATGGTGTATCACGAACGGATCGTTTTTCAAAGCATCCTTTGCACGCTTTATATCCACTTCCTTTAGAGGGTGTGTCGGCAGCTTGTAATCCTTGATATCCTGCGGCGTAACCCCAAGGAACGACGTTTTAGGTACGCAGAAAAACTCATTTAAGTGCGCCGCCCGTCCCGACCCGACCTTCAGTGTTCGGTAGATGTTAAAATAACCGTAAGGATCGCCATCGACAAAAGCGTAAACCGGGACCTTGAGTTTATCGCTGAGTCTGCGAATAAACCGCCTGCAGGCCCTCGTCGGCACACCGCCCATACTGATCAGAATACAGTTATTTTTGTCCCAGTAATCGTATTTGACCAGCCGTTGGAACATACCCGCCGTTTCAATAGCCAGGATAAACTTTGCTTTGCTCTGGAATTGCAGGTTCTCAACCTCGTTTGGGATAGAATACGCCCCCGACCCGAACTTCGTGCAATCAATACGCAGCTTCCTGCCCTTGGAATCCGTATCGATCACAACAAGTTTGCCCGCAATATCGCCGCCTTTTTCTTCCGGAACGAATTTAAGCTGCTCGCGGTTGACCCCGAACATCGCTTCGACATCGTCCATGATCGTATCCGATTCAGGCTGTTCCGAGAAACCGGCCTTACCCCAGTTCTTTGAGATATAGTAGGCTTCCCTTTTCGTTGCCATGTCGTTTGCCTCGATCAGTTCTTTCGAAAGGGCCATCATCTTAAGCGTCTGGGCAAACGTCTTAACGGTATTGACCGTTAGCGTACGCTTCTTGCTCTTCTCAAGCATCTCAAAATAGCCTTTTTTCGCCCGATATCGAACATTGGAAAGTGACCGCACCGGGGTTGTCATCGTGGGCTTCTGGCTCCTGATTATCTTGTTGTAGACGTCCTGCGCATTGTCCTTGATCTTATCGATTACGGGGATCTGTGCTTTCTTTGCCATAAATGTATCATCCATAAAAATACGAGATATCTGAAAAACTAAGAGTATCTTTCAGTGGTCGTTGTTTTTGGAACAAAAACAATACTCGCAATGAAATACATCCTGTTATTCAGGGAATCCATTCAAAAATCCTGTTCCGCAAGCATTCTAAGCTAAATCATTCGGCCATTCAAGTACTATTGTCCGTTTTCATTTGAATAAATGAATGATACAGACTGCTATTATAGGACATAACTAACCTGCAATATACATCGTCCGGAAAAAACTTCAGTTTTTTTGTGATTTCGCAGGAATTATTGTTGACTTTTCTATGCATTTTGGGTATAGTGAAGTGCATAGAATTAAGGCTGTTAATCGCAGCTTTACTATAAACCTCGGCGAGGCTACGTGAGCACCCGTTTTCCCCCCCAGACGGACTCACCTCCTCGCCACTTTTTTGCGCCCAAAGCGGCTTAGACGCCTCTAACCTGCACAAGCACTTTTCGCCTCCGCGGCCCGTCAAACTCACAGAAAAATACCCCCTGCCATGTCCCAAGAACCATTTTTGAATTTTTGATCATTATCCGTTCGCTGCACCCGAAAAGTGAACTTTTAACATGCGAATCGCTGTTCTCTTCGGCATGTCGGTACCCGCGACGATTCTGCGGTATAAGCTCATTGAGCGTCATCGTCATATCGTAAAGAACATCAGGGTCGGCATTTTCATTGATAGTGATCGCCGCCGTCGTATGCGGGCAATACACCGTAACCTCCCCAGCCGCTATCTCCGACTGACAGACAACGGTCTCAACTTCCTTAGTGATGTCGATCATTTCGCATCGCCGCTCGGTGTGCAAATGGAAACTCTCATCGTGGATATTCATAATGTTTTCCTAAAATATTACATTTGCTCGACAACTTCGATCCCTAACAGTTCGCTCAGCCCGTGGCCAATGGTCCTCGCCGTAAGTTCGCATAGCAGCACCCTCGTCGGGCGTTTGTCCGCTTCGGCTATCAATACCGGGCAAGCGTTATAAAAACTGCTGAACTTTTGTGCCAGATCATAAAGATAACTCGTCAAATAGTTCGGCTTACAATCTCTGGCGGCAGCTTCTATCGCCTCACCGTATCGCACAAGATGCTTGGCAAGGTCGAGCTCGGCAGGCTCACTCAAGTTTGCAGTCTTTATCCCGCCAAGTTCACCGGCGTAATCGACTCCCTTTTCGCTGGCCTTGCGTTTGATCGATTTCACCCTTGCATAAGCATACTGCATATAAGGAGCCGTATTGCCCTCCATCGCCAGCATCTTATCGAAGCTGAACACATAATCCGTCGTCCGGTTATTCGAAAAATCGGCATATTTGACCGCCCCGATCCCAACGGCCTTTGCGATATTCGCCTTCTCATCATCGCTAAGGTCAGGATTCTTGGCTTCGACGACGCTACGCGCCCGCTCGACCGCTTCTTCCAGTAACGCCTTGAGCTTAACCGTTTCGCCCTGGCGGGTTTTTAGCGGCGCCCCGTCCTGGCCGAGAACGCTTCCGAACATTACATGCACAAGCTCGGTTCCCTCTTTCGCCCACCTAGCCGTCCGAGAAACAGCAAACAGCATATCAAAATGCAGTTTCTGCCTCGCATCGGTTACATAGATGATCTCGTCGGCCCCTAATTCATCTACTCTATACCGCATCGCCGCAAGATCCGTCGTAGCGTACAAATACGCCCCATCCGTCTTCTGTATGATAAACGGCAGCTTTTCGCCCTCTTTATTCGTAAACCCATCCGGAAAAACACACATCGCACCATAGGATTTTTTCGCCAAACCATCGGCTTTCAGATCCTCGACAACACCTGGTAGCATATCATTATAGAAACTCTCGCCTCGTTCATTTTCCTTATGAAGACCAACTTCTAATGTGTCATAAATAGCTTGGTAATGACTCCGTGAAGTATCTACTATCATTTCCCAATTGGAAATTGTATCAGGGTCATGATTGTGAAGTTTGACAACTTCTTGCCTGGCAAGACTTTCAAAATCAGGGTCCTCATCGAACGTTGCTTTTGCCTTTTTATAGAAATCTTCTAAATCAGTAAGATCAACTACATTGGTAAGTATTACATGATTATCTTTTATTGCAATGTCATCAACATTATATTTCATATAGGCGATGAGCATTCCGAACTGCGTTCCCCAATCGCCGATGTGGTTCTGGCGGATTACGTTGTGACCTTCGAATTCCAGCATCCGGCAGATACAATCGCCGATAATCGTACTGCGTAAGTGCCCAACGTGCATTTGCTTTGCGATGTTTGGCGAGGAAAAGTCCACCACAACCGTCTTTAGCTTCTCAGCTTTGTCTACTCCTAATCGCTCCTGGTCGGCGTTGATCTCTAAAAGTCTCTCCGCAAGATATTCCGCTTTCAGTCGAAAGTTAATGAATCCCGGCCCGGCGATCTCGACGCTTTCGCATATATCGCTAACGTCCAGTTTACCGACAACCTCCTCAGCCAGTTTCCGCGGGTTGGTCTTTAGCTTCTTTGCAAGGCCCATCACTCCGTTAGCCTGATAATCCCCGAACCGACTATCCGCAGACGGCTTAACAACCGCCGCACACCCGGCATCACCGCCGGCAGCGACCATCGCAAGGCTAACTTTCTCTTCAAGTATATCAATAACAGGTTTCATTGTTACCTTTGCCCCCTGATCAATCGAAAGCCACCTTCTCCGCATCGCCCCACAGCATCTCAAGGTTGTAATACTCCCTGTATTCGGTGTCGAACAGATGCACCACCACATTGACAAAATCGATCAGTATCCATCGCCCCTGTTCGTACCCAGCCTGTCCGAACCGCACCAGCCCGGCAGCCTTTGCCAGCCGGCATATCTGATCGGATACGCTCCTCGCCTGCAAGGAACTGGTACCCGTTGCGATCACAAAATAATCCGTCGCAGGGCTCTTACCCCTCAGATCCACGACCGTGATCTCGGTACAATTCATGTCACGGGCGATCTTTGCCGCCTTGATCGCAAACTCTCTGTCATCTATTTTCTGTTTTTTAGCCACTATCTAATACCAATACGATAAAAATTCAATTCTAAGCATTCTAATAAAAAATGGGAGCAACCGTTAAGCTGCTCCCATAGAATACACATATTTAAAGCCCCCGTCAACCTTCAAATGTTAGCGGAGCCCAAGCGATCACTTATTCGTCATGCCCAGCAGATCGGATATAGCCGGGGCAAACTTGACGATAACACCCGAGAACACAACACTGACCATCGTCATCAGCTTGATAAGGATGTTCAGGCTCGGACCGGATGTGTCCTTAAACGGGTCGCCAACCGTATCGCCAATGATGCTTGCCTTATGGGCTTCGGAACCCTTGCCGCCGTGAGCGCCGTTTTCGATGTACTTCTTGGCATTGTCCCACGCGCCGCCTGCATTGTTCAGCGTAATAGCCAGCACAAATCCTGATGTAAGACCACCGACCAGCAGACCTAATACGCCGGCTACATTAAGGAGCAGACCCGTAGCAACAGGAACTATGATCGCAAGCGCCGAGGGAATTATCATTTCCTTCTGAGCGCCTATCGTTGAGATAGAAACGCACTCAGCATAATCAGGCTCGCCCGTTCCATCCAAAATGCCCGGGATCTCTCTGAACTGACGGCGTACTTCGTTAACCATAGCGCCGGCTGCACGACCGACCGCTTTCATCGTCATTGCAGAGAATACAAATGCCATCATCGCACCGATAAAGATACCGCCCAAAAGTTTCGGGTTCATGATAGTAAGATCATAAGCTGCAACGAAGTCAGATATCTGGGCAGTTTTGACATTGATCGTATCGGCGACATTGCCGTTAGAAAATACAACCGTCCCGACCTGATAGATGCCGTCGGCTGCTTCTTCGGCAAGCCTTCCGATCCAGATGCGTATCTCTTCAAGGTAAGCTGCCATAAGAGCCATCGCCGTTAGCGCCGCAGAACCGATCGCAAATCCCTTACCAGTAGCTGCCGTTGTGTTACCAAGCGAATCAAGAGCGTCTGTCCGTTTTCTCACCTCTTCGCCAAGTCCGCTCATCTCAGCGTTACCGCCTGCGTTATCGGCAATAGGACCGAACGCGTCGGTTGCCAGAGTAATACCCAGCGTCGCTAACATTCCCACAGCCGCAAAACCGATACCGTAGAGTCCCATCGGCATACTTGTAAATCCGCCTGCGAAACCGTATGCACAGAGGATGCCGCCCACGATAGTAATTACCGGCAAGCCCGCACTGTACATACCCGTACCGAAACCGTCGATGATCGTCGTCGCGGCACCCATCTCAGTTTGTTGCGCGATACCCTTAGTCGGCCCATACTCGGCGGATGTGTAGTATTCGGTCAATTGACCGATGATAACGCCTGCGATCAGACCCGCACAAACCGAGCCAAAGATGCCCCATGTGATCAGACCGCCCATAGCCATCGCCGCAACCGCGACAAGAATAAATATCGAACTGCCTAAGGTGCCCTTAAGAAGTGATTGCAAAAGGTCCTTCTGATCGGCCCCTTCTTTACACTTGACCATAAAGATCCCGACCAGCGACAGGATAATACCCACTGCCGCAACGATCATAGGTGCAAGTACTGCTTTAAGAGCCGTCATACCCTCTGCCCCGACCGCCGCAAAAGCTGCGGGACTAAGAGCGGCGCCAAGAGCAGCCGTCGCAAGGATCGATCCGCAATAGCTTTCGTAAAGGTCAGCGCCCATACCCGCTACGTCACCGACGTTGTCGCCAACGTTATCAGCGATCGTCGCAGGGTTCCTCGGGTCATCTTCCGGGATACCGGCTTCGACTTTGCCGACAAGGTCGGCTCCGACGTCAGCAGCCTTGGTAAAGATACCGCCGCCGACTCTTGCGAACAGTGCCTGAGTGGAAGCTCCCATACCGAATGTTATCATCGTAGTAGTGATCTCAACGAGTTTATGCTCTGCATGCATGCCGGGCTTAACCAGCCAGAAGTCACCGAACAGTTTAAGGCCGTTGGCCATGTGATCGGCGGTATAGACGATCTTGTCAAGCACAAGGTACCAGATTGTAATATCCAGCAAGCCGAATCCAACAACGATCAGACCCATAACCGCACCCGACCTGAACGCAACCTGCAAGCCCTTGTTAAGACTTTCACTTGCCCCCTGAGCGGTTCTTGCCGATGCGTTAGTCGCCGTCTTCATTCCGAGGAATCCGCAAAGCCCGCTAAAGAATCCGCCCGTAAGGAACGCCACAGGTACAAATGGATTCTGAACGCCAAAGTAAGAAAGGACCGCAAAGAGAACAAACAGCACTGCAAATACGATCGCTACAACCTTATACTGCCTGAACAGATAAGCATAAGCGCCCTCACGAACGTGCCCGGCGATCTCGATCATTTTGTCCGTGCCCTCAGGAGCGCTCATCATCTTCTTGTAGAAGTAGATCGCAAACAATAGCGCCACTACCGATGATATAGGAGCCAGCCACCACAAACCAAGCCCTTCGCTCACTGCCCCGGCATCGCCCTCAGCCGCCATTGCGTTGGCCGCAAACGCCAGTACCGGCACAAAAATCACTGCTTTTTCCATTAATTTTTTCACTTTAGATTCCTTTCAATTTTCACAACTAGTTTCAAAACATTAAAATTAGCACAATAGCCCACGGTTTAATCAAATACATTGCATTTTCAACCCTTTAATCGACATAGCCACCGAATTCTCTGAATATTTTCATAAAATAAAACAGGATAAGTCGCCAAGGCCATGTTTTACACAAAAACACCCACTAAAATCGTGACATCCCCCCAATATTGTCATTGCGAGGAGGCCTATGGCCGACGTGGCAACCTCTCACCCAACAATTTCAATGAACCTCCATCCCATTTGCCTGTCGCGGTGTAGTTTTACGAAGCCGGGTCATTCCAGCGCACATTTGTCATCCCAGCGCAGGCTGGGATCTATGCCCCACAATTTCAATGCCCCAACCTGTCATCCCAGTGCCCCTGTCATCCCAGCGCAGGCTGGGATCCATATCCAACGATTTACGCGAACCTTCCACAACACAACTACCAAAGGCGCGTTCGTTAAGTTGACAACATAAAACGAAAGATGCTTCCCAATCGCGTATTTATATTGTCAACTAAATGAAGAAGCCGAAACAAAAAACGCACCACCTCACACCACTACTGTTTCAAACCATCGCCAAGGTAAGATTTACCCTGTTAGAGCTTTCATCTAAGCTCCTTGAACCTTCATAAAACTCTAATAGGGCCGAAGGCGATCTGTAACCCAAACAAAGTCAGCCTCTTTAATGCTCTCCTTCAAGAAATTCGGCCATTTCTAATGCCCCGTTATTCAGTGCATCAATATAATTGGCAAACCGAACCTGGTCTGTTTGGCGATCATGTGCGAGAAGAAATGCACCTGGTTTTTGGAAATTCTTAAGTCTGTATGCGCTCTTATATATTTTCATAAGTGATTGCTGCGACTTTTGACTTTTGTGAGCGATGTAATTTCTGAGTTTTAAAAACTCGTCTATTCGCGTAGCATTTTCCCGGCTGATTTTCGAAAAAGGGTTATGTTTGCTAACAAGATTTTTTTTCGCAATACCCCTGATATGAGCCATTCCTTGATAGGTGAAAAAGCCCAAACCAGACAGCAGACATTTACAAGTGTTTCTACTAAGTTTCTTGGGGAGCGAGATCGCTTTATCTTTTGCGTATTGGGTTGTATCACAGTTAAGGCAAGCTATGAGGATATCTTCAACCAGAAGTTCCCAGGTAACCTGCACTTTTAGGACGAAAGCCTCGTAGAGTTCTTGTTTCTCATGAGGTGTTATCTTTTTCGGAATTTTGGTAACTGTGTCAAGAAGATCCGTGTATAGGTTAATTTCATTCAAAAAATGCTGGAAAGAACTTTCAAATAAGGATTCTGGCATTGCAATAAACCTGTTACTTGAGTATCAAAACAAGTGCAGACAAACAAACTTCCGACGGTCACTGTTTCATTTTTTTATTTATAGCGTTATTTACAGATTTACTGCCAACCTTTACCTTGGCAACAGCACGGCCGTAAACATCGCGCGCAACCGTGTTCACTTCAACCTTTTTGCCTTGGATAAGATTCTTCAGATTCTGTGTAGCCCTTGCTCCGCTTTTTGTGCCGGTTCTGGGAGCATCAATATTTGCAAGGCGGACAGGTTTTTTGCGAACACTCGTATAGAACGTGTCACCATCAACGACTCTTGTTACAGTTTCTTTGCGCTTAGCCATGATCAAACCTTTCATCAAATAACATCAACTTACTTATAAAATATATCAATACCGGCCTATTGTCAAGAGATTTCCCTCTGGTATGGGAATAGGGCCAAATCACTTTTTATGACTTGACCCTAAAAACCCTTATCGTACTTAATCCTTTGAATTTTCCCTTAATAAATGGTTTTCCACTGTTCTTCTCAACCCACTCCACAACATTCGACTCTTGCCCGTAGAATTTGGGTTGCTGCCTAACGCTTCTGATTGTTCAACTACATCAGCGACTAAATTATGTCCATGCTCATCAAAATATTCAAAGGGATTCAAACTCCAGCTAACTTCACCTCTGCCATTTCGTGGCCAAACCAGCAACTCTCTAAAGGCGGCCAAAAGTGGGTATAACCAGCCATCAGGTAGGACGTATCGAGTTTTGCTGCCTGTCAATGGCAACTCTTTTGCCGGATTTGGTGTCTGGATATATCTCACTTCTTTCCTTAAACCAAGTTTTGAATTAGCTCCATATTTTTTCATGTATTGTTTTTGAAAATTGCAGTGTACATGATCATATAGACTTAAGATATCAATCACAACTGGCGCCAGTTTTTCGTAATTAACTTTCCATTCAGGTTTCCTGTATTGCTTAATCACTGTGCCCTTGCCAGTATAGGCGACAACAGGATCCTGATCCTTTTTCTTCCAAGATGGATGAAACAGGGTAAGCAGTCCTAAGACCTTTCTGATGTCGACAGGATTTGGCTCGTTTTCGCAATAACAGATTTTATCATTGAATTGAGAATGCTTTAGAACAGCCTTTAGCCAATCATATCCACCGCCTAAATCTTCCATACTAAACCCTTTAACCTGCTCGCTTGTATTTCGCGCTTCTGCAAGTTTTAATCGTGTATCATCAGCCATGTACCCAGCTATTATCTCAAGATGAATATAAGAATCTTTAAACTCAGCAGGTATTTCATCCGGCTTCAATTTAGAGAAATCTGCAAGGTTGCATTTATCTTTTAAACCAGCCAAAACCCTATCGGTTGTTGCGCCATCTACCATTCCGTGCTGGTCTTCTGACTCAACAATGAAGTGTAGAGTTTTGGTTTTGTTGTCATACCAAGCCTTATGTGCGATTATAAGACACCCTCTATTTAACAGGTGAAAAAGCTTAGGGTTGACTTCCAAGGTATCTCGAATTGCTTGCGGCACACGACTTTTTGCCTTAATTTTTTCATGACTTCTGGGGTTAATTCGATCAGGGATCTTGCCATTCGCCATGTCACGTATCTTCACAAATGTGTGAATAATCGTGAGACTTTCATCATGAGGATTTTTGAGGCTTCTAATGTGATCTTGAGACACAGGGATACGATACTCATGAGGGAAACGCTTTGATGCATTCATAATACATCTCCTTATATTTCTGAGCGGCATCTCGGTTATTAAAGTGCGACGCACATCTTGAGGCCACAAAGCCTGCAAGTTGCCGTATTGCATCAACAAAAAGGGATTATACATATATCCAGAAGAGCGTCAAGTACTTTTATTTATATTTTCAAAAAAAACATAAAAAAGCAATAAAATCTTCCAATCGCGCTTGCACTATCTTGCTACAGGGTAAAAAAATAAATTTTTTTACCCCTTACCCAACAACGACTTACCGTTTTCAACCCCCAAAAAAATCGCCGATT